>Ga0180431_10000981_pt1 | contig 39988 bp, 38 predicted proteins | sample SS_ome_11_FD_132459 | JGI IMG/M metagenome (GOLD analysis project Ga0180431, IMG submission 132459) | Hypersaline lake sediment archaeal communities from the Salton Sea, California, USA - SS_1_MS_1 metaG | ecosystem: Environmental > Aquatic > Non-marine Saline and Alkaline > Hypersaline >... | reverse complement strand
TGCTACTGCCCCGTCAACGACGTACTCCGGGGAGCCATTGAGACCCTCTCCAAGAGCTTCGACACCATCTTAATCGACGGAGAGGCTGGCCTGGAGCAACTCAACCGTCAGGTCATGCGCCGCGTGGACACCATCGTTGCGGTGACGGATGCCACCTCCAGAGGCATGAAGTCTGCGGCACTGATCAAGCAGATAGTCATGCAGGACAGAGTACTGCAGTGTGACAGGATTGGGGTCGTGGTCAATCGAGTGCAGGGCAACGAGGGACTGGTCAGGCAACAGGCATATGAGACGGGCTTGGAGCTATTCGGCCTGGTGCCGCACGACGAGAACATCGCTTACTATGACCTGGTGGGGAAACCGATTACGGAGTTGGCCACCTCCCCGGGCGTTGATGCTATCAGGGACATCGTGCAGCAGCACATCTTCCCCGAGCGTTTCAGCTAGACTTCCTCGACACACCGTAGACGCGTTCCCTCACACGGACAGGGCCACAGCATCCTTATGCCTTCCGGGGATATGAGATATAATAAAGGGCTGGCTGACGTGGGCCAGAAGGGACATCGCTGGTTCTTGCACCGTGCCAGGCTTTGCCCTGAACATATCAATTCGGGCCCGATGACATGATTGAAGCATACCTGGACATCGAGACAACTGGCCTGTCAGCACGTGAGGACGCAATCACAGTTGTCGGGGTCTGCCTGAGCGAGGGATTCGATCAGACGCTGGTGCAGCTTGTGGGCACTGAGGTCACCCGGAAGAACCTGCTCAAGGTGCTTCACGGCGTAGACGTCATCTACACCTACAACGGCAGCCGTTTTGACATGCCTTTCATAGCAGCAGCGCTGGGAATCAACCTGGAAGCCATATTCAAGCACCACGACCTGATGCTGGACTGCTGGCGGCACAACCTGTATGGAGGTTTCAAGGCCGTCGAGATCAAGCTCGGCATTTTCAGGGAACTGAAAGGGTTGGACGGGTGGGACGCGGTCAAACTCTGGTGGCAATACCTGTACCACGGCGACGAGGTCGCCCTCGATACCCTGCTCAAATACAATGCGGAAGACGTGCTGAACCTGAAGGAGCTGAAGAATAGGCTGGGCGTCGGCCTCCACTGAGGCCGGGCCGCTCTCCGGCCCATGAAACCCCGGGAGGCCCCCCACTTGGCCACGCCCAACTCAGGTTGTCTCGCTGGCCCACAGCCACAACATAATGCAATACGGACCACCGATGGACAAGGCAGGCGCGATCACCCGCTTCCTGGAGCGTGTCGACCGCTTCCCACAGGTACTTCTGGTCACGGATGAGGAAATAGTCGAGCTGTTCGGGACTCATGTGGCGGCGGTGTTGAGCAAACTGGAACGCCATGGGGAGGAGACGAGATCGTGCACTGAATGTGGCGGCGACTGCTGCAGGGATATCGGCTGCGAACTGTATGCTCCGGAGTTTGGGCAGTGTCCCATTCATGACGTCAGGCCGATTGTGTGCCGCTTCCATTTTTGTCACCGCTTTGACAGCGCCCGCAAGGAGCTGATAGTGGGCCTGCGTGACATCTTCCTGGGCTGCTTTCGCGCCGTGGACATGTGGGACAGCCCGAACCTGCGATCCATGGACGTACCCCCGCTGGCGGAGTTCTGTCCCGATCTGGTCAATGTGGCAGTGCCCATAGTCCAAGCCGTGCGGCAGCACCGGCTCGACCCGCAGAAGGCCCAGGAAGCCATTGGCAGGGAGGCACGCGCCTTCCGTGAGCATTGCCGCCTTGGCACAAAGGAAGAAGCGGCTGGCTGCCCGGAAACATGAGGATACTTCTTCATATCTGCTGCGGCGTGTGTGCCGCCGGCGTGGCTGAGAAGCTGACCGGCGAAGGCCACGATGTCGTGGGGTTCTTCTTCAATCCCAACATCCACCCCTCTGCTGAATACGAAAGACGGCTCGATGTCGCTGAGCAGGTATCCAGGAAGATGGGCTTTCCGCTGGTCGTTGGAGAATACAGGCCCAGGGACTGGCTCCAGCAGACCCTGGAGTTGCGTCACGAGCCGGAGGGCGGCCGGCGCTGCGAGGTATGCTTCCGGATGCGGCTAGTCGAGACCTTCAGACAGTTGCCACGGCAGGGTGCAGACGCATTCACGACCACCCTGACCGTGAGCCCGCACAAGTCCGCAACCCTGGTGAACCGTGTTGGCAGGGAGATCAGCACTCCGATGTTCCTGGAAAGGGACTTCAAGAAGAAGGAAGGTTTCAAGCGGTCCATTGAACTGGCGAAGCAGTGGGGTCTGTACCGCCAGGACTACTGTGGCTGCATCTACAGCCTGAGAGAAGGGAGGAGTGCCAATGAGCACACAGCACCGGCAGTGTAGCGTTGAGAAGAACAGCGCCAGGTGCAACTGTACCTACGAGCCCTGCAGCAGAAAGGGAGTCTGCTGTGAGTGCCTACAATACCACTGGAAGATGGGCGAGCTCCCCGCTTGCTTCTTCCCCAATGACGTGGAAAAGACCTATGACCGGTCAGTGGCCAGATTCGTGAAGACCTACCAGGAGAGGGGAAGATGGTGGTGACCCACTATTCAGTCCTTCATGCCCCTTCATGCGTGAACCACCCCAAGAGCCGGCGATCGGAGGACTGAGGCAATGGACTGGAACAACAGGGTGACGGAGATACTCGGCTCCAGGTACCCCATCATGCAGGGAGCCTACCAGGGTTTCGGCACCTCCGCTATCGCCGCTCCTGTATCCGAAGCCGGGGCCTTCGGGGTCATTACCGCCCATTGCTTCCGTTCCCCGGAGAAGCTCAGGGACGACATACGCAGGGCCAGGGCCATGACCGACAGGCCCTTCGGCGTGAACTTCAGCGTGGGTTTCGTGCCACTCCTTGACGAGATGGTGGAGGTGGTAATAGAGGAGAGCGTGCCTGTGGTCGAGACATCGGTGTCGCGGGGGGATGAGGTCGGCCGGCGGGCCCAGGCAGCAGGTCTGAAGTGGGTCCACAAGGCGGCCAGTGTCGACCATGTCCTATCGGCGGCCAGACATGGTGCCGATGCCATCACCATCGTTGGCATTGAGGGCATAGGCTTCAAGAACCCCACCCAGCTCCCCACCCTGACGGCCGTATCATGGCTCGTGCGCCAGACAGACACACCGGTGATTGCCGCCGGCGGTATCGGCGACGCACGCACTTTCGCTGCTGCCCTGTGCGCCGGAGCGGAGGGCATTTGCATGGGCACGGCATTTCTGGCAACGAATGAATGCCCTATGCCAGAGTCCCGCAAGAAGGCGCTTGTGCAGGCCAGTCCACGGGACGACGTCTACCGCCGCATGGCCCTGTCAGGGCCGGATGCCGGGGACTACGAGAGGGTGATGGCGGAGCGGGACTCCATGCCCGTGGACAAGTGGCTGCGGAGGCTGGAGAAGGTCACGCTGGGGCAGTCGCCGGACGGGCCTATGAAGACGAAGTCCATGGCCAAGGGCTCGCTGGCCGTGGCCTTCATAGACGAGGTTGTGCCTGTCAAAGGCTTGATCGACAGCATCGTCTCGGGAGCTGAGCAACTACTGAATGACAGGCTGCCAGGCCGGCTATAGGGAGAGTCCTGTCGGACAACAGGCGCAGAGCAGCACCGAGATCCGGAGGGCAGTCAGTGCAGCACACCGCAGGGTACTGTGTGAGGTACCACGTTGTTGTCCAGGACGTGGCAGCCTGTGCACGCTACGCGTGCTGTTTTGCATAGGTAGCCTCCCACAGTCCCACGAAGAAGCTGCGGGTGTTGATACCCAGCACACGGTTGTCATATCCGCCTTCCTGGACCACCATCGTGGGGAGACGGAGAGACCCGACCACATTGCCATTGGCCTCGAAGTCCCTGGCAACCAGGCTCCAGGAGCCGGTAGGGTCCGCTCTGGCCGTATCCAACCCAAGGGAGACAACAAGAAAGCTGGGCTTGAAACGAGCCAGCCGTTTGACAGCTCCGCTCAGTGCCTCACGGTAGCGCTCATTATTGATGTTCTCAGGCAGGGGGATATTGAGGTTGTATCCCCTTCCTGCACCACTGCCCTGCTCATCCTCAAACCCGCTGAAGTAGGGATAGGCGACATGCGGGTGAGCGTGTATTGAGACTGTCAGAACGTCGGAACGTTCATAGAATATGTCCTGCGTTCCATTGCCATGATGGTAGTCGACATCCAGGACGGCTACCTTGCCATACGCGCTCAGGTAGTCCGCCGCGATTGCCGCCGAATTGAAGTAGCAGAATCCCCCGAAAGCACGCCTCTCGGCATGATGGCCAGGCGGGCGTACCAGTGCATAGGCCAGGCGCTGGCCCCCCAGGATTCTCTGCGCTGCAGTCAGAGAACAGTCCACCGCCCTCTTGGCGGCCAGGTAGGCATTACGGTTCAGGGGTGTGAAAGTATCCACACAGTAGTATCCAGCCCTGACAGCAAGCACCCTGGGGGGACGTGCTGTGTTGCGAATGGGGAACACGTAAGGGTAGATAGACTTGCCCTGTTCCAGGTTGGCGCATACGCGCTTGAAGTACTCGATGTACTGGACGTCATGAATCGATCTGAGGTGTTTCTCCGAGAAATGTCGAGACTTCACCTTCTCAAACAGATCGGTGCGATCAAGCTCCCTTTGGATTGTGGCTATCCTGACCGGTGCTTCCACATATCCACGTTCACGGACATGATGAATAGCATGTTTGTCATTGACCACCAGTGCAATCCGTCTATCGATGGGCGTGGAGGAGCGTATGGGGATGGGCGTCTCCTTCTTCACATACCTCGGCTCTCTCAAACGGACGGGGTCGTCTCTGAACGACTCGACCACCGTGTCAAAGTAGTGTTGGGGATATCGCCCTTTGTATTTCCGCTCCAGGATTGCCCGCACCACGGCATGGGCAGTGTCACGGCCAAGCGGCATGTCCTGTCCAAGGTTGTCATACACAAGGTAGGGCAGGTTGTCATCGCCCGGCCTGGTGGGCAACTCGTAGGCGGTGTTAGCTATGGGGCGGGCGCCGTACCTTTCGTAGAAGCGGAGTCGGGCCGCGTTCTGCCTCAACACCTCGGGGTCACGACACAGTGCCGGATCGTCCGGCAGACACTCGAAGAAGAGGCCCATGGTATTCAGAGCCAGGGCCTCCTCACGCACCCTTTCATACAGGGCCCCGCCTATGCCAGCCCCGGTCTTCAGCCTGGCTGCAGAGATGAAATCGAGATAGCAGAAGTCCAGTATGGGCTCATGGCACAGGACGGCGAAGCCCTTAACGCGTGTCTTCGAGTCCTCGGCTACGAACAGGATGGTATGGAAACGGTACTTCAGAGGGTTTCGCAACTGCTCCGGCAGCTTCAGGACGTCTTTCTCCCTCAGACCGGGAAACTGCACCCGCAGTATATCCTGCACCTGAGCCACCACTTGCCTGTTCGCTGACAGAACGTCGTCATAGACACGTCTGATACGGAACATGAGTCAGGTCTCTCTACTTCTCACTCTCTGGTGCGAGGGACACTCATCTGCCGCCAACAGGAGTTGGCGGGACGGTGTCAAACTCAGGAATGGGTCAAGCTGCACGTCGCAGTCTGCCCAAGAGCACCGAGAACTGAGAGAATCTGGCCACTCGCTGTGCCACACTGCCGAGAAGGAAGGAGTCGGAAGCCGACAGGCCCTTAGCGCCCAGGGCAATCAACTCAGGGCAGAAGGTATCAGCCGCCATCAGTATCTCTTCGGCCGGCTCGCCTCTCAAGACCATGCAAGAAACGTCGAGTCCCCTATCTCGGATAGTATTCCGCCATTTCTCCACCAGGGCCAATGCTGCTCGCTCCTCCGCTGCCCTCAGTTGGGAGAGGGTCCGCTCATCGACTCGCGGTCCCGGCATCAGTCCGGAACCATTGGGCCTGACAAAGGAATGTAGTGCGGCTACTACCTGCACCTCGGTTCTCCCTGGCAGTGGCAGGTCAAGAAGGAAACGAGTCACCTCATCCGAGTACGCCGAGCCATCTGTGGCTACCAGTACCCGCCTGATGGTGGTGGGGCCCTCCCTGACAAGCAGCACGTTGGTGCTGGAGTACTTCATCACCTTCTGAGCCGTGCTGCCGAGAGGAAATCGCGGGGATGTTGCGGTGCCCTTAGCACCGATAACCACCAGATCCGCCTGCATCTCCCGGGCTTGCTCCAGTATCTTTGCAGCAGGATTTCCCCGAGCGACCCTGGACTCCACAGTGAAGCCCGCCGCGCGAAGTACCTCCGCTGGCTCTTGAAGCAGTCCGTGTGCGTGCCGCTCCTCTGCCTCTCGCGATTTCTCCTTGCCTACCCGGATCCCTCGTACAGACTGCAGGGTAAACCCGCCCAGGAATGTGTGTTCGGGCACGACGGTGAGCAGCCTCACGTCCGCTTCAGCGGAAGGCTGCAGTGTCTTGAGCATCCTGGCACCCATTATCGAATAGGAAGACCCGTCTATCGCCAGCAGTACTCTAATCCTCACGACGCCCCTCTTCTTTCAGTCGCTTGCAGAGAATGAGCTTGTCGTCGCCCGGTGCATAGAAGTCGGGTACCCTGGAAACAACCAGGTAGCCCTGCGATAAGTGGAAACTCCTCGTTCTCTCGTATTCCAGCTTGGAAGACGTTTCGATGATAGCCAGCCTGCCGAAGCTGTCTCGGATGGCAGCTTCGGCACATTGCATCAGCACCCTGCCCACGCCCCGGCCTCTCTCCATGGGTGCAACTGCCATCCAGTAGATGTCCCATGTCCCTACCGTCACGGGAGTGGGACCGTAGCATATGTAGCCCACAACTCCAGAGGCGTCCTCTGCCACAAGAACGTTGTACCCCGATCCCACCGGGTCCTTGAGATACGCGTCCAGCACCTCCTCGGCCACCGGAATATCGGCGGGACCGAATTCCGGCGTGTGCCTCACAATCCATACTAACGCAGGTCTGTCCTCGTCCGCCATCGGACGTACGTTCACTGCCCCTCCAGGACCGTCAGCAACTCAATGAACTCCTGTTGGAAGGTGACAAAGGCTTTCCACAGCCGCTCTGAGCCATCATGGAAGTATGCGAGTACGTCTCCTTCGGAGTGCATCTCTCTCGCCAACGGACAGTCGCATTCTGACGTAGAATAGAGACGGTTCCCGGCTATGCTGAACTGCAGGGGGTAGACCTGGCAGAGAAACGGCTTTGCCCAGTAGGGCAAGGAACAGCCATCCGGCACGAGGAAGGGACAAGCGCTTTTCAGCCCGCCAGGTCGGGTCCACAAAGAGAAGAGCCGGGCCCACAAAGGGTCCTCAGCGGCCTGCTGGGGCGAACAGTAGAACTCCATCTGAACAGGTGCCAGAGGGGATGTATCCACAAACCGGGCGGGGTCCTGTCCCGTCACGGCCGATATTCTGTTCACCTCGGATGGCAGCAGCACTATCTTCCAGCCTTTGGCGAAAACACTGACGCAGCATCCGCCATCGGATGCTATACACTCACTGCAGGTTGCCATTTCACTGCACCGGAGCCAGGTGACTGAAGCGCTCTATAGCCAGCGATACCACCCGACTGATGAAAGCGGCGTAGTCCATGCCGGCTGCTGCAACCTGCAACATGGCCCCGGCCCTTGGCGAGATATCGGGGTTGGGATTCACGTCCACGACCTTGAGCACCCCGTCTTCATCCTGCCTCATATCCACTCTGGCGTACCCCCTGCATCCCAGCGCATAGAAGGAGCCCAGGGCCAGCTCCCGTATTCTCTGTTCCAGTACAGCCTCAACTCTCGCCGGGCAGACCGGCATAGTCCCCCTGCAGTAGGCATCTCCGGACAGCCACTTTGCGGCATAGGTCAGTATTCTGGGGCTGTCCGGCGGTAGGTCATAGACTATCTCCTCGACCGGAAACACCTCGGCGCACCCGTTGCCTACAACCAGCGCACAGAACTCCCTGCCCGGCAGGAACTGCTCCACCAGTGATGGGCGCGCATATGCCGCGTGCACCGAGCGAACCTGCCGCTCCAGAGCGCCGCGGTTGCTGACAACGCTTCTCTCAGATATCCCGTGGCTGGCATGCTCCCCAATCGGTTTGACAATGCAGGGGTAGCACACTGCAGAAGCGTCCAGGGCCTCGGGAGTCATAACCTGCCACTCAGGCGTGGGTATGCCGCAGAGCCTCAGACGATACTTAGCCATGGACTTGTCCTGGCAGAGAAGCAGGGCCAGACTGGGCGATCCGGTAAAGGGTATGCCTGCCTGCTCGATAATAGCGGCCAGGTCGGCTTCACTTTCCGGAGGCATGCCGAATCCTTCAAACAAGTTGAATATCAGGTCGACTCTGAGCCTTCTCAGACGTGCCCTGGCAGTTGCCAAAGGAGGTCTCAGGGGGACCTCCACGACGTCATATCCAAGTGACTCCAGCGCTTCCCCAACTGCCGCAACCGATTCAAGCACACCGGCGACCGCCTCTCCCTCTCCAAGGGTATTGTAGAGACTGGCGGTGGGCTCGTTGTAGACTAGGCCGATGCTGCCAGACAAAGGTGTTGCCTCCTCAGAGCACTGTCCAGAATGAGACCGATCAGCTCATCGTATGTGTGTCCCGAGCGCTCGGCCAGCATGGGAAGATCGCTGTAGCCGGGGCACAGCCCAGGCAACGGGTTCACCTCCAGCACATGGGGTCTGCCCCTGAGATCGACGCGGAAGTCAATTCTGGCTATGTCCCGGCAGCCTAGTACTTCGAAGACCTTCAGACTGGCCCTGCATATCTGCCTCATGGTGATCGCGGGCAGTCTGGCAGGGCACTCATAGCTGACAACGTTCTTCCAGTCCCGCTTCACCTCCAGCGAATAGACGAAGTTGGGATCATGGCTCCCCCTGGGAAGCACACGCATCGTACCAATGATCCTCACAGGCGAGCCGCCGACTCCTACCGTGACCTCGGCGCCAGCGATGAACTCTTCTACCAGTATTGGTTGGTCGTACGCACTCAGGACCGTCGTTGCCAAGCGGACTATGTCCTGGGAATTTTCAGCCCTGGAGGCAAGACGTATGCCTTTGCTCGAGCCCTCATACGCCGGTTTCACAAAGCAAGGGAACGGAAAGCGGTCCCATTTCGTCCTGTGCAACTCCTGCACGTCTTGGATGACCCGCCATTCGGGCGTGGGTACTCCTGCCGTCCTCAACAGTATCTTGGCCAGGGGTTTGTCCAGACAGATAGCCAGGCATTCGGGGTCAGAGCCTGTATAAGGGATGCCCAGCATCTCCAGCACTGACGGGACCTGGGCCTCCCTGCTTCTGTGGTTACCGAGACCCTCAGCTATGTTGAATACCAGGTCCACCCGCTCATGCAGTATCCTGTGAAGAAACCCCTTTCCTCCGCCCAGCATAACGACGTCGTGGCCTCGCGCCCTTATGGCCGCGGCGATCCTGTCCACCGTCTCTGGAGAGTCATACTCCTCAAGGGCATCCTCCGGATGTACCGCCCCCAGGGACACGGCTTTCTTAAGGTCGTACGACAGTCCTATTCTCACGACTGGCCCCTTCCAGGGACTGTAATGTCCCGTTTCGCCCGGTCAAGGGCGGTGACTTGCGCCGACCACCGTTGCCATTCCGGCGCTGGTCTTTGTGTGTCGAATGCTGTCCAGGGTTTCTGTAGCGGAACACCTTGCCCTCGTAGTTCCTCAGCAACATGTACTCGCCTGATTGCCGCAGGAGATAGTCCGGCTGCAGGGGCACTTTGCCCCCACCATGGGGCAGGTCGACGACGAATGTGGGCACCGCCAGGCCGGAAGTGTGCCCACGCATCTGCTCGACTATTCTCAGTCCTGTTTCCACGGGGGTGCGCAGGTGCTCCGTCCCCCGGACCTCATCGCACTGGTAGAGATAGTAGGGACGTACCTTCGCCTTCAGCAACTCGTGGCACAGCCTGATCTGACACTCCGCTGTGTCGTTGATCCCTTTCAGAAGCACCGACTGGTTGCTCACAGGGACGCCGCTGCGGAGCAGGCGATCACAGGCAGAGGCGGAGTCCGGAGTTATCTCGCGACGATGGTTGAACTGGGTATTGAGCCATATGGGCCCGTACCTGGAGAGCACCGCACACAATTCATCGTCGATGCGTTGGGGCAACACCACTGGGAACCTGGTCCCAATTCGGATGATCTCAACATGCCTAATCTGTCGCAGCCTGGAGAGAACCTCTTCAAGACGACGTGTGGAAAGACTCAAAGGGTCGCCACCGGAGATGACAACGTCTCTCACCTTGCGGTTCTCTTGTATGTACCGCATCATTGCGTCTATCTCGGCGGCGGTGCGCACCCATCCGCCGTTTCGCCACTCCCTCTTGCGCGTGCAGTGGCGGCACAGCATGGGGCAAATGTCGGTCAACACCATCAGCACCCTGTCCGGGTAGCGGTGCACCAGCCCGGAGGTCACCGAGCCCTCTTCCTCACCCAGAGGGTCATCACATCCAATCCCCGCAAGACCCAGTTCATCGAACGACGGTATCGCCTGCTTTCTGATCGGGTCGGTGGGATCGCTGGGGTCCATCAGACAGAGGTAGTAGGGGGTAATAGCCATAGGGTACTTGGTGAGCACTGACCGGGAGCGTGCTTGCTGCTTGGCAGGCAGAGGAATGTACTGCGCCAGTTCTTCAATAGTCGTGATTCGATTGCGGAAGTGCCATCTCCAGTCACTCCAACTGGCGTCCGAGACGCCAGCGAAGAACCTCCTTCGATTCAGGTCGAGTGTCGTACCTGGAGGTTCCTCTTCCGCCTCACTCTCCAACCAGGGCGAGCCTGGAGGCTCATCATCTGAGCCCCCCGGAGCCAGACCGTCTGCTGTTGTTGTCACTGTGTCCAACCTGGTTGTCTCCCTTTGCTAAAACGCTGTGCCCGGCCGTAACATGCTAGGAATATCGTGATATGCATATCGTGTTACTGCCGTGAGAGTGTACGCGCCCGTGCCTTCCCTGTCAATAGCCGAAACATAGAATCTCATTAGATTTGCCGCCGAAATGGACACCGGTTCTTGGGTTGCGGCCTTCGGCCAATATCGCAGGGCAGCGGCAGAGCCTTCGCCGAACGTGTCATTGCTGGGAGAATAGACACGATCTTCTGCGGCAGGGAACGCACCCCCCGTGTCATTCCGTGCTTGACACGGAATCCAGGAGGCGGGGTGGTGGGGAGGTCCCCGCAACGCAGGCGATTCTCATCCTTCGTGGTGTTGCTGACAGGCGGCGTGAGGGATTCATGCGAAGACAGGAATCCAGGTGGTGGGGGCTAACGGGGCACTGGGCAGGCGTGATGAAGGATACACAGGCATTGCAACGGGCCAAGCCACCGGAGCGCATAGGCCGTCCCACGACCACCCTCACACGCTCTTCGTGCCGGTGCCAAGGGGCATGGGAGATCCCTGGGGCACGGCGTCCCAACTGCTGCCGGCGGAATGAGCAAGAAGAGGAAGGCCGGCTGCTGCGCTCTGCCTTCCGGCTGAGTTGCCCGACTTGGTGTCCACAATATGCGCATCGGAGGGGTCAGCCGATTGCTGAGACGCCGCCGACTTCAAGTGACGCTCATGAAGCAGTCTCTGCTTGCGCCAGTCCTCAACCAACTCTCTGAGCCTTTCGTTCTCCTCGTAGAGCCTGGACAGGTCACGGCTGGCCTGCTCATACTTGTCCATCAACTTCATGTAGCTGCTCTTGCGCACCAGGAACATTCTGTCCTCCTCTTTCCTAGGAGCCTGGGTCACCAGTATCCGCCCAAAGCTAGACTAAGAGACGAAAGACGCTGGTTTTGTGCCTGGCTCATCCGGGATTTCCGAGTCGTGACCCAGCCTCCTAGGCACACCGCCAGAAGTCCGGTTAACTCTGCTAGCAACTCTCCAAACCGCAGACCAGCAGGACCTCTATGCAGACCTGTGGCATCACCGGCCGGAGGGTGACAATCATCCGAGCCTGAGCGATCTCCAGTCACCGTTCTCGGCATCACTTATCTCGACAACAAAAGGTGAAGGGCTCCCCCCATGAAGCCCTTACCATCAGACCAGCACCCATGTCGGCCTAAGGTCACTTGGCAACACCAGCCTGTTCGGATGTGAAGGGCCTTATGAGGGCACCCCGCTCCGATCGCCTGTTTCTACGTTCCGCTGTCCATGTCACCATGCAAACCACGCTGCTCATCTCTTCCTACACGAGCACAAGGCTCGATGGAGCACGCTGATCGAGTCCCGACCAGGGGACAATTGTCCAATGTTGAGGTAATGTGCATCCGGCCTGCGACGAGTGCTCCTGCCGTTGCCACGCCTCCAACGCCATCCTTCCGCTGGAACGCGCTTGCAATGTCTCCGGTCATGTGGTACATATTGTACAGTAGTATTGCTGGTCTATTCATGATAGTTGAAGCATGCTACATGTTTCACTACAAGATATCATGAAGGGCGCTGTTTGTCAAGCAGAAACCCAGAGGAGTGAGACAGAGTATGCCAGCCTGGACCTTCATTACAAACCATGGCCTGGTGCTGAGTCACATCTCATTGCAGCCCAGCAGCACAGCGGTGGAGATAGCCACAGCGGTCGGCATAACTGAGCGCGCCGTGCGCAGGATCATTGCCGACCTGGACACCGAGGGCTACATCACGCGGAGGAAGAAGGGAAGGAGAAATGTGTACAGGGTGAACCCCGACCTTTCTCTGCGTCACGACTCCAAGCAGGAGATACTTGTGGGGACTCTGCTGGAGGCTCTGGGCTGGAAGAGGCGAGCCAGGCGAAGCAAGAAACAGCCCTCTGTTCCCTGAGCACCGCCTGTCCTGACAGGGTTGTCACAGGCCCGGAACGAAGAGCGGACTGAGCATGGGCATGTGTGGTTATGCCCAGGGCCGGGCTGTGTGCCCCGACTCTTGCTCAGCCCATTCCCATCCCGCCTCTGAGCCTCGTGAGACCCGTTTGCCAAACAGGAATACGGCCCAATGCCAATTCCGGTGTCCAGGGATCACTGATCTGCAGAGACTTCCTCTGCGGGCAATCCGCCGCCAGGCGGCTCTATCAGTCGCCGAGGACTAGCGGCGCATACCAGTCGCTTACGGCAACCCAGTCGCCCACGTCCTTGGAGAACTCATGCATTCTGCAAGTGCGTGCGTATATGTTGTAGTCGGGTGTCACCGACCAGGCGTTACCCCAACCTTCTGGGCTGAGATTGACTGTAGCCAGTGCATCCCGTATCGCCGTTCCATCCACGTCCTCAGCACCCACTTCATCCACCGCCCTCCTTATCGCGTCGGCTATTATCATACCTTCAGCCCATCCGCCTATGGAGCCTGTCTCCAGAAGCCGTTGCTGAGCGTCCTTCGCATGATATTCCAGCACAGCCTCTTTCCACTGTTGAATGCTGGGGATGTCATCTATCCACAACGGGTGGTAGCTGAGACCGAGGACGCCGTCCAGGTAGTCCGCCGATACAGCCTCAAGTACAGCCCTGTAGAAACCCAGCAACCCCTCCTGCGTCCCGGCAACCCTGCCCTGGCAGCCGGAGTCCTTGATCTGCTTGATGAAGCTGGCGAGTGAAGGACCGACCAGCGTGGGGATGATGAAATCGCAGTTCTTGACACGGTCGATCTCCAGGCTCCAGGTAGCGGTCCCTGATGGTGCCATCTGCCCCTCCACGCGCTCGAATCTGTCCGGGTAGGAATCGTGCAGGTTCTCAAGTGCCTCTTCCGTATACGTTGATGCCGCATAGCCCGCAATACCCACATGCCCAATCACAGGGGGTTGCGCCCCATCCCAGTCCTCCCATATCCACTGGACGACGCATTGAGCAAGCCACTGTGTAATAGGAGGGAACATGTATATCCATTCGTGCTTTGGATAGGCCAGGGACCCCATGGAACCGAAGCAGGGTATCTGGTCCTGCACAAACCTGTCTACCAGCATCTCGAAATCCGTGTTGCGGATAACGACCATCAGCTTCGCGCCCTGCCCCTTCATCCACTGGTATCCGACCGGGTTCCTGCCGTAGTCGAGCCTGTTGTCATACGTTATGACCTTCAGCCGGGCCCCTGGTATGGGGTCTTCCTCCTGGGTTACGCGAAAGTAGTCCGCCATGCCGTCGTGAAGCATCGTGCATCCGGACGCCGCCGGCCCCGTGAAATCGGCCAGCATCCCGACAACGATATCCGTGGTCTTCTCGCCCTTCTCTTCGCCACATCCAAGCAACACAGGCCCCGCGACGAGAGATACAGCCAGCAGCACAGACAAGATCACATGGCTCACCCTACTGCACATGTCACCCCCTTCAGCTTTGAGATAATTAGCGCCTTAATGATTCGCATTCTAATGTCCGCCGTTGCCCATTATATGCCACCACCGCGCTGGGGTGTCAAGACATTGTGCCCGCGGTCTCCTACCCGCTGGTCCTATTTGCAGGCTGCGTCGTGCTGTCGGATATCGCCCTATTGCCGCTCGGCACCGGTCCGGCCAATCGGTGGTAGGGCATGGTTGCTGTCGCATCGCAGACCCGAATCAGCCACAGGTAGTTGTTGTGGTTGAGGTGTCGCATGGATCCGAGTGCTATACGAGGGTGGCTTGAATTCCTGCTATCCCGCATGGCAGCGCTGCTCCAACGTGGCACGCGACAACTTGTCAACAAGGTACGGGGCTGATCATTCCCAAGATTCGTGCTGAGAAAGAACGTCATTTTAGGCGCAGCAGAGACTTCGTTTGCCTGTATATCCACTGCCAGTGCAGGTAGATATGGACTCCGATTAGCACCAGCAGTACTAGCCCACTCCAATCGTGTATGTCCACCCAAATATGCCTCGTCCAGATGAAGGTCTCGGCAGCCCCTGAGCCACCGGAATGCCCATTCCCGCCCGTACTGAGCAATGCGACCCAGAGGACCAGCCCTGACACTGCCTGTATCAAGAAAAGACGAAGCTTGAGATCACCACCAGGAATAGCAGCCTGGCCTCTGACAAGAATCACCGCCTCAACACGGACTTGGGAGACACACTCACCGGTAGCCAGCGTGCGCCCTGACATTCTACCATGTTCTGTGCCGCCGTCGAACAGGCGCGTCCGGCCTGATGGTACAATGGCCGGAGGCGACCACAGAAGCAGGGATAGGAGGTCTCCCATAGGCAGATGGAGCAGACAGGAGATCGAGGAAGCCTTCCAGCACTATCAGAAGGCCGCGCTGGAAGCTGGCAAGACAGGCGACTGGAACACCTGGGCCGACAGTTTCACCGAGGACTGCACCTTTGTGGAGCACTGCCTCGGTACCTTCGGCGGCAGGGAGGCGATCAGGAGGTTCTGGAACGAGTACATGAAGACATATCCGGCCTGCGAGGTGAAGTACTACCCGGCCGAGTGGTACAGCATCGACGAGGAGAGAGGGTGGGTTGTCTGCCAGTTCTGGAACCGGATGTCCGACCCCGGGGACGGGAGCCTGCACCAAGCAGCGAACCTTTCGGTCCTGAAGTACGCCGGCAATGGGAAGTGGTGCTACGAAGAAGACGCCTACAACATGAAGAACATGAGCCGGATGGTTAAGAACTGGGAGCAGGTGAGGGCCAAGCTGGCCTCAGAACAGGGCCAGCAGCCGGTCTAGCCCTGCCGCACCTGGCAGCCCGACCTCCGACGTTGGGCGGGGCGGGTTGGTCTTGTAGCGGCGGACCGAAGAGAACGCCCCCGAGGTATGCCCAAGGCATTGCTGGAGCGGGAGACCGGACTCGAACCGGCGACAGCCTGCTTGGAAGCTATACGGCTCGAAACGGTGTAGCACAGTAGCTTGGCAGTTGAGCGAAGTCTGTCCAGTTATCATCTGGAAAATGGGGGGTGTCTCACCTGGGAAGGAACTGGGACTATGTCACGAAGCGCATCACGACTGCGGCAGCAAACACGGCAGAAGCGCCTACATAGACCATCAATGGAATACAGCACCCCGCAGCTCTGCCAACCTTCCTCTGCCGACCAGACTTGGAGAGAGGAATCCCTGTCTTCTGAGAGACCTTGCCCTTGGCTGCGGATATCCCCAGAGCCCGCTTGGCAGAGAATGAGAAACCGAACTTCTTTCTAGCCATTTGGCCAACTCCCAGCCTGACAGCGCATGTCAGAGCAGTTCCCGGTTTCGTCCGCTAGTTCGTGGTGATAGACTGAATATCTTCTTCCTGCACAGGGGGTAGTGAATCAACCGGCGGGGAGGTTTCTGGCTGTTTCCTGGGACGGCCACGCTTCGCCATGACTTCGGCCTTCTTGTTCTTCTTCTCAGGCAGGGATATCTTCATCTGGTCCATCTGAGTGGCTGCGGACTCATTCAGAAGGTGGCGGACGGCTGCAACGACATCCTCCGGTGACACGGCTACGCCAGTCGCCTTCTTCAGCCTCTTCTGCATGTCTCTTATCGAGTCCTCAGTAAGGATTACACCAAGTATATTGCGCGCCGTGAGAACGTTGGTCTTCTCCCACAGCTTGTCCAGACCGCCCTTCCTGACGTTCCGGTAGCCGATCATCTCGAACTTGCCAGCCAATACCGAGAGATCATCAGTGAGCAAGTTCCACGAGTCAACCAGCTTCGTCTGTGGCGGCTTGCCGAAGGAGATGTGGTACAGCCGCCATTCCTTTCCGTTGGACAGGATTGCCCAATCACAGCCCTTGTCGATGGCATAGGAGGCAACCTGCTTCAGATGCTTTGGCGCAAGGTCTATGTTGACCCTCTTGAGTTCAACCAGAATCTCCGGTCTCGATGTATCTTCGTGGTCCAGTTGTATTGCCATATCACAGTGGACGGTGTCGCCAGCACCTGCGATTGCGTGCTCCTGCGTCACATGGTTGAAGACGTCGTACCCCATGACCGAACCGAAGACGTACTCAACCCGCTTTCGTGTCTCAGCCTCATTACCATCCGCCTTAGCTACCTCCTCGATCAGCTTCCGGGCGCCCAATATCGCCTTACGAGCCTGTGGATCGAGCTTCTGCTTGACCATGGTACACCCCCTTGATGCTTTTTCAATGGCACTATATCACCAGTCAGAGGGTCGTGCAACCGCTCCAAAGGGTTATCAATCTCCCACCATTGCGTTATAATGGCCCAACTGGCAAGAGCACCCGCAAGCTCGAAGGAAGGGGGTAAGCGACGATGGGCTTCTTCGATAGGCTATCGGGAAAACAATCCAAACCAGCCCAGCCCTCGCCATCGGATGGTACATACTCAAGCATCATATGCTCGATTTGTGGCAAGGAGAACTACGGAAGGAAAGAATACATAGAGAAGCTGACGGAATGCGGCTATTGTCGTGGGCCATTGTTCGGTGATGCGACCCCGGGCTACGTGGACGGCAAACACTTCACCAAACACGTCGACACGGTCAAGGCGCTCAAGAGAGAAGGAAGGCTGGAGGAGGCAGAGGAACTTCTTCTTCGGCTTGCGGCTGCAACAGAGGCGGAGAACCAAGTCAACGGGTTCGGCGTTGCTCCCTGGTACTACGAACAGTTAGCTATCGTCTATCGGAAGCAAGAGAATTACAGCAAGGAAGTCGCCATATTGGAACGGTATGTCTACGAACAGCGCAATACTGCAAATCTGCCGAGCGTTCATGAAGCGCTGCTGGAGAGGCTGGAGAAGGCTAGGGCTCTGGCTGCCAAGAAGGGGGAATAGCATGGCCAATCAGGTAGAGCTGAGTGAGAAACAAAAGAAGGTCTTGGGCTTTGGCTGCCTCGGGGTCATAGTCCTGGTGGTGATCGTTGTCATTGTCGTGATGGTAGGCGGTGGCGGTGGCAACGTGGTGGAGGACCTGGAGGGCACCGGCAGCAGGGACATTGCTGTGGCCGTCCCTGCCACCAACGGTTTCGTGGACTTCACCGTCAAGCACGAGGCCGATGCTGGGTTCGAGAGCTGGGGCCTCTACTACAACGGTGCCCTGATCGACGCCAACAACGGCGACAGCGGTTCGGAGACAGTCGTCTACCAGCACGAGTACGGCCAGAATCGGATAGTCTACACGCTAGAGGTGGATGCCGCCACCGATTGCCACTGGGCTATTGAGATCGTGGACTGAAGGGACGGCACGTGAGGGGAGGAGATCGGGGTGTCAGTCACTCTGTCGGGTCCTCCGTGCGTCCGCCCCGGGATGGCGTCAACTGTCCTGCGGCTATCACCTGGGCCAGCTCATCGTCGGTCAGATCTGCAGCCGGCCGGATCGTGAAGTGCCCTCGTGTAATTTCCGCGGGCTCGCCTCTGGCAAGCCTCTCGATACGAACACCGACCTCCATGGCCCGGATAGCATCGCTGGCAGACATGGACTTGAGCGGCATCTGCTGCAACCTCTTGAGGCCCTTCTCCTGGAGGGCCATGCCTTCTTCCGCCTGCCGGGTAGCCATCTCGACTATCGCCTCTCTGGCAGCTTCGCGCTTCACACTGTCCAGGAAAGCGTCGTATCCTGCAGCCCGCTCTACCCAGGCGAAACGTCGGGACCACTCGGCCAGCCACCGTTTCGATTTCGATGCCGTTTTGATGTGGGTTTGGTGAACTCTGGCTATCGACCTCTCGCTGGCTGGCATATCCCTGTAAGCGCAGAAGGCAGCGAAGGCTCTGGCGGATTCACCGGCCAACGGGTGTTCCCATTCAGCAGTCATTGTCCCTCCAATCGTGGCCGATTATACAGCCGCCCTTACGCTTTGTCTGATGAATGAGCCTCAAGTCTCGTTCCGATAGTGCTGGCTTATTCGGGCCATACAAATGCCAAAGCTCGTCTTCCGTGTAGCCCACGATGCCACAACAGGGGATTTGAGACAGGTAGCTCTCGTCTTGAACGAAGGCGACGATCTCCCGGTGAAGTTCACTCCAGAAGATAGAGACGCCCTCCCTCTCCACGGCCCGGGCTATCTCCTGGGCGTGCCACTCTGGTCGACCTTCTGGTTGTCTGGGCATGTTAGAGGCAGGACTTAATTCGCTTTTTTCGCTTGTTTCGCCGCATGTCTTCTGGGTGCTTGTCTGCAGAAAAGCCTTTGCCTTATCCAGAAAGTACCCCATTGCTCATCCCCCATCATGCGAAATAAGCGAATTATGCGAAAGAACCCACATCTCGGCGGACCGCCCTTCGGTGACAACCGTCTCGGAGTGCGCGCGCCCGGTATTACGGAGAAGTTGAAGTGCCCGGTCAAGCCGTGCCTGGGACACGTGCCTGGCGAACAACTGGGAGATGTCCGTACGACTGAGCCCCTCGGGTTTTGCCTGTAGCCCCTCCAAGATGCGATCGCAGATAGGATTGCCAAGTGCGTCCCCGAAGATGTAGCGGGCTGACCCTTGGCAGTAGTCCCAAAGGGCCAGGGCTGCCGCTAGGTGGCGGGTGTCGATCTCTTGGGCACTGTCCAGCAGAGCATAGAGTAGCGACAGCCTGAGCACCTGAGCCTCAGCCCGGGCGGTAATTGCCCCCAGGAGGCCAGGCTTGCCTTCCGAGAGTTCGGGGTAGACTTGCGCCCACAACTGGCGGGCGGCCTCTCCCCGCCGCAATTCACCCACCTGACGTCCGTACTCCAGTGCCTTCTTGAGAGGCCCGACTATCCTTCCGTATGGCACCTGGCCGCCACCCTCAGGCAGAACCCTTGCCCGCCCGGTGCACACCCACAAGAAGCGATTGGCGAAGCCGTTGGCCATCTCCACGTCGTTGAGATATCGCAGAAGCTCCTCCTTCGTGATGTGACCCATAACGCTGATGTGTGCGCCTGTGGACTTTGCCGGGCTATTCTTCGTTAGTGTTCGCAAACTGCCGGTATCCCAAGCACCTCGGAGGACTGGGCTTAGGGTGTTGCCATCACGAGCCATCACCCGCAGCACTCGCGAGAACTCCCCTTCAAGCACGAACAGGCGCTTGTCTGACACCCCGGCATCCTCCACAAGGGTCTCGAAATCGCCGGTACTGCGCCCCTTGTCCTTGGTAGGAACCACACGCTCGATCGGATCCCTGACACACCATATCAAGCCTTCGCCGCTGGACAACCCCTCTGCCACGTGCTCCCCTGCCCAAGTGGGATCAGCGCGTGCAAGCAGTTCCCTGATGTGCCCCCACGACGAGCCCTTCCGGCCTTTGGCTGATTCACCAACCAGAACGGCTGACAGATTCGTACCATGCCTGTCGGCCTCTGCGACGGCATGGGGTCCACGACCTACGGAGTTCCCAAAGGCCAGAAGGAAGTTGACCAAAAGGGCGGGATCGTCCGCCTCAGTATGGGGCCGGATTAGTCGCACGACTTCGCCGGCGAGGCCGTGGAGGGCCTCATCTGCTAGCGATTCTGGCCAGGTACTTGATGGTGTCTGTGGCTCATAGCGCAAGATGCTTTTGACGATGGCTCGGACTTCGCTTTCCGATAGTGGCGGCTGGCACTGACTTCGGTTTGCCTCCAGTAACGCTGCCTCGATGGCTTCTCGTTCTGCCCCCTGCCGGCGCATGCTTCCTGCCAGTGTTGTCAACCGACTATTGCGATCGCCCTCCCGAATCAACGTGGATGGTGCTATAGTGGGCGGCTTGTCCGCCTCGGCCAACGCTGCCTGTACCTGTGGGGGTAGCTGAGCGAGCGCATACAGAGTGTCACGCGTAGGCACTATCTCCACCCGGTAATCGCCGTCACTCCTGGACCCTGCGACATTGACGAAGCCACCATCACCGCGTACATCGAGGCCGGCCAGCAATCCCGCAACGGTCTTCACGTGGTGCCCTGGGTGCTTGAAGTAGAAGTGTGCGCCCCCCCGGGGCGTCACAACGTGGGGGCGGAGTCCGTCGAAAAGCCCCCTGGCCTGGGCTGTGTCGCAGTCAAAGACAACGACGCCTGAGATACTGCCAGTGACGATGCCCCACAGTCGCGGAGCCTGTGTATCCTGCCAGCTCTGGACTTCCCCCTCTGTAGCCTGCCTCTCTTGGTATTCAGTCCAGGCAACGATTGGTGCTTTGCCGGTTTCGCCCCCGCCACTTGGCACCACACTGAAGCCCAAAATGAGAAGCTTCCAAGCAACCTCGAAGGGTGTGGCACAACTCAGGGCGCTCGGGTTACTTGACCCCATGACAATCACCCGGTCGGCAGACTTCAACGTGTGGCATTACCTCGTCCCTTCCGCCGTGCTAGGGCCGACTTCCTGGCGAGACCCGCCATATGTGCCCGGAGAAGGCACCCGGCCCGCCGCTGGCGCTCTTGCTCCGGAAGATCGGCTGGAGTCTGGTCGTAGAAGCGCTGCAGGAAACCAGCACGGGCTGGGCCGGTCAATTGCTCGGGACTGTATTTGGCAGCCCGAGAGTAGCCACCTATGCGTCCCCTGGCCTTTGCTTCAGCGCTGTCCAGAACCACTCCCTAGACTCCCTCGTCTGTCAGTGACGCCCACTCGCTGGCAGGCTAGTCACTCCCTCCCCGCTCCCGTGAAATAGACTCGTCTCAGGCACTCCCAACGCCTCCACCAGCGCCCTCCTCAGCTTGGGCCATGGGTAGCGCTTTCCCAGCTCCACATCCGACAGCGTAGGCTCTGCAACGTGAACTAGCCGTGCCAGTTCCGTCTGGCTCAAGCCCAACTCCTGCCTTCGATCCCTGATTGAATTCTTGAACACCGGCCACCTCCCGGTTGACTCGTCTTACCCTACCTTATACAATAAGGTAAATATTTATTGGCTGATAGGTGTTGCACATGAGGTATGAAACAGAGAGGGAACTGCGCCGCGCAGTGGAGAGGAGACTCTCATCCCCTATCGATGATGACCAGTGGGAGGGATTGAAGCCAGACGTGGATGAGTTCGGACCGTTTGACGATCATGACGTTGCCGAGATACTGGCTGGCATCCCGAGAAAACCGAGGAAGCCAAGAGACGATACTTCTTGGCGACTGGCTCTTGCCATGAGAGAAGCATCGATGCCTTATAACCCGGCGAGGTTTCGGCATTTAGCTGAGGATATACGGCGTCATTATGGCCTTGCTGCCCCCATGCCCGCCGAGGAGCTGAGAAATGCGCTGATGGGGCTCGGGGCCGAAGAAGCGTTGCAGGAAGGAAGTAGGGTGTTACTCATCCCCTATGTAGAGCCGGTCGATGGCGTTTCAAACGTTTACTGTGTACGGTATCTCAATGTGCCTGAAGATGTGGAGATTGTTGGGGAGGGCCGACAGATTGTCTTCACCCACCCTAGGGTCTATGACCTAGGATTGGCTGCGAATGAGCTTTCCTGGTTTCTCGGCTGCCATCCTGCACTAGTTCTGGCCCTGATCCTTTGTGATATTGATATCGGGCACGTGACTTGTCTGGTGTATCCGCGGGGTATCACTGGCAACATTTCAGATGCGGCTAGAGTCACCATAGATGTCTCCAGCCCATATGTTCCGCCTGGGGAAGTGAAGATGGCCTACTCCAGTGCGCGAAATGCAGTCATCAAGAGGAATAGGCTAAGCAAGGGGAAGTGGGTGAGATCGAGACCCTTGTCGACCAGGACTACTCGGCTACTGGAGTACGTGTCCAGCCATCCCGAAGTCGGATGGAAGGAACGTTTGAGAGCATGGAATAAGTTGCACCCAGAATGGAAATACAAGGACGTCAATTCAATGAGAACAACGTACAACCGAGTGAACAAGCACCCGAACAAGCCGCGGCCAGCAGGCTAGTACCTGTCCCCTGGGCTTAGCTTCCTATGGGCGTTCCTGGCCCTCTCATCGGCCCTGGAGGCCCCATATCGGCCGAGCATAGTCCGGCTGCGCCAGCCGGCCAGCCGCATCAAGTCGCCCTCAGTGCCATCGCTGGCAAGCCATAGATGGGCGAAAGTATGCCTCAGCAAGTGGGTATACTTCTTGCCAATACCTGCCTGGATTGACCGGTCCCGTACCACCTGATACACGCCGCTGGGCGTCATGGGGCCAGCCTTGCCCAACCAGAGTTCGGGACGTGAAGCATGGGAGTGGGAAGCCCGGACCCGGAGGTATCGGTCCAGGTCTCTAGCCGCCTTCCTGCCGAAGGGCACCTGGCGAATCCGGGCACCCTTGCCGACAACGGTCACGATCTGATTGTCCAGGTCGACTTCCTCCACATTGAGGCCAGCCAATTCCCCGCGCCGGAGCCCGGAGTCCAGCAGCAGGCGAATGATGGCCGTGTCCCGACGTGACGAGAAGTCCTTGCCCTCGCAGGTTTTGAACAGCGCCTTGATTTCCTCGTCTGTCAGAACCTCGGGGGGCTGCTCGGGGACCCTCGGGGGCCGCATCCTGGCCATGGGTGAGTCTTTCATCTCGCCTTCCTCAACCAGCCACTTGAAGTATCGGTGCAGTGCCCGGTACCGGTTGCTGGCCGTGGCCGGCTTCCACTTCGCCAGAAGCTCCGTAATGAAGCTCTCGACGTACTCTCGGGTTACGCGATCCGGGGGATCGGAAGGCATACCCTTCTCCTGGAGGAACCGGTAGAACTGCCGCACAGCCTCACCATAGGTCTCGATGGTGCGCTTGGAACAGTTCTCAGCCCGGAGTCCGCGCAGAAACGAGTTCAGTAGGAGATGATGCTGTACTGTTAGGGTGTCGACCGTCATTTCTTGGCCTCCGCTCCGTCGATTTGGCTAATGTTATCATCTCGACGAGCGCTGTGTCAAGTTTCTGACGGCCCGAAAATCCAGTTATGGTGTGGATTTAGCTTTGGTGGAGCGGGAGACCGGACTCGAACCGGCGACAGCCTGCTTGGAAGGCAGGAACTCTACCAACTGAGTTACTCCCGCTCAGTGCGGAGATGATGGGCAAATCTGGACTGGCCGTGCCAAGCCGCTATGCCATCGCCAATCTCAATTAAAGCATTCGCCTCCGGCTGCTGTCAACGAGAGCAGGCTAACGTGGCCACCCAGCGCCTACGAATTGACAAGTATCTCCACCCCACTCATCGTGCGGCAGCAGTGAGTGGAGGTTCTTTCCCGGCGGGGCCGGGGAGACTCCGCTCCTTCAGAGATGCAGAGTCCTTGCCCTTGTCATTGCCACCCCCACCCCCCTCCGAGATTCCCGCTTGCCAGCGGCACCACGAACGATGAGAATGGCCTGCGTCGTGGGGGTGCGTTTCGCGTCGCAGGAAATCATGCCCATTTTCCCAGCAAATGACAGCGAGAGCGCCTTATGACATCCAGGGCGTATCCGCCAGGGCATCCGTCGACCGCCACAATGAGGGTTGAGAAGTCACCGCACTTCCGCTAGGCTTTCCCGCAAAGGGCAAAGGAGGTGCCAAGAATAGGGAAGCTCGATGGCAAGGTCGCAGTGATCACCGGCGGGGCCAGCGGTATCGGCGAGGCCTCGGCCCGCCTTTTCGTCGAGGAGGGCGCAAGCGTCATCGTAGCTGACATCCAGGACGCCAGGGGGCAGGCGGTGGCCGGTCGTCTCGGGGCCAGAGCCACCTACGTGCATGCCGATGTGGCCCTGGAAGCCGACGTCAAGGCCGCCGTGGACAGGGCCGTCCGGGACTACGGCCGACTCGACTGCATGTTCAACAACGCCGGCTTCGGGGGCGCAGCCGGGTGCATCGATGAGATAACCGTCGATGGGTTCGACGCCACCATAGCGGTGCTGCTCCGGGGCGTATTTCTGGGGATGAAACACGCTGCCGCTGTCATGAAGCGGCAGGGCCACGGGAGCATCATCAGCACGTCCAGCATAGCGGGCTTGCGGGCCGTCGAGTCTACTCACCTCTACAGTGCCGCCAAGGCCGCTGTAATTCAACTGACGCGCTCAGTGGCGATGGAACTGGGCGAGGTCGGCATCAGGGTCAACTGCATCTGCCCAGGGTGGATCGCCACGCCGATGTTCAGCCGGGAGTTCGGCCTGCCCCCTGAGGCTATCGATGAATCTGTGGAGAAGATCAAGCCGACCTTCGCCGGCTTCCAGCCCATCAAACGCGCCGGGACACCCGAGGACGTGGCACACGCAGCCCTGTGGCTGGCCAGCGACGACTCCAGTTTCGTCAATGGTCATGCTCTGGTAGTGGACGGTGGCATCTCCGGCGGCCGGATGTGGTCCGATTTCTTCGTGGACGTAGGGAAGATGGCCTCGGCAATGGGGCTGGGCATGTAGCGGACTGTGAGACCCACCGGTTCAGCGCATGAGGGCAGCGTCTAGCCCTGGGAGTCCGCGGTGCGGACGGCCCTTCCCTCGACAAGCTTGTTGTCGTACGCAAAACGGCATATGTCAGCATCGGTCTGAAGGTACAGCTTGTCCAGGACCCTGTGCCGGTAGGTCTCGATAGTCTTGACGCTGAGCCCCAGTTCGGCGGCTATACGGCTCAGCCTCAGCCCCTGCGCAATGAAACAGAGCACCTGGAGCTCCCGGTCGGAAAGGCTGGCTACCGGACCAAGCCGGGAGCGCTCGGCCAGCAGCCCCAGGTTAAGGGCATTCTCTGCCTGCTGTGAGAGAAACCTCTTGCCGCGGGCCACACTGCGCACTGCCTCGTGCAGCTCCTGCGGCGAGGTCCCCTTGGTTATGTAACCCAATGCCCCTGCCTGCAGCACTCTCAGGGCAAACTGCTCCTCGGGGTACATGGTCAGGATCAGGATTCGCGCTTTCGGGTCTGATGAGAGGAGGTGTTTCACCGTCTCCAGGCCGTCCATGCCGGGCATGGATATGTCCAGGATGACTACGCTTGGACGTGTCCTCCTGTACTCGTAGATCGCCTGGAGCCCGTTCGAGGCATCTCCCACCACCCGGATGTCAGCCGCCTCTTCAAGGACGTGCTTGAGTCCCTTCCTCACCAGGCTGTGGTCGTCCGCCAGGAGGACCGTAATCGCCATGCTGCAATCTCACGAGTCCATCGGCAGGAGGGCTGTTACTCGTGTCCCCCGCCCGGAAGGACTGGAGACCCTCAGCACCCCACCCGCCAGACGGGCCCTCTCGTTCATACCCAGTAGTCCAAGCGACGGTTTGCCGGAGAACTGCTGGGCGCTGATTCCCACACCGTTATCCGATACCTCCAGTACAATCGTGTTCCCTTCTACCCGGACCCTGACCTGCGCCTGCGACGCGCCAGAGTGCTTCCACACGTTCGTCAAGGCTTCCTGGAGAATGCGGTAGGCCGCTATGGCAGTGGCCTTGCCGGGGCTGATCTCACCCACAGGGGCATCCACGGGACAGGATAGGCGCGTACGTCTCTCGAATTCCTCCGCATACCACTCGATAGCCTTCACCAGCCCCAGGCTGTCCAGGATGCCCGGGCCGACGTTGGCAGCGATGCGACGCGAGGTCGTCTTGAGACGCTCTGCCACCTCGGCCAGTTCCGAAGCTCGCTCCCAAAGCCCCGGCGTGTCTCTGAGTTGCTCCGCCAGCGACGCGGCCGCCATCTTGAGAAAGACGATATCCTGGCCCATCTCGTCATGCAGATCACGGGCGAAGCGGGCTCGCTCATCCTCCTGTATTTCCAGCATGCGCTGGGTCAAGGCACGAAGCCGGGACTCCGATTCTCTGGACTCCTCTTCAGAGAGCTTGAGTCCCGTGACATCCATGAGGCAGTGCAGAATGGCAGTGCCGCCGTCATTCTGCACCGGCACTGCGGTCTCGGTGACCCACCTGACATCTCCGTTCTTCCCCAATAGCCTGTACTGGTAGGGTTCGGAGCGCTCTCCCTTTGCCGCGGCCGCCGACATCCGGCTAACGCGCTCCCTGTCGTCAGGGTGGACAAGACCCATCACCCCGATGCCAACAAGCTCCTCGCCGATGCACCCGGCGTAAGCCTGGAACTGCCGGTTGAAGTAGGAGAGTCTTCCAGCCTCCACAATGCACAGGCCAAAGGGGAGACTGTCTGCCAGAGTCCCCAGAAACCGGTCGCCGGGCACCTCGGTATTGTGGGATGTCCTGCCAGTGTCCATGAGTTGAGTCCTGCCCGCGACGTCATTCATACGTGCCACCCCCGGTCAGGAAACGGTCGACTGTGTCGACCCGCTTGCAGCCGAGTGTCCCGTGGCAGTCAATATCGGCTGAAGCCGGTCCAGCGTCGGGTGGCCCTTTTCCGGGACTCATGGTATCAGCGGCCCTCACAACCCGTCAAGGAGTGGACACGCACCACACCCTCTAGCCTTCACTGTATGGAGTGGCCCTGATTTGGCACGGCCCAGGCCGGCCACCATAGCTGTGTCAGGAGATTCCCGACAGACAACAGACCGGCACCCGGGTTATCCTTGCCCCGACTTCACTTGAACCCGATATTCCGATCGGAATGTCTGTTTGCACATCGCGGTCCGACCAGGCTGCTGGCATTCCGTATCCGGGGCAGTGCTATCCGCGTCAAGAAGGAGGTCGTATGAGCGTTGACAACCGGATCCAGATATTGGCAAGTGATGCCGGGGGCACCATGACCGACATGATGGTGGTCGATACCGAGGGCAACTTCACCATCGGTAAGGCAGCCACTACGCCCCAGGATCAGTCCATCGGTTTCTGGGAATCGATAGGCGATGCCCTGGAGTACTGGGGAATAGACTTCGAGAAGAAGGCCGGGGATATCCTTCCTGGCGTGGAGGCAGCGGTCTACTCTGGCACAGCCATGATGAACGCCCTGATCACGGCTACCGGCAGGAAGGTTGGAGTCATCACGCAGCGCGGCGACGAAGACGTGTTCCTGCATGAACGCAGCGCCCAGAACTGGAAGGGCTATGCATACCAGGACCTCCTGCATCACGTGACGCATCACCACACCCCCCCACTTGTGCGCCGCCGGCTGGTGAGAGGAGTGGAAGGTCGAATAGACATGTTCGGCATGGAGGCGATTCCGCTCTACGAGGACATGGCCAGGCAGGCTGTTGAGTATCTACTGGATGAGGGCGTCGACGCCATCGCTGTGTCGCTGTGGTACTCCTTTCTGAACCCCTCGCATGAGCTGAAAGTGGCGGAGATAGCCGACGAGGTGATGAAGCGACGGGGCGTGAGTGTGCCGGTCCACCTGTCCCATCAGCTCTGCCCAATCATAAGGGAGTTCGGCCGCCTCAATACGGTGGTACTCCATGCCTATGCCGCAGACCCCGGTCGAGAGCAGTTGTTCAAGATCGAGAACAGGATCGCTGCCAGCGGCTACAAGTATCCTCTGCAGATCGTCCTGGCACACGGCGGCCTGAGCAACATCCGCTACCCTCGTCTTTACGAGGCTTCCTTCTCCGGGCCGATCGGCGGTCTGATGGGAGCGCGCTATCTGTCGCAGGAGATGGGCATAAGCAACTGGGTCTGCTCAGACATGGGAGGCACGAGTTTCGATGTCGGCCTGATTCGTGGAGGCCAGCCTCTCATTGAGCGTGAGGTGGTGATCAACCGACGCATATACAACATACCCACGCTGCAAATGGACACAATCGGGGCCGGAACCGGCCAGTACGTCACAATAGACCCGATCACCAAACGAATCAGGCTCGGACCTGAGAGCGCCGGGGCCGACCCTGGCCCGGTGTGCTATGAGATGGGCAACGAGGTCCCCACCATCATGGACTGCGTGTTGATCATGGGCATTCTGAATCCCGACAACTACCTGGGGGGGAAGAAGAAGCTGAACAAGCAGAAAGCCCTTCAGGCTATCAAGGAGCAGTGTGCTGACGCTCTGGGCATTGACCCATACTATCTGGCTGACGGGGTATACAAGCTGATCAACAGTTCCATGCGCGAGCACATAAGGTCGGTGCTCTATGCCAGGGGGTTTTCACCGGCGGCTTACCACCTGCTCTGCTATGGCGGAGCAGGCCCAATGCACGTGGCCGGCTATACCGAAGGGATGCCCTTCCAGGGAGTCGCCACCATGCCATGGGCGGCCGGTTTCTCATCCTTCGGATGTGCGGCCGTGGACATAAACCACCGCTACCAGAAGTCGGTCCCTGTGATCATTCCCCATGGCGCCGACGACTCGTACAAGCTGATGATGGGCCAATTGCTTCTCAATCCGGGCTGGGAAGAGCTGGAGAAGCAGGCGGCGGCGGACTTTGCCGCCGAGGGTCTGCCCTGGGACAAGGCCAGGGTCCAGCAGATTGCCTACGTGCGGTACGGGGGGCAGATGGAGGACCTCGAGGTAGCATCGCCCGTGTCCCGGATAGACAGCGCCGAGGACATGGACCGGCTCTTCGCTGCCTTCGAGACACTTTATGAGCAGGTGTACGCCGGTGTAGCCAAGCACGAGCGGGCTGGCTTCCAGATCATGGACCTGGGCATAGTCGCCTCTGTGCCCAAGGTGAAGCCGAAGCTGGTCAAGCGTCCCCTGGAAGGCAAAGGGCCCCCCGAAGAGGCTCTGAAGGAGGAGAGGGATATCTACTACGACGGGGCGTGGCACAGGGCCAGGATATTCGACATGGACAAGCTCAGGCCCGGCAACGAGATCGAGGGCATCGCGGTTGTTGAGGCACCTGCAACAACTCTGTTCCTGCCGCCGGGGCGTCACATCAGGATGGATGAGTGGTCCCTGATATGGCTTACGTGAGCAACGGCTATTCAGCAGAAGCCCAGTACAGGAGGTCGAAATGAGCCAGCCAAAAGGACTAGGAGACGGTGGAAAGACTCTGAAGGAGGTACTCCAGGAGAACCGCCGGTTATATGCAGAGACGGGCTGCTACGCCGGAATCACCGACCCCCACGTGCTGCAGGACGATCCGGTCAAGGCGGAGTTGTTCCATTCCAGAATTATGTCAGCTCTCATATCTGGACGGGAGACCTGCAAGATGATCTCCGGCTCTCCCTTTGTGGGGGAGGTGGCCGAGCTTTGTATGGGCCTGTATACCCCCGAGGGCGACAACATCATCCAGTCCACAGGCATTCAAGTCCATATACGCCTGATGGGGGACAACGTCACCTGGATGGTGGAGAACGAGTACGAGGCAGAGGTAGGGATCAATGATGGCGACCTGTTCCTGGCCAACGACCCTGTCATAGCCGGTATCCACGCCCCGGACCTGTACGACATACTGCCCATTTTCTGGGAGGGTGAAGTGGTGGCCTGGGTATGCACCGTGATCATGGACATGGACGTGGGAGCGGTGAGCCCGGGCTGTATGCCTGCAACGGCGGTGGAGCGCGGGGCCGACGGCATGAAGTTCTGCTGCGAGAAGATCGGCAGTAACGACACCATCAGACGTGACTTCGAGATCAAGATAGAAATAGGCCTTGACCTGGCAGACCTATTCCTGCTCGACCGCAAAGGCGCGGTGGCTGCCAATATACGCGTCAGGGAGGAGGTCAAAAACCTCATCCGCGAGTTCGGCGTTGACTACTTCAAGAGTGCCTGCCGGGAGATCATCGAGGAGGAGCGAAGGGCACAGGTGGCTCGGATCAGGCAGCGGACGGTGCCGGGCAGGTTCCGCGACGTGGTGCCCTTTGAGATATACATGGCAAGCGTGCCTGCTTCATGGCTGCCGGCCAAGAAGGACGTCATACGTCTCATACCGATGCAAATGGATATCCTGCCAGATGGGCGAGCGGTGCTGGACTTCGATGGGGTGGGTGAGTGGGGGTGGCATTCCTTCAACCCCACGCCCAAGGCACTGTGGGGTGGACTGTCCATAAGCGTGGTGCAGACCCTGTCATACGACGGTCGCGGCAATCTGGGCTCACTCCTTCCCTTCGAGATCAAGACGCCACCCGTCGATTCCCTGTTCAACCCCAGCCAGGTCAAGAAGCTGGCCATGGCAAATCCGTGGCCCTCCGTCATAGACGTGTTCAGTCTCTGGTGCGGCATGTTGGGTACCGCTTTCTATATGCGGGGCTTCCGGGAGGAGGTGTTCAACTACGTCTCCAGCTCCGGTTGGCAACTCGCCGGCTATGACCAGTACGGTAACAAGCGCCCCATGCTGGGAGGGAACACGGGCACCTTCGGGGCCGGGGCCAGCGGCGTATGCGACGGGGTAGACACGGGTGGCTGGATCGCTACACCCGAGACGGATATGGGCAATGCCGAGATCTTCGAGATGTTCATGCCGGAGATGTACCTGTGCCGGGCCTTTGAACCCTATTCCGTGGGCTACGGCCGCTTCAGATCGGGTGTCTCCGTACCGACAATGGACATGCTCCACAGGATCACCGTGGGAATCGGCAGTGGGGCCATAGGCTGCGCCCACGACCGGATAATGCCCAACATCGGTCTGCTTGGCGGGTACCCTGGAGGAAAGCGCAATACCTTCCTGATCCGCTACCACAACTTCCAGGAGATGATAGAGAAGCGGGTGCCGCTGATCCACGAGATCGGGCATCCGGCAGAGTTCACCAGCCAGGAGCACGCTGACGTCTTCTACTATGACCACATGCCACCGACCATTGAGATATTCGACAAAGAGGTCCTGGTCTGTGACAACGCTTCTGCCGGGGGACTGGGCGACCCGATTGAGAGGGAGCCAAGACTGCAGAAGGCCGACCTGGACAACGGGCAGACCAACCTTGATATCACCCGGAGGGTCTACTGCATAGAGGCGAGCTACGATGAGAAGGCCAAGGAGTGGGTCATTGATGAGGACGGCACCAGGAGGCTGCGTGAGGAGAAACGGCGAGAGCGCCTGTCTCGAGCTGTGCCTGTCGAGGAATGGTGGAACAGGTCTCGACAGCGGGTGCTGGAGAAGGCCATAGACCCTCTACTGGTGGAAATGTACCAGAGCAGCATGAAGCTGAGCGAGGGCTTCACCCGCGAGTTCAAGGCCTTCTGGGGCCTGGCGGAAGACTTCACACTGTGAGGTGAGCAAGATGGAGTATAGCAAGGAAGAACTGAAGGACCTCTACGACGGCAGGCTGACGTGGGAGAGGGTGAAGCAGATCATGAGTCACCCCAAGGATGATGACAGGTTCGACAAGTACATCGATATACTGCAGGAGCGCGTGCCCTGGCCGGAGAGAATCCTGCTCCCCTTGAACGAGCATCTGTACGTGGTCGAGAAAGACGGTCAGCGAATCGTCAAGTGCGACTGCGGCTACGAGTTCGGCGACTATCGCCGGAACTGGAAGCTGAGCGCCCTCATCTTCGCCAGGGACGACTACGACAAGCTGCACGAGGTATTTCCCGGTGGCAGAAGTCCGAACCCCCAATTTTGCGAGGTGCGGGAGTTCTACTGCCCGGGCTGTGCTTCTCTGTTGAAAGTGGAGAGCGTGCCCGTGGGCTGCCCCATAGTATTCGACTTCCTCCCGGACATAGACGCCTTCTACCGCGACTGGCTGGGGCGGCCGCTGGCACAACAAGCCGATCTCATGGACCTGAGCTACGATACAACAGCGCAGTGGGCCCGCAAGGCCTAGCTGTGTAGGGCCGTCAGTCCGGGGCAGAGCCACACCGGAACAGGTCTGGTCACGGCCAGACAGCGGCGCTCCCCAGGAGGTTTGTCAAGCATGAATATCAAGGCAGCCGTGCTATACCAGGCGAACGAACCACTGCGAGTGGAAGATGTGAGCCTGGATGGTCCTCTGGACGGGGAAATCCTGGTCAGAATAGCGGCCACCGGTGTGTGCCACAGCGATCTCGGCATCGTAAAGGGTGAGAACCCCAGCCCCTTCCCCATTGTCCTGGGACACGAGGGTGCGGGGATCGTGGAGGAGGTGGGGCAGGGCGTTACCAGCGTGCAGGTTGGCGACCATGTGGTGCTCCCTGCCATCTACTCCTGCGGCAAGTGCCGAAACTGCATCGAAGGCGAACCCACGTTCTGTTCCGAGGTGCTCCCAGCCCAGATCATGGGCACGCTGCCAGGAGGGCGAAAGCCTCTGCACAAGGGAGCGCAGGAACTCAACATCTTCTATACCAGCGCCTTCGCGGAGTACGTTGTTGTGCCGGAGCGCATGGCACTGAGAGTGCGCCACGACGCCCCTCTGGACGTCGTCTGCCTGCTGAGCTGTGCCGTCAGCACGGGAGTGGGTGGGGTGATCAACAGGCTGGGACTCCGGGCTGACCAGAGCATAGTCATATATGGCTGTGGTGGCGTCGGGCTCAGCGCCTTGATGGGGGCGAAGCTGGCCGGGGCCGGCAGCATCATAGCCGTTGATATACAGGACAGCAAACTCAGGCTGGCCAGTGAGCTCGGTGCTGACCACACTGTCGACGCGGCTACGGAGGACCCGGTGCAACGAGTGATGGAGATAACCGGGTCTGGAGCTGACTGCTCGGTTGAGTCCGTTGGGAACGTCGCGGTCGTAGCACAGGCCTTTGGGTCGGTTCACAGCACGGGAACGTGCCTGCTGCTCGGTGCCCCACCCTTCGGTGACAATCTGGGGCTGGCACCCTACGAGTTCCTGTTTGGCAAGAAGCTCATAGGCAGCCTGCTGGGAAACGTCAGGGCGAGCCTTGATGTGCCGAAGTACGTGGACGACTACATGAACGGCAGGTTGCCCATAGACAGGCTGATCACCCGCTATTACCGTCTCGACGAAATCAACGAGGCGCTCGCTGCGCTGGACAGAGGCGAGGTAATCAGGGGCGTCGTCCGCTTCCAGTGAGTTGGCGAGAGCAAGCCTTAGAAGCCTAGCCGAAAAGTCCCAGGAGCCACTCGGACTGTAGCCAAATGCCCTCCGGCAGGTGTCGCTGTACTCCCCTCTGTTCCCCCTATCGAGCCTGGAAAGGCTCTCCCACAGTCGGCCAACTGTGGGAGAGCCTTTCCAGGCTCGATCAGCCTTTGTCTATGGCCAAGGTCAGCCATCAGGTCGATGCCGACACGCGCAGTCTTGCCCGGGTATTCGGCCGGACTTCTAAAACACCAGGGTGCTCACAAAATCCGAGATGTACACCTTGGCTGTGACCTTGATGAAGTTGTCCTGCCGCTCTGCCTTGATATCCGTGAAGTTCTGGGTCCCCAGGTAGTCCTTGATTGAACCCTCAGCATTGCCGGCCGTGAAGGCGTCCTGGAACATGTATACTGCCGTCAGATGGAGTCGGTCTTCATCGGCCATTCGAAGGGACTTGCCGTAGGCAACGAGGTCTTCGTAGGACTCCTCGCCCGCCGAGGCAGCCGTGCCCAGGTACACCAGGATGCCGGCGGGCAGACGGTCAACGACCAGCTTGATATTCTGGTTGTCATAGAGGGACTTCTTCTCGCTCTTGATCATCACATCTATGGCAGCCTGGAGGGCGGCTTCCTGCCCCATCAGCAGGGTGTTGTCCTTGACTGCCATCGGCTCGTAGCCCTTGCCCGCGGGCGGTGTCCAGATGCCTATCTCCTGGTAGGTGCTCTTCTGATAACCTTCCTTCTCCAGATACCTCTCCACGTCCTGCGCCTTGAAATCGCCCTTCATCACACGAACCGTGGCGTTGACCAAGCTGCCAAACCCCAACAAGGCCTTGCTGGCGTCGTCAATGGCAGAACGGGGCAGACCCATGTCCGTTATCTGCTCAGCCTGCGCGCTCTCCTTGAATATGTAGTACATGTCCCACAGTTCCTCGTCGCTCTCCATTATGCCTATGTTCCAATACGAATAGGCTATGGAGTCCACGGGAACCATCTTCATGTTCTCTTCGCAGTCCCCCATACCCCCACCGCCACAACCGCAGAAGGCGCTCATGCCAGCCATGATCATGGAAAGAATCACCAGCGCAGCAATCTTGGATATCATGCGAACCTCCAACTCGTTCCGTGTTGCTCGTTGAACAAGGGCAAGTGTCCGGTCTACGATTTCTTGCTGCGGCCAGATGGCACACTAGCACCACTGCCAGACTGTGAAATCCCCACCCACGAACGCGGCTCGGCCTTGCTTGGCCTGGGCTATTTCACCGTCACTGACTTGGCCAGGTTGCGTGGCTTGTCAGGGTCTTTCCCCCTGGCCACTGCCAGGTAGTATGCCAGCAACTGCAGGGGGACTATAGTCACCAGGGGATAGAAGATCTCCTCCACGTTATGGATCTCGATCCACTCGTCAAACAGCGGATGCCTCTCTTCAGACACACCGATGACAAAAGCCCCACGAGCCTTGGTCTCCGCGGTGTTGGCCAAGGTCTCCTCGAAAGTGTAATCCTTGGGGCAGATTACCACAACCGGCGTGCCTTCCTCAATAAGGGCCAGAGTACCATGTTTCAGCTCTCCGGCAGGCATCCCTTCGGCGTGGATGTAGGAGATCTCCTTGAGTTTGAGGGCCCCCTCCGCCGCAATGGCGAAGTTGATGCCTCTGGCTATGTAGTAGAAATCTTCCTTGCCAGCGGTCACAGCAGCCAGACCCTCCAGTTTGGCCCCATTCCGCCTGAGTATCTCTTCTATCTTGGTGCAGATAGCCTTGACCTTGGCCTTGCCTTCGTCGTGCCTGTTGGCCATGGTGAAGGCGAGCAGATACAGGATAGCCAACTGGCTGACAAAGGACTTGGTGGCGGCCACGCCAATCTCTGGACCGCAGTTGAGGTAAAGGACCCTGTCGCTCATCCTGGCGATTGACGAGCCAACCATGTTGACCAGCGAGAAGACGGTGGCACCATTCTCCTTGGCCTTCTTCACACCCTGGATTATGTCAGCAGTCTCACCGCTCTGAGAGATGGCTATGACCAGTGTGTTCTTGTCAACCGAGTCGGAGAAGTAGTGAAACTCAGAACCCATGATGACGTCGCAGAACTTGCCACCCAATTTGGAGAACAGGTATCTGCCGACAAGAGCCGCGTACCTGGAAGTACCACTGGCGGTGAACACAACCTGCCTAGCACGGAGGACCTCGATGGCCATCTCCAGGACCAGCCTGGGATCTTGTTCCAATGCACAGCTTATGGCCGATGGGGTCTCCCATATCTCCTTCATCATGAAGTGGTCGTGGCCCTGCTTCGTGGCCTGGTCCCACTTCCAATCTATACGCGTGAAATCCTTCTCGATGAGTCTGCCGTCCTGACCGAAGAACCGGACGTCATCATCCATGACAACCATCTCCCCGTCCTCGACAAAGCAGACGTTGTTGGTATGATCGAGAAAGGCCAGGGTGTCGCTTGCAGCAAACTTCCTGTCACCCTCCGCCCCCACCACGAGGGGGCTGTCCCTGCGGGCGGCTACAAGCCTCGATGGTTCGGAGGCACACATGGCTATAAATGCGTAGGAGCCCTGAAGCCGCTTCGTGGCCTCCAGCACAGCCCATTCCAGAGAGAGACCGGACCCCATGTACTCTTCGATAAGGTGAGCGATCACCTCACTGTCCGTCTGAGACGTGAAGATGTGCTGCGGCTCAAGTTGAGCACGAATGTCCTCGTAGTTGTCGATAATGCCGTTGTGTACCACGGCGATCTGCCGGTTGCAGTCGAGGTGGGGGTGTGAGTTAGCGTTCGTTACGCCACCGTGTGTCGCCCACCGGACATGCCCAATGCCGATGGTGCCTGGTAGCTCGTCCAAGCCATGACGTTCACGAACCTCGCTGAGCTTCCCAGTGCCCTTTCCACACCAGATTCTCCCTTCAGAGATGGTGGCCGCTCCGGCGGAGTCATATCCCCTATACTCAAGGTTCGTGAGCGCGTTCATGAGGAAGGGCGCTGCCGCCTCTTTCCCGAGAAAGCCTATTATGCCACACACTACAGTCCCTCCAGCCTCTTCATGAGTTCATCCTTCTTGTTGCTGTCCAATTCGACGGACTTTCCCAGCACCCTGTAGGAGGACTCCGGAAGTACCATCTTGTTCGCTTCTACGTCTCTTGTCAAGCACACGTGGGGGCCAATGAAGCAATTCGCCCCGATCCTGATCCCAGGGAGGACGCTCGTGTTGATGCCGGTCTTGGCGTTCTCTCCCACCATTGCTCCCAACTTGTCCAGGCCGGTATCAACAAGGTCATCACCCACCCGAACCATGATATTCTGCTCGTCGAAACGGAAATTGGCAAGAACTGTGCCAGCGCCGAAGGAACAGCCATCGCCCAGTATCGAGTCACCGACATAACTGGAATGGAACCAGCAGCGGTCCCCGATATACGATCCCTTGACCTCTGTGCAGTACCCTACAACGCAGTCTGCCCCCACATGGCTGTATTCTCTGACCAGCGCATTTGTACCTATGATCGTGTTGCTCCCAATATAGACCGGCCCCTTTATGACAGCATTCTCCATGATGCGCACGTTATCTTCAATGATGACCTTCCCTTCCACCGTGGCTGCCGGCGAGATTCGAGCGGAGGATGATATCCCGGCCTCGGCAGTGTCAAGGAAGTACCTCACGATCTTGAAAATATGCCAGGGATACTTGATGGCGGACCAGAAACCTGAGTAGGGTATCACTCTGATGTGGTGACCATCCCCCACCATACGGTCGAGGGCACACTCGTAAACATCGTCGGCGGATGTCTCGACCCTGGAGATATAGTCCAGCAACTTGGCGATATCTGTATGCAGATGGACCATTATGTTCACCAGGTTGCTGGGCTCGTGGCCCTTTGGGGGTTTCTCGATGATCTGCTCCAGGCTTCCTTCCTTGCCGGCAACCAGGTACCCGCCGGGGAAGTAGTCCTGCACCTTGTAACCCAGGACGTAGGCAACTGCTGAGTTCCTGTTGCACTCACTGAGGAGACTGGCGTAGGCCGCGCTGTCGAACACGTCGTTGGAGTTGACCAACAGCACCCGGTCCTGGAGCAGGTGCTCGGCCTGTTGCACCGCATGGGCGATGCCCTGGGGCATCTCCTGGACAGCGAAGTCTACAGCGACCTCCGGGTACCGGCTTACAATTCTCTGTATCTTTTCCAGGTTCTGCGGATTCGCCACCATGACGAACTGATCCAGGCCTGCCCCTCTTGCCCGTTCCATCTGGTGCTCCAGCAGAGACCTGCCCAGGAACTTGAGCAGGAGCTTGTCCTCTGCCAGGGGGTCCATCCTCTTCCCCACCCCACCACACAGAAACACTGCTTTCATACCCTCATCCTGTCGGGCAAGCGCCAATCACTACAAACCATCGTTGCCCTTCACACACGCCTGTCATCTCAAGCCCAAGACTAGAGGACATTAGTATATCAATTACACCCTTTTGTCAACAATACCCCTGACAGCCTGGACCCCCGCATCCATCAAGTCCTGTGCCCTCTGGGCAGAAGTAGACTCTGCTATGACTCTGATGACAGGCTCTGTACCGCTCGCCCGTACCAGTGTCCACGAATCCTCAAACTCCAACCTCACGCCGTCGAAATCACTCACCCGCAAAGGCTCCAACCGGTCCACCCGCCCGGCGAACTCCTGAATGACGGAGTCTTTCAGCTCGTTACGGCACTCCACCTTAGCCTTGTGGAAGAAAAGTTGAGGTATCTGCTTGAAGAACTGCCTGACCTCAGCCGCCTGGCCTATGTGACTGAGCAAGAACAGCGAGGCACAGATGCTGTCAGGATAGTAACCTATCTCAGGCATGATGTACACACCCACCTGCTCGGTGCCTATGGCAGAATCGGTTTCCTGGGTGAGATAGGCCAGGTGCACGTCACCCACTTTGCCCCGCACGACTTCGACTCCCAGGTCCTGCACCGACAGCTCCAGAAGCCGGCCCGACTCGACGGTTGAAGCCACCGTGCGTTTCCCTGTCTCTATCGCGGCCAGGCGGGAGATGTAGGCCGTGGGCTCGTTGAAGCCCCAGAAGCCATCCTTATCACAGAAGACCACACGGTCAGCATCCCCGTCGAAACAGACCGCCAGGTCAGCACCCTGATCCCTGAGGAACCGGACCGTGTCAACCAGCGTCTCCCCTGTCGGCTCAGGCTTCCTGCCGGGGAAGGTGCCATCCGGAGTGTCGTTGACCGACAGCACTCGCAGCCCCAGTTCGGTGAACAGCCTGGTGACGAAGCCCGATGCGGCTCCATTTCCCGGGTCAACCATCACCTTCAAGTCCCTGCTGAGGGTGTGCTGAGGCAGCCTCCGCCGCACGAAGCGAAGGTACCCCTCCAGCATCCCGCTGCCCTGGGCCAAGACCCCGGAACCACCGGCTCTGAAGCTCTTGAGGTTGAACACGCGCTCAACCTCGCTCTCCTGCTGCTGGCTGTAGCCGAAGGAGTTGCCGTTGAACAGCTTTATGCCGTTGAACTCCGGTGGGTTGTGTGATGCAGTAATCATCACCCCGGTGTCGAAACCCCACTCCCTGGCAAGGAGTGCCAGTACCGGGGTCGGCAGAATGCCGAGGTCGGTCACGCTGGCGCCACAGTCGAGGAGACCCCTGGATACAGTCTCCCTGAGCATATCCCGGCTGACCCTGGTGTCGGTGGCCAGGCAGACCCGGGAGCCCTGAGGTAGGACGGTGCCCAGAGCACGGCCCACGTCATAGCACAAGCCCTCTGTGATCTCCTCCCCAACCACCCCTCTTACGCCGCTGGTCCCGAAAAGAGACATACCTGTCGTTCAATCAGTTTCTAGAGGTCAATGGCAGCGCCACCGCTGGCCATGGGACCTTGTGCCCAAGCCGCTGGTCGTGCTAGCCAGTGCGGTAACCGGCCTTTCCCTCCTCGTACAGGTCCCCGCCATGGATGTCGTTAACCACCATCGCAGGGAAGTCCTCCACCTCTATCCGGAGGACCGCCTCAGCACCAAGGTCATCATAGGCTACAGTCTCGGCCTTCTTGATGCTTCTGGATATGAGGGCACCGGCTCCACCGATGGCGGCGAAGTAAACTGCCTTGTGCTTGACGATAGCGTCTTTCACTGCCTGTGAGCGCATGCCCTTGCCTATCATACCTTTCACCCCTTCGGACATCAAGCGTGGGGAGTAGCTATCCATTCGGCCACTGGTGGTCGGTCCCGCCGAACCGATTGGCCGTCCGGGCCTGGCCGGGGATGGCCCCATGTAGTATATGGTCTGACCGCGCAGGTCGAAGGGAAGCGGCTGTCCTCTGTCCAGGGCCTCCACGACCCGTCTGTGGGCGGCGTCCCTGGCCACGTACATGGACCCTGTCAGCAGCACACTGTCGCCCGCCCTGAGGTCTTCCAGGGTGTCATCGTCCAGAGGGAGGGTTACCCTTTTCGTCATGCCAGGCCTCCTAGCCCATCTTCACCATTGAGGCGCCGGTAGGGGGTGAAACTGAACCTGTAGTAGACATAAGTCATGAAAGTATGGGCACTACTTATTTCCTCAATCGCCTGCTCTTCAGGGGCCGGCAGGACATCCCCACGGCCTTGTATATCTGCTCATGGAAGGCCTCCGGCTCCGTCGTCTGCCTTATGTGTATCCGCT
>Ga0180431_10000980_pt1 | contig 40011 bp, 24 predicted proteins | sample SS_ome_11_FD_132459 | JGI IMG/M metagenome (GOLD analysis project Ga0180431, IMG submission 132459) | Hypersaline lake sediment archaeal communities from the Salton Sea, California, USA - SS_1_MS_1 metaG | ecosystem: Environmental > Aquatic > Non-marine Saline and Alkaline > Hypersaline >... | reverse complement strand
TGCGCCAGAACCGCTTCCGGAGTATGAGCCTGTCTGGCCCCTTCCCCCTCCGGGGCCCTCTCCGTTGAGCGCAGAGTTGCTGTGGCCTCCCAAGTAGCCCTGGCCCGTGGCGTTTATGGCAGAGCCCGGTTCTATCACCACAGAATCGTCTGCTGTCAGGTTTATCGAGATGTTGTACACGCTGCTGTTGGCGTACAGGTTAGCCCCGTTGGTGACATTGATGTTCCTGCAGTAGACGGAGCTGCTGATTACCGTGTCCGAGGCTATCGTCCAGTTGCCGTCAGGCTGGCCCAGGCAGTTGTAGTAATCCTGGCTGGAATATGAAGTGAAATGGCTTGCATTGAACATGTAAGTGCTTCCTGAATAGCTGACGTTCTGGCAGACAGACGCAGGGCAGGCAGTGAATGTGCCGTCGTCCTCAGGGTCCCAGAGGGGCTCCGGGTAGGATATCCCAACCCCGTACTGGCTTATGACTGCCGTGTCATTGAGCTGGGAGGAGTTGACCTTCGTGAAGTTGCTGGCAATCACGACATGCCTCGTGAGGTTTATCATCCGGGTCAGGTTGAGCCTGTGGGTGTAGTTTATCATGCCGTAGGTCGTGTCCTCCAGTATGGCGTTGCCTGATGCCATCGTCCGGGTGAAGTTGCTGTCCAAGCTGTTCCTGACGTATATGGAGTTGTTGTTGCCCAGCATGGTGTTGTTGCTGAACAGGTTGCCCGAACTGCTCTGGACGTATATCCCGCTCGAGCTGTCATTGAAGGTGCTGTTCCTGATTACGCTGCTGTAGGTCCCTGACACGAATATGCCATAGAAGAAGCCGGAGACGTTGCAGCCCTCGACAACAGCGCCGCTCCTGCTTGCCATGCTTATGCCGCTCCCTGTGCCGTCCCCTGTGATGGAATAGCCGGAGCAGTCAAGCATGATGTTGTTGGCGCCCAGGGTCAGGCAGGTGCCTGAGCCGGTTATGTCCCTGCTGAGGGTCATGTTCCTGTAGAGCGTGTCGCCGCATTTCAGCACCTTTATTGTGCGCTCTGTGGAGTTGTAGGAGATTCCCGGGCCCTCATCGTCATGAGGGGTGATGTTGCACCTCCAGGTGTCGTCCTCTGTGGTGTTGCCCGATAGCACCAGCGTGGCGTTCTCCAGGTCTGGGCGAACAGAACCGTTCTGGTACCAGACTATCGTGTTGTTCACATGGTCACCGTCGGCGTCATATGTGCTCGTGTTGGAGCAGGTAAGGTTCTCGTCTATGTAGTTGGTGCCGTAGGTGCTGGTGAGGGACGGGACCCCCTGCGAGGGCGGTGTGTTGAGTATCAGGACGGTCCCGTTGTTCCAGGCGCTGTCGTTGGAGGCTATGTCTGACATCATCACCGAGCAGTTCCAAGTCTCGCCCTTCTTTGTGTTGCCGGAACCAAGTGTGCTGACGAGGGTGACGGTGTCATTGCTGACTGAAATCCAGCCGCCTGAGAATAGCTTTGTCCCGTTCCACCACTGGTAGTATGCCCTTATGGTGAGGTCGTTCGCGTCCACTCCCCGGGCATAGCACAACAGGCCCTCTGTGGTCCTGTTGAGGTCGGTGGACGTGTTGACGGCCAGATGGGTCGTGTTCGGGCTGCCGCCGTAGTTGTCAAGCACGAAGACCTTGCCTATGTCAATCTTGGAGGAGCTGTCCCAGTCGTATGCGCTTATCACCACCTCGTCCTGGCCGTCGCCGTCCAGGTCAGAGCCGTATATCCTGGAGCCCATCTGGTCCCAGTACTGGGAGGCGTACCATCTGGCGTCATATGAGCCGGATATGGATGAAGTCCCTGAGAACCTGTTAGGCTTTCCGTATACCAGGTAGGCCTTGTTGACGGACGTGGGGCCTATGTTGTGGAAGCCGCCTATCAGGATGTCCAGGTAGCTGTCGTTGTTCACGTTGGCTATGCTGACATACTGTCCTAGGTTCTCGTTGTAGCCCTCGCCGTACCAGCTGGCATTGAACACGTTCTCCAGGGTGTCGTTCACCCCGCTGCTTATGTTGCCGTATACCAGGTACACCTTACCGTCGTGGGTGTTGGCTGAGGAATGCCAGTAGTCGCCTATCAGGAGGTCGTCCTTCCCGTCATTGTCCACGTCAGCGACATAGGCCCTGTCAATGCTGGATTGCTGGTAGCTCCATACGGTGGCGTTCGTTATGTTGGTGGAGTTGACGGCAGTGTTCCAGCCCCAGTCAGTGTAGGGGCCGTAAGCTATGCTGAGGGTCTTGTTGATTCCGGGGGTCGCGTAAAGGACCAGGTCATTGAAGCTGTCGCCGTTTATGTCTCCCCCAAGCCAGACTGCCGAGGCCCCTGATATGGCGTCTCCCTCTATGGTCAGGTTGGCCACCGTGCTGATGTTGTATATGATGCCGGAGAGCCTTGTGCTCTCTCCCTCTATTATGTATGTGGTCCCGTACTGGCTGTCGCTCGCGCTTATGGCCAGGTCGTCATACTGGTCATTGGTCACGTTCAGGAATGTCCCCCCGCCCTGGGAGGAGCCCGCCCTCTTCCCGTATATCAGGGCGTCATACACTGAAGGGTTCGTTATGTTGTGGCTGCCGCTGAACCTGGTGTTTGAACCGTATATGATGTATGTGGAGCCGTTGGGGGAGTAGCCCTGCTTCCAGAACCAGGTGCTGTCCCCGAACACGAAATCGTCATAGCCGTCGCCGTCCAGGTCCCCGTAGCGCTTAGGGGTGCTGAAGCCTATCGCCACGCCCGAGGATGACCTGTTCCTGCCCATGTAGAAGGCGGCATCGGCATTGTTTACGCTTGTGTTGTACCCATTTGAGCTGTCAATCGGTCCGTAGAAGACATACGCAATGGGAGTGATGTTGTCCCCGCTGATGCCGGACAGGTCCTGCTTGGCCATTATCACCAGGTCCTGTATCCCGTCCCCGTCGAAATCTCCTGATGATATTGACTGGGCTTCGGAGTTGTTCACGATTGAGAAGGAGCCCACGAAACTGGCCACCACAGGGGGGTATGAGTCGCTGACCATATTGTTCCCGTGGATGCCCTCTCCCAATGGCATGAAAAGTGCGAGGGACACAGCAAAGGCTACCAAAACAAGCCCAGCTACCACTTTCGGGCTGCTTTTGCCCAGCATTAAATTGCCCTTCTACTTTCAGAAAGCGGTTCCCCTCCGCTTTATTATAGAATATAGTTGATTAATTATATAAGGTGAGCCTGGGCAATGCTTTTAAGCCACCCCTTCAAGAATTAAACTATAGAATCGACCTTAGGTGACTCTTTGATGGCCGGAAACGGATTCTTTGACCTGGAAAGGCCCGCGCTCGAGATGGCGAACAAGGGCCTTCGGACATGCAACAGGACGGACAAGATAGAGAAAGTAATAGGCATGATGCTGGATAAGCCATCCTACAGGAGGCTTCCGGTCCTCTACAAGGGGGAATTCCACGGCCTGGTCACCATAATAGACGTCCTGGAGTTCCTGTGCAGGAAGGCGCCTACCATCACGTCAACTGTCTCGAGGATAACGGAAACAGATGCAGTGGCCTTCAGGAAGGATGACACCGTCAGGGATGTCCTGGAGACCCTGGGCAGGGAGAACCTGGGCGGATGCCCCATACTGGACGGCAAGAGGCCCGTGGGCATGATATCGGAGTGGGACTTCGCCAAGAGGATAGACAGGAAGACCGGAATCAGGGTCAGGGATGCCATGTCACACCCGGCCGTGGTGAAGGGAAGCTGGCCTGTCAGGGACGTGGCCAAGTTAATCTGCCACGGCGCGTTCAGGCGCATGCCCGTGGCAGAGAAAGGGATACTCGTGGGGGTGGTGACCCCGTATGACATCCTGTCACACCTCCACAAGAAGGGCAGGCTGGGGAAGCTTAGGCTGGAAAAGGCGCCGGTGGAAAAGGTACTGCCCTCCAGGCTGGTGACGATAGGCCCTGATGCGGACATCCGGCAGGCGGTCCAGAAGATGGAGAAGAACAGGGTCGGAGGGCTGCCCGTGGAGCACGACCAGGAGCTTCTGGGGTTCATAACCGAAAGGGACGTCCTGGAAGTGGTGGCATGAGGGACGACAGGGAGCTGTTTCTGGGGGTGATAGAGGAGCTCAGGGGCAAGACCGTGGTGGTCGAGGGCAAGAAGGACCTGGTGGCCATGAGGGGCCTGGGATTCGAGGTGATACCCATCAACAGGAGGCACCTGGCGGACATCATACCCTTCCTGGAGGGGAAGGAGGTCGTCATACTGACCGATTTCGACCGTGAGGGCAGGAGGCTCTATATAAAGCTTAAGTATTTATTGACCAAATACAAGATAAAATCAAATTCACGCTTACGAGGTAAGATGATGTCATTGAAAAAGACCAGGATTGAAGACTTCAGGAAACTGGCAGATTCAGTCAGGGCATTAAAAAAGGAAGGTGATTGTTATGGCGAAACTAGCGCCAACGTCAATAAAGTACATAATTCATGCAACGATAAAGGCGAAAGGTGTAGTGGAAAAACCAGATGTGATAGGAGCTATTTTTGGTCAGACGGAAGGATTGCTTGGAACTGACCTGGACTTGAGGGAACTCCAGAGGACAGGAAGGATAGGAAGGATAGAGGTCAACGTCAAGTCCGAAGGCGGGAACAGCGAGGGGGAGATAGTCATACCGTCCTCGCTTGATTCCGCGGAAACAGCCCTCATAGCGGCGGCAGTCGAGACCATAGAGAGGGTGGGCCCCTGCACTGCAGAGATAACCCTCAACAACGTGGAGGATGTCAGGACGGTCAAGAGGGAGTATGTGATGGACAGGGCAAAAGGCATCCTGAAGAACATGATGGAGAAGGGGATGTCAGATTCCAACGAGGCTTCTGACAAGATAAAGGAGTCTGTCAGGACAGAGGAGATAGGAAGCTACAAGGGGGCGACCTGCGGGCCTACCATGATGGATTCCGAGGAGATAATAGTCGTGGAGGGAAGGGCTGACGTCATAAACCTGCTAAGGTACGGCATAAAGAATACAGTGGCAGTCGGTGGTACCTCCATACCTGACGCTGTAGTGGAGCTGGCAAAGGAGAAGTCAGTGACGCTGCTGGTCGACGGCGACCGTGGCGGAGAGCTGATAGCAAGGGAGTTCAAGCAGAAGGCAGACATAGACTTCGTTGCACAGGCGCCCATGGGCAAGGAGGTGGAGGAGCTTACCCAGAAGGAGGTCTTCAAGGCCATCAGGGACAAGGTTCCGGCCGCCCAATTTCCGCCCAAGAGGTCTGGCAGGCCTTCCGCCAGGGGAAGGTACGAGAGGAAGCCCGCAGGAAGGTATGAAAGGAAGTCCTTAGGAAGACATGACCGCTCGGAAAGGGGATCAGGCAGGAGGAACGACAGGCGCTCTGACAGGAGGTCCGGCAGCAGGGATGAGCGTCCAGGAAGGTACAGCCGCTCGGACAGCAGGGAAATCAGGCGCCCAAGGCCGCTCAGGCTGAAGGCCGAGCAGAAGGACACCTTCAGGAAGACCCTTGAAGAGCTGGTGGGCAGCAGGGCCGCATGCATATTCGATGACCAGGGCGAACTCCTGGGAAAGGTCCCTGTGGCAGAGCTCGTCAGCACGCTGGAGACCCTTGAGAAGCCCCATACCGTCATATTCGACGGCAAGGTGGACGCCAAGGTAGGGGCTGCAGCCAAGAAGAGCGGGGTGAAGTTCCTCGTCGGGACCGACAAGGAAAGCTTCTACACGCCCATAACAGTCGTCACCAAGAAGGACCTGGAGTGAGCCTTCACTCGCATTTCTTTATTGTTTTGTCCAGGGCAGACCTTAGTACGCCGGTGTAGTCCTTCTCGTCGTGGTAGTCGCTGGTGACCGTTATTATCCCATGGTCGGTCAGCTGGACCATGTCCTCTTTCTTGAGTGTGAGGACAGCCTCCACCGCAAGCTGTATGTTTCCGTAGCCTATGTCCCTGAATGGGGTGGGGGTGGACCTGACCTCCCCTCCTTCCAGCTTCTTGTGGCAGTGGAGTATCCCGTTTACCTCGTCCAGCCAGCCCCATCTCTTGGCGTATATCATGGCATGGAGAAGCGTCTCTGATGAGGGGTTCCTGTGACCCAACGCATTGACCAGGAACCCCACCATACCTGCGGAATTTAGGAACTTCAGGACCTTCGGGAGGTTGTCAAGGGTTATCTCCCTTATGCCAATGTGCCTTCTTATCTCGTCCATCATGCCCTGCCTCTTGAGGGAATGCATTGCCACCGCCAGGCAGTCTCCCAGGTTGTTGCCCATCCTTATCTTCTCCTCCCCCACGTGTATCTCCACTCCCTTCACGAAGACTATGTCCTGGGGCCTGATGCTGCTGAAGCTGCTTCCTGCAGCCGTTATGAAGAACCTGCCCCTTCTCCTGGATTCCCTCAGGCTTATGTTGCCTGCGTTGTCTGGGGCCCAGCCCAGGTCGCATATCCTCCTGGCCGTTGCCTTGAAGGCATCGAACAGGCCGCAGCCTATCATGTTCTCGCAGTAATTGCCGGGGGGCGACTCAAGCACCGTCCTGAACCCGGGCGTTTCCCCGGAAGCCGTTGCCATATCAATTAGATGGAACCGAGGTATTTAACGTTCCGCTTAGCCTCTATTAATATAGTATAAAGCAGAGGAACGTCAAGGAAGCCTAATCTTCTCCAGGAGGCCTATGTAGAGCTCCAGGCGCTTTATCTCCTTCTCCAGTATGGAGATGGTCTTCAGGGCCCTCTCCCTCTCCGGGCCTTTCACGCCTTCCAGGCCCTTCCTGCTCTCCTCGAACTCGGCCATGGAGGCCTCTATGGCCTTCTTTATCTTCAGCACCAGGGCGTTCTTGAGGCAGGCCAGGAGGTCGCCGTGCAGCCTGACGTACAGCTTCCTGTCTCCCGGCTTCTTCACCTTCTTTATGACACCCAGCACCTCCAGCAGGTCCAGGCTGAGGGACACCATGCCGCTCGAGTAGCCTGTCTCCTTCGCCAGGTCCTGCAGGCTCATCTGCCTGCCCTTCACCAGGAGGGCGCCTATTATCTTGCCGTGGGTGGGGGAATAGCCCAGGGAGCCTGCCACGTCCGAGAACGTCGAGAATACCTTCTCCTGGACATCTTTTCCACTGGCCATGTTGATAGATACTTTTATATATTTAAAAGTTTTAGAATCTATTAAAAGTATAAGAGATAAAAGACTGGAGACGAAATAAGTAACATGGCAGACGAGAAGGCCCAGGGAAAGGAAACACTGATAAACAGGACAGCTTCGCTTTGCCCTGAATGCAAGGAAATAATACCCGCGGACGTATTCGAGAGGGGCGGGAAGGTCTGGATGAGGAAGGAGTGCAAGAAGCACGGCAAGTTCGAGGAGCTCTACTGGGGAGACTATGACATGTTCAAGAGGGCAAGCAAGTATGCCCATGACGGCAAGGGGGTATCTAACCCCAACGTGAAGAAGGAGAAGGTGGTCTGCCCGAAGGACTGCGGGCTGTGCAGGCTCCACAAGTCGCACACCGCCCTGGCGAACATAGCCGTGACGACAAGGTGCGACAGGAACTGCTGGTACTGCTTCTTCTATGCCAGCAAGCTTGGGTATGTTTACGAGCCCACCATGGGCCAGATAAGGGAGATGTGCAGCAAGCTCAGGAACGAGAAGCCAGTGGCATGCAACGCAGTGCAGCTGACCGGAGGCGAGCCGACGCTCAGGGAAGACATCATAGACATCATAAAGCTGTGCAAGGAGGAAGGCTTCGACCACGTGCAGCTGAACACCAACGGCATAAGGATATCACAGGACCTGGAGTTCACCAGGAAGGTGAGGGAGGCGGGGGTAAACACGCTCTACCTCTCCTTCGACGGCCTGACAGGGAAGTCCAACATCAAGAACCACTGGGAGATACCCGGCGTCTTTGACAACTGCAGGAAGGCGGGCATAGGAGTCGTGCTTGTCCCGACTGTCATAAAGAACGTGAATCACCATGAAGTGGGGGACATACTGCGTTTCGGTTTCGACAACATAGATGTTGTCAGGTCGGTCAACTACCAGCCCGTTTCCCTGGTGGGCCAGATGCCGAGGAACGAGAGGCAGAAGCACAGGATAACCATACCTGACCTGATAGCGGACCTGGAGAAACAAACGGACAACCAGCTCAGCAGGGACGACTTCTACCCTGTCCCGACATTGCAGAACTTCACCGCCTTCGTGGAGGCGCTCACAGGGAAAGCGGAATACGACCTGTCCAGCCATTTCGCGTGCGGCATGGCGACCTACATCTTCCAGGGGGAGGACGGCAAGATACTTCCTGTGACCCGTTTCATAGACGTCGACGGCCTGCTCGAGTACATAGGGGAGAAGGCGGAGGAACTGAAGGGCGGCAGGAGCAAGTTCATAGTGGGGCCCAAGATGCTCTGGGGCATCAGGAAGTTCATCGACAAGGAGAAGGCGCCCAAGGGATTCGGCATAGGGAACATAATCTACAACGCCCTGGTCAAGCACAACTACAAGGCACTTGGGGCGTTCCACCAGAAGTCGCTCTTCGTCGGCATGATGCACTTCCAGGACCTGTACAACTACGACATAGAGAGGGTCAAGCGGTGCTGCATACATTACGCCATGACAGACGGGAGGATAATACCGTTCTGCGCATTCAACGTCATACCCGAATGGTACAGGGACAAGACGCAGAAAGAGCAGGGCATAGACATAGACAAATGGGAAGCCAAGACCGGGATGAAGATAACCGACGATTTGTACAGGAGAGACGAGAAGAAACTCGAGAGTTCTGAGCTTTACAGGAAGACCTACGAAAAGTACCTCAATAAGTAACTATTGGTTCGTGACTACAAACAGTAAAGTATTTAAGGTTTTCGTGCCCTTGCGCAATAAGTATATAAAGCTTACTGTCAATTCTTCACAGTAAAGTATTGACTCACAGGTGACACATGGCTGGAACATTCAGGAAAACTCTTGCAGGGGCCGCAGCGGTTGGAACAATAGCTGCCGCTTCAAAGCTTGCGAAGGCCAACAACATCGACCTCAAGAAGGCCTCCCAGGCAATCGTTTCTGTTTACAGGGACAACGTCAATTCCTCTCTGGAAAGCTCACAGAAAGCCGTTGACACCCATTCCGGCCACACCAATTCGGCAACAGTTTCACACGGCCACCGAAACGTTTCACATTCTTTTTCCGTTCCTTCTGGAACGGTTTCACCTTCTCCGGCAGACTCCAACTATGTCCAGAGGGCAAGGGCACACGGAACAGGAAGGACCACAGGCAAGGCTGACATAGGCCAGAAGAAGCTCAAGAGGGAGCTCAAGAGGTTCACTAAGAGAGGCGCCGAGAGCCTGGCCCTTCCGGACGGCAGGGAAGTCGTATACAGGGGCGAGGTAGGTTCTGATTCATTCATAGTTGACGGCAATTACATAGAGCGTGTCGGAAGCAAGGGCAGGGCAAGGGCCCTTATGAGGGACGTCATCTACGGAGCGAACGGGGACGACGGCGTAGAGGGCGATAAAGACAAGCCTGAGAACCCCTTTGAACTTCCGCTGCCCCCCGGACTGGATGGGCTGAACCCGGAAGGCCTCGAAATCCCAGGAGCCGCAGGCGCAGGGGAAGGCGTGGTACCGGGGCCTGACGGGGGCGAGATTGACGACAAGGACAGGCCGGCACCAGGAGAAGCGGCACCCGAAGGCGGCGAGGCGGCAGGACCCGCATCATTCACGATTTCAGGCAAGGAAGGGGGCAACCACAATATAATAAGGAACTTCCTGGAACAGACAGGGAATTACCCGGTTGGAATGGCAGGCACGGTGAAGGTGAAGGACTACATCCCAAGGATTGGCGACATCAGCATAACCCTGGTCGACGGCAATGTGGCCGAGAAAGGCCAGGACGGAACCATCAACACGAGCGACCATATTGTTGTCAGGGCAGGCGAGGACGAGATCGGCAACTGGGAAATAGCAAGAGAGGAAAACGACGAGATAAGGAATTCCAACATATTCACCCTTTTCAACGGAATGAAATACTCCGAAGCGCAGGACGTACTGGCCAGGATGCACAGGGCAGCGGCTGGGGCTGAAGGCTCTGTGGAGATCAACCTAGGCGATTATGAGCGATACGCCATGGACCAGGGGCTTGCGTCTCTGGTAGCCGATGTCTTCGGCGAGGACATGGCAAAATACGTCAGCGGAGAATTCCTGAACAGGAAGAAGAGCATTGCTGACAGTAATGTGGACACGGATGACAGGGTGCTCCTGCGCGACAAGGAAGGCAAGACGTGGGGTTTCAGGATAGAGGAAAAGCATGTAAAAGGCCTCGAAGAAATGAGAGACCAGCTGTTCGCTTCACATGTTTCTGCCGAAGGGGCTGCACCTGGAGAAGGGGCAGGAGAGCCCGCTGAGGGGGCTGCTCCCAAGGACAATCCTGAAAACCCGGGAGGCGGCAGTGGCGAGCCCAAGGTGAAGAAGAAGTACAAGCTTACTGAAAGCGAGGTCAAGGCCCTGATATCAGAGTACGGCGTGAGGGACAAGGGCATAGTGTCAGGCCTGTACGTGGACCTGGACGACCCCTCGCACGTGGAAAAGATTGACGCTAACGATTACATATCCTTCGTGGACAAAGAAGGCAAGGAAGTCAGGAGGGTGCAGGTAACGCCGGACAAGATAGGGCTCCTGAAGAAGCTCAACCCGTTCGACGAGAAGGTCACCCCGGTCGCGACCACGGAGAAGAAGCCAGTGTATGTCGATGAGATGCTGGTGCTTACCCTCCCAGATGAGGCGCAGGCAGTCGCCAAGTCCCTCGGTGTTAACGAGTACGCCAGGGTCTCCAGGGTCGAGGTCGAGAACAGGGAGAAGGTCGAGGACGAGAACGGAAGGCGCATGCTCACAGTAGGAAAGGAAACACTGTTCAGGGTGTTCGACAAGGACGGCAACGTCGTGAGGACGGCCAGGGGCGAGGACATACAGATATTCGGAAGGGTTGAAGAGATAGAGGGGTACCTTGGCGCCAGGAAGGCAGTGACGACTGACAGGGAAGACATCAGGTACCTGATAGGCCGTGTCGGTGGCACAAGCGACAGCAGGAAGATAGCGGTCGCCTATGACTTTGACAGGGACGGCGTCTTCGACGCGATAGGCCTTTTCGACGATTCAGGAAAGCTTGCGAGCTTCGACGAGCTCTCATACGACAGGAAGAAGGGCAGCCACACAGACACAGGAACCCACGTGTTCAACCTGCCCCAGAGGCTGAATGATGATGATGTAAGCAAGATGGGTGATGAAAAGAAGGAGAGGTATGCAGAGGAAATCAGCATATCGAACTACATGCTCACATTCTTCGCCGAGAACCCGGACTTCACCCTCACGAGGGAAGAAGAGGTCAGGGAAGCAGCAAAGGCAATCGGGGTCTCAGAGGAAGGGGCGGTCAAGATAATATTCAGGAACCTTAGCGAGGGTGAGATAGGCGCCGACACCACGATGGAGGTCTACTCGACCCACCCGAGCAACGGCTCTGTCGTCTTCAAGAGGCACGCCTACGGGGATGTCCTCATGGAGCAGAGGGAATACCTGAACGGCCTGCTCAGGCCCAGGGCCAACATACTGACAGACCCTGAAGAGGTCGCATTCGTTAAGGGAAGGCTCGGGATTGACATGGACGATGGCCAGGTCGCCGCAGTCTTCGACGTGGACGGCGACGGCACAGGCGACAGGATACTCGTGTTCTCTGACAGGGACGCATACGAGGCCTTCGACGCCAGGGATTACTTCTTCGTGAAGCCGAAGGACACGCTGGAGAAGAACAAGAGGGAAGCCAGGTACAAGGACAGGGTCATAAACGATTTCACCAGGGAGAACGTCGGCCCCCAGAGGGGAGCGCACGACGACGTGATGCACAGGTTCGACGAGGAAGGCTACACCCTGCCTGTGGAGAAGGCCAGGAAGAAGTTGTTCCATGACATCTCGATAGGCAACTTCTACCAGAGCGGCAGGGACAATGAGTGGCTGGAGGCAATCGACTTCAATTTCAAGACCTTCGAGAGGAGGCTCAAGATGGGCCTGCATTTCGGTCCTGCTGGATACAAGGACACCGAAATAGGTGTCGTGGGCGGCCTTGACTTCAACATTGACTTCCTGAACGAAAGCCTCACTAGGAGCTTCGGCGGCATAAACATCGACCTGGACTTCGGCTACAGGGTCTTCCAGAATATAATGCGCGACAATGTTGACGCTTTCAACCCCTCGACCGGACAGGTCGAGACGTTCAGAGCAATGGAGGACACCTCCAGGGAGAACGTCAGGGGCTCGGCTTCAATCGACCTCAACCTGAACAGGAACTTCTGGGACTACCATGACATGGGAGATGGCGTGCTCTCAGTGAAGGACTTCAACTTCTTCGCCATGGGCATGTACGAGAGGGTAGTCGAGAACAGCTTCCTGCAGGTCGGCAGCCTGTTCAACTCAGACGCTGTCGACACAAGGTGGAACAGGTCATACGCCCTTGGACTGGACGCTGACATAGGGGTAAACTTCTCGAACAACAACCCTGAAAGCGAGCTGGCAGCCAGCTTCATAGCCCACCTCGGGTACACGCACCTGTGGAACAACTGGGCCTATGCAGGCGAGGAGAACACCACAGGAGGCAGGAGCGGGGACTGGGACAGGAACGAGTTCAACGTAATCGATATGGGACTCAGGTCACCTTCATCCCTGCCTGTCACAGACTGGGCCAGCGTGGGATTCCCGAGCGTTGACTGGACCAAGTACATAGAGCACGGCAGCGGGAGGAACAACCACGGCGGAGAGATAATGAGTTACATGATGGGCGCCAGGTTCGGCGATGCGCTCTGCAGGAGGCCTGTTTACGTCATGCTAGGCTTCGACCATGAGAACCATGGCGACGGAGACACCGGCATTGACATAGGGGCTTCCATAATAGTGCCCAGGTGGTGGTCAAAGGGAAGGGCCGTTGACCCAGTGGGCAGCTACAGGAAGTGGAGGCTCAACAACAGGAACGGCGGGCTGATAGAGGAGCTTTCGGTCGCCTCCAGCGACAGGATAAACACCTCAGCCCCTGACGTCGACTTTGCGCTGTACGGCGGCTTCAGGAACATGAGCAGGCTTAACGGAATGGGCCACAGTGGGGCACACAGCGACGGCCTGGCCCCCAACGGAGGCAGCCCAAGGGAAGGCAACTTCGGATACGTCGGGACTATGGTGGGTCGCGGTGCGACGCACTTCTTCATAGAGACCGAGTTCGGGAAGTACCTCCAGGAGAGCGGCCTGTACTCATCACTGCTGACGGGGCTTGGGTTCAAGTTCTGACAGCGTTAATGATCATGAGATGCCATACCTTGGTGTGGGTAGGGATGAAATGGACAGGAAACATGTCATAGGGGCTGTATTCGCGCTCATTTTCCTAGCATCAATTGTTTCTGTGACTGCGGCCGCGACCCAGTCCATTTTCCTGAACCCGTCCGACCCAAACGGCCAGGGAGGCAATTCCGCTACACAGGTATACGCATCCAACACGCTCAGGATGACTGCAAGGACCACTGTCCAGGTCAACAGCCTGATACTTTATGAAGACGGCAACCAGATAGCGGACCTCCAGAACCACGGAGGCTGCGCATTCGGGAACTGCTGGGTGGTGATGGACATAACCAAGAACAGGGCAGCCATCCACACCTACACGGCCAGCGCAAGCAACGGGGTAGACACCTTCATAAACGTGCCCGCTGGCGGCCAGAACATGCAGTGGCTGAACAACCTGCCCACGGCTGTCCCGGGAGGGCCATACAGCGGGAACGAGGGCTCGCCCATAACGTTCGACGGCAGCAACTCGTATGACCATTCTGTAGAGATGGCGCATGGAAGCATAATAACAAGGTATGAGTGGGACTGGGAGAACGACGGGACATTCGACACCAGCAGTTCGGCCCCGACGGCGCAGCACACCTGGCCGGACGATTACAGCGGGACAGTTGCCCTCAGGGTGACTGACAGCGACAACGGCCAGAACATTGCGACCGCCAAGGTGACCGTGAACAACGTGGCCCCGACGGCAGGCGCGTCAGCCAGCCCAAACCCGGTCAATGAAGGCAGCGCCACCACAATCACAGGGTCACAGACCGACCCTGGAGCGGACACGTTCACATACTCTTTCGACTGGGACAATGACGGGAACTATGAGATAGTGGACCAGCAGGCCAACAATGCCCAGTACACCTGGAACGACAACGGCGTCTACACAGTGGGCGTGAGGGTCAGGGACGATGACGGCGGTGTCGGCACGACCACCACCCAGGTGACGGTAAATGACCTGTCGCCTACAGGCGCCACCGTCTCAGGCAACCTGGGCCCGACAGAGGGTGTCCAGGAGACATACTCAGCAGCCCCCCTTCCCAACCCGTACACTTACCCTGACGCGATAACGGGCTATGAGTGGGACTGGGAGTATGACGGCAGCACCTTCGTGCCCTCAGGCGACACGGGCTCTTCAGCCTCCCATATATACAATAATAATGGCACCTTCACAATCGCTGTGAGGGTGACTGACGATGACGGCTCGACCGCCATAGGAACTCTTGGCGTAACCGTAAGCGATGTCAGCCCCTCAATCAGCAGTGTGACCGGAAGCTCGAACATAAACGAAGGAGATCCTGCCACATTCACAGTGACCGCGACAGAGGGCAACCCTTCAGACGCCATAACGAGCTATGACTGGGATTTCGACAACGACGGCACGTACGACCTCATCAACGGTGGGAGCAACCCAACGACCAGTTTCTATATGGACAACGGGACATACACCATCACAGTCAGGGTCAACGACGAGGACAGCTCAGTGACCGACAGCTCGCATGCGATAGTCGTGAACGACCTGGGGCCGACAGCCAGCTTCAACTGGTCGCCGGCAACCCCTGACGAGGCCCAGACAGTCACGTTCACTGACACGTCAACCAGCTTCCCGGACATTATAGTCGCCTGGCTCTGGAGCTTCGGGGACGGCACCCCCACCAGCAGCCTCCAGAACCCGACACACTCCTACGCTGACAACGGCACGTACTCGCTCACCCTCACCGTCACTGACGATGACGGGACACAGCACACGGACTCCAGCCAGAGCATAAATGTCAACAACGTGGTGCCCACTGACCCGACCACCCTCACCCCCACCACAGGGGTGTACGGCGGGACGAACAACATCGTTTCAGTGTCATGCTCGGGTTCCACTGACGCTGACTCCCTGGTGTATGACATCGAGGCGCTCTACGGTGGGAGCTGGAACAGCATATTCACTGGCGTCACAGGGACGCAGTCATGGGACGTCTCAGGCATATCCACGCAGCCGGGAGTTGACCTGAGGTGCAGGGCGATGGACACTGACAATTACTACTCAGGCTGGTTCAACCCTCCAGGCACGCTGACTGTAGACAACACTGTGCCAGTGGCCGCTTTCGCGCCTCCAACCCCTGCAGACACGTCCAGGCAGGTCAGCAACCAGGTCACCATAAACGTGACCGTCACCGACCAGATAACCCTGGTGGACACGTGCACACTGGACTGGAACGACGGGACGACGCACGCCAACTACACCATGACCAATTCCAGCCCTGACAGCAACGGGGTCTACTACTGCACCAGGACCATGAGCACAGTGGACGGCAGCGCTTACACTTACACAGTTTACGCGAACGACACGGCCAACAACATAGGCTCGGCCTCCCAGAGGTCATTCACAGAGAACTCTATCCCTTCAAGCTCCACACCTACCCTAACGCCGGCATCGCCGACGACCACCAGCGTAGTCACCTGTTCTGTAAATTATGCTGATTCGGAAAGCGATGCCGGCTCTGTTCATTTCACCTGGTACAACAACAACCAGGTGCTCACAACCAACACCAACAGCAGCGTCGTCAGCGGCAGCAACGTGATAGACACGCTCGCAAGCGGCAACTTCGTGAAGAACGACGTGATAGTATGCGAGGTCTGGTCCAACGACGGCTACGAGGACGAGGCCAAGCAGAACAGCACCGGACTGGCCATAGGCAACACTGCGCCCGCGATAACGACCACGCCCGCTACCATAACCAAGAACGCTGACGGCACCCAGATGGCATACGACTTCAACGCGACCGACATAGACGTGACCGAATTGGTGGACACACTCACATGGTCCATAAACGACACCAGACTCAACGTAAATTCCTCAACCGGACTGGTGACGGACACCCCGATAGAGAGCGAGCAGGGGACCTACACCGTATTGGTGACGGTCTCTGACGGGACAGCCCAGGCCAACCATGCGTTCCAGTATGTGATAGTGGATGTCACTCCCCCCACCACAACGGACAATTATGTGGATTCCGCATGGAAGAACTCTGCCCAGACAATTACCCTTACGTGCAGCGACAACGGGGTCGGCTGCAGCACCACCATGTACTGCGTTGACCAGAGCGACACGTGCACGCCCAACACCGTCTATTCGGGCCCTGTCACGATAACCAACAACGACACCAACTACATCAGGTACGCCTCCAACGACACCAACAACAACTGGGAGTCAGTCAACTCCAAGAGGGTGAGGGTGGACATGGTTGCCCCCACAATCTCGGATGACTTCGCCAATGACGGCATCTGGCTGGGGATAGCCAACGGAAGCCAGACGGTCACGCTCACCCCTTCAGACAACACCCTGGGCTCAGGCATAGCATCCGTGAGCTACTGCACCGGGGCAAGCTGCACACCGGGGACAACGCTCGCCTCGCCTTACCAGCTGAACTACAGCGCGCAGCAGAACACCATAGTCAGGTACCAGGCGACTGACATCGCGGGCAACCCGTCATCCATAGGCCAGTACACTGTCATGATAGACCTGACGGCCCCGGCAGTCAACCATAACAACACCTTTGACGGCGTCTGGAGGCCGAGCGGATACACAATACTGCACACGGCCACGGACACTGGCGGCTCCAACTTCGGCGGCGGCAACGGCATAATCTACAGGTGCTCAGGGGCTGGATGCACTCCCACATCATGGGCATTCTCGCCGTCCACAGTTCAGTACGGGAACAACAACATGGTCCAGACGTACAGGTACATGACATACGACAATGCCAGCAACCCCTCTCCGATAGTTGAATACACTGTCCAGATAGACGTTACAAACCCGAACCTCTGGCTGGTTTCTCCTGTCAACGCCAGCTACTCGAACACCAACCCGACGAACTTCACGGTCTACGCGATGGACAACTATGACACCTCGATGACATGCGAATCATACATAAACGGAAGCCTCAGCCAGACCTTCACGTGCCTCAACGGCACCCAGACAGTGTTCCAGGAGGCCCTGGCAGACGGGAACCACACCTGGCAGGTCGTCCTGAAGGACAATGCCACCAACAGCAACACGTCCGCCATATGGAACCTGACTGTTGACACTGTCGCTCCCACGAGCACCGCAAACGGCTACACGCCAGGGTGGGTGACCACCTCTCCGGTGATGATAACGCTTTCAGCCACCGACCCGGCGCCCTCATCTGGCCTGCCCCCGATATCAATCTTCCCGTTCACGACTTCACCCATCAGGTACTGCACCACCCAGAACTGCACGCCCAACAACCTTTACATCGGGCCGTTCGTAATGTTCTCGACTGACGGCACGCACTACCTGAGCCACAGGGCAGTGGACAATGCGAACAACTGGGAGGCCACACAGCAGAAGGTCATAAGGATAGACACCGTGGCGCCGGCATTCAGCAGCCATGCCATGTCGCCCAGCCCGCCGAACGAGGACCAGGACGTCACGATAAACGTCACAGTCACGGAGGCCACATCCGGCCTTGCGTCTGTCGACCTGGTGCTCCAGGGCAGCACTACCCACCCCGCGACCAACGTGGGAGGCAATGTCTGGCAGGTCACGATAGGCCAGGGCAACTACTCAGCGAGGCAGAACATAAACTACTACTGGACAGCCACTGACGTGGCAGGGAACACCAACAACTCTGCAAACCAGGCTTTCAGCGTGGTCAACCAGGCGCCATACCTGAACCCTGCGCCCTCCATTAATGATACCGCGCCTTACACTTTCGACACGCTATACTGCAATGCCGGGACGTTCCAGGATGATGACGCAGGCGACACCCAGGCATCAGCCTCATTCATGTGGCTGAGGAACGGGGCACAGATAGCCGGGCAGACCACGCAGACACTTGACCTGAGCCAGGCAGGCAACGGCGACAGGGGAGACATAATAATATGCTCGCAGCAGGTCAGCGACGGGTTCGCGAACTCGGCCTGGCACAACTCCAGCCCGGTGACCGTGCAGAACTATGTACCGACAGTCCCAACCAGCCTGACGCCGGCCACGGGCCTGTACGGCGGGACCAGCAACATAGTCCCGATATCATGCTCAGGTTCCACTGACGCAGACCCGACGGACACTGTCAGCTATGACATAGACGGCAACTACAGCGGAGCCTGGAACAACGTTGTTTCAGGGGACGCTGACGGCAACTTCAACTGGGACGTCTCTTCCATAGCGACACAGGCAGGCGTTGACCTCCAGTGCAGGGGGACAGACGGCACTGCAGGCTCTTCCTACTACAACCCGGCAGGCACCCTCAGCATAGACAACACTGCACCCACCACCACTGACGATTACACCCAGAGCTCTGTCTGGCAGAGCAGCCCGCAGACAGTCACGCTCACATGCACGGACACAGGTGCGGCAGGCTGCGGCACGACACTATACTGCGTTGACCAGACTAACACATGCGTGCCCGGCACGGCTTACACGGCTCCTGTCACGATAACCAGCAACGGGACGAACTACATCAGGTACCATTCCAGCGATGCCCTCAACAACCAGGAGGCAGTCAACATAGAGACCGTCATGCTGGACATGATAGCTCCCACAATAGCTGACAACTATGCGTTCAACGGCATATGGACTAACATTGTGCCCCAGACAGTCACGCTCGCTCCGGCAGACACCGGAGGCTCGGGCATAGCCACAGTAAGGTACTGCACAGGTGCGGCACCCTGCAACCCGGCCACAGGCACCGTCCTGGCGGCACCCTACCAGCTGCCACAGTATGCCACGCAGCAGAACACGTTCACAAACTACCAGGCATGGGACGGTGCAGGCAACCCGTCCGCAGTCGGACAGTTCCAGGCGATGATAGACCTGACGGTTCCCACCATAACTGATGATTACGCGCTCGACGGCGTCTGGACAAGCACGTCACCGCAGACAGTCACGCTCTCTCCTGCAGACACGGGCGGCTCCGGCGTGAACCAGGTCCTGGTGTGCGTGGGCGCAGGATGTGTCCCCAACGTGGTGGTTCCGGCACCCTACGTGACGAACCACACGGGCGACCAGAACATAGTGGTCAGGTACATGGCTGATGACGTGGCCACCAACCCGTCATCCATAGGCCAGTACACTGTCATGATAGACACCACGCCGCCGGCGATAGCGCTCAACTCGCCTGCCAACGGCACCTCGACTAACAACAACAATGTCACATTCAGCTGGACTGCGACAGACAATTACGCTACTAGCCTGTCATGCACGCTCTACGTCAACGGCGGGCCTGTTAACACGGCCCCGTGCACGAGCGGAGTGGCAAGCACGTACAATGCAAACATGGCACCGGGCCAGTACACCTGGCATGTGACCGCAACTGACCACCTCAACCTGACAGGCGCTTCCGGCACGAACGGCCTGACAGTGGACAACACCGCACCGAACATGACAGGAAGCTGGCTGGAAGGCGGATGGGTGGACACCAGCTCTGACAGGTGGATGCAGACGCCGAACCATGAGATGGTAAGGGCGAACGGGATTGCATCAGAGACTGTAAGCTGGACAGGCATCGATGTCGAGGACTCCAACAGCACAGTGGTGCACACCTTCGCCAACGTGAGCAACAACCAGACCATCACCACGGCCTGGTGGAACGCAAGCGGGCTGGCTGACGGCCAGTACACCATCAGGGCAACCATGACAGACCTGGCAGGCAACCCCAGCACTGCCCTCCTGGGAAGCTTCTATGTGGACAACACTGCCCCGTCCTACACTGCATACTCCATAACCCCTGCTGACGTCAAGGAAACGCACACAGGAAGCGTGGCAGTTTCAGTTGACGCAACTGACTCTGGCGCCGGAGTGGACACCACAGCGAACGGCACCATCTGGTACAGGTACAACTCTTCCATGGCATACGCAAGCGTTCCCCTTGTATACCAGTCAGGCAGCACATGGTCAGGCACGATACCTGCCACTGACTGGAACGCCCAGAGGGGCAACACGATGGACGCCTACGCGGAGATACAGGACAACGTGGGCAACATGGTGCCTTCAGCGGTACAGTCAGAGCTGATAGACCACGTGAATGACGCGCCTGTCATGAACGTCGGCAGCCTGAACGGCATGACTCTGGCAGAGGACACCTCCACCACCGTGGACCTTACCACTTACGCCACTGACGAGGAGGACAGCCAGAGCTCGCTGGTGTGGAACTGCACCAGCGACATAGGCAATGTCCCAGTATTCGTCACGAACAGGGTGCTCAACATCACGGGCATGAACGACTACAACGGGATGGTCACCGTCTCGTGCACTGTGGCCGACACCAACAGCGCGACGGATGCAGGCAGCTTCAGCGTCAATGTGACGCCTGTCAACGACCCGCCCGTCCTGACGCAGATGGGCACGCAGCTCGCTTTCGTGCTGGAGACCTACAGCGGGCAGATGCAGGCAAGCGATCCGGCTGACGGGGACACCCTAACATTCACTGACAACACGAACCTGTTCGACATAGGCGCCAACACTGGCCTCATCAGCTTCACGCCCACGCTGGCACAGAAGGGGGAATACATGGTAAACCTGACGGCTACCGACGGCCAGTACATGGTGGACGAGAACGTCAACTTCACGGTGTACGTTAGGCACGACACAGAGGTGACCAACATCGCATACAGCAAGGCGGGCACTGACGTCTACATAGGCGACAGCGTGCAGGTCAATGCCACGGTGACCAACATAGGTTACACCGCAGAGACATTCAATGTCAACCTTAGGGACGGCACCAACGTGGTGTCCACACAGCAGCTGTCTCTCGTGCCCGGCCAGTCGCAGGTCGTGACCTTCACCTGGAACCCCTCCATATCAGGATACAGGACTGTTTCAGTCCAGGCAGCGACCGTTTCAGGTGAGGGCGACGCCACCAACAACGTACAGTACCTGAACAACATCAGGGTCTGGGCGGCGGGCCAGGTGATAGACACATCCAAGTTCAAGCCTGGGTTCAACCCGGACCCGGTCAACCAGAGCTCCCTGTTCACCCTCAGGTACAGGCTGAACAACATAAACGTGAACAAGAGCTTCGCGAGCTTCCCTGTCACCATAACCCTGCCGACGGGCTTCGTCCTGGTGGGCAGCACGCAGCAGTACCATAACATGGCGCCCGGCTACAACGCATACCAGTACTTCAACGTGACCAGCCCGGCAGTGGCAGGCAACTACACGGTGATCATAACGGCAGGAAACGGTGAATACAGCGCTTCGGACGTGATAGAGGTATTATGAACAAGTCAATGATATTCGGAATTGCATTCATGGCGGCCTTGGTAGCCATGGCAGGGCAGGCAGCTGCGCTCAACTGCAACAGCTTCGCCTTCACCTCCCTGTCAGACTACTTCGGCAACCCGGCATTCGTCTACTACGAGAACCCTGACTGGAGCCTGCCGACCGTCAACATGACGCTTAACGCCCCGGGCCTTTCCATAACCAGCGGAAGCGCCAGCGTGCCCGACTTCAGCGGCGACACCTACACCTGGCAGCTGGGGGCGGCCACGCCAAACGTGTACAGCGTGACGCTGACGGCCATGAACAGCACTGACGCTTCAGACTTCTGCATAAAGAACCTGGTCCTCAACCTGCAGAACCCGCCCAACCCGGCGATAAGCCTGACCATGGACGACGTGCAGGAGCAGGTGATAGGGCAGGCATTCAATGTCAACGCCTACCTGAACAACATAGGCACCACAGCGGCCTACAATGCAACAGGCACATTCGACATACTCAACGCCAACAGCAACTCCCCTCAGTTCACTGCGCAGATAAACAGCGGCAGCACGCAGACGCAGACGTTCCAGGTCACGTCCGCCAACACCTGCACGTACTACAGCGCGAGGATCCAGGTGGACTACTTCAACCAGAACGGGGAGCAGATGGCCAGCGTGTACGCCACCGACACCTTCAACGTCAGCGGCCCCGACATGGTGGTGGACAACATGACGCTTCCCGCAAGCGCAATAGAGGGCTCATCTGTCACGCTCTCGGCTGACGTCAGGAACACAGGAGGCTATGCAGCGCAGGGATTCGACGTGGAGTTCTATGACGGAAGCCCGTCCAACGGGACGCTGATAGCCACAGGCAGCTTCACAGGGACCCTGGCAGCAGGCGCGAGCACCACGGTGAATGCCAACTGGGTGGCTGCAAGCGTGGGCAATGCTACCATATACGCAGAGATAACCAACTCGATGGAATGCTTCCTGGACAACAACCAGAACAGCGGCACGATGGAGATAACTGCATCATGCGGTGACGGCTACTGCAACGGCGGGGAGAGCTGCGGAAGCTGCCCGTCTGACTGCGGGACATGCCCGCCAACAGGAGGCGGCGGAGGCGGAGGCCAGACTGTCGGCGGAGGCGGAGGCGGAGCCACTGGCTCATGCATAATGAACTACAACTGCACGTCCTGGTCGGAATGCACCCCTGAAGGGATACAGACCAGGATATGCGAGTACGAAGGCAACTGCCCTGACTACTATGCGGAGGAAAGGAAGCCCGACACGGAGAGGTCCTGCAGGTACGTCATGCCGGCAGAGAACATCACCATACCTGGAGGCGAGGTGCCTGAAGAGAACGCAACCGAAGAGACAGGAGGCCAGATGGGCGGCCTGACGGGCTTCATAATAGCCAACCCGGGCACTTCAGCGGGGATGGTAGCGGCAATCCTGATAATAATAGGCGCAGTGTACTACGGCCTGACGAGAAACGGAAGCAAGCCCAGGAAGAATGGGCAAGCTTTTAAGTACAATTCCAAAAAGATAAAGGGGGAAAAATGAAAGGTATTGAAGGTCTTGCATTGAAGTACATCGTGATAATACTGGTAGCTGCCCTGGTTATAGGGGTCGCCTTCTCCGTGGCCACCACATTCACCGGCATGGCAGCCGGCGGCGCAGCGGGCCTCAATTCGACCTTGTCAGCAGGCCTCGAGAAGCAGACGAACCTGACATGTGTCCAGTTCGGATGCGCCTGGGAGACTGCCACCCAAACCTGCGTTTGCTGAAACCTTTTGTTTTTTGCGTTTCCAGTAAGACCAGCTATATCACCATGAGGGCAGGATGAAAGGTCTGGAAGGCATGCCGATAAGATTGACGATAGTTTCTCTTATACTGCTCATTATAATCGGCGTGAGCCTCTGGCAGATGAACTATTTCATAGGCTTCAAGACCGACAAGGACTTCAAGGAGGGCATAGTGGGGTTTGCCCAGACCATAAAGGGCCTCAAGAGCACTGGCGATTTCGGGGCATTCACCACCACCACGCTGAAGGTCCCATTGGGGTTCATGCTGGAGATAGACGTGGACAACAGCACCATACGCGGTGAGCTGCACGGTGAGAATTATACTGTGGACATGAGGGATTTCCTGGTCAACATAAGCGCTGTCAGGCTCGAGGGAGAGAGCCCCCAGAGGAACGAAACGGCCATGATGGCCGGAGGGGCCACTTATGACCTGACGGTCTACTACGGCAGGCTTGATGACGACAAGGTGAAGGAATACACGGTGGTTTTCGAGTGACCCTGACAGGGCATGAGGAGAAAGACATGGCAAGGAGGGTCAGGTTCCCATGATAGACTGGTTCGCCTCAAAGATAGGTGTGCTTATATTCCTGGTGGCTGCCCTGTCCATCCTGATGTTCTTCGGGGGCGCCCAGATAGAGCTGATGGACCAGGGCAGGCTGGTCAGCGCTGCCAATGACCTGGCCAGGCTGTCCGAGGGCCTGTGCGAAGGCTGCTCGGTCGCGTACAGCTTTGACAGGGAGCATGCAGTGAGGCTCGAGGGCAGCAATGTGACAGTCAGCGGCATCAGCAGGCTCGCCCTGGCCCGGTTCGAAGGCTCGGACATCGTTTCAAGGGACATCGTGCTGGAGAAGAGAGGGGGGTATGTCAGGGCATATGAGGCGTAAGGGCCTTTTCGGGGAAGAGCTTCCGGCAACCCTCATGACAGCCATACTCCTGCTCCTCTTCATAGCCGCATCCATATCGGCATACGGGCAGTTCTTCGGCAGGATGGGGCTGGTGGAGAGGGAAAGGGCAGCCAGCTCCATGACCGAGCACGTGTTCTACAGCCTCTCGGGCCACGGCCCGGAAGAGGTGCTGGAGATGTTCAAGGGCAGGGAAGGCATGATGGTAAAGGTGACCGACATGGAGAACGGCAACGTCTTCTCTGCCGGCAGCTTGGAGAACATGACATCAGCATCCGTCAGCTCGTCGCCCCTGCTGCTGCACAACTCGACCGAAGGGAGGGACCACCTTGGGAGGCTGGAGATTTATGCGGGGAACTAGGAAGGCGCAGGCAAGCCTGCTGGACATACTCATGCTGGGGCTATTCATATCTGTCCTGCTCGTGCTCTCTGTGTACATGGGCAATGAGCACATACGATTCCAGATAGCCAGGGAGGACTCGGCCTACGCTTCTGCCATGCTGCAGTCGGCCATGTCATACCGTAACAGCACGTACGGCTCTTACAGGAACACAATGAACCTGTCCCTGGCGGAGGCAATCAATTTAATGCTTTGCACGAATAAGATAAGCGAACAGGACATAAACGAGACCCTGAGGGAAGTCCTGGACAGGACTGTCAGGCCCGGCCACAACTACATACTCTACTCGTATGGGGTGGTGTCAGGCTCGCCCAGGATGATATGGGTCTGGAACAGCCAGCCTGACGTGTGCGCGAGGTACATACTGGTGAAGGAGTTCGGCCTGGAGCCCAGCTGCCAGGTCAATGACTACCAGCCGCCCATACTCGGGGTATGGCCCTCCTGGAAGAGCATACCCAGGAGGTCTGCATGCGGGGAAGGCGAGGACCCTGTTGGAGGATAGCATGTCAAGGATGAAGATGGAGAACCTGGAACAGTTTGTCAAGAGCCTGGCCAAGTCGGTCGAGGAGCTGACGACAGAGGTCCAGCTGCTGAGGAAGGACATCGAGAAGCTCAAGAAGCCTAGCGGAAACTGAACTTTATCTCAGGCCTGCCCCTGACCTGCAGGGGGGACGGCCTCACGACGCTCGTCATCGCTATGATGTCGAACAGCCTCCTGCCTGTGAAGAACAGCACCAGGTCAGCCGCCATCAGCAGGTATATTATGTTGACTGCCCAGCTCCCGGCCACCTGGGGGAACATGCTAATGCCGAAAAGTATGAGTATGGAGTTTCTGAGGAGCGCCTGCCAGGGCCGGCCCCTGACCTCGATGCCCGTAAGCTTTTTCCCAATGGTTTTCCTGTCAACCGCCTCATAGATGGCCTTGTAGCAGAATATCACGGTGGTCTCGACCGATACTATGAAGGTGGTGGTGCTCAGTGATGGAAAGGGGAGGGACATCAGGGACAGCAGAAGTATGAGCAGGAGCATGATGTTGCAGTCCACCAGGGCCGCCACTATCCTCCTGGAAAGCGTTCCTGCGTCTGTCTTCAGGAGCCTCCTGCCGGAGTGGTAGGGCCTGGATGCAAGGAAGAACAGCAGGCCTCCCGCGGCAGAGAAGGCCGCCTTTACGGCCATGTCCGCCAGGGACAGCAGGGCCAGCTCAGGCACAGCGAAAGCCGCAAGGGATATGTCTATAACACCCACAAAGAGGCCGAATCCCACGGACAGGCAGGCATACTGAATGGGCGTCCTGGACCTGGAATAGAAGAGTGACGACAGGAAGAAGCCTGACATGAGGTAAGCCAGGAACAGGAAACCCCCCATTCCCATGACGGCCAGGAGCTGCCCCCAGACGATGACCAGCAGCAGACACGCAATGAATGCCGCCGGAAGCTTAAGGTTTCTTATCATTCAGCCTTTCCTCTATTGTCTTGACCCTCCTGTCTATGCTCTCTAGGGTCTTCTCCATCTTTACCATCTTTGGGACGTATGCAGGCACCGCCTTCTCTATCAGGTGGCTGTACTTCTCGACCCCCTTGTGATGGAGACCGAACTGTTTCAGGGCGCCCCTTATCTCATCCACGTCAAGCCCGTGGTGGGCAAGCACCCTGATTATATCTATGGTCTTGCTGCTACTTATTCCTTCCCTGTGCGTCATGCCCAGGCCCCATTCCACCCCCCTGGCTATCATTATGGTCAGGAAGCCTGCCACGAAGTTGGTGACATAGAACACCAGCCCGGTTGTGAAGAACCCGACATAAGTGTATATGACCGATATTATGAAGACTATCAGGAGCACGTCCACCAGAAGCACTATGGGGGACTTGGGCCTGCCGAACGCCTTGTAAGATATTACCTCGCCTGCGACAAGGCCCACTATGAATGACGCAAGCGTCAGGAACTGGACAAGCAGCTCTATCATACTAAACACTTTCCCATAAAATTTATATGCTTATGATACCGCTGGCCTTAAAAGGTTTTCCTCCAAGACTTATCCAGGATGAGAGGGATATTGGCCCCGGGAGGGATGGCTGCACTGCTGATACTGTCAGCCTTGCTGTTGCCCCCGGTTTATGCAGATACAGGCGAGCAGTATTCATTGGACTGCATCACAAATGCATATGGGATGGTGATACATTGCGAGCCTGTTGAGCCTGAGCCTGAAGCCGGGCCCGACATCACAGAGGATGCTGTCTTGGAGGAGCCTGAGCCCATTGAGGAGGAGTACTGCGAGGAAGTCTGGTATTGCACTGGCTGGTCCGAATGCACCGGAGGCATAAGGGTCAGGGGGTGCGTGGTCAACGAATGTGTCCCTGAGTCTGGCATGCCCCACACGACCGAGGCCTGTGTGATGCCTCCGGAGCCTGTGGTGACTGAAGATGCGACAACAGCAGACCCTGCTCCTGAGCCCGCACCGGAGCCGGCCGAAACTGAGCCTGAGGAAGCCCCTGAACAAGCCAATGAAACAGTCGCAGGGAATGCGACATTGGGTGAAACGTCCAATGTCACAGGGAACGTGACCCTGAATGAAACGGTTTCAGAGGGCCTGCCCGTGAACGCAACAATCGATGCCACAATCCAGGTGAACGCGACCAATGCAACAGCCACGGCGCCTCAGGAAAACCTGAGCGGCACAGGAAAGGAATCAGAGGCAGTGTTCCTTAACATGACAATCCCTGGTTCAGGGTACGACGGGAATGAGACCGTGAGGGCCGTGGTCTGCACGCCTAGCGAGACCAGGTGCGAAGGCGACAGGATATCCGTATGCTCGGCCACAGGTGACGAATGGTTCCTCATGCAGAGGTGCGAGCATGGGTGCGTCGATGGCAGGTGCCTTAAGCTCTTCAACAGCAGCCATGAAGGGGGGCTTTCTGTGACTGGCATGGTTGCCGCATCGGGCAACCTGACAGGAGGCTCTTCTGTCACAGGCAGCATCGCCTCTGCGCCCAGCGTCAGCATGGAGTTCCTGGCAGTGATATCGTTCCTTGTCATAATGGTGTCAGGCGTCGCGTATTTCATAACCAAGCCCAAATTTTAGGGGAGGACACAAAGTTTACGTATGGGAGTTTCCATAGTGATACCGGCTTACAATGAAGAGAAGGCCATATCCAGCGTCCTCTCCCAAACCAGGGCCCTGAAGCTGGAGAAGGAGATAATAGTGGTGGATGACGGCTCGACTGACCTCACGTGGGAGATCGCCAGGAAGGCCCGGGGCGTCAGGGTGCTGAGGCACAGGGGGAACAGGGGGAAGGCCAATGCGCTGAGGACGGGGATAGACGAGGCCTCATTCGAGAACATAGTGACCCTGGACGCCGACTGCACATACCCGGCCAGCCTAATCCCAAGGATGCTGAAGGAGCTCGAAAGGAATGACCTGGTCATAGGCTCCAGGTTCATGGGGAAGAACAGGGACATGCCTGTATTGAACTCCCTGGGAAACAGGATGTTCTCGCTCATGATAACCATCCTGACCCGGAGGAGGGTTGCGGACAGCTCCAGCGGGATGAGGGCCTTCAGGAAAGGCCTCTGGAACAGCCTTGGAATGAGGTCCCGCAACCTGGAGGGCGAGGTGGAGATGACCACAAGGTGCCTCAGGAGGGGCCTTAGGGTCTCAGAGGTCCCCATAACATACAGGGAAAGGGTGGGAAAGTCAAAGCTCAGCCCGGTGAGGGACGGCTTCAGGTTCTTGGTGGCGATAATCAGGACCGGCCTGCTCTAGCGGTGCTCTGAGGACCACGCGAGAAGGCCGACCAGGGCCGTTATGGCATAGACCATCAGCATCAGGAGCGAGAACGACACTGCTGACTCGGGGGACAGGGACACCAGAGAGAAGAAGAAGACCAGCGCCGCGTCCCTGGTGCCTATGCCCATCACGGAAACCGGAAGTGCGTCCAGCACTATCACCACTGGTATGGCCAGGAATAGGAAGGGGTATGCCAACTCCAGGCCGATGGAGAGGGCAAGCAGGTCGTACTGCAGTATGGTGAGCGCCCAGGCCAGCACAGTGAGCAGGGAGGTATACGCCATGACCTTCCAGTCCTTCAGGGCGCCTATCCCGGAGTAGAAGTCATGGAACGCGCCCCTCCTGTCCCTGATGAAGGGCAGGCCTGAAAACGGCCTGAGGACCGCCCTTGCGGGGCCCTTCCTGGAGAACACCGCCACCAGCACTGCCATCGCCAGCAGGCCCATGGTGATTGCCCCAAGGAGCGCTGCACCCCCGCTGATACTGGAGGAGAACGCAATCGCGCCTGCTGCAGCGAAGCAGAGGAGTATGGACATCTCCTGCAGCCTGTCGACAGCGACGCTTGCCAGCGTCCTGCCAGCCGGCCTTCCCCTCAGGTAATGTGCCCTGGAGACCTCCCCTATCCTGCCGGGCGTTATTATGCCCAGGAAATAGCCCGAGAGCCAGGCCCTGACAGCCTCAGTGAATGCCGCATCTGTGCCCTGGGCCTTCAGGAGTGCCCTCCATTTGAAGGCCTTTGCGAGCATCACGGCGGCAGCCACGGCAAGGGAGGATAGGAAGAGCCGCAGGTCAGCCCTGAAGAGGGCAGATATTATGTCCGGCAGGTCCATTCCTGACAGTATCCAGACGAACAGGAGGATTCCTGCCAGGGGGAGCAGCTTAGCCGGCTTCATTTTCATCCACGTAGTTTATGAAAACGTCAGACACCAGGAAGCTTGCGCACCTTCCCAGGCTGTCAGTGCCGCACCCGTCCAGCGAGCTGAACGTTATCGTGTTCTCGCCTTCCTCCACGCCGGCCTCTATATTGATTGCCCTGAACTCCCTGTTGCTCAGGCTATCCGAGAACAGCTCCCTGCCGCCCAGGCTGACCGAAAGCCTCCTGGGCTCCTTGAAGGAGGCCGCAATCAGAGTTATGCTTATCCTGGACGGCGCCTCCCCCGGCCTGTAGAATGCCATGGTGCCCTCCTCTGAGAGCGCGATGTGGGTGATGTTCAGCCTCTCCGCAGGGGGGTGCCATCCCTGCGACAATATCCCCCTGCCTTCCAGGTAACCCTTGCCCATCTTTGCCAGCAGCGTGAAGACAAGCCCCAGGCACCTTGCCCTGTCCCCCTCGCCCATCATGCCGCAGCCCTCTCTTGAAGCCAGGGTGATGACATTGTCCCCGGGCTCCATGGAGAGGAATGGCGTGGTCACCTCGCTCACCCAGGCGTTGGATATTTCGTATGAGACTGCATCCTTCCCGTTCACCGATACCTGCAGGGTCCTGGGGGAATCGAAGCTGCTGACTCCCATCTTTATCTTTATGTCCTCCCTGGAATCCCCTGGGTTGTGGTATGCCAGCGTGGCCTCGTCCCCCATCCAGGTTATGGGGGTGCCGTTGTACACCTCTGTGCCGAACCAGCCGGTCTCATGTAGCAGCCTGCCGGAGACGTTCTCCTCCCTGAAGATGTCCAGGTGGCTGACGCCGAACGTCAGGCACCTCTTGTCCACTTCCCATTCGCCCACCTCTGAGGGCACTTCGCAGCCCTCTCCTGCGGACAGGGCTATGGTATTCTCCCCCGGAAGGATGTCAAAGTATGGCGTCATGAAATAATAGGATGCCCAGGCAGATTCCATGCCGTAATGGGCCAGCGGTTCCCCGTTGACAGCCAGGGAAAGCGTCCTGGGCCTATGGAAGGGCCATATGACGAGGCCCAGCCTGGCCCTCTCCGGCTCCAGGGAATCGCTGTAAAGCTCCATCTCTGACTCGTTGCCCATCCACCTTATGCTTATCCAGTCATCGCTGTTCTGGGCATACCAGCCGTTGGAGAATAGCAGCCTGCCTGCCAGGTCTTCGGTCTCCAGGAAGGTCATGTTTACGAAAGCGAAGCTTATGCACCTCAGGTCATAGTCCCAGTCGCCCGTCACGTATGGGATGTCGCAGCCCTCCCTGGAGTGCAGTATGACCGTGTTGTCCCCCGGCTTCATGTCCAGGAAGGGCGTCATTATCTCATTGTCGAGCCAGGTGTTGGTCACGCTGTAGGAGGCGACCTTCTCCCCGTTCAGGAGCACGTCCAGCGTCCTGGGCTTGTGGAAGCTGCTCGTGCTGAAGCTGAGCTTGACCTTCCTGGTCTCGTTCCCTGGGTTGCTGTAGACGAGCCTGGCGTCCTGGTAGGCCCACCTGAAATCAGTCCCGTTGTATGACTCGGTGAAATACCAGTTGTCGCAGTCCAGGACGGAGGTGTCGAGCCTGTACACCTTGCCTATGTAGTCGTATGTTATGAAATGGGGCACGCCCAGCAGGGCCCTGGACACGGTGTCCTCCAGCCACCTGGAAGGCTGCACATAGCTTGAGGCTGACTCGAAAAGCAGCTCGCCCTTCCTGTCGAGGAACTCCTCCAGCAGGGTCCTCTCCGAATACGTGGACCTCTGCTCTGTCCTGGCCATGCCGTACTCCGATGTCCAGAACGAGGCCTGGAGCTCGGTGGGATGGAGCATCCTGAAAGTGGTATCTTCCTCTGTCCAGGTGAAATTGCCTTCCAGCACCGGGAGCAGGGCCCCGTCCACCCTGGGCCTCCTTATGAGCAGGTGGACGTACGTTGTCTCTGGCCTGGGAAGGCTCAGGGACGTGTCCACGCAAAGCTCCCTCTCCATGTCTTCCGGCCTCCCTGACGCCTTGTCGGTGTTCACGAAGACGAAGCCAGCATCCCTGGCGTCGTTGCCCAGCACCGCCATGTCCTCCCTTATGAAGGGGTTCACGACGTCGTTGAACAGGACCGCGGACCCTGCCAGGTCCAGCCCCGCCAGGTAGTGCCTGGTATGGTGCTCCGTGATGTAATGTGCCCTCACGTTCAGGGCCCTGTCAGCGACCCCGGCGGATACCTGGTAGGCCAGCATGAAGGATGATATCAGCAGCACGGCCAGGAAGACCTTGCCGAGGAGCGTCCTGTCGGACCTGAAGCCATTCCAGAGGTCCCTGATGGAATCCAGCACCAGGTAGAAGAGGAGGGGAGCTGCCAGTATGAATATCCTGGCCGCTATGTCGTCCCTTGAGAAATCGAACACTGCGGTGGTCGTTATTATGGCAGAGACCATCAGGAGGCTTGCCAGCGAAATGAAACGTTTCATTCCCCTCTCCCTGGCCGCCTTTATGGCCAGGCCAGCCGCCATCAGGACGCTGAAGAAGAACACCATGGTGGTGTCCGAATACATGACCAGGGCGAAGAAGCTGAACTCCACGAGCAGGGGGGAGGACAGCATGAGAACGAAGAGGGCTGTCCCTATCAGGGCGGCCCACTTCCTGGCAGGCCTGAAATGAACGGCAGACGTGAATAGCAGCAGGCTTCCGGCCATGAATATGGGGTACATCATCTGGGTGAGGTTGTGGAGTATCTTGAATCCCAGGGAGCCCGCTGTCAGGGGCGTCTTGTACCAGTCAGGGAAATCTATGCCGAACATGGTCGACGTGAAGAGAAGGGCGAATGCAGTCACCAGCAGTATGGCGGCAAGCTGCATCCTGTCCACCTTCCTCCTCTCCACCAGCATGACCAGCATGTATGAGAACAGGTAGACCAGGAGGAACATCCTGGATATCTCCTTTCCTATTATTGCCATCAGGGAGAAGAAGAGGAAAAGGGCGAAGAGGGCGGCGGAATCCCTGGACAGCCTCTTCCCGAACAGGCCTATGAATGCCGAGACCCCGAGCAGCACGAAGGCCGCCCCGAACATGTCAGTGTCGGCTATGTACCAGGCGGACGTGAGCACAGGGACAGAGGCAACGGTCATGAGGGAGGCCAGCATGGGCAGCATCCTCCCGCCGCCCAGGTTCTTCAGGAAACGGTAGACTGTGCACCCGAAGAAGCCAACTATGGCGGACTGGACCAGGTGGAACGCCAGGCCGTTCAGGCCGACGGAATTGTACAGGAACCCGTACATCATGACCGCCAGGGGCCTGTGCAGGTACAGGAACGTGGGATACGAGAGCACCAGCGGGTAGAGGGACTCGATGAAGGAGACTGGGGCCGACACGAAATAGGCCAGCAGTATCCAGTGGTTGGAGTCTATGGGGACATCCCACACTGGCAGGAACGTCACCAGGAAGCCGAAGGCGAAAACCAGGAGATAATGATGCCACCACCTGAACTGGAAACCCATGATTGAATTCAGGGTGGAAAACTTATAAGGTTTCCAGACAACAAAGAACTGATGACATTGTTGCTTCTCAGGATGCCGCTTAATAAGGCCACCAAGGAGGCCCTGCCGCCGGCAGGCCTGGCGTACCATTCCCGGAAGGGGGCGGTTGTGCTGGATGCCGAAGTGGAGAAGGGCTGGAAGAGCAAGCTGTCCGTAATGCTGGAGGGCAGGCCGGACACGGTGGTCGAGGGGGACGTGCCCGGAGGCATCAGGGAAAGGTTCAGTAGCATTGTCTCTGGCACGGCAGAGGAGCTGATAAGGAAGGCCTCCCGCAGCGGGCTGGCCCCTCCGAGATGGGAGCTCTTCCCCCTGGGAATGTACAGGGCCATGTTCAGCGCCAGGAAAGGTTCCAGGGAGGTCCCTGTCTGGATAGACGGGAGGGACGGCCTGCTGGAGGAACTGGAAAGCAACATGGGCATGGGGCTCGAGAGGATGGTCTTCCTGGGGAAGGTGAGCGGCAGGGAGCTGTCAGGTATATGCAGGAAGGTTTCAGGGATGGGCATCAGCTGGGTGTCGTGCCTGGATGTCAGGGGCAGGATGCCGCTGGAGGAGATGTCCAGGGCCGGCTGCACGCACGTTAGGAAGGAGTTCAGGCCAGGCGAAAGCATCGGGAGCTTCTTCGAGAGGGCCAGGAAGCTGGGCATGAAGACTGACGCCATCTTCTTCCTCCCGGAGAGGGGGGCAGCCAGAAGGGCAAGGCTTGCCCTGGGGTGCAGGCCGGATTACCTGGCCTTCAGGGCGTCTGGGAAGAGGGCCAGGCTGGCAGGGCTCATGGGCTACGGCATGTTCTATTCAAGGCCAGGGAGGGCGAAGGCACTCAAAGCGCTGGACCTGAAGGGCATGATGAAGGCGATAGGCACCAAATAAATACTTTTCCCCCAAGTCTTTACCATGAAGCCGTCTGAGCCCGGCCTCTGGAACCTGCAGGGTTACAGCAAGGCCTGGAAGAGCCACCCTGAGCTGATGGATTTTCTGGACCCCTCAGCGCCCAACCACAGGGAGAAGATGTTCCAGCGGGACGTATACATGGAGCTCATCAGGCCGTTCATGGGGGACATGAGAGGGAAGCGCATACTGGACGCGGCAGGGGGCATAGGAAGGTTCGCAGTGCCGATGGCTGCCATGGGCAGCAGGGTGACGCTGGTGGATGCCTGCATGGAGAACCTGGAGGCTGCCAGGAGGCATGGGAAGGGCCTTCCCATCGATTTCATGCTGGGCGACATAGAGGACCTGGCCGGCCTCGGGGACAGCAGCTTCGATGCTGCCCTGGGCATAGAGGCCATATGCTACTGCTCCAGGCCCGAAAGGGCGCTCTCCGAAATAACGAGGCTTGTCAGGCCGGAAGGGCTTTTGGTATTGTCAGTGGAAAACAGGACGGCGTATCCGGGCATCAGGGGGGACACGGTGAGCAGGAAAGGCGACATGCATGTGAGGCTTTATACTGAAGAATGCTTCAGAAGGCTCCTGGAATCATCGGGCCTGAAGGTGCTTCTGCTGGAGGGCTGCCATTACATCTCGGACGGGCCTTTCGGGGGAAAGGTGCCCATGACGCTCATGAACGAGAGGAAGCTTAGGAAGGAGCACAGGGACATGGCCAGGGCCTGGCTGGCAGTGTGCGAGGTGAGGGAATGAAGGTCCTGCTGCTAAACCCCCCGAGGTATTACTGGCCCTTCATAAACGAGGGCGACAATTACCTCCTGCCCCAGGCGCTTCCCTGCCTGGGAGCGGTGCTGAGGGAGAACGACGTCAAGGTCAGGCTTGTGGATTGCCTTCCCCTGAAGATGGGATGGAAGAGCCTGGGAAGGCTGCTGGAAAGGGAGAGGCCTGACGTGCTGGGAGTGTGCACGAGCGAGTCCATGTTCAGCCATGAGGCTGTCAGGGCATGCGAGCTGATGAAGGGCATAGACCAAGACACCGCAACAGTGGTCGGCGGTCACCACTTCTCTGCGCTTCCCGGGGAAACCCTGGAGAACGGCTCCATAGACTATATAGTAATAGGGGAGGGGGAGTACACCCTGCTGGAGCTCGTGAAGGCGCTGGAGAAGGGGGGAAGCCTGAAGAAGGTCAGGGGCATCGCCTTCAGGGAAGGAGGCAAGGCCATTGTGACGGAGCCCAGGCCGCTGATAAGGGACCTGGACGAGCTCCCGGTTCCGGCGTATGACCTCATGCCCATGGACAAGTACGTGGACTCCAGGCTCCTCTGGTCACAGGGGGGCACCACCATGCACCACAGCAGGGGATGCATCGACAACTGCGATTTCTGCGCGTGCTGGGTGCACATGTCCCAGAGGAGCATGAAGGAAGGGAAGCTCAGGTGCACTCAGATGTGGAGGACCAAGGGGGTGGAAAGGACACTGGACGAGGCAGAGCTGCTCAACAGGGTCTACGGGAAGAAGTTCATAGTGTTCGGGGATGACACATGGAACGTAGACCCCAAATGGAGCGCTGCGTTCTGCGAAGGGATCAAGGAGAGGGGCCTGGACTTCAAGTGGTATGCGTTCCTCAGGGCGGACCTGATGGTGAGGGACGAGAAGCTCGGGGTCCTCAAGAAGATGGTGGACTCAGGGATGTCTCACGTTTGCATAGGCGTTGAGAGGGCAACTGATTCAGAGCTCAGGCTGCTCAACAAGAGCTACAGCAGTGACATGGTCAGGGACTCCTTCAGGATACTGAAGGAGAAATACCCACAGGTTTTCAGGCAGGGTACCTTCATATTCGGCTTCAGGAACGAGACAAAGGAGAGCATGAGGAGGATGTTCGAATACGCCAAGGAGCTTGACCTGGACTACCCAGGGTTCCATCCCATAACACCCGTGCCCGGCACCAAGACATGGGAGGAGGCAAAGGAGAAGGGGTGGCTGGAGGTCGATGACTACAGGAAGTACGACTGGGTGACGCCCATAATGTCGTCGAGGAAGATGAGCAGGAAGGAGATAGACAGCGAGATGGTCAGGCTCTACTGGGACTACCTGACCTTCCCGAAGGTGCTGAAGGGGGTCTTCAGCAGGCACAGCCAGAGGAGGAACATGCACCTATGGTGCCTGAACGTGGCGGCAAGGGTATGGCTGTCAGGGCTGAAGGACAGGACTATGTTGAGGGGAAGCGGCAGCACCCTGGGTATGGTAAAGCCCAAATGGTACGACGGTTAGTTGCCTTCCCTCCTGAACGGTGTCAGATGCGGCTTACTCCTCTTCATCGGATTTCTTCTTGGGAAGAGGCCGCCACATCAGGGGCAGAATGTCAATGAAATCCATGGTTTATTTTGGCACAAACAAATTAAAAAGGGTTTCGGTTGCATGAGATTTTTTGACGAACCCCCGGCTCGTTAATCCGCAAACCCCTACATTCTTAAGTCTTCCTGTGGAAGAATTAACAAGGAGAGTTTGACTTGCAGCTACCATGGTGACGCTCCCATTGACTTCTGATTTGCACTCTCCGAGAGGCGGTATAGATGAGAAAAAACCATGTAGTGGTACTTGCGGTAACGCTCGTATGCCTCTCTATGTTCTCCCAGCCTGCGCAAGCATCATACGGCAACCCTGTCAGCGCAGCCATAGGTGGTGCCATAGGCGCGGTGGTGGATGTCGTCAAGACCATAGTGGCGCCCATAATAGACTTCCTGACAGGCGATGACCCCCCTGACGCAGTTGAGCCGCCGACAGTTTATGACCTGGACGACCTGGACGATGCCGACAGGGCCGTTCTGGGGCTCGCGGACCTGCTCGCTGACGAGAAGGACAAGGACATATCCCTGGAAGTGGACGACCCGCTGGACGATGAGCTGACCGACGAGATGCTGGAGGAAGGGAAGATATGCTATTATGGCGACAAGAAATGCAGGGACGGGGACGTGTTCAAGTGCGCGAGCACCGAAAGGGTCTGGATAAGGGACGAATACTGCGCCAACGGCTGCTCTGGCGGGGAATGCATACCCGACGATTCGTTCGAGCTGCTGTCGGTGACGCCTGAAGAGGACGAGGTGTTCCTGGGAGACGAGCTGGAGATAGAGGTAGAGTATGACTCCAGCTTCTCCGGCACCGTGGACTTCGCTGTGGACCTGGTAAGGGGCAGCTTCCCATCATGCAGGAAGCTGCACTGCGGCGCGCCCTCTTCGGACACAGAATGTGATGAAGGCTGCGACGGCGGGAGGGTCATAGGCAAGTCCGTCAAGGAGGGCGAGCATTCCCTGACCCTGAAGATAGACATACCTGACGACGGTGAGGAGGGGACGTACTGGGTGAACGTGGGCGCCTGGGACGACCCCTGGACCGATGACTGGGACTTCATGAGGGGAGGTGACGTGGAGGTCGTTTCCCCCGGCATACAGATAGACAGCATAAAGCTCGAGGACGACATGGTGGGGAAGGGAGAAAGGTTCAGCATAACCACAGTAGTGGACAACGTCCAGTACGGCCTGAACCTCGGAGGCTATGAGGCCGAGGTCAGGGTGACCACCAGGATAGACGGAAGGGAATTCACCGACACGTTCACCGACAGCTGCGATTTCATAGGCGCCTGCCACCTTTATTATGTGTTCAAGTGGATAGGGTCTGCTGTGGTGGGGTATGACATAGAGGCAGAGCAGACGATATATTCGGACTCGCTCGGCACCAAGACCATAAAGGTGAAAGCCAAGGACATGAACAGCGGCTATTCGGACACCAAGACAGCCACGGTCAAGGTGCTAGACCCTTACCTGGTACAGTACTGGGCAGAAGACGACCTGGGTTCGGCCCTGGGCGTGAAGGATGCGCTCCCGGGCGCCAAGCTGCTCAGGGAGAACGACCTGACAGGCCATGAGGAAAAATATGACAAGAAGATACTGGTCGGCGCGCAGGAGGCCAACCCCGTCTTCAGGGACAGGGTCAGAGACGGCTCGTTCGAGGATGTCACGTATGATGACAACGGCTACATCTACATACAGAGGTCAGGCGACTGGTTCGGTGTGGCCGGCTGGAGCAAGGGCGACACCGAGGCTTCCGTAGAATGGATAGCCGAGAACGGGCTGCCTGATGAGACCGTCAGGGAAGCCAGGCCGTTCGACGTGGAATTCAGCACCAACGTGGAAGGCTTCGGGCTTGATGTGACAGGCCCTGTGAGCACGGGCTTCAGCGTGGTCGGCTCCAGCTACACCATCGGTGGGATGGTGCCCGGCGCCTACACCGCCACCTTCAGCAAGCCCGGCTACATCACGGTGTCTGAACCCTTCACGGTTCCGGAAGAGCTGGAGGTGGAGGCCGAGCTCAGGCACGTCCCTGTCATCACCATAATGGGGCCGAATTCCTTCACGGCAGGGGAAGGGGCAGAATACGACGTGACCGTTGAATACGGGGAGGGCTACACCCTGTCAGCCAGGGTGTATGCGGAGTCCTACCTGATAGAAGAGATTCTCGTGGAGAGCGGCGATATGATAGGTTCCGGCCTGTTCGAGAAGTCCTACAGTGTCCCAGTGCCGAACACCTACCCACCGGACACGTACTTCCTTGAGGTTTCAGTCAAAGGCGACGTCAATGTGGAGGAGATACTGGACTTCGAGGTGGAGCTGCCCGAACCCAGGATAACGGACTTCCAGGTCGAGAAGGTCAGGTACAAGGAGTGCTGGACAGAGGAGAGGACCATCACAGAGATGGTGATGGACGACCCGACGCACGAATGCTGCATGGGAGGCCTGACTTGCACCTGCCCGACGCACCCGGAGATGAGGACGGAATCTTCCTTCGTCTGCGAGGAGAAGGAGGCCGACGGGAGCGAGGTGGACACGATATACGGGGGCAGCACCATAGACTTCTCGTACAGGATAGAGAACATAATGCACAGGTGCATGCTCGGGTACCCGTCATGCTACGGGAACCTTATGTATGACATCATGACGTCAGTCACGCTCACGCCCGAAAGCATGCTGTCCCCGCTCAGCCAGACTCTCACCGGCACCCGGGCCTATGGGATGGGCTTTGATGATTATATCACCCACAGGTTCACGGACGTGAAGCTGCAGAGGGAGGCATCAGGGGACTTCGCTGAATTCTACACGAAGGACTACATGGCAGGCAGCAGCCTGAGCATGCAGGACGTGCCAGTCAGGATAAGGCCGAACGAGCTGCCCGAGATAACTGACATTAAGCTGTGCTACATAATGCCGGACGACAGCGGCGCGTGCGGGATGCCCATAGAGACAGACTACCTGTTCCCTGTGCTGAACCAGGACACCATAGAGAAGGGCAGGCCTATAGCGCTCTACTTCAGGGTACAGAACCTGCACAAGAACGGGCAGGCCATGGGGTACGTGGACATGGCAGTGGACACCAGGCCGTCGAGCCTCGTGGGCGAGGGGGAGAAGCTGACCAACGGGGTGGTAGTCAACAAGAGCACCGAGGACGGCATACCGGTCATATGGGTGTTCAAGATAGATGAGAGCGGATTGCATGACGTCCACATAAAGGTGACCGACCTGCAGGACGGGGACGAGGGAGAGGGCTCCTTCACGCTCTTCATCTCGATAAACGAAGTGGGTGAGGTGCCGACGCCTTTCCAGTACGCCTCAGGCGAGCTGGAGGAGACATACCCCCACATAATGGACATCTACCACAACATGACAGCCCTGAAGGAGCTGATAGATAGCGGGGAGCTCAGCGGGGACAAGCTCCAGAACGCCAAGGAAAACTACGCCCTCCTGAACGTGCTCTACCACCTGATAAGCGAGAGGGAGGCAGAGGTGCTGTACGGCGGCACCCTGGAAGTGGTGCCCAGCTGGCTTGCGCATATAGGGAATGCCATAGGCGGCTTCCTGAACGGCCTGGGCATGATGCTGGAAGGTGTCGCAAACGCCCTGGTGAACTTCGTGAGCGACCCCTTGGGCAGCCTGGCCGCCATGGGAGAGTGGATATGGGAGCACCCGATAGAGTCAATCGAGATAGCCCTGGGCATAGCCGCGATCGCGGTGCTGATACTCGCGCTTCCGGGAGTGGGCCTGATAAGCGCAGGGACTGCAGCTGTGGCCTTCGGCATAATGGACATAGCCACCATACTGATAGTGGGCCACAGGTTCTCCGAGAACGGCGGCCACCTGGAGACGCTGGACTGGGTGACACTGGCGCTGGTGGCTGCAGGAAACGCCGGCGTGATGTTCCGGGGCCTCAGGGCCGTTTCTTCAGAGGGTTCCAGGGTAGCCAAGATACTCGACAGCGTGGA
>Ga0180431_10000979_pt1 | contig 40042 bp, 76 predicted proteins | sample SS_ome_11_FD_132459 | JGI IMG/M metagenome (GOLD analysis project Ga0180431, IMG submission 132459) | Hypersaline lake sediment archaeal communities from the Salton Sea, California, USA - SS_1_MS_1 metaG | ecosystem: Environmental > Aquatic > Non-marine Saline and Alkaline > Hypersaline >... | reverse complement strand
TGAAGTGAATATGTCATATTTGAATTTTCTTTTACTCTCCAATCTTCCTTATTTATATAATCTTGAACTATTTCTGTATCATGAACAAGTTTTGATATATTTCTTGCCTTGGAATGTTGTTCTCTATAGAGTATATACTTTTTTGCGGTTCTATAAAAACCAACTCTCATCAATGAAGTTTCAACCCTGTCCTGTATTTCTTCAACCGTTGGTGCATGATCCAACCGTTCTAGTTGTTGCGTAACATTATTCCCTATTCTTTTTGCATCGTCATGTTCTCCTTCACCAGTTGTTAAAAAGGCTTTATTCAATGCCGATATTATTTTTTCCTTATCAAATTTTTGGAGACTACCATCTCTTTTTCTTATTCGTTTAAGCATAAAATCACTACTCACACTTAGTTGGATGAGATATAAAAAACTTTCCCTAACCCTTTTTTAACCCTTCAATAAAGAAGGATGCCAACACTAACCAAGGCCAACATGGATACGCAAATATGTAACTATATTTGATCCAAAACAATCTTAATTTTCTATAAACTAGAGAGGTCCAATAGATGTCTTTGTATAGTTTATACTTCTTTTTCAACTTTCTTTTTAGTTTCAACAAAACACCTTAATTAAAACTGGCATCCTGTGAAGATCCATCATACGTTGAATAATTATTTAACCAAGTGGCTATATCTTCTCTAAAATTCTCTGCATTGGATTTAACGGATGATATATCATCTTCCTCAATGCCACTAACAGCATCAGTATTTCCCTTTGCATAATGGATCATCTGTGCCAGTATTTGTTCCAGTTTAACAAGATCAGATTTTGAGAATGCTATTGATACAGTCATTGTTTATCACACCATACTTAGTATTTTGTTACTTAAAAATATTCCCTTTATATTGTGGGCGGGGTTATGTTACCGCATCTGGTGCAATATTCTTCTAGCATAGCTGTTTTTTCATTTAATCTATAATTGTATCTACATCCGGTGTGATAATCTGGATCGTGCATACAACAATAATCGAATCTATCATGCACCATTCTTTTACATCTTTTCTCATCGTGTGTTTCAGCATCTATTTCTTTATGTTTGCATCTATTCATTATTCTTCCTCCATTTCATATATCCACCATCTCTCTTCTGGCTTTCCAAAAAATTTTTCGTTTAACTCTTCCATCTTTCTCAGAGTTTCTGCATCAATCTCTTCATCGACTACCGAATCCAAATCATCATCGGGTGATATATCTCCTGACCATTCGCATTCGTCACAATAACAGTCGTATATTAGATTTGATCTTTGCACACCATGAGAATCAATCCAATAATTTTCTGGGTATCCAGAATAGCATTCAACAATATCATTCATCTTCTTACCGCAATTCGGACAAAATTTTGGCTTCATTCAAAATCCTCCATCAAATATATTCTGCGTCAGACATCAATTCTTTTTTTCTATTGATAATATCTACAACTCTTAGATATTCGTTGGTTATCAAAGACCGAATTATATCAGACTTTGTTCTTCCAACCAATAAAGACAGCTCTTCAAGTTGTTTGCTTTGTTCCTCAGTTAGTCTAACTCTCATTTTTATCACTTTTGTTGCGTTTACCCTACCCTAAACGATTCAAATATGCAATTTCGTGGATTTGTGTACCCAACAGGACTACGTTGGTGGATACGCACGTATACCCAATTGACTACAAAAACCCCTATATGTGCCAGCACCCATTTTATTTTCCATATAATAGCTCATCCAATGCACAATTTGTCCATTTTCCTTTACCAGAATCAGTATTAACTTCCGCAAGCACAACTTCAGCACCTTCTCTACTTAGATCATGCTTGGACTTTTCCAATTTCATTTTCAAATACACAACATCATCTTCTTCTTCCCGTGTAACATTTATTTTTTGGAACATCATATTTTCCATTCCGCTTAACCAATCTGGTTCCCAATGATCAAATACCAAATTCTTGTCTTTGAATGTTTTAACTTCTTTGTAATGACCAATGAAATATCTATCACAATTCATATTCTTAAGTGGAACGACAACATTATAGAAATTCATATTTCTTCTTTCCCATTCCTTTATGTCTATTTGGGTTTTTCCTGTAACATCCATTCCAAGATCTAACTTCATTTTATACATAGCCCAATTTTTTAATGTGCCAAGTCCATCAAGAACAACAGCCTTTACATTGTCAACATCATCTGATCTTATGTATGACACTATGGCTTTTAATCTATTGTAAGAAGATATGTGATCTACACTACCTGTTTCATCAAACTCAATTGGAGAAACAACGATAATATTTTCATCATCACTCCAATACTCTTCCTTTATCGGAGCAGCACTATCATCCATGTCTATAACTATGACTTTCATTCCTTTCTTCTTTTCTTCTTCATTTCTACAATCCATACATGCCCCAGTTTTTCCAACACCGTCAAAACCATATAGCGCAGCACATACAGAGGAATGCTTTTCAGTCTCTTTAGACTTTTCAAAAATGTCTTTAGCCATTTCCTTTGTGAATATCTTTTTATTTTCATCCTTATCTTCTTTATTCAAAGAGTCCCATCCTGACATAATATCACCTTATATAATCACTCTGCTTATTACTCATTTCCTTTTTATCTGTTTTTCTTACCCAAACAAATTCCCAAGTTTCTGTTTCATCATCATCCAACTGGTATGACCAAGTTAATCTAGCTTTGCACTTTGGACACCAGCCTTCAAATGATGCATAGTTTGTTCCCTTGGTCATTGATATGGTCTTTACATCAATGGCCTTGGTTCCACACTTGTAACATATGCTTTTAACCGGATCTTTTCTCATAGTAACACCTTGTTTTTGTCATTTAAAAATATTATCCTTCAATTGGTAAATACAAAATCATCATCAGAATCGAAAGTCAAATCAATCTCTTCATATTTTGAAGTGTCGATATTTGTTCTTTCCCATTCACCAATTATTGTGGCACATTGAGATAGACAAAGATTGCAATAGGGTCCAATCATGTATTTGCGTTTATTATTATTCCTAACGACAAACCATATCTCTGCAAGATCTTCTTCATTCATTTTTCTTCCGCATCTTTTACACTTAGTCATTTCTATCATCCAACAGCATTGCAACAACTAATCCCATCATCACTCTATTCATGGAAACCATAGGAGATTCATTTTGAAATTGTTTGTGAATGTATGATATGTTTCCATTTATGAATGATTGTGCTATGTCATACATCAATTCTGGTTCCTTATTTAATTCATATGATTGAAAATGAATTCCGAAAACTCTTTTATTATTTGCACCGATAACATATCCTTTTTCTTTTGCTCTTATACAAAAGTCTTTATCTTCTCCTTTTCCACCAGAATAAATATAATTTTTAAATCCAACATCTTTTGCCTTTTTTACATCAACAAAAGTTAAGCCCATGCCACAACCCCATTTATGGAGCATGGTATAATCCCAATTGACCATATTTAAATTTCTTCCACGAATTGCAATTGCTTTGTCATTCTTCTTGAATCCATCCAATATAGGTTCTGGATCTCTTATCAGTTCAACATCTGCATCAACAAACAATATATAATCTGTTTCGGATGTTTCAAGAGCTATTTGTCTTGATACACCGACCCCACCTTGAATATTAGCAATGATTTCATCGGCAAGAGGTTCAACATATTTTAGCGTGTCATCCTCACTATTATCATCAATAACCTTTATTTTGTTTGCACTCTTACAAAATCTTTTTATAGATTTTAAACATGAAGATATGCAAAGTTCCTCATCATGTGTTAAAACGTAAACGTCATATTTCATACAAACACCAAAAAAAATAAAGAAAGAGAAAGTTTAGTCCCCTTCATCAACTTCCTCTTCTTCGGAATATTCATCTTCTGGCGGTTCTGTGTGTTGGGGAATTGGATAGATACCATCAGCACTTATGTTGTAATACATATTGCCTTGGTATTCAGACTTCTTTGCTTTGCCAGTAACAACAAGCAATGTACCCGGACCAAAATTTACAAGATCCGTCAGATGGTCATTTACCCACACGGTAACAGTTGTATCGGTTAATGATTCATCATATATTGTTACTGGTATTGAACCCCTACTACTCTTAGAACCAACGGACAACACAGTTCCCATAGTAATGATGAAATACGTCCAATCATCAGAACACATTTGGGCAGCGTCATCCATTTCCTCAAGTTTATAGATATATTTGTCAAATATATTTGACTCCAGAATATCTATAATAGAAGGCATATCCTTCTTTCCAGACTTTCTGAATTTGGTTCTGTTGCTGTGGTTCAATTCCAATTCGCCAGCATCAGTCCTGACATTTGCTCTGAAAGAAACAGGTTCAAACAATGGGGGTTGCTCAAACTGAGCTACATCATCCCTTGTGTTTAGCCTGAATACTTCTGCCTTTCCATCTGGTCTTTTTGTAGCAACGCCATATTGGAATCTCTTATACTCAGGTCTTAGTTCCTTTCCCTTTCTGGGGTTAGGTCTTCCGTATTTCTTTTCTCTGGGATCTAGAACGACTGGATTTCCGTCATCGTCCACTTTCACTAGTTCGTCTTTGATTGCTTGTGATGGATTTCTCTCATATGCAGCCAAAGCCTCTCTTCGTATATTCCATACACCATCTTTGAGTCCTCTGTCGCCAACAACATATCCATCAAATGTTGGTGCATCAGACATCTCTTCGCCTCTTATTTGTGCCCTTAGATATCTTACTGTGCCTTCTAGGGCTTCTTGTTCATTTAACCCTCTGTCTGAACGCTTCTGCATTTCTCGTGTGACAATAACATCACACTCTTCATCAGTTGCATTCATAACTTCTTTCAGAGCAGTTCTTGCCTTGTCCAAATCTCTTTGAAGTTCCTCTACACTTTTCTTTGCTTTAAACAAACCCAACTCTATTCCTCCATTTATACAATACTATACATACATACTTTGGTGATTTAAAAATGTTTCACCACTTACGCAAAATTTTGTCTGATATGTTGTCTTTAGATTTTATCAGTTTTAAATGTATTCCTTTCTCAGAATCAAAAACTCCTTTGGTCATTTCGAAAACACCTTTCAATGATTTCGACCTAACTTTCCAGTTTCCCATAAGTTGGTTATATGCCAAATTTGAGTCAATCCTCAGTTCCCACTCTTCGTTCATATGAGCACATATAAAGGAAAATATTCCCAAATACTCTGCAATATGCGAAGATGGTTTTTCAATACCAAAACCGTTTGCTTGAATTCCTTCAACATATTCCTTTTTTGTATCTGTTTCAATCCAACCAAAGACAAACATATTTCTTTCTTCCTTGTATGAACCATCTGAATATCCTATTCTCATTCATACCAGCCCATGTCTATCTGCGAAATCGTCTATCTTCTTTAAACTTTCTTCACTTGGATGACTAACACCACTTATCCACTCAGAAAGAATTGAAGACGATATTCCCAGATTTCTCGAAAAATTTTCTCTTGTTTTGTATTTTCTTATACCAAAACTTATTACGTCTTTTGTTCTTATTTTTGGTTCTCTATATGAAAAGAGGTAATCTCCTTTTTCTTTTTTTACCGTTACATCTTCGCATTTTTTTAATATTAATCTTGCTTTCTTGTTTGAAACGTATATTCTCTTGTATTCAGAACTGATCCATTTAGTTATATCATTAAGATATGCATTTGATCCAAGCTCTCTTAGTGCTAGTCTCACTAGTCTTGTTTCTGTCTTATTTAGTGCCATGTTTCATTAAATTGTTTAACTAGCTTATAAATCTTTTCATATATCACCATTTCTTTTTATTGCATCATCTTCATGAGGATTTAATACTTTCCTTCTGTATTCTTCTTTAGCACAGTCCAACACTCTTATAGCATTAGACTTTGTTATCCAACCATCTTTTCCAAAAACTTCTTTTATCAATTTGTAGACTATGTATGTTGAATCTTCGGTTACGTGGTCTCTATTATATTTGAGAGAATCAACAAGTCTGCATATATCATAGTCATAGTCTTTTCTTCTTTCTTTTGATATATATGGCATTTCAATCATACCCCATTTGCACAACCAATTTGTCATCCAGATGTACTTCATCCAGATGAGCATTTTCCAGAACATGTTTCAATTTTCTTGCTGCGTCATTGTTTGGACAAAAAAATGATATCCAACCTTTCTCATCCAATGATGGTCTAGATTCCCAAACAATAACATCTACCTCAAAATAGGTCTTGCCCTTTTCTCTTCTAACAAAAACCATAAAATCACTCCAACAACTTCACACATTGTTCATTTTTATTTCTGTAACTTGTTTTTCTTTCACGAGTAATCAAATCTTCTTTTTGACAATCATATATCATCTTGTTTCCTTGATGGTAATTTATTCCAAAATCAGCCAATATATCTCTAACGGATCTTTCAGGAACCCAATCATCGCCGTGTTTCGTTTTCAAATCTTTTATTATTTGCAACACCTGTGAAAGATCTGGCCCACGCTTTACATCTGCTCTCCAGATATATTCAAAGTCAAGAAGATTTTTTAATTCTCTATCATATGAAACAACAATTTCATCAGTAAAATGTTTTGACATAACAGTATAACCAAGACCTATCTTTTTGTAGATTATCTGTTCATACGGCATTATATTGAATTGATGAATATAATCATAAAATGATTTGTCAAAAATTACATTTTCTACATTGTGAAGATCCATGTATATATTCTTTATATTTCTTCTTATCTTGTCTATTGCTATGCTATCATGTCCAACATTTTCTCCTTCACGATTTGCTTCAAGCAATCGTTTTCTATCATTTTCTGAGGGAATGAATTCGAGAAACAAAAATCTTCTTCCAGTTCCTTGGCTCAGATCGTATCTCAATGGTTGTGCTCCTGTCCACAAAGTCAAGTTTGTTTTGTAATCTAATTTATCTTGACCCAATCCTTTTCTAACATAACCAGATTCTAGTGCTGTACACAAAGCATCTTCAAGTGTAGATGAATGTGATGTTACCATTGTCTCAGATAGCGCATGAAATTCATCAACGCACAAAACATTTTTTCTGTATTCCCAAGCAGCACCTTTTCTTTTCTTTACACCATTTGATCCTGTATAGACAGTTCCCGAAAACCTTGCTTCAGTCATTCTGTCTTCCCAAACTGGTCCAATATCTGTATGTGAAAACAATCCAAGATCTTCGTGGCCTAGAACTTTCATGTGGAATGATTTCCCAAATCCGGGTTGAGTAACAAAAAATACATGCAATCTTGTATCAACAGGCAATCCATGCGATGCATATATGGTGTGGTTTTTATTGTAAAGATTAAACAAATGACAACCAGCAGAACATATATAATAAGGAAAGAATCTTTCAACATATGCTATTTTCATGTTGCGAAGATAATCTAGTATATCGGTATATACAGGTGGCATTCAATCACTCCTAATATTACACACCACAATTTAAAAATTTATCCCTTATACAGTTCCTGTATCGAGTTGTATGTTCTTTTGCTAAACCCAAGCTTCTTAATCTCTTTCTCAGACGCATTTATAACTCCCTCTATGCTTCCAAATTCATCTATCAACAATTTGGCTTTTTCCACGCTTACGCCCCAAGTGAAACTTAATGAAATCAATCTCAATCTTTTCATATGCTTTTTTGTTACTTTTGGACACCACAATTTTTCTTCAATTATTTTCTGAGAAATTTTGTCTATTACTGTTATTGCTTGTTCATTGTTCTTAACCCAAATAATATTTAATCCATTTCTAACAGCCAAAGATGCAATTGCACCAAAGAATTGTCCCTTGTGGAAAGGACGTTTCTTCATTCTTGCAACCATATATATATCTTCAATATCACCAACTATAATAAGAAAGTTAGCAGGATATTCTGTCATCATAGTCAATGATTGTTTTTTCATTCTGTTTCCAAGAGATGATACAAAATCGGCAACCGTTTTTCTTTCAAACACAGCTCTTACTTTATCATCATCCATAAGCACAAAATCTGAAAATGTTCTCACTATTTTGTAAGAAGTCTTCATCTTTTTGAGAGGCTTTTCCATGATTTCTTTTTCTTTTCCTCTTAGATCTACAAGTATTTCAGTCGTCATTGTTTAATATTAAAGATCGCCACTTAAATATCTTTTCCCTTTATCAATTTCTAACTCTTTTATTTGATTAAAATCGGAAGCCTTTGGAAACAAATGCATATATGTAAAATAATCAATCACTCCTATAGCATTATATTTTATTTTGTCTCTCCAAACTCCTTTGAAAACCCAAGGGAACTTAAAATAATATGCACAAAATTCTTCGGTTCCACCAACATCTATTTTATAAGATTGATCGCTACTATAACTAAAACCAAGACCTTTTAATTTATATTTTATTGCATCATCATCGTGCTTCCAAGATTTATGCGGTAAAACAAAATTGAAATAATATCCATTTATTATTACCTTTTTAATTGTATCATCAATAAAAGAATCTTCATATCCCTTCTTGTTTCTCAATCTTAGATTTTTATCCTTGAACTTTTTATTTAATTTATCAACTACCACTTTTGATACCATCTTTCTTTTTGAATAACCGTATTTTCTCTGCATACACATTTCACAGGTTCTTCGGATAATCTTTGATACCTTATCATTTTCAAACGAATATAAAAGAAACTCGCTCCAAAAATCTACGTCAGAAGTATCTGGGATCATTTATTTTTCCTCTTACGTTCCTTGATTATCTCATCCGCAGCTTCATTTAACATCTTCCAATTTATTTTTGGTTCATCATGACAAATTGGACACGGCTTCGGATGATATTCAAACCCAGTTCCACACTTCTTGCACACCCAATTAATTTTGTGTTCTGCCATTTATATCACATATATCCAAAAACATCTCTCAATACTTTCATTTTCTTTTCTTTCTGCGGATTTCTACCAGCTCTTTCTGATGTCGGATCTACTTCGGTACATGGTTCACAATCTAAACTTCTGTATCCCTGTGCATATAACGGATTTATAGGAATGTGGTATAGACGAATTGCAGACCATATATCGCTTTCACTATAATCAATAACAGGATGTATTCTATCATATTCATATCCTGTGTTTGTGGTTCTATGTGAAAACAATGTTTCGTCCTTCCAAGCGGGATTGGTCCTTCTTATTGCTGTCATAACCCCATCAAAGTTTTCTTTTTCAATCAATTCATTGAATGGCTTTGCTTTTAGAGTTGCACAACATTCGGTTGATCCTATCTCAAAATTTCTTTTGCCCCTGTATTTTCCTATAAACAGTTCCGAATTATAGTAATTATTAAACTTTTCCAGAGTTTGCATAGTTTCATCAAAATGTAATCCTGTATCAACAAACAGAAGATTTAATTTATCAAAAACCTTTGAAGCAAAGTATAACATAACAGATGAATTTTTTCCAGTTGCTGTTGCAAATCCAATGTTATTATATTTTTCTTTTGCCTTTGTCAAATTGCCCAACAATTCATATGTCTTATTTGTAACTCTGGGATCAACCTTGTCTATTAATGATTTGGGAAATTCTTCGCTTGTTGGTATTTCAACATATTCAGATGAATTATTTGTAACAAACATATATGAACTTTTCGCAGTAAATATTCTCCTTGGATTGACATAAGGATATTCAACATAAGCAAAATCCTGAAACGGTGTTTCATAATCTAGTATTTTGGGTATCTCCTTTAGAGATATCACATCCCCAGAATTGCCAACCGAATTTTCTGATCTGACACACAAAGGAACATGGACAACATAATCATTCATAAAATAATATCCATGACCATATGGTTGTTTATAATTATAGTTATCTCCATGATCCGCTGTTACAACAATATCTGCGTCTTCTTTCGATAATTCTATAAGAAGTTCATCCATGTCTTGGATCGCATTTTTCTGATAGTTATATATTTTTTTTATTTTATCTTCCCAGTATGGAAGAGGTGAATTGTTTCTTTCGAGAAATTTCTTATGAACATTTGATAATTTCATATAGTTATATACCTTTGGTTCTTTTTGATTATGAGTAATAAAAGGCTGATGCGTATCTGCAACTTGAAACCACGCAATATAAGGTTCTTTTTTTAATTCATTAAATTTTCTTAAACAATCAATAAATAATGGAAATGGCTTATTTTTTCTCATATGGGTTCCCCTTGGTGTAATAGGTTCATCAACAACAACATCAATTCCATCTGGGGTTCCAATCTCTGTTGAAAACCACGGCAACCCTGTAAAAACGTATGTGTTGTATCCCATTTCTTTGTAAATTTCAAATATGTTTTTCTTCAACAAAATAAAACGTTGTCTTACAGTTGTGCATCTGTGAGGATATTCACCAGTTATCATAGAGGAAACAGATGGCAAAGTCCAAGTAGATGGAGAATAAGCTTTGTCAAAATTTTGCCAACCTCTGTTAAAGGTCATATTAGAATCATCAAATATTTGCTTACATACGCTGTCCAAACAAACTATAATTTTATTCCTCATAATATTCACCAAACATTAGTTTATCGAATGAAACTCCTGTGTATTTACTGACAGCATTGACTGTATCAACAATGTCTTCGTTCTCACACAACAGTTTAATATCATCATCATTTAAATATCTTTTGTAAGAGTTATCAACAAATATCTCTTTGTAATTATCTTTATAAATAGAATCAGAACCAATTTTATATATATCGTTCATAAAGTAATTAGCACCTATGTTTCCACCAATATTATGATGATGTGTGTTTTCCCAGAACCTATGCATACCATCCCTATAAGGAAATCCAGACATATCACATATTCTTTTCACAGTATTTTCTGGTTCTTTTGCGAAATCCTCATATATTATGACAATGGGATTAAGTCCCAACAAACGTGGAATATTTCTTTTGAATACGTTAATGGCATATTCCAAAGATTTTGACCAAATGGGAACATTGTCTATAATTCTTTCATCCTTGCCAACAGTAACACCAAAAGAAACGGATCTAACTCTATGTTTAACACAACTGGCAGCAAACCTTATTGGATTTTTATATAGAAATATTTTTGTTTTATTATAATAATCACCATTCAATTTTTCGTACCATGCTGGAAACTTCGAAGAATCAATTATAAAATCTTTACCCGTAAATTCTGAGACAACCCTATATACGTCATCAACATTGCTTTCTTTGATTGATTTACATAGCTTGCAATTTTCTATTTTTGTGTTGCACGATATACATCTACAATTTTTTCTTTTAAAAATACTATATAATTCTCCAACAGTAACAGAATCTTCGTGGTTGCCCAACATGTATGATAATGCTGTTGAACCGCAGAATGTTGTTCCAAGTATTTGGATTACATTAATCATTGGTCCACACCCAATACTTGTCGCCACAAACACTACATTTCATCAATTTTGCGTCTTTATCATGTTTTGTTGCTCTCTCCTGTAAACATTATCCTTGTGTTTCCGCTGAATTTCTCTTTATCATATTTCACATAGCATTTAACACATACAAATCTATCATCCTCATGAACAACTGGTTCATCTTCTTCATCCTGCTTTGTTATATTTAATGGCAATCTAATACCTCTTTAATGTTGGTATCAATAAATTTCTATAATCAATATCATATTCATCAGATAATATATGACACAATTTAATAATATCTTCGTCTTTTAATATTTCCTCTATTGTTTCATTCATAAGAATACTTTTAAATGTGTTATCTTCAAACACAGTTTTGTTATGTTCCACATACTGATGGAAGAAATCTTTTTGTGTTTTAAACACAGATGGCTGAACACCTTTTACCATGTATCTTGCTCCAACATTACCTCCAATACTGTGATGATAATTGTTTTCCCAGAACATCTCCATATCAGAAGTTATTGGAAATTTAAAATGATCCAACACTCTGGTGATTTCATGTTTGGGGTTTGTGACAAGTTGTTTGTATTCAACAAATTCTCTTGCAAAGAATTTTCTAGATAAATTCAACAATTCATATTGAGTTCTTATAAATTCATCTTTTGCATGTTTATATGCTTCAGTAAAAGTTCTGTGTTTTTTTGAAGCTCTGTAGAATGAATGTTTTATTATACTTGAAATTTGTCTAACAGGATCTTTGTATAGTGTAACAGGATATATATTATACTTTCTATGAACACCATTATTGTACAACTTTGTGAACCACTTATATGATTTTGATGAATCAATAATATAATTTTTTGATTCCAAACCAGATACTATCTTATACCAGTTTTCAATATCTCTATTGTGACAATTTTTTACCAATTTGCATTGCTTTGTTGTACCGCACACAAGACATTCTCTTGTTCCGTTTATGTCATCTAGATGAACTGCCTCACCAACCATCAATGTATCTGGATGATTGCCCAACATCAATCCGAACATGGTCGATCCGCAAAAATTATTTCCCATAATCCAAATAACATTAACGTCCAATGTCATCACCAAGTAATATACTAATGCCATGCATGGGTGTATTCCTAAGATGTGCCATATATGTTATTCTAGAATTGTCAACAATGCAAGATGAACTTCTGTATGTCCCTGTCCTTGGTCCCGAAACAGAAGGAAATGAAACGATACTATCATCTATTATCCAATCATAACCATCATCTGATACTGCCGTGTGTGTGCTCCAATGTATTATAGGCGAATCAGTTTTAACAAAATGCATCTCATATCTATCACCATTTTTTATAACATCTGGATGTCCAACGTTTTGATCCCACTCAAATACCTTAACTGGTGATGACCAGTTAAACAAGTTGCTTGATTCAGTTAACCATATTGATTTATATATTGATGGTATTCCTTCATTGATGTCATATTTTTCTCTTCTCGCAAACCACATCTTAAATATATCATTATCTCTCACAATCGCTGGTTCCATAGCATTTCCAATAATGGGTTTATTACTTTCCCTACTCCAGTTAACACCGTCATCAGATTTGACCATGCATATATGTCCCGATTGACCAAAATTTGATTTGGTATTTGACATTGTATGATCATCAATCGTGGATAAACCAACTCCTGTATAAAACAGGTATAGTTCTCTATTGTAAAATAGAACGTCAGGATCTGCTAAGTGGTCTTTTTCAAAAATACCGATATCTCTATCTTTTATAGAGACAACAGGGTTATCTATGCCCTTGTCTGTGAATGAAAAACCATCATTACTTCTAACCAGACAGGGATTCTCCGCTTCATTTGGAGGATATGGGGTATAGAAAAGCCAGTATTTGTATCCTTTAAAACCGTTCTTTATGAACAATATATCTGGGTGAGTAACACCAAATCCATCATATTTGGGCAAGTCTAAAGATATTTCCATATAAATCACCATGTTTTATATCCAGTTGTGTCTAACATACTACCAAACCCTTGGTAATATGTATTTAAAATTGTTTTCTCTTTTTGTTCAACAAGATCAATCAAGACATTGTTGTATAGTTCCTTTGTTCTTGGTCTCTTAACGGAATTAAAATAATATTTTTCCTTTTCAAATCCCTTGTGCTTTTTCTTAACTATTTTTGTTTCATCAAAAGGAATTCCTTTTGGGTAATCTTTAATTATCTTCTCGTCACCATCTCTCAAATCACCAGATTTCTTTAGAGCAGCAATCAACTCATTGTCAATGTTTTCCAATCTGCAAACCATATGAGGGATAAAATTGTCTGTCATATCATACAACAGGTGTTTATACCAGCATGTTAATAAACCCTCTTTTCCAGCAACATATGTTGGATGTGGTTCATACATATCCAAAACAAGAGGTCCGTTGAGCACAAGTTCAAGCCATTCCCTAAAGTTGTTTATGTTCATAGGATCATCATATAGACGCTTGTATTTTTTTGGAAAAACAGCTTTTTCAAATCCTGTATCCTGTGGTTCACAACCAAATGCCCACACAGATGCATACCAATCAAACGGATTTCTTATAGTTGCAAATATATATCTATCAACCCTATTTAATATTGTGTTGTGTCTTATTCCTATTATCTCTGCATTATATAATATGTCCATTATTCTCCAGACATATCCACCACCAGTTTTTGGTATGTGAATAAACAAAGAATTATTTGTTGCATACATCTATATACCAATCTCTGATTTCTTGATTTTTATAATTTCATCAAACCCTTCTTCTTTTGTGGGTTCTTCATATATAGAGTCAAATTTCTTCCAAACCGATTCCCAACGTTCTTGTTCTGGTATATTGTGAGGGTTGTTCATCCTTCTTCCCACAGATTCTTTCATGCTCAACCGTGGAAAAACAAGTGCAGTTTTTTTATAATCATACATATTTCCCAAACTTAATACTCGCTTCCTATCGTCTTTTGTTATATATGTATCGTCACACACAAAAGATCTTCCCCTGCTGCACAATAGACTTACCATATCCAAATTAATAATTTTAACTAACGGTTCTAGAGTTTGTTCAAACAAATACTCATTATTTCCAAACATATATCTTATTGAATCTCTTGATATATAAACATGCGGTGGATAACTGTAGTATCTATTTATGTATGTACTTTTTCCACTACCTATATTCCCAATAGCAATAATCATTTCCTTCATATTAATCCCATCAATTTGTCATTCCATCTTCTGTTTCTATTTTTAAGAAATTCTAATCTGGAATCCATCACAAGTTCAGATGTTCCATCATAACCATCTACATATTTCAATATCTCAGTTACAATCTTATATCCAATTGATACTTCACCAAACCTTGATAGATGCACCCCATCTCCATAAAGATGAGCACTCATATCATTCTGCATCACATGTTTATAGATATCGTGAACAGGTCCAATTTCTCTCAAAACATTGTTATAATCAATTACATCCTTATTAAATCTTTTTCTCTCAAATCCTTTATGATCCTGAAGATCATCATATATTGGTGTGCTTGTGGCGCATATGACATCATCGGCTATATCGTCCAAACTGTTTAGAAGTTCTGTCATATTTTCTCTATATTCATTTATAGGAACACGGTATTTGCCATTAATATATTGCAAATCATGCAAACCCGTGTTTATATGTATTATGTCAGGGTCTGCCTTTTCATATAAATCAATACAATCAACCAAATTTCTTGAATGATGTTCACCAATGTTTATTATCTTAACACCGAAAACAGTATCACTAATTTCCTTTTGGATATTCTTGACACTTATTATGTTGAACATGTCAACAACAGAATGTATATAACCACCTCTTGGTGCATCTCCTTTTATGGGATATTTGAATCCGTCTATGAATGATGCATCTTCATAATCAATTTTCCATTCCCATTCAACATTATCTATCTGTGAATCATGTCTTGGTGTTAAAACAGGATTTGATACATATGCCTTTGGGTATTTAACAGTTGTGTTTCTTCTCCAAGATATTGAATCGCCACTTATCAAAACTTTTATCTTATTCATATTCAGTCACCTTCATTGCCAATGTGTCAACAATAGAATTTGGATTTACCAAAACCCAATTAACTTCATATCCGCTTTCGTGAGCTAGATTTATAAATGTTTTTACTATATGACCAACATCAACATTATCAGATTTATAAAAATTATATCTTTTGGCTATTTGTTCATCTGTTATTGTTTGTTTGTTTATCTTTTTTGAAGATATAGAATTAGTTATTATTATTCCTATATTTTTCAAAATTCTAAAAGCTTCGGGATACATAGAGAATGGCTCAAGATATGGAGGGTTATCCATAGACACCAAATTATATGTATTATCTTCAACATTCTTTATCTCTTCAATAGAATCACATATCTTTATATTTGCACACGGGAATCTCCGTTTAAGATCTTTTTCATATTCATTGTTTATTTCCCATATATCCATTTTATCAACCATTCTATACAAATCAAAAGTTAGCATTCTGCCTCTTCCACCAAATGTTTCCAAAGCATAGAAGTGATCTGTTTTTCTTTGTTCAACAATATTTATCATTTCTAAAATTCTTCTCATATTATCACCATTTTAAGTAGTGGACCGTGGAGGAATTGAACCTCCAGCCTTCCGTCTGGATTGACGGACGTTCTACCATTGGAACTAACGGCCCTCATATTCTTCTTGTTTTTCATCAATAGATACCTTTTCTTCGTCTTCGTAGTTGTTAAATTCTTCTCCACAATTTGGACAACTATCAAAAACAATGCTCAATGAATCCTCATTGAATATACATATGGGACAACTCATTTTCTTTCCCTCTTTAGTTTTGCAAAATATTTAGCTGATTCTTTGTTATCCGTTTTCTGAATTTCTAAATTATTGGAATCACCAATCTCATCAAATAATTTTGTTCCCGGTATTATTGTGGTTCCACCACCACCGCCCATAGGCAGATTATGTCTCTTATAAAAGTTAAATGTTTGTTCAACCTCATCAAGAGTCTCACCGATGCCAAACCGCATGGGTTCAGTTCCTATTGGAATACCAACCTTCTTTGCTGCAACTACTGCTTTTTCTATATCGGCAGTTGTTTCACCCTTTCTTATTCTCTTCAACATCCTATCACTAAAACATTCGACACCAAAATCGACACGCTTTAAACCAGAACGCTTTAACAAATCCAATGTTTCATAATCCAAATCTTTGGCAAACAAATTTGCTGCATATTTCCTTTTAGGGTAATTGTTTATCTTCCATTCGCAAAAGTCTTTTAACCATTTCTTGTCTGTGGTTAGCTGTGAACACCTTATTGCAATATTTGAAGTTGATTCAAACATCCAACTCAAATCCTGCTTAACAGTATTTATATCTTTGTAATACATCTTATCTCTCGATATAGGGCAAAATATACATCCGTGAACACATCCTGTTGTTACTGCGCATTCTAAATAATGATAATCATTTATTGTAAACCTATCGAGTGCATTTTGTTTATATGGTTTTTGATGAACAAACGAATCGTCAGATTGTTTCTCTTTAAATTTGCCATCAATAACGAGATTTTTGCTCATATCTCCTTCAAGCAAATTTAATGTTGTTCTTATTCTGTTATGATAAATAACAGGAACGTCCAATTTTTTATTTAAATGAAACGCATAGTTCATTGGACCGGGTATGACCACTACATTATTTTTCTTTATCCATTCAACAAATTCTGGTTGAACTTCATTATAATTTGGATATGAAAATGGGACCAAATACAAATCGGCATCCAAAGAATTTAACTTCTCTTTCCAATCGTTCCAATATAGAAACAAATCAACTATAGAACTATCTTCAGCCTGTGATGTGCAAGCCCATAACATTTCCGGAAAATGGGCTGCATCATCGGCATCCCAACAGGTTTCGGCAATTTTAAAATCTCCAATCCTGACACCATCTTTCCTGACATAAGAGCTTATAGCTGGCGGTTGGTCTATACCAATTACTTTCATTATATCAACTCGCTATACCATTCTATTGAATTGCCAAAGTTAGAAACCATGCCTTCCAATATTTCAGACACTTTTTCATTTTCGAGAATTTCTTCTATTTCTTTATCCGAAAAAATTTCCTTATAGAAGTTATCAACCTTCAATTTAGTTGTTAGATTATTCCTTAATATATTTCTTATACCGGGGTTTCCATTTATGAAATGATGATGATCATTATTCCAGAAATCTTCCATATGTTCTTTATAAGGAAATCCAGAAAGGAACGCAACCTGTCTTAATATTTCATCGGGATACTCAACCAGATCAACATATCTAACCAATGGAACTGGTTCAATATTAATTGTGAATATCTTGCTTATTCTTCTGTGAAACGTGTCATAAGCTGCGTTCATCGACTCTTTCTTAGATAAATTATTAGTTTGAACTGTCCAATGTTTGACATAACTTGCAGCATATCTAACAGGATCTTTATACAAGAATATTGGAGTTATATTGTGTTTATCTGGAACACCTTTATTTATCAAACTCTGATACCAATTTTGCTCTCTTGAAGAGTCAACAATATTATTATAACCAAGAACGTTGTATATGTGATTATAAATATTCTCTCTTTTCATATCTGGAGAATATAATATACAATCTCCAACCTGTGACTTGCAAGCAAGACATTCGTTGTGCAAAATTTCTTGACCCAACTTGCACGCATCTCCAATAGTAACAGAATCTGGATGATTACTCATCATTAATCCAAACATGGATGAACCACAATAGCTTGTCCCAAAAACCCATATGACATTCTTAGGCTCTATATAATTTTCCAACATAATCACCTTCCTTATTCCAGAACTGTGGATGAAAGTTAAATGTGTATACTTTTCCATCTTTCATTTTATGAATAGTATTTAAAAGTGTTTCGGTTTCAACCTCTGGGTTATCCAATTTTTGTGCGTTATCAATGTGTTCGGGAAACCATTCAGGCGTTTTTGCCCAATTAAAAAATACTCTTCTATTAAGACCTCCCTTTCTGACAGACATGGAATCCGTTACATACAATTCTCTATTTAGAGATTTTGTAAAAGAAGGAAATTCTTTTAAATGAGGAAATATCTTTTTTATTTCTGGTATCAATTCCTCACAGTAATAATCTGTGCTGCCATGAAATGTGTAACTGTATGTATCAAAATCAAACCCATTTATATATTCTTTGAAAGTTTCTATTGTTTCATTTGTTCTTTCCGGATGAAAAACACTAAAATGAAGACCCACTTCCCAACCCAAAGAATCAAACTTCTTTACAACATCCTCATCATATTTCCAAGGAAAAACATATAAAACAGATCTTGCATCATAATCCTTTTCATTCTCAAGCATCCACTTCCCAGATTCTTTTTTCTCATCCAAATCATGTCTAATGAAAACATTTGGAGAATCTTTCAACAGGTTAAATTTCTTTATTGTACAATAATTAACGCCCCTGTTATTGAATGCTTCGAGAATTTTACGCATGTTCATAATATAACCTCATTCACATATTGTTTACACAATTTAAATCCCATATTATAATGAAATGTTTGTACACCTTCCCTATTTGGTGCATATGCTGCCATTATATAATCAAGTCCATTCTCATACGCCACTTTGTAACCATAATAATGCAACAAATTTCCAACACCGTCAGACTTGCATTCATTGGATACAAAATAAGAACTGAATGATCCTATATCATAACCAAGAGTAACAAACATATATGCATACATAACACCATCTTTGAATATGCCAATCATCTTGCCTCTATCTTTCCAACAGTCTCTCATAACACTAAACTTCTTTATTTCTTGTTCAACGCTTTTTGAATGTTCTGGCATATAATCTGCAGAACTATTTATCCTTGCTATTGCTTCGGCATATTCAACAGGGTCATCAATGTATTCTTTGTAATATTTTCTTTTTATTGCTTTTCGTATTTCATATCTAGTAGATTTTCCAAGAGAATTTAAATATTTGTTTGGTTCAATAACCTGTACTATTGTCCTTGGATTACGTTCTTTCTTATTTGTGGTTGGGATATCTTCATCCAATTCGCAGGATATCCAGTAAAATTTATCAGCATCAATTTCTTCAAAATTTGGTGATTTGTCTGTATCTGTTACTTTGAGTGGTGAAAGTCTCTGATTCTCCAATCCTATGGCAACACCATTATCTATGTAATATGACCATATATAGTGACCGTCAAACCACAGATGTCTTCTTGGGTTGCTATAATGATTCCAAGATTTATAATATCCATACATGTAAACATCGGAAACAGGGTATGCATTAGAAAGTAACTTGTTCCAAGTTTCTTCATCTTTTATTTCCATATCTATATCCCTTCATACATAGTCGCCAATGAATATAATTTGATTTCATCTGAACGTGGTTGTTTTGCAGCCCAAGGTTTTGCATTTCTAACAAATGGAACATCTATATAATCATTGTATAATTTAGAGTTTAAAAATTTATTCTTTATATATTTAATCCAATTGTTTGTTTTCTGCCAATTGTAAGGAGAACCCCAATAAAACGGCAAATCATCCCCTATCAATTCAAGCATTGTTTTTCTAATTAAATCCTGTTTACTGTTTGGATGCAATCTTATATATTTCATGGGAACTCTGAATGCGGTTTCAAGATAATCATATCCCAAGAATGGTGCAATTATATCTTTCCAGTTAACAGAAAATCTTCCAGTTGAAAAATTGGGATACACCGCATTCTTTATAAAATTTTCGAATCTGTTGTCATCAGTCTTTAACGGTGCTTTCCAAAGCGGATAACCAAATAATACACCACCAATTATTCCAGAAACAACAACCCAATCTTTCTCATTATCTATTATTTCGTCCCAAAAAACAACAGACATATCCCAAAAGCTGTTGGCATTATATTCAAATTTGCCAAGGTTATAGTATTCAACATTCAACGGTTCATTGATTTTATGAACATGATATTGATCCTTGCTTCTTCCTTGCCTCTTCATAACATCTAAAAATTGTTTTTGTTCTGGTTTAAAACATAAGAATTTTAAATCGCCAATCCAATCCTTTCCCATCTCTTCTTCAAGTTCAAGCAATAGATAAGATATTATTCTGCTATCAGCACCGCCACTATGAAAGACCACATGAGGATAATTACTGTCCCATGAGTCAATCAGATAATCTCTTGTTTTGTTTAAAAGAATGTTTGCTATATCTTCAACTGAATGGTCTTCAAGCTTTTCCAAATCTGTAATAAGGTGTTTATACTGTGGTATAATCAATTTTCTTATATCATAAATTCCTATTTCTTTAAATCCACTATGGCTTGTTGGGTCAATAGTAAGCTGATCCTCTTCCCTACATATTTCTCTGAGAGATATACTTTTCTTCCCAGTTGTTTTTGAAACATACATGGCCTCATATGGAAGGGTTAAATCATTCAACAAAATCGCCTGTTTTTTAACCAATCCTCAAATTCATCTATATTTGCAAATTTGTGGTCTGCATATACTCTGATCCAAGGATGGTCCTTGTATATTTCAGATACAACAACAATTGGTTTACCAAGTTGTTTTGCATATCCCATCTCCAACGTGGTTCCAATTGATGGTTTATTGATAATTGTAAAAAATCCATCACTTTCTTTTACCGATGCAAGATCTCTACTGACTATGTTCTTGCAATTTTCAAGTGGCAATTCCCATCTTGTTGTATTTCCATTGTCTATATTCTCTATATCATCACGGTCTCTATCATAGAATGGGTTGATTAATTCCACATCATACTTGGATTCCAAATCCAATTCTATTTCTCTATACTCCTTTCTATGGTTTAGAGAGTGTGCGAAATAGAGTTTAATGTTTTTCTTTTTACATAGGTCACACATTTTCAACACCTAACTACTTGTTGCCTTAACCAGATATCCTCTGGGATTGCTTATAACTGTTATCCTTTTTGCTATTTTGTTCTTATAAATAAAATGACCATATTGAATATCTACCTTGTTTCTTATTTCTTTTTTTATTTTTTTAAGAAAATCTTCCTTGGTCAACTCTCTGTGTTTTCCTTCGTCACGGACATAATAAATATAATAATGTTCATTATCAAGGTCCGGTTCTTTTGTTGTTTTCAATAATTTAAAAGAGAAGTTATCGGTAATGTGAACTCTATCATTCCAATCTAATGAATCCTTTGGTCTATCTGTTACATTTTTATCAAATGAATTTTCTTTTTCCAAGTATCATCACGACTTGTTTTTGTATTGCCTATACAGCATTTCTCCACATGGACCGCAGCCAAACATGGCTCTATCTGGATCACCGACTTCCTGCGCTTTTACCATTCGGTTATATCCAATCCTTGGTCTTCCCATGCGGTTATTACCACGATGTCTGTTACGCATTTGTTATCACCATGTTTATTACATCTTTCCATCTAATAAATATTACCATTTTTTAAAGTTTATCCAGATGAGCAATCAATCTGATTCTCCTCATCTATCTATAATCCATAGTATAGAAAGAAAAAATGTGGACCATATTACGGCAAACATTAAAATACTCATTCACGAATCGCCCTCTGGCGTGGTAGGACTCGCTTCTGATAAACGAGTGGCTTCGTGGCCCGATGCCGTGTTAGCCAGAACATCTTCCACGTTCCTCCATTTCGCCGGATTTAACATTTTTATCACTAATCACTCTCTACACCAGATACATCCAATATATATTTCTTAAATGGGCATATCTCACATATCTTTGCCCCACGTTTCAAATTTCTCTTGCATATCCTATGGTAGAATCTCCTTACGTCATCTCTGTTAATTTGTACGGAATCATATTTATGACCGCCTGAAGGAATAGGTGTTGCTGGAATACCTTCACTAAATACAGGTCTTTTCCAACCACAATTTGAACATGACAACTCTTCCATAACATCAACAAGTGTTCCTTTGTTACATTTGGGACAAACATCGCCATCATTTAAATCATCTGTTTTACTCCACACACCAAATTTCATATTACCTCACCCACTACCATTATAAATCTTCACACACAACGGCATACATCTCAATTATCACGATTAGTCAAAACTCTTATACACCCTGAAATATTTTCGTATGCTCTTGCCTCACCATCGTAGAATGCTTTTCTCTCGCTGAGAACTCTCGATTCATAGGACTTTGCTTTCTCGCCCAATCTGCCTATTTCGGCTTCCTTATTACGACTTTTTGACATAGCATTGTCTCTAAAATTGTTAGCCAACATTTCTAATGCTTTCAGAATTCTGTCTGTTTCATTCATCACGAATCACCGTCTTCTATAATATCACATCTAAACAAATACAGCGGAGGATCACAATAAACATATCCTATCCATTCTTCAGCAGATTTAAATCCAGAATGTTTTACATATTCTTCATTTAAATCTTCTTTCTTTTTTATAACCTTAACAAATTGTTTGTTTACAATCAAACCAATACCTTTCCCATCAACATATATCTCACGTTCACCGCTGCTCGGTTTTACAGGATTGCTTCGATATGTTGTTGGTCTAAGTGTGTACACATATCCATTTTCTTTTAGATATCCCAAGGCTTTGCCAACATTGAAAGATATTTTATACATCATAATGGCACATCCTCCTTCCAAGATTCATCCCCTCTATTTTTCTTTTGTCTTATATCTGTCCCAGAAACTGGAACGTCAACCTCAATCGTTCTTATGTCATAACCAACTTTGCGTCCAATATTTATGGAATTTATATTAGGAAAGGGATATGGATACACGCTTACAAGCGGTTCATCAATATAAACTTCTTCTATCATACACTTTCTCTCTTCGAAAGACATTGGATTTTTATCACTCAATGGCGTGTCTCTTATGCCAATAACCACATTTCTGTTTTCTCCAAGAACTTCATCAATGATTGCCTTGTGACCATTGTGAAAGGGCTGCCATCTGCCGATGTATAGTTGAACTCTGGAAGCCTCTTCATATGCCTCTATTGCTCTATCCACGCACTCATCAACGCTTGATTCGTGTGTTTGCAAAACCAAATCTGGTTCTAGAGGAATGTCATAAGGTGCGGAAAACCCTGTAAAGTTCTTTATCTCGCCCACTCTTGCCAATTTCCAATTGCCTTTCGGATCTCTATCAGCACACACACTCGGAGGACAATCAACATGAATCATAATGAATGGACCGTTGTGTATTTTCTTTGCTTCTTGTCGAACATTTCTGTTTGGTGAAACAAGAGCAATAACAACATTATCACCAGCTTCTGCATATTTCTTTGCTTTCTTCGAAGTTAAAAGAACATTTGTTTTTCTGTCTTCCGGGCTAAACCCCAAGGCTCTGTGCTCTGGATACTTTGACCTTAACACATCACCATCAAGCATAATTGCATTTATATTTTCTGCTACCTTTTTTCCAATTGTGGTCTTGCCCGAAGACGGAATTCCTGTTAACCATATAATTGTTCCTGTCAGTTCAATCATCTCCTACTCTATCATACATCGCCATATCAACCATCTCCATGCAAAAACGCATCATACATCTTTCCAGCTATATTTTTTTTGTCTGGAAACAATTCTCCAAACTTTCTCATCTTATCTTCTATCTGCGCATCCTTACCGATCTCTTCGTGAATTACATCAACGTATTTCTTTATCGTCCCACTAGTTTCTCTGTCTTCCGTGAAATCTTTCCATATGCTTTTCATTCTTGGTTCACTCTTGTTAATCTTGTCATCATCAAACTCTTCACTAAGATTCAGCTTTAGGTATGGAAGTATATCTGCAAAGCGTTCCTTAAATATCTTTTCATCAAACTCTTCCTTTGCTTTCATCAAGACATGCTTGATAGCTGCTGGCGGTATAACTCCTGCTTTTAGTATATGATTCTTTCTTACTGAAATGGCCTTGTTCTTTAACATGTGATTAAACAACCCACGAGATGTATGCCAAACAGAACCCTCAATGACACATCTTCCACCAGCGTTCTTGATTATGTTTTGATAAACTTCATTCTCAAGAATCTCATACAACTCAGTTAGCGAATTAACATCATAATCAAATGTGTCTTTATCTAGCCATTCACTATACCAATCAACAAATTCATTTGAAAACTCAAATGTATATTCTTTTGAAGTAAATGAGTTGTATGCCTCTGTATTGAGATGGTTAAATGGTGTAGGTATTTGGTATTCATCAAACATATCTTCCGTCAAATACCAATGCCACATATTACTCCAATCAAATATGCCTATGCCTTCAAGCGTAAGGTCTTGGTCCCAATATTCACCATATGGAATTTCGTGTATGTTTCCAACACCAAACATCTCGGCACATATAGTTGCATCCCAAGATTCGCACATATTTACAAAATTATCATACAAAGGTATTGAATATAATTTCTCCTGCAAATCGGAAAACATCACGGGTGTTTCTCTGGTCTTGGGAACCACTTCAATTATCTCATTATTATCATCTTTTAAAGGATAAAATTGAACACATGTTCCATCACGCTTTTCAAGTATATTTAATATATGGCCTCTATTTCTTTGTTCCCAATCTTTATCCATGTAATGAATTTTTGGAAAAGCTCTAACAAGTTGATACTCATTTGTATGTGTTAATATTAAAGAACCAAGCATTGATTCCCTGCTTCTACACATCCATCCAGATATCAAATTCCCTTCTGGTGTTTCAACATCGGTAAACTTGGAAACGTGCTTACTTCCAAATATATCAATTGCTTCTTCCTTTTCCAATTAGATCACTTTCTTGATATTTCTTCCCTGAACTCTCTCAACATCTTATTCCCACATATGTCAGGCAAATCAACGTACCATATCTCATCGTCCGGTTCAAAATTCTTCATATAATCTAAGAAACATCTCCAAGAACAGAAATCTATTTTCTCGTCTTTATATGTACCGTCAACATTTTCCTTCTCATAGACTATTCTCATCCTTGGGATGTAATTCTGTTCCTTAATAGGAACAAACGAACCGCAGACATCACAAAAAATATCTTCGATCTCTGGTTCCTTTATAGCTCCACACTCGGAGCATCTAACAGCATCTTTAACCTTCTTCAACATTTTTTATTCACTATCCGTTACTCTACCTACAAATATCCCATCCTTAACTCTAACCTTTATATAAAAAAGATCTTCACAATTTGGACAGTATTCATACACATCATATATACCATCTGGAACGACTTCAATAACATTGTCCTTATCAATTTCAATTACGCCAAATAGTTTCTGTGCAAAATCATTATGTGATAGATTCAAATCTTCTAGCATCTTTTGCCTTTCGTTTTCGTCCCTTATCTTCCAACCATAAACATTTGCTGGTTCACCTTCATAAAATTGTTCCATCACATTAGCAAGTTCCTTTGTTTGAAAAAATTCAAATTCCCCCTGCCCACACTTTGTACAGGGTACTGGTTCGTTCAAAACGAATGTATCAAATAGTCCCATATTACCTAGCCTCAACCCAATGGTCAAATTCTAGTCTATAAAAAACATCCCATTTAAACTCGCATTCATTACATTCCCAATATTCCCAAAAGCCCATTCCGTCAACTTCTGTAGCAACTATCTCATTGTTTGTAGAATTGCATTTGGGACATTTGTAAGGCTCTTCATCTTCTGCTATCATTTTATCATTCCTTATTTTTAAGAATGCTTAGGTCTTGTTCCAGTTTGCACATTCTCAAATTTAATGTTCTAATTTGGTTTGATGTTCCATCCATAAACATATACAGCAACAATGTTAATATGAAAGAAACCCCAACCAAACCAGCTATTCCAACCCATATCAATTGGTTCACCAGAGAACATTAGTTTTGTTGTTTAAAAATGTATGGGATCTACTTTATTCGTTCACCACAATGTTTACAGTATGGCGTATTTGCATCTGTCTTCAACCCGCATACAGAACAAGTAACCGTTGCTGGTAGTTTTGCATTTACATTTGGTATGGTTAGAACCTTTCCATTTTTCTGTTGATATTTGTTTGCGTAATTTTTTGTAGCATCCAACAATCCAACAGAAACATCAAACCTAGGCAATTTGTCCAAAGTATCTTGATAAAATTTCATATGTTTAATAACACCATTTAATGCATTCGAATCGTTGTCACACATTAAATTGAATAATTCATCCAATTTTGGGACATAATATCTATTAATGTTGTCTGCCCAAAACATTATTATACCCGGAGGATGTCCAGCAACTTTTCCTAAAAACATATCATAAGAGATTTGTTTATACGTTGTTTCATTGATAGGACCAAATCTTGGGGCAGAATCATTTAAATAATCTATAACAGTATCTCTCATATATTTTATATAGTGTTCAAAATATATATGGTCTTTCTCAAGAGAATAATCTAAACCTAATTTGGTCATCAAAGTCTCTTTGGTAGCTCTTGTATGTTTTCTGTTCCCTTCATAAAAATCATTCCATTGTATTGATGAATTTCTAATTTTAGAAGCAAATCTAATAAATTCTTTTGAAAATCTTTTTGCCATTATTACACCTTCTTCAATTCCTCTTCATAATATTCTTTCTGACTTTCTAACATCTTTTTAAATCCTTCACGAGCACCTTTACTAAAATCCTTTACTCTTTCCCACTTGTGCCACTTTCTACAATTCGTGTATGCCTTTGCCCAATTTTTTGCTTCTTCTTTTTCTGTGTCAACAACAGTTGTTACAGGAATTGTTCTACCACTAGCTGCATGTCCCTTCATAATTTTTATACTTTCTATCTCATCTACTGCTTGCTGCTTTTCGCTTTCGGTTGTGTAAGATCTCTCAATATCTTCTGCTTCTTCAACGGTTATTGTGTTTTCTTTTAACGCTTCCTTTACTGGTTCACTAGATTCTCTCATCATTTCTTGCTTTTTGTTTGAACGCTCTTCATCTTGTTTTACAAGTTCTATTGCCTTTTCTTTTTCTTCATCTGTTTCATATAAAGCATCTATTTCCTTTGCTTTTTCTATAGAAATTTTCTTCTCTATCAAAGACTTTTTAACTGGTTCAGATGATTTTGACGCTAATGCTGCTCTCTTTATTGATTCTATCTCACCAGATTTTACCATTTCAAATATTTTAGGATCATCTCTGCGTATCTGGCGAATGCGGGAGACTGTTGTATGACCAACGCCGAGAGCCTTGCCAATGTTTTCAACAGAGCCTGCCACCGTGGTAGGGTCGCCACCCATCTGGGAGGGGAGTTCGGGTTCAAGAATCTCTTCTTCTTTTGCATAAATAGCAGAAGTCTTTTTTCTCTGAACATTGTCTCTAACAATCCATCGCCCAACTTGCTCTTCTGGAATATCTCTTTCAACATATGGAATAGTCTTATGACCAAGGTGCTTCATTTTTTTCCATCTAGATATACCACCAATAATAAGATTTGTTCCCTTAAGGATATCTATTGGATGGTGCAATCCATCTGCTTCTATTGAGCCTTCAAGTCCTTCAGCAATTACATCCCCATAAATCATTGTTGATAGAGGATGAGGTTTTAAACTATCTATTTTTATTTCTTTTGTCATTCTACAATCTCCTTATATAATCCATCTTATTTTATTTCCCTTTAATTTTTAGTTTCTTTCCATTCAAAGATTTTCTGCCTTCAATCCTCATCGCTCCGTTTTCATCAACATTCCACCCATACAATACAACTAACCGATCTTCGCACTCTACTTCTTCATAAAAAGGAAGCCCACCTTCCCACGGAATATCTTTGCACACAAAATAACCAATGAATCTGGCTTCATCTGCCGACAAGTCATCTGAATCCGATATATCATTAACAAATTCAGAAAAATAAAAATATGTGTCATTTAGACCTGAACAATCAATACGGTTATTATTAATACAAAATTCGTCCGAAGGATTGTCTCGCCTAAAAATTTCCAACCGTTCCAAGATTCTAGATGGAATTTCTATTGTAGTATCCCGCCCTGATACAAGATCAAATTCTAAAACAACTTTATTCATTTTTATCACTTCGACCCAGATGAAGCCAACACAAGTGCTATGTCCTTCCAACTAACTTCTTTTATGTTCCACTTTTCAAGATTGTTAACATCGATCTCAAGCATCTGAACACTATCCTTGTCTTCACTATCTGCAAATATGCCACATACCTCATTAAATGAAGTACATACATATTCATTTTCATTGTCGTCTACAACCATATAAAACTTGCTTTCCTCTATTTTTGTTTTCATTTTGCTTCCTCCAAATATCCTATTTCTCGGTGTTTAAAAATGTTACCCATCTTTCAGACATTCCAATGCCAACTCGGAATAATTCTCAAGATCAGTAAAACTATCATCAATTGGTTCATTTACAGCTTTACCTTTCTTTGTCAAATTTAATATCCTGACATACTTGTGCAGGAGATGCCACAATGCAACACCTTCGGGCTTACTAATTGGTATTGGCATACCAGCATCTTCAAGAACCTTTGCCAACTTAGCCATCGTTTTAAAATTTGCAAGACAATCTTCATTGGCATAATCCTTTGCCTTGTTTACTCTAACCTCTCTCTTCCGTTCGTATCTGCTATCCATCATATCTAAAGCTTCATCTATCCGCAATTACAAACACCCAGAATCCACGAGCTTTTTCTTCAGATAAAAGAATGTCCTTCTTGATTTACCGAACATCTTCTTGAATTCTGCTACCTGTTCCTCAACAGGCAAAACAGATTCCTTTGATTTGTTGTATACAAACTTGAGTTCATTATTAACATCAGACTCAAGGATAGATAGAAACGTTTTTCTCCAATCAATGCTTTCACTTTCCTTTGAAAGTTCCCTAATCTCAAGTCCCTGCATCAATGTTCTGAAATCAAACAAAGAAGCAAATTCAGATATTAAATCAACAACTTCACCCTTTTCCTTTAGTGTCAGATTAAATTTCTTTATTGACTTACATATGTCTCTCATCTGTGATATCTTTTCTTCCCTTGTGTATGTAATCTTGAAATGCAAAACCCTACTCAAAACGGCATCCACATTTGGGTTATCTCTTGTCTTGTTGCATATGAATATTATCTTTGAATTAAAATAAAACGTATCTGGTATTCCCTCCTTCTCCAATAGTTTTGATGTGCTATTCCACTCAATCTTTCTATCCTCATCTACACTCCACATGGCAGACTTAAGAGTAGCTGCGGAATGATCGTTTTCCCAAATGTTGTCAACATCATCCATAACAATAAGAGCATCGTCTTTGTGTTTGTAAAGAAACATATACAAGGACAATGGTGTGCTATATGTCGTTAATACGCTTGGAGTCACATCATTATCTTCGAGATAATTTAATACCGAATAACTCTTACCTATACCAGCTTCACCAAGAACCATTAACCCATGTATGTTTTTTGATTTTAATAATACTTCAATCAAAGAATATAGTTCTCTCATGATTAATCACCACATCTTTCATATGCAAATTTGCCAAATTTCATTGTGAAACCTCATCACGCAAATTATTATAAAATTGTCCTGCTGTTATATTGTTATGGAACGGTGCGACAAATACAATAAATCTGCCTCTCTGTATAAATGTGCCATCTAGTCTTGTATTTTTGTTAATAGATATAATTGTTCTAAACCCATCTTTATGTAAATCTTGGTATTTCATTTTCTCATTTCCTCAAATTCTTTTCTTTCTCCTTTCATAAGTTTAATTCTTTCTTTGTTGTCATACAAATAATAATATCCATTTAAAACCCTTGTTCTTTTCTGCTGGTGAAAATGTTTCTATCATTGCCAATGCAAATTCTTCACCATTGTCTTCATATTCATCAGCCTTATTATCTTCAATTTTGCCATCAATTTTTTCGACAATAAACGCACACGCAGCAACTGTGTCGCCATCAGAGTCCACATAATCTCTCGCAACTGGTATTTTTATTAAATTTTTCTCTATCCTAATACTACCAATTTTGTTATCTTTTACTCTTAAATAAAATTTTTCAAGTTTCTTCATCAGAATGCCCTCCAAGGCAAGGGGTGCGCATATGAGTATGAGCTTCACTTTGCACTTTTTTACAACTGTTTTATTATATCCGATAGTAATCCCGTGAAGTTTTTGTGATTTGTTATCGGTATATGTATTGAAACAAACGCTTCATCAATGGAACCAGATATATAGAGTGTTGGTTCTCCATCATAATCTTCTACATATATTTCACTAGTATCAAACGTTCCAAATTCAAATGACCCAAGTGCTGGTTTATCTTCATCATTATGATAAATCTTTTTTATCACACTTGCCTTTTTTTCTTCTGTTATCCATATGCTTCCAGAACCTCTATGCTTATATATATTTGTCAACTTCATCTCCACGGTTTTTTCCATAGTTCATACAACGAACGGATTATTCTTTCTATGTCATTCTTGGTCCCAACAGAATTTATATTGTTCTTATCCAACCCACTTTTTGTTTGAATTTCAACTATAAAATAATCTCTATCATCAAAAGGCCATATTCCCATTTTAACAATAGATCCTTCTTCTAGTTTAACTTCTTTTATAGACCTACAATTATCTGGAAAAGTCATATCTAAGCACCAAGTTCTCCCAACAAATCTTCTATTAATTCTAATCTTCTCTTGTCTCTTTCTTCTAGGTGCTGGTACATTTTGAATGTTTCTTCCTTGTTTATCCAGTAGTCATCTTGCAAAATAGATTTCCACTCTCTCCAATCTTTTCCAAGATCTCTTTCCTTGTCCCTTAACAACCTTACCAAAAGTTCCCATTGCTCATCCGTTATGCTTATAATCATTTTCTAACACACCCTTGCACGCTTACACAAAAACTTATAATCAAAATTATATTCGTGATACTTTCCAGAAGTATAAACCCATTCCAGTTGATACTGGTCTAAATAATGGTCTATATTGCTGCATAAAACTTGAGGATATGCAACGTCTAAAATATCATTCATTGCAAAATATGTGTTATTGAATCCGTCTGGATATCTCACATTTGACCAAAATGTTTTAAGCTTATCAATCTCAACAACAAATGTGTAATCATCTCCAGTTATATAATAAGTGTGAATTACTGCAGTTGCTCTTGTTATTGCAAAATTAGATTTGTTTATATACTCGATTGCTGCTGTTTTATTTAGATTATTTTCTTCCACATCCTCATTTTCATGTAATACTACCAAGCTCATATAACTAACAGAAAGAAAAAATATAAAGCAAACAACCATTGCCAACAAAAATAAACTTGTTTTATCCATTTTCAAAACCTTAACCCCATCTCTTTTTTGTAGAATCTAAACAATTCCCTGCCAAGATATTTTGTGTCTGATATGATTATACAATTTCCTCTCCCATATAAATTTTCCATTCTATTCTTTGTACCGTTATCATTTCTTCCTATGTAAATACCCAATACCTTTATTCCCCTTTCTCTTATAATACCGACCATTTGCTTTGCCTGAGTTTCTGCATCAGAAGATAATCCAAGATAATTTTCTCCATTCATATCTGCCATCGAAACATTCGCAAATCCATCTTCCAGAACAATCAATAACTTGTTAGATTTGGATGCTTCATCAAGTAAGTGCATAGATGTTTTTAATGCAAAAGGTGTTGGTGTGTTTCCACCACATGGTATCTTTTCAAAATAATCTTTGTCTACTGGTTCTTCCCACATCTTTATATTTTCTATGTTTTTGACTCCACTACCAATTTCTCTATAACCAATAACAGAAACATTATCGCCTAATTGTTCAGCAACATATGATATTGCATACCCTGCCTTAACAACATCCTTCATCATACCCGACATGCTACCAGAACAATCAACAGCTAAACATATTGCTCTATCACCCGGTCTTGATTTGTGTTCATCCCAATATAATCTCTGGTCACTACTTCCACACTTGAACCTTATATATTTCCTGACATTTATCTTTCTTCCACGTTTGGCAATACTCCTTGATGTTGCCGTCTTTATTTTTCTCAATAAACTATCGAGTTCGGATATAACCTGTTGAGCATTTATACTATTATTTTTTCTCTTTGGTTTTGACTTTCCTCTCAACCTACTGATAATTTCTTTTGCGTCATGATCCATTATATGATTTTGAATTGCTTTCTTCATAGCTTTTGCCAATCCCTTTGATGTACCATCATTAGAACTGGTTGATGAAGCATTTGAACTGATATCCCCTTCAATATCCTTTAGCTTATCTTCCAATGATTTTGGCAAGTTGCCAATAGGAACACCATTTCCATCTCCATCGCTGGTTAGCATTACCTTGCCCCCAGACATATTTAATTTCATAACTTTAGGAGGATTTATACCAAGCTTTATTCCTTCATTAACCAAGTATTGTGCAAAGCTTCTCCTTGTTTTAAAATCATCAACAGTCCTAACATGCCTCAATATACCCTTTACCTTTTTGAAGAATGCTATTTCATCATCCTCTGCATAACCCTTTATAATTCCCTTTGCATTTATTTGAAGAACTCCCTCAACAATCCTATCGGTCTTGCTCATGTCTTTATCCAGTTCTGTTCTCAACTTATCAAATGCAATATCACCAACAAATTTTTCATTGATTCTCATACCGGGATATTTCAATCCTCTTGTATAATCAATCCTGCTATCTTCCACAAGATTTAACATAAGCTTTGCCCACGTACTTGAATTATGTTCATTCAAGAATTCTTCCATTTGTTCATCTGTATTTCCGTTGTTTATGTGTTCACATTCATGAGCCAATGTATCAAGAATTATCCTGTAATAATCTTCTTCATTATCTATCTCAACAGGAAATTCTGATATAGATATTTCGCTTCCATCTGTGCTTGACGTTCCCGACAATGGATTAAAATATGTTGGTATGTTTCTTCCACAGTATATATCTGTTATGCTTGTAAGGAAATCTGATATTGCTTCCTTCTTTAATTCTTCAAGCTCAGACGCAGTTAATTCAATCTCCATATTAATCAACTATGCTGTATATTTCTTCTGGCGACTCATCTTTCATATTCCAAATAACAACATTGCAAGATTCTCCCTCTTGCAAATGTTCTCTTATAACACCATTTGATATACAATTTTTGCAATACATTCTTGGCTTCATTCTGTGCTCATAACCACGCTTATTCCATTTGTCGTTTCTGAAATTCTTTTTTCCATCTTTGAATATCCATACTATTCTCGTTTCCTTTGTAGAACCACAGTTTTCACATACGCCTACAATTCTATCGAGAACATAACCCATGCTTTCTTTAGGCAAAATTATCACCTCATTTTATTTTTCTTGAAGACTCTACATATCCCAAAAAATTTCCACAATACTTGCACACATAATCCTCTGGAACTATATCAAATCCAAGAAGGGATGCATCTCTTTTATTCGTCACATAAATAGTTCTGCATCTCTTACAGAAATATATTTCTATTTTCACTTCTTGTTACTCTCCATTTTCACAATACTATCTCTTGATATTATATAATATCCTCTGTCACCATAAGGGTGCAGATGAATTTTATCACCAAGATCTACGACTTTCCCGTGTTCATCACGCATTCCATACTGTGTTTTCCATCTTACATACATAAAATCACAAGTTCTCAATTTCTTCCATTATTTTATCTATATCAATATCTTCGTCATCAGATGAACTTTCTTTGTATTCCTCATCTCTCTTCTTCTGTTCTACTTCGTCCATTGATACTCCCTTAAGATGCTCGACTATATTCCTAACCTTTATCTCATCTTCGCCAGAATAATGATTAATTACAACCATCTCTCCAGCTTTCATCAATGGATTTTTTATTCCATTTTCGCTTAGAACCGTTGCTATATTTGCCCACCTTAATAGCCTTCTTGTTGATAGTCCCTTTTCAATTCTCTGTTGTTCATTTTCTGATGACCTTCTAATGCTATTAGCAACATCTACCATTCTTTCAGCAAGGTCATTGTATATTCCGCATCTGTTCTTTAGCAATTCAATTTCTGATGTAGAATCCAGATAATCAATCTTTATGATATCAAACCTGTCGAGAAATGCCTTATCCAATGGATTCACATAATGTTGCGTTCCTATGTTTGCAGTTGCTATTACTGCAAGATTATCCTTGTTTCCTCTTATAACTTCCCCGCCTCTTTCATGTATTACACAACTGCATCTGTCATCAAGCAATGGGAAGAACACGGATTGGACATTTGTCTCAAGTCTGTTTATTTCATCAATGAAAAGAATACACTTTCTTTTCTGCGAACACATCAATACCTTTGGAATTATACCATCAACCCAAATTGTGTTATCACCAAGTTGCATTGGAAAACCAATTAAATCCTCAACACGAGTGTCGGGTGTTCCCTGAATAGTATAGAAAGGCATATTCTCTTCTTCTGCCAACCTTCTTATTGATTCAGTCTTTCCACTTCCAGTATCTCCTTCCATCAAGATACTTGTTTTGAACATTATGGCTCTTATCTTATCCATCAAACCAAACGGATCGACAAACTCTTTCACATCAGATGGAACCATATTCTGAAAATTATAATCTCTGGATACCGGAAGATTCTTTACATTTGTGTTTCCATTTGACACAACGTTCTTTGACTTTTCGCTTAGATACCAACGATAATTTCTCGATTCATTTGTTCTTGATACAAGATCTTGTTCTTCGAGAGACATACACGCTTTTCTAACACCTTGATATGTCATCTCAAGTTCTCTCTCAAGATTCTTCGTGGTTTTAGAACCACTCTCCAAACTCCTGAGAATTTTCCTTTCCGTTTCAGACAACTTATTCATTTAATCACCCATACGCAAGTTCATTTTCTTCTTTCTCTTCAGGCACGTTATTTCCATCGCTTGCAGGATTGAAAAACTTTATGCTTCCCATCTTGAGCGACTTTTCAAGCAACATCATTTCTCTCATCTTAGTTGTGTTTGAATCAATCAAATCGGTTGCCGAATAAAGTACCTTTATTAATTCATTCACATTTTCGTCTTTGCTTAATTCGGATTTATATAAAATCCTGACTATACTACTTATCAATGATTGAGTGCTTATCATCATTTCAGTAAGCGAATATAGCTTACTATCAAGTTGTGCAATAGCAATTTGTGAAGAATCAAAATCTTCACCACTCAACATCTTTTCAACTGTTTCTTTATCTATTTTCATTTTATTCATCTTCCAAATCCAGATACGCAATCACATATGGTTTTATAGGACAGTTATCACATTCCTTACTATTTAATCTTTCCTTGCAATGCTCTTCTATGAAGATAAGGAACCTTCTTCGATTAACACCAAGGTTGATATTATCTCCCTTGTCTATTATTTTAACCATCTTTTTTCATTATCTCCCCTGTGATGACAATCAAGACAAAATGCATTCACAAATTTTCTTTGTAACTCAACCGATGGATGAACTACCTTTCCATATGAATTTGTGGTTTCCATAAATATAACTCTTTCCATTATCTCAACATGGAAGGAACCGCACTTTGGACATTTGTACTTTGCTCTCTTATATTCAATCATAAAATCCCCTCAGTTAAATTCGCCAGAACAACTATAACCAATACCCCCATACCCACACCCCATCTTACATTATATAATAATAATATAATAATAATAATATATTAATAGTGGTATTGCCTTAATGACGGTTTAATTATATAATAACATTACTATAAACTATTAACCCTTTTAGGGTTATGTATATATAGCCTCACGCATCTCTATCATCTTCAAAATTATACCATGTTATAGCGGGGATTCCATCTGGAATGAAAGACAACAAATATCTAGAATACTGGTTCCCAGACATCTTCAATACACTAAATAAATATGCAATGTATTTATACTTTTTATTAATTTCCACACTACATTTCTTTGTATACGCCCACGTTTTATCTTTGCCCAAAACAAGTTTTCTTTTACTGCTTTCCTGCACAAAATATTCACAATCTCTTTGTGGATAAAAATTATTATTATCACAAATTTTTCTATACATACATCTTGAGCATAGCTTGTTAGTAGATAAACTCAATTTTATTCACACGCTTTTATTCTTATATAAGAGTGACAAATCTAATATCATATCTTTTGATTCGTATTTTGTTAGATCAACAACAAAATCATTTGACTTCATTCTCACCCTTACATCATTTATATGAAGAACCCAAGGAATCAATGATATATCATAATTCATTAGTGATATATTTCTTTCTTTATGTGTGAACAACTCTTCTACATATGCATTTTTATATGTTTCATAAAGTGTTGTTATCAATCTTTTTAAATCATCAAATCCTAAGAACAATGCCGTTACATTTCCTATTGTCATAATCTCAAATTCGATGAACCAAATGGAAAATCCTCTCACCATTTGATAAGAAATAATATTTCCATCTTTAAGTTCAATTCGTGTCATCTAATTCAATTCCATCTAAAACATATTTTGTTTTTCTCTTGGCATATTCTTTTTCTTCGCTTGAGTATTGGTTAATCTTAGAACCCACAAGCATTAACCACAAAGACAAAACATATTGAAGAAGTGTAAGGAAGAATATTCCTCTATTGTCTATAAACTTATTTATGTCCTTGTTCATTTTTATTATTGTTTTTATATCGTTTGTTTCTCTAAATATATCAAAAAATGTCAATGTTTTTTCTCCTTTTTATATAACTTATATATCTCTTTCATAAAACCTTTTACCGATTTAGCACTAATTAATATCTCATCTGGATATTCTTTATCTGAAGATATTTGTTTTATTATAATATTACCATTTGAAGATCTCATTTGAATAGGAAAAAAGGCTCCGTTATTTATTCCTATCATTATCAACACCATAATTATTTAAATCATTCATAAGCTCTTCAATGAATAATATGCTTGTTGTATCATGTAGCACATCTGTTAAATCTTTTGCTGATATTTTGTCACCATTAAAGGCAATTTTTCTATTTCGAAGTTTCAATAATATACAATCAATGTCTCCACCTTCTGGTCTTTTATCTTTCTCTATTAAACAATCAATAACCACAATATTCTTTCCGTTGACTGTAATTGTTTTGCTTGTGTCTGTTTCATATATCAATTTAATCCCAATCCGCATTCTTGTAAACTCTTATACATCTCAATAGGAATCCCTTGAATGTTTCTTTGTCAAAGAAAACAAATCTATCTGCATCCTCATTTTCATTTCCCATCATAATAGTTATTTTATCTGTTTTCTTTTTTAATTTAAAAATTCCTTTGGTATCGGGCGTGCCATATTTAAATCCATTTGACACTCGTAACCAATCTCCATCTCCTGTTGTTGTTGTATATACATCAAATGCATTTAGATAAAAATTATTATATTCTGGGTCAAATTTAGTTTTCAAGTTCATAATTATTAAGCCTCCTTAAAACTTCTTTTATTGAAGTCTTTGAACCCTTTATAGCACCTATTCCCATAAAGCTCAATTTTGTATCTTCAAGTGTGCATTTTATTTCCTTGTCATTTACTTTATTCAATATATTTTTAATATCATCAACAGACAAAACAAATGCTCTAGGTGGCGGTCCTCTATGGTATATTCCTATCTTTCCATCACTTCTTTCCATAATCAATAATTTATCCATCATCTTACTCATCCCACGTTAAAGTCATATCCATCAATCTCAGACCATTCTCTTCATTTTTAATTTTAACTATCATAATATTTGATCTCAATGCACCATTCCAATCAACTACAATACTAAACACATTATTGAATATCATTGTATCCATATCTAGATAAGAATCAAAATGTTCTTTTATATCACTAGATAATATTACTGAATCTATTTTATTTTTATTTTTTTCAAGAAACAATAATATCTTTTTTACTGGAACTGGCAATTAGATTACTCCTTTGACTCGGGATTGTCGAAGCTGATAAGAACTTCATAACAGTCTTCACATTCTAAGGAAACATTTTCAGCATCATCACCATACATAACACATACGATTTTGTGCCCGATATGTCGCCTAAGATCTTCGAATCCTCCTTTGGGGTCAAGTCTTATGCTCATTATTCATCACTCCCTTAATTCATCTCTCGGTTAAATAAAACAAAAAGTGCCCATGAGGAAAAATGTGCTATTAAAAAATATATAAAAGCATACATAAAATCCCATTGAAACAATGCCACAAAGATTCCCATTACTCCAGCTAAAGTCAATCCTATAAGGATCGTAAGTGTAGTTGCAATTATTATATCTTTAACTATTCTACTGTTCACTCTAGATAGAATACATACAATTGGGTTTAGCTCAAGTATTCTCTTTACTTTGTCATTCATTACATCACATCAATAATATCCTTCATCGAATTGTGGTTCCATATTTTCCAGATACAGTTCTCCTATCTCATTAAAGAGTTCATCAGAGAAACCACTATTCAAGAACTTTCTTGATATGTCTTCGGCACACTTCATACATACTGGTTTCTTTTCTGATATAATGTACAGGTCTGTTCTTTCTACAGGTTCTCCACATATTTTACATATCATTTCATTACGCCTCCCAATTCTTTTTGTAATCCACCTACATGCACCAACAGTTGTTCTATATCGGCAAAGTAAGTTGCTATTTCTATTGCTTTTTCTTTTTTATGTTTCTTTTTTCCATCGCCGTTGTTTATATATATCGTTTCTGTTTTTCCAGATTGATACTCTATAAACATTTTAGGGGTGTAATAACCATCATGTCTTTTCTCAACAAAAACATAACTAACAAAATTTCCGTGGTCGAACCCGCCTCTAATAAATGGATAACTTTCTGATTCATCCCTTATTTTTAATTTTCTCACCTAACTTTACTCTCCACGTTCTTGTAATCTTCCTGAATATACACCAATTTCATATCCTATTATACCCAACACAATAAGAAGAAAAAATATTAAATTAATTTTTTCTAACGCCATTGCATTTCCAACACCAATAACAACTAATACCCATCCGAAACACCAAATAAAGAAATTTTTCATTTTTCATAATTCTCCTTTAAGTTTTAATATTTTGTATAATGCTTTAATAATAGAAGGTATCTCTTCTACCAAGATTGGAACGCTTTTAATTTCAGTTTTTGTTATTTCAGTTTCATAGTAAATTAAACTATCATTTGAATCTACAATATCTATCATTCCCTTGTATTTTTCACCTAGTCCATCAATGAAATACCATGAATAATCATCTATATTTTCAATTGCCATTTTCTGTTTCACCCAATAGAAAATACTCTGCATCTGAATCGGAATTGAATATAGTTTGTTCACACTCTGGGCAAACATATTCGTTTATTGCTTCTTCTGAATCATCAATAAAACTATCGTGTTCATAGAATTCTATATATCTTATTGCTTCTTCTGAATCATCAATAAAACTATCGTGTTCATAGAATTCTATATATCTTATTGCTTCTTCTGAATCATCAATAAAACTATCGTGTTCATAGAATTCTA
>Ga0180431_10000974_pt1 | contig 40209 bp, 20 predicted proteins | sample SS_ome_11_FD_132459 | JGI IMG/M metagenome (GOLD analysis project Ga0180431, IMG submission 132459) | Hypersaline lake sediment archaeal communities from the Salton Sea, California, USA - SS_1_MS_1 metaG | ecosystem: Environmental > Aquatic > Non-marine Saline and Alkaline > Hypersaline >... | reverse complement strand
TACTATATTTATCTATGTTAACGATAATGATTTTCATAAAGGAGATATGCTTGAGCTTGAAGATGAATCTACATTGCGTGTTAGAGAAGATGATCCAATACAGGTTGAAGGAAAATTATGGAGGGTTGATACCGTAGTAGGATTAAATGATCCTAAAGCCTATGTAGATAAAGAAATGCTATCTGAAGGTAGACAAATTAAAATATTAAAAGTAAAATGAAAGAAGAATTTAATTTTTATGAAAAACCTATAATACTACCAAATTATTCTATTAGAGTATTATTATATAAGATGGAAACCGAAGAATATATTGATAAAGGATATTTTACAGAAGATCAGTTTAACGATTTTTTAAAAGCAATAAAAAAAATATATTTAACTGGGTTTCATTTGCATCCAGGAGATATAGTACATGATGAAAATGATCATAGTAGGGTTAAAGAAGTATGGTACTGTTATGATAATGGCAATTTAACAATAGAAATAGTATTTATATTATGAAAGAAGAAAAATATAATCTTACTGTACCAACTGATGGCAGCCAGGCTTTTACTGTTCCTAACAATGCAGCAGGCAAGGCCTTTATAGAACTCTTGAGAGCTTTTATAAACAGAAAGCACTACACTATCCGTATGAGAGGCAGACACTCTAATCGTAATGCAGCCTTTAAGAAATATCAAAAGAAGCACCCTGGGTGGTTGCCTAATTATGACCGTGATGTACCACTGGAAGTAGCTGAAACTATAGCTATATACCTTGAGGCAGATTGGGAACGTAAACGCCAGGCAGAACTTTATGTTAAAGAATGCGAAGTAACCAGGCTGGAAGGAAGAGTTTATAACGCCAGGCAAATATTCCGTAATATTATTGAAGAAGTAAACCAAATCGATCTAACATGAGCAAAGAAATAAAAACAATCATTAATGGTCTTGATACGTTAACCAGGATAAAGCCAGCAGCAAGCAAGAATACCATTGCAGTAGAGTTTGGTTTAAATATAGTAGATCCGGTAAAAGGAATGGTTACAATTACTTTTGGTGATGAAGGAATAGCTGTGGATCTCTGGAAGATTGACCAGAAAGGAAAAGCCGAATGCTGCGGAAGTATGTATGAGTTTATCCATGAATTCCAGATAATAGAATAAATGAAGTATATTTGTAATAGTGAAGATACTAATTTTTATACTACTACCTATATCTGTATTTTCTCAATATCTGGGAAGTGAATTAATCTTATTTAAAGGAAAAGCTGAAGCTACAATATCTTATACACAAAAGGTAGATAATATTACCTTAAAAGGATCTGTTCACTTTCCACACACTTATATTTATTATACTATCGATCCACTATATCATGTTGAAGAAAAATGCAAGTTCAAGATAAGTTACGAAATTTGCTACGTAAAGCTATTTTCCTTCGGTTTAAGACACGATCTCTGCTGGGTTGATAGAATATACCTAAAGCCTCCTGCACGCTGGAATACGTTTTGTGTTCAGACCAGTGTTTTTTACAATCGATTATATGGTGTAATAGGATATGGAAATATTGTATATTGCAGTTTATTATTTAATACTAAATACCTGGGCCTGGTGGCAGGTCTGAGAATAAACCTTAAAAAAAATGGACAATCAAACCGTAGATCTGATAAGTAAATGTATTGAAACTATTAAAGAAAGAGAAAACTTCTTAGGAGGTGCATCGGACTATAAAAATGGTAGCCCTGGTGCTCATATTACTCCTGAAGTATCTTTCCACTGTATCGGTGGATTAGATGGCCGTTGTAAGCTGACAAGGGAAGAAATAGAATATCTGGTAGAATCTTCGAAAAAGAAAATAGAAAGCCTTAAAGAAACTATTACATTAGCTTGTGAGAAAAATGTCAGATCTTGAGATAGCATATTACTTATCATTTGTAAATATTAATGGCCAGCTGCAGCATCCTAAAGGCTGGACTCTTGAAGAATATAAAAACAATCAAAAACCATAGCTTATGGAACCATCAGTAATTGCCTTCTTTGCATTGGCAGGACTTGTAATATTTATGTATGTTGCTAATGAAAGAAAGAAAAAACAGGACAGAGAAGAAAAGAAAAAATAATAATTAAAGGGAGCCAATGTTTCATCGCATTTTTGGGAAGGAAAGGGGAATCTTTTCCCGGCTCCCTTAATTTTACTTATTATGAAAAACGCAGACGAAATCTATAAAAAAGCACTGGCTAAGGGTATGATAGCTAATGAGCAGATACCTATGTTTGACGAAAAGGATCTTCCGGAAAGAGAATTAACCTCAGCTGTATCTGAAACTACTGAAGAAGATGATCAGTACAGAATGGTTGTATTAAAGATACCAGGATTTAAGCATTATAAGCTGAACCCTTCCGGAAATCCTATCTCTAAACAATCTGATAAGCATACTTTGCAAAGAGTAAAAGCAGGGCCTAATAAGGGCGATGTATTTACTTTTAAGAACAAAAAGACCGGTAGGCTCGATTGTATCTTAAGACACTACCAGCCACCTGTGATACGCCATTATGAAAAGCATATAATGAGCCATGCTATCCAGCAAGTACCCAACTTTAAAAAGTTTACTAAAGAGGTACATATACTGCAAATGGAATTTATATTTACTATTCCTGCCAACTATGCCAAGTACAAGATTAAGGAGATAGAAAATGGTATTATTCATTATAAGACTACGGCTCCTGATCTTCCGGATAATCTTAAAAAACCTGTCTGGGATGCTTTAGAAGGCTACCTGTTCGATAACGACAGTATCATATGTTCCGAGACCGGTGTACTAAAAAGATACGGCATAAAGCCTGGTATAATAATTAAACTGAAAGGAAAATGAAAAAGAAACTCAACGCAGAACCTAAAGAGCATAATAAAAACAAGAATAAAAACTCTCTGTGGCGTAATCCGGAGAAAGCTAAGTACACAAACGTAACTTGCTTTGATCTTCTGCTGGACAGAAAAGAGATCCGGTGTCGCTATTGCCATAAGTCAGCTGAACTAAGGAGCAAATTCTTATCTGAAGCTGCACCAGATATAATTGCATTTAAGAAAAAGCATACAACTTGTGCTAAAAGAATTAAAAAAAGATTTAAACCTCAAGGAGGATAAACAATGAGTAGGTGGAAAGATAAAGAACTTAAAAATATTAAATATCTTTTTTATGCTGTATCAGATGAAAATATTAGGCAATTAGAAAAATGGGGAGTACAAGATCACTCACCGTTTATATGGATAACGGCACTAACAGAAGAAGTGGGTGAATTATCAGAGGCGACACTTAAACAGCATTTCGGGGGTTCAAATCACGGCAAAAAGCAGGTTTATAATGAAGCAATTCAGGTAGCAACATTAGCATTAAAGATCGCTGAAATGAATATGGAGGAATAAGTTATGAGTGAATATAAAGACACTAAATGTTATAAGGGTTGGAGTAATGGTGACTGTTGCTGTAACTGTGAGCATCGTGTTAAAATAATGAAACACCCATCCAACAAAGGTATCGCTAAGGGCAGTATATCAGAAGTTATGGGATATGGGTGCAAGTGTCCGTTAGAAGACGGTAGTATGAAAGGGAGTGTTGTATTTTCCGATTGGAAACACGGATATTGTGAGTTATATTGGAGAAAGGAGGAATAAGCTATGGCACGTAGAAAACCAGTAAGTCCTAAAAATACCAAACGTACAGGAAACGTTACAAGAAGAAGAACCAGAAGGAAATGTTGTGGCAATAATAAATAAATAAAAAAAGGGTAGGCTCAATTTTGGCCTACCCCCTTTTTGTATCGTTTAGGCAAGTGTACTATCCTTTACCTTCGATATGGTTGTAAATCTGTCCGAGGTACATAGGGCCCCAGGCTTTGTCAACCATTTTCTTTATAAGTCCTAATTCCTCAATAGTCAATTCAATCTGTCCTTTCGACTTATAAACCTTATGAGCCAGATCATGTCTTAACAGCTTTTCCTCCGGTGGTACTTTTTCATCCGGATAGCTGCTCATAAGAGCTGTCGAAACAGCTTGCTTCATAGTTACTATTTCTACTTCGCCTGATTTCTGGTTGTTTTCCTTAATAGGATCTCCATCCATGTCCTTTAATGGTACATTAAAATTAATCTTTGCCATTGTTCTAAAAATTTTTAGTTAAACATTATAATGATTGCAAATATATGAATTATGGACTCATATCCAAAGTATATTCTGATCCGTTAATATAAACATGAACTCCATCGGTTTCTGTCCATATCTCTCCATCTTGAGGAGTACCAGGTGTACCGGATCTGTGAGGAAGCAATAGTACATCATTAATAGTAACACGGCCGGTATCATCACTTCTGTTACGGTTAAAGTCTCCAGAGATAAGGTCTATCTTATCAGCATCTTGATTTAATCCACTAATAGCTAATTGATAACTCTCAGTAGTTAAACCATCACCGGCATACATTCCTAACAGCAAATTTCTAACACCTGTTGTAACATTGGTACCGGCACCATAACCATACATAGTATTGTTATTTCCCGTAGTCATAGCTGCAGCAGCATAAGTGCCTATAATAGTGTTACTATAAGTTGTCTGAATCAAATCAGCAGCCTGATAACCTATAATAATGGAATTAGTCATCCGATAATCTCCGGAAGCTCCCTGAGCAGCTTGTTTACCAATAACTACATTACTTGAAGAAGCACTGGTAACATTGGTATGCCTCATGTATGCCTGATATCCGATAATAACATTGCTATACATTTGTGTAGAGGCTCCTCCTGCAACATTTCCAAAAATCAATGAATCATATATCAGAGTTGCTGCATCAGCAGCTTGTCTGCCAATAACCAAGTTATTATTAGAAGATGAAGCATGGCTTAAAGATTGAAGAGCACTGGATCCGATAGCAATATTATAGTTTCCGGAAATATTATCTCTTAATGCCCGGTATCCTATTGCTACATTCTCCGAACCTGTAGTTGTATTTTCGGCAGCTGTATGTCCAAAAGCTACATTAAAGTTTCCAGTTGTCAGATCATTAAAAACAGCATAACCAGCACCTACATTGGAACTACCTGTTGTAATAGCATTTCCGGCACTGTTACCAAACATCACATTATTACTACCAGAACATGAAGGATCATCCATAGTATTATAACCAATGGCTATATTGTTATTTCCTGTTCCATATAACAGAGCAGATCTGCCTATACCTATAGAGTCGTCTCCTTCATAATATCTTCCTGAGTAATATCCGATAAATACATTATCTGAACCTGATACAAGAGAAAACAAACTATCACGCCCGATAGCTACATTATTATCTCCATCTTGTAATGATGTTAGAGTATAAGCACCAATACCTGTATTACTATCTCCTGTTACTGAAGCTGTAGGAGGAGCTGCACCTTTTCCGGAATAAGCACCAATAAAAGTATTGTAGCTGGCAGTATCAGCCTGGTATCTTCCTGCATCTGTTCCAATAAATACACCATATTCAAGGCGTACTGGTAAAGTACCTTCTCCTGCACCGGCATATAAACCTATAGCAACTGTTGAATAAACATCAGGAAAATATCTTAAAGCACCATCACCAATAGCAACAGCATTACCACTTCCAGTTTGTGTATAAAGAGTATAATTACCAATGGCTATGTTGCCTGTTACTGCTACGGCTGAAAATAATGCTTCACGACCAAGACCTATATTGTTAGATCCTGTTACATCAGGTAGTACATATTTACCAACAGCAATATTATAGGCTCCTGAAACAACATCTTCCAGGTTTCCTACTCCTATAGCAATATTATTATTACCACCTATCATATTAGTAAAATGATCTGCACCTATACCAATATTATCAAGACCGGTAATGGTATTAGTTCCTACAGCATTACCAATATATACTGAGTTAAGGTTGGTATTATGTGGATTTACACGCAGGCCTGCAGCTGAACCACTAACCAGTCCGATATCTACATATCCTGTATGATTTTTCGAATAAATATTTAAAGAACCATCAATATCCCAGTAGGCTGTACCCGGAGAAATAGTAGAAGGATCGATAACTGTTACCTGGCCTCCTTCCCAACCAAGCACCCATGTAGATAGATCATCTTGAGAAGGCAGTCCTAAAAACAATTCCCCTCTTTTGGGATTACCAACACCAGCAGGAAGATTAACATAAGTATTGCCCTCCTGATCACCATCACCCGGATAAATATATACATGGCCACCTGTTCCGGTAGAACCTGAAGAATCTCCACCATATAAATAAGCATCTCCGCCACCAGAGCTTGCACCACCTGAAGCAGCACCGGCTCCTAAATACAGATTACCTGCAACTTCGTTTCCGGTAGTAGGTGTTACATTGGCATCTGCAGCAAGTATATAAAAACTATCTCCATTGCCAGGAGAGGCTGGTTGAGCAATATCAATAGTTCTGTCTGCACCTTCAATAAACTGAAAGTTACCGGCTACATTAAGCTTTTCTGCACCTGCAGTAGCACCGATAGATACATTGTAACTGGTATTAATAGGATACAGATCACTGCCTGTAAGATCCCAGAGGTTAATACCTGGTGCCTGAATCTGTAAATTACCTAAAGCATCTACATAAACATTATATCCGGCAAATCCTGCAAGATCATTGAGTTTAAGGCTGTCAAAAGTTACATCTGCAGAAGTATGAATATCCTGTATTGTGGTTAGCTGTGCTGTATCTCCGGCACCAAGCAGATCAAGATTAAGAGGATCATAATCAACATCTACTGTAAGGACTGTTCCCACAAGTGAAGCTGTAAGGCCATATCTCCAGTTAAATGTAGGAGGCTGTAGCAAAGTAGAAAGAGCTGTCCATCCATAAATACCTAATACCATATCATCTGTAATTACTACAGGAGTACCAGGGCAAAATCCTGATTCACCTACAGAATATAACGGGTGGTGTGCAGGAGAAGCTGCTGGTGTGCCTCCGGGAGTAATACGATTAGATAGTGCACCATGCTGGGCATCGGAAATGTTAGCTATAAACTCAAGTTCATCAGGAACATTATTAACTTGTAACAGGTATTCAGAAGAACCACCATAACTATTAGGCGTATCTGTTAAATCTGTAAATTCATCTACTCCAGTAGAAAGATTGGCCCTGGTATCATATCCTATAAGGCCGGTAGTATCATCATAAACGAGTACCCGGGGGCTTACTACATCTTGAGCCACTTCTCCAATGTATGTAGATCCTATAGCTGCAAATACAGGCCCTAAGCCTCTGTTTAAATATACACTACCATAATCTCCAGTACCTCCACCAGAACCACCCATAAGATGAACATCACCACCATCATAATTAACGCCATCTCCATCTCCACCTTCAAGTGTTAAAGCACCTCCTTTATAATCAGCACCAGCACTAAAAGCATCTCCAGCTTGTATGCCAAGAATATATCCGATACCAACATTACTTCTCTGTACGTTGTAGATTTCTCTGTTAGCATTTTTGCTAAGAGCTATATTTCCTGAGACCTCAAGAGCCTCTGCAGGCGATATACCTGCAAACCCAGCACCGATGCCTACCGGCTCGCCAAGATTAGTAGGATATAACCACCCGCCTACATCATGTGTCCACCATGCTGAAGCTATATTGGCTCTTGTATCTGTAACAATCTTTCCACTACCATCAACAAGTAAAATATCAGTAGCAAATAAATCTGTACTTATACTACCAAGATAAGTGTCTCCTTGAGCAGCACCCAATTCATTACGGTTAAGATAAACATCTCCAACGCCATCGCCGGTACCACCATAAATTGCTACAAGGCCTGAGCTATTAGCACCACCAGATCCTCCACCGTCTCCGGACTTTAATATAAGATTACCACCGGTATAACTTCCTACACCTGCACCGGCATCTCCGGCCTCTATCGTAAGATCACCACCTGCAGTAGCAGCACTACTTGTAAGAACGGTAATAGATCGATCAACATCTTCTGTCAATGAAATATCTCCACCAACTTCCAGTTCTGTCTGAGGTGCATCTGTAATAGCTATACCAACATCATCAGTATTAGTTGTTGGATAAAGATATCCGGCACCATTACGGGTCCAATATCCTGTTCCTGTAGCATCAATAACTATCTGCCCGGTAGCATCTACCATTATATTCCTATTACCGACTCCGGCCAGACTGCTTAAAGTAAGCCCTGCAAATGTAGGAGAGGCCGTAGCATCAATATCCTGTATGGTATTTAAAGCTCCGTTAGATCCCGGGCCACCGTCAATTTTCAGGTTTGTAGCATTATAATCCACATCTGAAACACCTGCAGCATTAACAAGACCATCACGCCAGGTAACTGTAGGCTCAAAGATTGCACCTAAAGCTACATTCTGCCAGTCCAGTGTCGCAACCTGATATTGTAATACATCTCCATTAGCAAGACCAGCCAGATTAACATCACCCAGTTCTCCTATATCATTAACCAGGTGCACATGATCTGATCGACTTAATGTAGTAGCAACACCCAGTACTGCAGGAGTAGCTGCCTTAGCCGGTAATACTACTGCCTCATAATCTCCACTGATAGTAATTGCAGCACTACCATCATAAGATGCTGCAGGTGCACCGGCAAGGCCATTGCCTATAGTAAGAGCTGCATTGATATTAGCAGGATTGGCAATAAAATCAATATCATTTACATTCTGTGTAATAGTAACAGAACCATCTGAAGATTGCAATGTCCTGAATTGAAGATCAAGCACTACCTTACTGGAAAATACTTGCACAAAACCACCAATATTAGAAGCAGTATTTGTTTCTCCGCCACCACCCGCAGGAGTACGCCATGTACCATCTGCAGCAAGAAACTTTCCACTTACTACCCAATCATTTTGAGCAGCCGGAGGAACAGCACCTTTTACACTTGTACCCGGATTACCATCATCTCCTATAAATAAGGGAAGATAATTATAAGGGAACTGTGAAGAAGCATTAAGTCGTACCAAACAGCCAGGATCAGCAGCATTATCAACACAAAGTTGAGAAGCATATCCAAATCCTGCAGCAGAATAATCTCCGGAAATAAATTTCTTTGTGGCAGTATCATAGAACAGAAGATCCCTGTCAGATACCAGAGGATAACCCATACTGGCTCCTCCCCACGAACCTGCTATATCCACATCAAGATGATCATCCAGAGTGTGTGTGTCTATATCAAGGTTAGATAAATCTCCCCAGGATATAATACCATTATCATTTCGTAGTACCCATATACCAGAGGTAGATGTAGCACATGTAAATACGTCAAGGTTATTAGCAACTAATACTGAACCAGCAGGTATATCTCCTAAACCGGTACCGCCTTTTTTTACAGCTAATACACCCGGCGTTTGTTGAAGTCCAAAACGTTCACCAGCCATAACTTTTTATTTTAAAATTCCGTAATTTTTGAGAATACCTATTAATGTTCCTAATATATCTGCTATTTCATCTTCATTAGTGCTATCACAATCCAGCGTATAAACCGGAGTGTCATTAGTTATTGTCCAGGTGTTTGAATCTCTGGGAACCGGTGTAGCACCCCACCAGCCCATTTCGATTGTCTCAAGACCACCAAATTGTACTTTACCTTGAAAAATACTTGTGCCTGCATGATATCCGATATTGATAGTTCCATCTGTACCTACTCCAGTAGCCGCCCCTGCAGCAATATTAATATCTCCACCATTTTTATTTGTACCAAATCCTGCACTGCCTAAGATAGAAAGATGATAACCATCGTTACTTGCTGTCGGTGTTACCATTTCTATCTGTCTGTCTGCAGCTTCAAAATTAATATCTGCAAGTACTCTTAAAGCACTGCCATTAAAAAGCAGGTTAGCCTCAGCCTGCAAGGTATCCGTTACTGCAGTACATGAGATCATTCTGTTATCAGCCTGATCATTTATAATGATATTATTTCCGGAAACAGCTGTATAAGGATACCAGCCTTTCACACCGGCAGCATTTGTGCCGTATAGGTAATTTGCAGGAGGAGTATTTAAGTCTCCATCGAGCCTTGCACCATCTGTAGTAGCAATAAAAGAAGTACCATTGGTAACATCTGGATTAAGAGCAATGGTTTTATCACCGGCCTGTATTAAGCCCACACCTGCTACAGTAGGATCAAGATGAATATTGGTTACACCGCCTTCATTGATTTTAATAGTATCTCCGTCAATAATAAGAGTACTGCTATCTACATTAACAGCCAGGGGAGAACCACAACCTCCTGTAAGGCCAGCACCGGCTACTGAGGCAGATAATTGAACCTCTGTAATAGAACAGTCTACTATCTCAATACCTGTTGTTTCATACTTAAAGAAAGTAGAACTAAGATAAGTGGCTGTTCCTGCAGGGCCAACCTTAACCAATTCATCAGTAAGTGAAGGAGGCCCACCGCCAGGATCTACATTTAAGGCATGATACCCTTTTACTCCTGAAGCATTTGTACCGTAGTAGTAATACGCCCCCGGAGAACCCTGATCATTAAGGAATTGAATATTCCCATTAGAGTTAATCTCAAGGCTATGCTCTACTGCAGCACGAATACCAAAGTCCAGGCGTTTATCTGTACCATCATCATAGGTAAGCCACCTTACCCTGATACCATGATCGATATTATCAGTACCGGATAAAAGTGTATGCTCTGTTCTTTCAGTATTATAGATGTTTGGGAGCTGGTGAGGCTGTACTACTCTTCTGTGTCCATCTGCATCATCATCAAAGCGAAGCAGTGTAGGATCATCAGCAGCCAGCTTTACATGACCGGCCTCATTTAACTTAGCTGTATCAGCTACTTCTGCAGGAAAAAGAACAGATTGAAAGAGTTGTCTGTACCTTTGTTCCGTAGGTATATTCTCTACTGAGAACTTAGAATACGGTGTACCTGCAGGGCCAAAGAAAAAATTTCGTTCTTTACGTACCATGGTTGTATATTATTAAGTATTAATCGTTGGGGCCTCTCACCCTGTTAATAGGATCTACCGCACTTTCAATAATCATGTAGTTAATCCCATCATGTGTAGACTCTTTCTTTCCTAAATTCTCTTCCTCTAATAGTTTATTTATATTGACTCCTCTGCAATAGAAATGCTCACGAATACAGTCTATTTTATATTCTTCCCTGTAATAAGCACTTCCCTGGTCTTTACCATCGCTGGAGTTTAAAGCATCATTTATTCTCACTTGCCTGATAATAGCAAGATAGCTATGTAAATACAGAAAATCATTAAGAAGATCTATATCACACTGGCAGTCGTTACCGAATACAAGTCCATTAAGAGTAGTTTTCCAAACTTCACTTATATCATCACCCAGTAACTCTATAAAGCGTATTGCAGATTCATCTTCCGGAGTAACTTCCGGAAACCCGCAACAATCTACTGTAGTAAAAGGATCGTATGCCATAACATTTATATTTAGCAGCTGCAGTCTGAAGCATTAAAGCTATCATCACAAACACCACATCTGTCAGTAATTAAATTAAGTTTAGTAATCATATCTCCTACCAGTTCTATATGCTCAAGGCGATCTGAGTCTGGTTCTGTAAAGACTCCGATGTACTTCATCTTGTCTGTATGTATGTAAGCATACAAAGGCCAGTATAGCCCATTGATAAGATTAAGTTCATCACGATAACGCCTGAGTTTGGATTTAGCTGCAGGATCACAATGTTCGGTACATGGATCATCTGCAGTACAAAGGATATACTGAATAAGGTTTACCACACAGGTCTGAAGATCACACCAATCATAAATAACATGATACTCTACCTGGCTTATATCAAAAACATAAACACCATCTTCAGGTAGTGTGATATTCAGACTTGCTCCTGGGCTGGGAGCTGTATATTCTGCAATCGTTTCTCCTACATAGTTCTTAACAGTTATAGTATATGGAGTAAGTACGGGAGAAGATGAAAGAGTATTTTCTACTTTATAGATATGGCAATCCGTATTAACAATAGAAAAGATACTGCAGGTCATAATGTTTGTATCAGTATCCCTGAGTACTGTAGTCGGAGAATTTGATACTCCACTCATAAAATAATTATAACCGGTATCTGTTTCATCTATAGCTGTCCAGTCGGATCCGGATTCAGGTGTATCTGTTGTTATTCCTCCACTTACATTTATCCAGAATGTACCTTCATGGTAGACGATACAATATTCATCATAAGAGCCAGCAGCCCATACCGGAACAAGGAAAACTTCAGTGTCGTATTCTTGCTGGTTTTCTGTAGGAACAAACCATTCTGCAGGATAATCAGCAGAGCCAGGGTTAGTAAAATCTGTAAGGTTTTGATCAACTGAAAGCGTACCGCCTATTACACCATGCCTAACATATAAAGCTAAAGCATAATCATCTCTGTCCTCAGTACCATAAGCAGTAATATCTTCTACATGAATATAACCACATTCATCGTAGGTATTTGTTTGTATTCTGAAATCAATAGCCATGATTAAATATTTTTGTAAAATTAATATCTTATATACTACAAATCAAATTAATTCTCTGATCCTGCTATAAATTCGCTGAGCTTTACAACATCTTGAGCACCACGTACCGGCCCGGTGTATCTCATAAGCGTATCTACATTCTTCTTTCCTATACTTACATTAAATAAATCCAGTACAGACTGCAGAATAGGTATCTGGAAAAAGCCTTCAATACCAAGTACAACGAATATATCGCTATACAGCCAGTTAAACCTTCTTCTGAAGTCTCCAGCTGAGTCTTTGCCATATTTCTCCTCTCTCTCTTTACCTATACCTCTTATAAGAAAATAAATAAGCGATAGCATAGCTACCTGGATACCTGCCTTTGCAATATTCATTCTTCGCATAGGAGTTTGGTTTCTCCACCACTCTGCAGCAGATTCATTCTTCAGGTTAGAAAGCATCCTGAAGCTACTCATAACACTCTGCCACATACCTTCTATCTCGATAACTTCCTTTACAGATATCCAGTCTCCATTTTCATCTTTTACTGCCTTATAACCGGCTCCTGCCCGTGTCTTTCTTTTATGGGCAAACAGCCCGGCGTTCCATAAACGATCAAAGGCAAACATTCTAAACTGTGATAATGCCTGGCCAACATAGGTCTGTCCGGCAATAGCCTTGCTCTGATCATCCATACTTCCGATAATAAACTTATCTCCATACCATTTTAAAAGGCCTGTAGCAAGTGTATAATCGTATCCTCTGGCAAGTTTAGTATCATCCGGACTCATAACACCCTGATCAATTAAACGATCTCTCAGGGCATCTTTAACAGCATGCTCTCCTCTTTCTGTTTTCTGTACCCTCTTTCCACCCTGATCTTTGTAGAACTGATCATCTTTAGTCTCATCATAACTGATCTCTCCAGTCTTAGGATTATAGGTATAAGCATCCCAGCTACCATGTTTGAGCATTACCGCTGTCATACCTATCAATCTTGCCCAGGCATCCGTTCCCCAGTTACCCATGTGAGCTACCTGTTCTGTAAGAAGATTACGCTTAGTAGGATTAATAAAGATACTCTCAAGAACATCTCTTTCTGTTCTATCAACTATCTGGAACATATATCCTAAAGCACGCATCTTCTTAAAGTCAGAAAAGAACAGCTTATTGGCAGTAGTTACTTCTTTAACGCCAGGCAACTGATTAACTGAATCAGCACCTTCTTCTACACCCCAGTTAGCAATAGAAGCTGCCAAAGGTTCTGTAATAAGGCGTACCGTATTAAAGCCTAAACTCTTTAAAGCAATAATAGGTTTAAATCCAAGAGCAACAAAAGAGTTAAGGTGTAGGGCCCCTCTGAAGAAAGCAGCTTTATTTACCTTAACACCCCATGGAGTAGTAATATAATCATTAACCGGATCAGATGTTTTACGGTGAACATTACGCTTGTAATATTCTTCAAGCCACCTTCTGTTATGTGTCTGGGTAATACCTGCACTCTCAAGCATATTAAATGCAGCATTGGCATCATTATAAGCAGGTACTACCCTTCTTTCATAAACCTCTTTTCTTAATCCGGACAGCATAAAGTAATTGGATATGTTCTCAAGATTTGTAGAGGTATATTGATTTTTACCATAATCTACAACCCTGTATTGTCCATTAATAAGAGCCAGGCCCATATCTGCAAGCCTGTTAGGTTCGTTCAGCTGTGCATAGAATACAGCACTAACTTCATCCAGGCGGGATATATCTCCGATCTTATCTTCAAAAAGATTCTCCCAGTTGGCATACTGCTGCTCAAGTTTCTTAGCACCTGCCTTAACACCGGTTCTGGTTAGCTTGGTAAGCATCTCATTAACGCTTTGCGTCATTACCGGCACTGATCCTCTTGGAAATAACTGTTCAAACTCTTTATAAGCTCTGTCCATAGTAAACTTACTATCATCAATAAGATCTGAGTTTCCACGCAAGATATTATTCCAGTAGATGTTTTTTGCCCATTGTTCTTTCCAGTGATCATAAAGTTTATTGTAATACTTGATCTGATCCAGGGTAACTGTTCTTGCAGCAAGAGCCTGCTTGGTTATATCACTATTAACATCATGGTGTACCATAGGAAGATAATATTCAATAACATCTCCCTTCTTTATATTATGCACCGGATCATCTTTGTGAGCAACTGTCTTTTGCTTTATATAAAGGCCCCTGAAGTAATGACTGCCTATATCGTGCATCCGTGAAGTAAACGCCTGGCCGACTCCTGATGTAGACATATTGAAGTGTGCCTGAATAATGCTTTTACTCAGAGGTTTTACATCTGTCTGGTAAGCACGCATCCTCTCGATGATCTCATTTTTGGCTACTCCCATTTCTTCCCAAACAACCTGAAGAATATCACTTTCTGCATTGTGAGCATTAAGCATATACTTGCCCATAGAGTGCATATCCGTTACCGTATTGATATAACCGATATTACCGGTCTTTGCCTCCATAATAGCTCTTGATAGCACCTGGTAGTCAAAACGGTCTTTAGCCGGCTCTAAACCAAACCTGCGGGTAAGATATTTTTGCATTACCCTGAAGGCTCTTATCATCTGGCTTTTTGTCAGGTTCGGATCCATTAAGGCTTTATTTACCTTAGTAGCTACCTGGTTAAAATCCTTATTCGATTCATATTCTTTTAAGAACATTCTGGCTCGATGAATAAAAGACTGGTTGTAATCAGAATTATACAGCTCTTCATTGGTAAGTACCTGCTTGATCTTATCATTCTGAAGCATACCCATAAAAATATCATTCTCACTAAGCAATTTAATATTCTTGAGGGTAAGGTTTATATCAGGGATCATCTTTTTATTAACACTGGTCTTGGTAAGCTGTGCAACACCAATGTTTCTAATCCTGATATTACCGGCACTCTTCATTTTCATCACTGCCATGGTAATAAGCAGCCTTCTGATATCTCCATCTTTATTAGTCATGCCATCAGCACCTAACTTCTCAATTTTCAGATTGTACTTACGATCACTTTCATAGGCACTCATCATTCCTGAGCCCTGAACATCAGCACCAGTTTCCATAATAGGTCGTGGCGTAACATCTATAATAGAAAGGTCAACCACATCATCAACTATACCATGTACTACTACCATCGGATTGAATCCTGTAAAGTCCGGATCATAGAATTTCTTCAGCTGATCATCTCTGGCCATATCTTCATACTCCATTACACGAAGGAATGTATCGCCTACGCCCATTTGTGCCATAAGCTCCTCTATAGCGGCCTGAGTGTAGGAATCTCTGCCGAAAGCTTCAACAATAGCTGCTTCAGTATCTTTGCCAGCCTTAATAAGATCAATCATCTTTTTCAGTTTAGGCTTAAAGTTGTATTCCTGGCTGTAATATACCGGTGCTATTTCATTACGGATCTTTCTACGGAAAGTATCCATATCAAGATTAGCATCGTACCTGAAGAACTTGTTACCTACCCTGTGTGTATAATAACTCTTACCACCCTGGGTATCTGTATTGGCACGCATAGAGTTAAATATCCACTCTACCAGCCTATCCTCTTTCTCCATTGCAGTGTCAATACTATCAAGACCGTTATTGTTAAGTATATTATGAATATCTTTAATAACAGTAATAGGCTTAACAGAGGTGAAATCCATTAGGAAGTCTTTAAAAGGAATACTCCTTTTTTGATCATTTAGATTCTGAGCATCTTTAGCAAAAATTTCAGCATAAGAACTCTGTGATATTTTATTGCCATTTACATAATAGGCATTGAAAACATTCTGAACATCTTGACTATTGAAATTAAGAATAGGCCTGCCTTTTAATACCTGTCCGGTAAAAGCACTGTAAATATGTGCCAGCCTGGTTCTGCCATATGTAATATCAAGATCACCGGCATCGATGAAATTATTTTCGAATAATCTCTGGAAGAAATTATTAATGCGATTAACAAACTTTTTAGCCCTATCCCAGACACTATCGATAAAAGAACGGCTTTCACCAGCTTGCTTAACATTGTTGCTCAACAGCCAACCCTCTACCAGTTCTCTTGAGGCAAATCCTGCAATGGTAGCCATTACTTCGTCTCTTAAGAAATCTCCCTCCAGATTGGTATCAGCCATAATCTTCATAGCTACAGGATCTTTTCTGTCTATCATATCCTGAGCATCCCGGGCCATAGCTTCCCAAAGGTTCCTGTTAGTAACATACATTACTTTATTCCAGATATGGGCCAGCTCATGTATAAAGGTAGTTGAGGTAACACGATCCATATTGAAGTGTACTCCAGATTCATCTACCCAGGCAATAGGGATTTTATTATCCGGTCTCTCCTCTAATGCCTTCATTGTAGTTTCATCAGTCTCTTCAATAAAGGTAAGTCCGGGAAATGCTGTTTCCAGCACACTAACAATAGAACGGAAAGCATCCTGGTTAACCTTTTTGCCCATTTCTTCCTGCCACTTAACTGTACTAAAGTCTTTACGGCTATTCTTTTTCTTTTCTACAACTTCAGTGTTATTATCAGTTTCGTAACTCTCCGGCATAAATTCTTCCGTAACACCTTTTTCAAAAATAATGTTAGGATCGCTTTCAGATAAGTCTTCCCACTGCTGACTGGGCATCATAATGTTCAAGGTCTGGATATTATTAATAGCTATGAACATTCTCAACTGTGCTGCAGTAGGCATAATAATAACAGGCTTGTTTAATCTATTGGCCCAATTTAAAACACTCTTGCTGGTAGGATGAGACTTATCTCCGAAAATAACAGTACCATCTGAAGCAAGGACATTCTTTTTATTAATATCACTATAATGCTTGCCTAACTTCTTTTTAATCATCTCGGGCGTAACCTCCTCTACATCTACAGGTACTTTTACCTCTATCGCCTCATCACCGATAAAAACATATTCTGTCCGTGTTTCTCCGGTATCTTCCCACCATGCTGTAATTTCAAAGGCTTCTACACCCAACTCCTTAGCAATACTTTCCATAAACTTACCTTCAACAATATATTTAGGCAGTGCTGTACCACCTGTTGCTATATTGTGTTTGCGTACCATACGCATGAAGTTAACCAGGTTATTGTTCTCAGCATTGGAGATAACCTTCTTTAATCCGGCATTACGCTTACGCAGGGTTTTATCTAACTCCTGTTCGTGCTTTTCTCTGTTTTTAAGCGTTTGCTCTATCTGTTCCTTAGAATAAGTTTCCAAAGACTTCTCGAGGAGCCTGAAAACAGCATCATTTAAGTTTTCCTGATAATCAAGTTTAAGAATACGGCCATTAGCTACATAGTACTTATCAGCTATCTGAGTAAATACTTCTCCATCCTGGATAATCTCTGTTCTTTCATTGAAACGATAACCATGCCCACGGAAATAAGTTTTCTTCAGTTTCTTTTCATTATCAAGTGTTATATAATCATCAGCTGTAAAGTTCCTGACAGCCTCAAGACTGGTAGTAAGATCCTGGTTAGAGTCAAAATTGTTACCATGGCGATCCACCATTAGGTACTCAATGTAATATCCGTTGTTATCTACATCAGATACTCCGGCATGATCAGTATGGTAGGGATTGTATCTTTTATTAACTACAATATAAAGTCCTTCTCTGATCTTTTTACGTGCAAGGATAGTGCCCGGCCTTTCACCTTTCTTAGCTCTTTCCTGTGATAAGAACTGAGACATACCCCGCTGGTGTGCAAGCCACTTAACAAACCGCTGGCCTTTAATTGTAAGATCTTCTTTAATGGCAGCATTGTTACTGTTAAGATCACTCTTAAGTTTTTCCATGGATTTAGAAACCTCAAGATATACATCTTTACCAAGTACATCTCCCATCGATCCCTTCTTATACCTGAACCCATATATCATAAGTTGATACAACCTAAACTTTTGCTTAATATCATCAGGCAACTGTTCGAATTCCTGGGTAAGCTCAAGGATACGTTCCGGAGTAAAACTGAAGTTGTCTGCAATAGTAACCGATTCACTGCCTACAAAGCCAGTTACCAACATACGCTGAATAAAATCGTTAGTACGAAGTATATTAAATTCTTCAAGAGCCTGCTGGTTTTCTTCTGCTGTAGGTGTATAGATACCTTTTTGAGCTAATAACTGCTGTATGGCATCTACGGTATTGTCATTATCAGCGATATTTTTTAAGAACATCACATAGTTAGGGAACTGCTTCATAAAAAGCACCCGGCTATCTACATTGGATATAGAAACATTTTTATAATAATCATCTATATAATACAGATTAGAAAGGTTGTTGTATTGTGGTACCGCCAGGTTAAACTCAACACCGGTATATTGATCTTTAAAGAAGTGATCATTTATATAATGGTTAATACCATCATAAAAACCAGCTCTGCGAGAATCAAAATCCCAATTAGCAAGTAACTGATCTTGCAGGTAAATCTTTTTGTAGCTATCAAATACTTCATTATTGATAAGCCAGAGCTTTTTGTTAATTACTCTGTCCAGGGCATGCTCATATAGATAAGACCGCATCCATGGAATAGCGTCGATAACTTCCGGAATATGTATAGCCTCAGCTATTTCACTCTCTACCTGTAATAGCCATGAACGCATGGTATCTCCATTTGGAGAAGTATTGGACTTTTCTCTGATGTACTGGTTGTTATTCTTAACAAAATAATCAAGGTGCTTATTAAGATCATACACCAATGGCCTGTCCTTATGTGCAAGTACGCCAATATCGAAACCATTATATAAGCTGGCATTATCATTGAAGCGTTCCATATCAGCATCCATAGCCTCAAGGCCATTTCTCATGCCCATAAACACACCCAGTCTGCGTAACGCCTCTGCACTATTTATGTAACCGGCCAGCTCATTAAGAGTCCTGAGAGCATTTAAATCATCTACTCTCTTTTTCATGGCATTGTATTCCTTCAAATCCTTTTCATACAGCTCTAACGCTTTTGGTTCTCTTGCCTGGTACAGATAATTAGTCCTCTGATCCTTCAGCTCCTCTTCCATTTCTTTAAGCCTTGCTACATACTCATCGTAATCCTGTTTGAGTACATCTTCCGCAAGTCCTACCTTTCTGCCGGTCTCTTTAGATTTAGCCACCCGGATCCTGTTGCTTACTTTTTCTATCATATCCCTGACAATATACTGAGGCCTATGGCTGAAACTGGATTCTTCTACGGAGTCTCCTTTTCCTACTTCTTCATATACAGAAATAATAACATCATCTGCAAAAAACTTCTGTATCTGCTCATCTGTCTTTCCATCCATAACCATAACACCAACGACATTAGTGGCATGATGTGAAATATTCAGGCTACCCAGAATAAGATTCTTAGCATTGTCAAGAGCTGATTGCAGATAATCACCTACACGGATCAGTACACTGCCTTCTCCTCTTTCCATATTGTTCCAGACATTTGCAAAACCTGGTGCTATCTCAGAAATATTTTCTCCCAGCTGTGTAAGATAACCAAGAGCTGAAGTTTCATTAGCAAGAACGCCTATAGCTTTAGCACCTGAAGCATTAAGTTCGTGCATCTTCAGTGTAGTAGTATAGGCATTATCATCAGTATATTGCCATTGCTCACTGCTCTTGTCTGCAAGTTCCTGCAGGTTGTCTATATTAGATCGTATGAACAAATCACTCTGGTTATCCGGATCCGAATATACTTCATCGAGGATATCCAAAATACGGTTCTGTAGTCCTTTAATAGAATTCTGATCAGTAACTACATTCATATCATTATCAAAGGCTCTTAAGAATACTGATAACTGGTCAATATCAAAGTCAGAGTCATTCATAATAGTCATATCTATCGGAATATAGATAGTATTGGCATTATCCTGAATAAAACCCACAACCTCTGCATAGGCTCCTGAGCCCAGCCTGTTAGAAGGTACACGGGTAGTATATACCTGCAGGCTCTTACGGAAAGCATTCAGATAATTATACCATTCTTTATTCTGTTTAGCTGACTCTCTGAGCATAACTGTTCTCTGAAGATCAAAAACCTGTGTCGGATCTTTGCCCTCAAGTTCATTGTTTATGATCTCCTGTATCTGCTCGGTGGTTTTGTTACGAACATTTATAGGTGCTTTACTCTGATCAACAAAATGTAAAGTAAACACATCATTAAGGGTCTCTCCTTTTTTTATACCAAACTTCTGAGCATAACTAAAAGGCATTAATACCTGCATACGGCTGGTATTATCTTTTCCTTTCTGCATACCTTTAAGTTTAGTAACCGTATAATCTCCCACTTTTCCGGAAGTAATCATTTCCTGGGTAACAGTCTTGCCCAAATCTCTTTCTACCTCCTCAAGCATATATGATACACCGTCTTTTTCAAACATATTAAAGAACTCTCCCGAAGACTGGTTCATCCTTAAACCGGTAAAGAATACTTTAACAGCCTCCCTGGTGATCATGTTACGATAGACCGGTACTAACCTGGCCCGGATCATAGGAAGATCGATATTAATGTTTCTGTCTGCTATAAGCTCTGCATAATTACCCACAAAGCCCATACTCTCCAGTTGCTTTAATCCGATCCTACGCATAAACTCTTTTAGCTGGGAAAAGAACATCTCCTCCCTTGTATTGGCATTTGAGTCCACAGGCATGCCTGCGATGCGTTTATTTACATTATCTCTACCTATGTCATATATCTTGCTCAGAATGGTATTGACTTCGTTAGAACGCCTGCGATTGTTTGCACTACCATATCCAAGATAAGATATGATCTGGTTCATCTGGGTGAGCTTATTAATATCGTAAATATCCTGGTGAGGATTAAGTACGGTTTTGTAACGGCTAATATCCAGCTGATGTGTTACCAAGTCTTCCGGAATCTCATCGGTTTCAGGGTTCCAGTTATTCACTCCGCTGTTGCCGTATTTACTTGCACTGGCATTTTGTACTTTCCATAACAAAGAATTACGGATAGCATCTGAAAAACCTGACTCCTCTACAATCCATTTATGCAGTTTAGTCATAACTAAATCAAAGTCCATATCAGGCACTTGACTTCCTGTAAGACCCGCAATTTCTACAAACTGATCAAAAACACTTACATCATAGTTTGGATCATACTCTTTAGCCAGGCGATCTGTCTGCTGCAGCATTGCCTTAAACAACTGACGGTGGAATACGGAATTACGATAAAGGTCTCCGGTAATATAATCTACAGCTTCTTTATGCTGGTGTGGTTTACCTGTAAGAAGATCAAGATCACTGAACAATGATTTCTTCATACCATCTTCCATAGCACCATACTGGCCGCCTCCGCTTACATCAAGGAATTTATAGAACAAAGGATTCCCCCAGGACATACCATCTGCAGTCTTATGATTCTGTGCAAGATCATAATTTTTAAGTATATCTTCTATCTGTGCTACATGGGCAAATCTGCTTAATCCGTAAGGAGATTGTGTATCGATAGTATTACCTCCGGTAACTATAGGTTTTGTCCTTTTGGATTTCTCCCTGTAGTCTTTAAAGTCATTGTTATGGCCAAGCACCAAAGGCATCATATTATCCATAGCTATTTGGTAGCCGTAAAAATATGCCTTAAATACCGGTGCCATTTCGGTAATATCTCCATTTTTATCAGTAGAGTAGTATGGGTTCTTTTTGTCCAGTTTAAGATCATCGGTAGGCTTATAACCAATCTTCCGCATAAGACCGGCAAACTTTTTATACCTACTACTGAATATCTCATCCTTTAATTCGATAAACGCTAAGGGATCAGTAGACTCAGCTTTCTTTAACTTCTGATAATTCTTGTAATTATAAACTTCATCATTAAAAGCTAAAGATTTCCCTGCAGCAATAATAGGCAATCCGTTATCATCATATTTAAGGATATAATCAGCCCCTTCACGCAAGAGCTTATTTCTCCTGAGATCAGAAATAATATCCATATAATATTCCTTCTGAGTCGCATCTTTCTTAGCATTCTTATAAAGAGTGCCAAATCCATCTACAAGCTGTTTGGTTATATTGTCTGGTGTTAGCCTGGCTCCGAAGCTGCCAAAATTAACAGGAGAGTTAGGATCCAAAAGCCCTGAATCTTTTAAGAAGTTTGACCAGTTAGTTGCAGATATTTTAAATCGTCTGTTATAGCCATGGTAAACATTCATTATAAGTCTGCTTATCATTACTTCATTAACAACAGCTTTCTTAACAGACCGATCCTTATTAAGTTCCAGGTGTAACAACCGTTCCTTTCCGGTAGAATCAAAAGTAAACTCAGCAAGCACTATCTGATCCGAGTCTGCAATATTGGTAGTAATAAAATTAAGTATCTCTACTTTAGGTTTACGTTTAAGATCATGCAGCCAGGCATGAAAAGCCATATTATGCAGATCATAAGTATTGGGTTTAGTAGTTCCTTTATGGGCAGATATACCTGCATAATCCCAAAGCCGGTTTATCTGCATAGTTGAATTAGGATCTAAAAGATCATTAAAATAATCAAGCTCATCATAAAAAGGACTATTAGAGAAATCTTCATGGGTTCCGATTAAAGCCTGCAGGCGTTGTCTTTCTGATAAACTGCCATTGGCCAGTCTGTCAAACATAGAAGATGAAAGCACAAAATTATATTGCAGAGAATTATCCGGCCTGCGGCTCATATCACTTATATCATCTCCACGTACATAAGCTTCTACCAGACCAAGTACATTAAAGAAGTTATAGAAATCTACAGGTTTGGTAATAACATCATCGCTGGTTACTTCTACATCTTCTGAGGCAGTAGCCTCCATCTGTCCATCGAGAGCAGCTTCACGGATCTGAAACTGATTAAGGAAAGCATCAATCTTCTCCTTATAAAAAGCAACATCTGAAGCCTTCCATGCTGCAGCACTACGTTTCTTTGCTTCTTCTGCAGATATTTTATTTTTAGTAGCTAAAGCATCTATTTCATTAAGCCTTCTGGCTACTTTACTGTTAGCCTCAAGACTCCAAAACATATTCATAAGACCCTGAGCAAGTATTCCGGAAGTAAACTCTTTGGCATCGGCATCTGAAGCTAACCTGGTATTCAGGTTTAACCGATCAGCAAGTATATCAAAAGCACCTTTAGATGTACCGTTGAACATACTCATAATAGTAGCCCTTCTTAAATTGCCCAGACCCAGAAAAGCAGCCATATCCTTTATATGCTGTTCTTCTACATTCTCAGCAAAAGATATTGTTCCATCTGGTGCAACTTTAATAAAATCCATTACACCTTTCTCATCTGGACTCTTAAATCCTTTTACATATTTCACTCCTCTTCTGGTAACATCGAATTGCTGGTTGTCTCCATGTAGGCCTTCCATGATCCTCTGGTTGATCATTCCGGTTCCATCCATGGTAGAATATAAAATACCTTCCTGGATATCATTCTTGATAGACTCATAAGTATTGTTACTCTCTTTAACCAGCTTATAAGTATTACCATCTCTACCTATCTGGACTTTCATTGAGGACTGGTTCCTGTGACGAAGAGAAGTAACTGTATTAACTACCTCATTAAGCAGTTTGGACATTTCTATACCCTTACTGGTTAAAGTAGTAGAAGTGGTATTCCTGAGACTTCTGTTCATAATCTCAGTTAAAGAAAGAAAATCCGGATCCTGGCTCTTATAAAAACGGTGAACAAAGCTCATTATATTATCAGCCTTGTTATTATTCATCCGGATAGCCTTAGCATCATTAATTAGCTCTTCATAAAAGACAGATACCAGGTTTCTCTCATTGTTAGAAGCCTGGACAATATCTTTAGCACGAATAGCCGCCTCTTTCATTGAGCGTAACAGATTGCCTGGATTAACAAATCCATCTTCCTGCGGGTTCCACGGTACAATATTTCCAGCTTCATCTTTTATTAGCTCTCCATTCTCAAATTTTCTTAAAGGAGTAATATCCAGCTGGTGCTTTAGATAATCCATACGCATCTGATCAGGGTTTACCTGAGCATGATCATAGGTAATAGTATCACCTTCATACTTTCTGAATGTTCCTGTTCTGAAATTATAACCAGGAAATATATTCTGCACGATAGTCCTGTAAACCTTTGGGTCTTTAGCCAGATGATAATCTTCATAGTTAATACGGTTCTCCCCGCTTATACTATCAACATCATTACCTGTAAGGTCTTTTATCTTTCCCTTGCGGGTTTCTATCTCTCCGAGCATCTCTGCCTTTTCCGGATCTACCAGTTCATCCTCAAGCAGAGGTATGGCCAGCTCAGGCATAACCTCACCGCCTAAGTCATTATTTGAATAAACCGTTTTCTCATTAAGCCAGTAGGATATCTGCTTACGCACACCGTCAAGATAACGAGCCCGGCCAAAAAGATTAACCAGATCAATATAGTCAGAATAAGGAGAATCAGGAGCATTGTCCTGCATTTTAGGATTACCTCTGAATACCTGGCCGTAAGAAGGAAAATGGATTGTATTAATATCATTACGGAAATATCCGGTATCGATCCTACGCATCAGCCTGTCAATATATGATCTGCGTGGATAAAACCTATCAAAGATCTTATCAAGGAACTTTTTAAATTTCTTTAATACGGCATTCCTCATGTACCAGGGTTTCTCACTGGATAGAGTTATACCTTTGTCTCCATACTTGCGTGCCAACCATTCTTCAGCAAATTCATCAGAAACAGATCCGGGATTGTTAGGTGCTATTAAATTCTTAGCTTCATTGTTTAGGCGTTGTCTTGCAGAATTAGTAAGAAGATAGTTATAGACTACGTGGAATATCTCATGGCGGGGAGTTGTTATCTCTATTCCCTTATCTGAAAGCTCCATGGCAATTCTTCCGGAGTCCATCCATCCAAAATACTCAATACCGCTGCGTGTAAGATTACTCTCAAAATCGGTTTTATTTAAAAGAAAATCTTCTCCGAATATATGCCTGAATAATTTTTCTACCTCTGCCCGGGCTGCATAAACTACCTGCGACCTGTCAGCAGGTGGTGGCTTCTCATGCCCTTTCTTTGTACTACGGATATTGCGAACCTTATTAGACTCCTTTGTTTTTTTAACAGCAGTCTTTTTCTCAGTCTCCGTACCAGTTTTTTCAGAAGTAGTTGCTTTTAAGCGATCATATATCTCCCGTATATCAAAAAACCCATAGGGATAGTGTATGGTATCAGCATCCGTATAAAGCTGTGATACATTCCTGGGCCCCTCTACCTTTCGTGTAGTAAGGTTAATAGGGATAGGTGCAAACATCTGATCCTTCATCACCTGCTTTGCCTCAACACTTGATTTATTCTTAGTATTCTGTATGGCATTCCACAGGGCTTCAAAAGCTTTTACTTTTTCATTGAAATTTCTTCCGTCAAAGCGTACATGCTTATTAACAAAAACCACATATTTACCGAAGAAGGACTTAAGGATAGTATTGTTCTTTATGATAGACTGGTTATTAGCTATCATATTATGCAGATTGGTCTTAAGAACAGTACCTACAAACTCCTCTACGGTAGGATCATCACTCATAGTTTTTAACAGATCCATATCATACTTTTTCCATGCTCTCAAGCTACCTTCAGTATCTTCAAGGTGTCCTAACCTTTGTGTGCGGAATACTACATATGGATCTTGTTTAGTAGGCTTTCTTCCAAAAGCAAAGTGCCTGATAATAGCTACAGTTTGCTTATTGCCTGGTACATAATAATCCTGCTTATATCCTTCGCTAAATTGTATGCCCTGGTTAACTTCACTCTCCATTCTGCTAATAAACTCACCAGCCTGCTCACCGTTCTTGATACGCTCATTAAACGCTTCTGGAGTCTCATTAGGTTTCTTCTTAAAAGAATACTTAACCAATCCCTGATATACCTCAGATACTCCATTGGTCATTCTTCCAAGATCGATTTCATTGTTACCAGTCTCGATGTTCCTTTTACGGCCAAAGTGTTTAATAAGTGCTTTTGTCTGGTTAGCTGTAATGTTTCCGTCTCTTGATTCTATTTCTTTCTTAGAAACAATATCAGTTCTGAACCCGCTTTCGATTAAATCCCAGATCTTATCAAAATCATTAACATAATCCAGACCCTCATCACGGATTAAATATTTCTTAGAATTAGCACCGGTTGTAGGATAATCATATTCGGTATCTCCCAGTGTGGCAATAAAGGCATACTTATCATGCAGCTGATCTGTATCAGCTATCTCTTTTAAAGCTGCTTTAAAATCTGCATTGGTATTTTTTAATGCACCTGCTTCATCAAGAAATTGCTGTTTAAACCCTTCACTCTTAAAGGTTAATTTAATAGCAAGCACATCAGGAAAAGTATCCTGCTCATTAGCTTCATTAAGAAAAGATCCCTTATGTAAATACACCAGGTTAGTATCAAACAGGTGCAGTTTATTCATAATAGTTGGTGATATGGCCCTGACCTTCTTAATATCTGTTTCTATAAAGTCTCCAAACCCTGTAAAAACAGAGTAGGAAGTACCCCACAATTCTGTAAGGCCATTCATAAAGTGTTTTGCCTGCTTATTAAAAAGAACTCTTTCCTCAACTACATCTGTAGGCGTTACAGAATCATCCAGTTTAAACAGATTATTAAAGTCCTCTTTAGTATAGGAACGGCCATCATCAGTAACAATCATTATTTCTGTACCACCATTCTCAAGATCTACCTCTTCAAACATTGTAATAGAAAAGGCCTGCCCATCTTTAATATATCTTTCATTGGTAGACAATCCGAACATAGTGCTGGTAGACATTGGCCGGTGTCCTTCTCCTCTGGTATATCCTGCTTCAGATGAAAGTAATTCCTGAGCTACATTCATTTTATTATCAACAGGTGTTTTCCTGTTAATATATTCCTGCACTTCAAAAACCACATCTCCATCCAGTCTGATAGGCTCTGATGTTACCTTAACCAGTTTGCCCTTATTATCACCCTTGTTAATACGGTAGAAACCACCTTTCTTTACCCTGATTGTTTTATCTTCCGGAGTGGTGTCAGGTGCTTTTTCTGTAGGCTGAGGGCTTTGTTGCTCTCCCAGGATCCGATTAATACGATCTGTGTACTCTTTAAGGATTCGATCTTTTTCTTCTTGAGACAAAGAAGGCTCTGCATCTCTCCATGCTGTAAGCTCCTTACTGGCAGTATTACCACCTACATCAACTTCCCATGCAGAATATCCTACCATGCCCACATAATTACGGGCCCTGGTAATAGCTGTATAACCGGCAGCTGATTTAGTAGCATCTCTGATCCCTGGAAACTTATAGTCTATATCATACAGGTTAATTGCTACATAAACATCATTGGCTCTTGAACCTTGCATACTCTGAGGATGATTGGGGGGTGTCTGGTGTGCTACTCGTGGATCCAAAATATAAATATTGGACTTGTGGTTATCCCAAACATCTTGATACTTTTTCAAAAACTCCTCGAAATGTTGATCGTTAAGCAGAATCAATGCCTTATCAGTAGAGTTGCTTGCAACAAAGGCTTTAACTACATCATCTTCCGTAGCAAAATATTCTGTACCACGCATACCATTACCAGAAGAATCAGCTTCATGGTAGGCTTTAGGAAACTCCTCTGCAGACTTCATCCTTACAGCCTGATAACGCCAGGCATTTGCAAGATTGGTTATAATAGAAGAGCCAGTAGAATATATGGTAGTCAGGGGTGCTGTTTTTAAAGAAGCATTCTGAGACTCTGCTACGGAACGTTTGGTTTCCATAGAACGCATCTGTGAATCATCTCCCATAAATACCATCTTAGATCCTTTAGGCCTGCGGGAACGGATACTATTATAGTGCTCTTTTGTAAGCAAAGAGGCTTCATCCCAAAGTACAATATCTGCTTTAGGAAGTGATTTCTTGCTAAAAAATTGTTGTGTCGTTACAACTTTCAGGTTTTTTGCAAATCCATCTGGAACAGCCGCCTTTAGCTGTGCTTCTATATGTGGGGATATACCTACAATAAGAACATTCTTAACAGGCTTGTTATTATTAATTCTATAGTATAGTTCCAGTGCCATAGGCAAAACCTGGTTAGACTTACCAGATCCGTAGTCTCCTCTTATAAACAAAGTGTTTTCGATAAACAGGCCCAGGTTTGCATCTTGTGTCTTCTTGGTAGTTCCTACAGAATTAGCATAGGCCGTTTCAGCCTCAATAACAGCTTCCAGTACACTTGTGCCTCCATTTAAAAATGCTACTACCAGATCCTCTACCTGTTGTTGCTCATAAGAAGATAAAAACTGATACTTACCGCTTACATAAAGATCGATCATCTTTTTCCTTTTGGCAAGTAAGTCCTTAGTATTAACAGCACCAACTTTAGTCATGTAGTTGACAAAATGAACATACCCGAAATCACTATTAGCAAAGTTATGTTCTCCCAGCTCTCTTAGCTTTTGTCGGTAGTTACCTGTATATTCTCTTGACTGCAGGTAATAACGTGGGCGTTTGCGTGTCTGAAATACATTTGTAATAACCCTTTTGATGTTCTCAGGAGTAAATATCTTATCCCTGTTCTTATATATTAGCTCATTGATGTTCTGCAGCTGTTTTTCTTTATCATTAAGTTCTGCTATTTGTTCTTCAGTAAGGGTCTTATCACTTACACGAACATCATCATTGAGTTTCTTTAAAGCATTAACCAGGTTACGGATCTCCGGAAAGCTTTTGCCTATCTCTGAGTCCATAAGCAAGGAAAGAGTAATTCTATCAAACTCTGCATTCATCTGCCTAAGCTTCTGCTGAAATATATCTCTGTCAGCACTGGCCTTTTGAACATCAGTCTTAACAGCTCTGAGCTTCATCAAAACCGATTCCAGATCTTTCCGGATTTGATCATATTGATTCTGGGATAGAACATTATCATTCTTACTGATATGTTGCCTTTTATCAGGATCATCTTTAAACTCATTATTAAGTACCTTATGATCAAAGTTGGCAATCATAAGATTCTCATTAGCTATCTTAATAAATGATTCTATATCGTTTTGTAAGGCTTCTAAATTCTGTCCTTGTAAAGCTGCAGGATTAACTTCATAGGTTACTTTACCATCAGCACCGGTCTTAGGTACTAATAAAGCATCTACCTGTTCTCTTATGCTCTTAGAAAAATAATCCCTGAGTAATTGTTTTTCTGTTTTACCCCTACGCTTTTTAGGAGTAAGTCCTTCAACGATACTTTTAACTGTATCACCCATGCCTTTAATATCCTGAGATATTTTTCTTGCAGGATGAAAATCCAACTTCTCAACAATATCTTCTCTCTCCTGTTCGGTACCGGCCTCATATTGCTGTTCAAGGGTCTCATATTCCTGAAGCTCCTCTCCGCCTAATTCTTTTAGTTCCGAAAGAGCAGTATCGAAAATACTCTGAAATTCTTCAGACATTTGAGGAGTAACACCTTCTACTGATCCTATATTAAGAATCTCGGATAATTGCAGCCCTATAGACCGTACAGCATCATTAATATTTTCTTTAGGCAGACCTGGGATTTCTTTAATCAGTTTTTCTATACTTGATACCTTTTTCTCTTGCTGAGTGGTACGATCCTGTTCAATCTGAGCCTGTTCCTGTTTATACTCTTCAAAGCCCTGGTTAAAAGTCTTTACATTGTTATAAAAAGAATCTGGTACAAATAAGGAAAAGGCTCCAAGAGTATTCAGGTATTCCGGTGTCTTGCGAAAATCATCTGTAACATTTTTCTTCTGGTTTTTATAGTAGGCATCAGCCATGCCTTGTGAAAGAGTAATCTTAGCAGAAGCATCTTTTACCTTATCATTATAATACTCGCTGTACTTAGTATTGTTATGCTCAGGCTGTGTAATACGGTTAAATTCTTCCTGTGCTTTCTTATAGGTATCCTGAAGCGTTTGCAGATCATCCTGCTGTGTACCTTCAAGAGTTTCACCACTGGAACTCTTAGCCTCCATATCAGCTATCTGTTCCTGTGTTTTAGTCATTATATCCAGCTGTTCAAGGGCCTTATCTGCAGAGGCGAAATCTCCTCCAAAACGTTCAATAATATCAGGCCTGGTTAAACCATACTGGGTACGCAGTTGTTCATAGTAATCGATCTCCTCTTTAATGGTCTTATACATAACATCATTCAGAGACTCAACCTGGCCCATAAGGTTAGCTGTAATAACATTTCCTTTAGAGTCAAGGTGGTTATACTCCAGCTGTCCTTTTTGATACATATCCTCAAGGATACCGTACAGCTTTTTGGCATCTCCCTGGGCAACTACTTCACGAATAGTCTGCCTTCTTTTCTGATTACGCCACTGTTCTGCACCCATTGTCCAGCGATCTACGCCACTCTTACCGGCATAAGCTGTCATACCTCCCAGTGCACCGAGAACAAAAGACTCCATTATTCCTTCCGGGAGCCTTTTTAAGAAACCTCTATCCCAGGAACTCTCATCAATTTCTCCGAATAATCCGAAGCCTGGCGTTGCTGCAGGATTGGTTACAGATTCTCTTGCATCATGGATAAAGGTCAATACATTCTGGCCTAATTCTGCTACTACTTCCTCAAGTCCTTCTTCCCGGGCAGCCATAGCTGTTCTTCCTACAGGAGTAGAAAGGTCTGAGAATAGTTTGTTAAGGTTGCGTATTGATCCTCGGACTACAGCTTTTTTACCTTCAGTAGAAAGGTCTCTTACAGACTTAACACCATACTTGCGTACCGTTTCATCTACAGCATCCTTTATAGCCTTTTTAGCAGCTCCACGCCTTAATAGTTGTGATCCGGTAGTACTAATAACATGAGGGCCGATAACACCTTCTGTAATCATTTCTATAGCACCTACAGTCGGAGCCATCCATGCTATATCCATAGGATCGATTCCATTTTCTTTACCTACCTGGTTCATGGCATCCATACCCAATATTCCAAATACTCCAAAAGATCCCCACTGTGCTGCCTTAACACCAAATCCCAATGCAGACAGAGTACCTGCAGAAAGAGCCTGAAGTAAAAGCTGGCTGGTAACATTACCAAACTGATATCCGAAAGACTCCCATGATTTAAAGATACCTTCATTTAAGGCCTCCTCGCTGGGTTTAGCTGAGGTAGCTGCAGCAAAGTTCTGCAGTATCCTGCCCAGATCCTCTACCTTACTGGGTCTATCCACCCCTTCATTAAAGATCAGGTCTGTAAGATTATCTCCCACTTCAAGCATAGAACCGCCCATGGAATACAGACTCGGAAGGATTTTATAGAGCCCCCTGGCAAAAGATCCCATGAAAGAATTGTGCATAGCATTAGGGCCAAATATAGATCGTATCTGAGAACCTTTTTGTGCTTCTTTATAATCTACCTCTTTCCAGATAGGAACACTATCTTCATCATAAGTAAGAGCATATAAAGTAGGCCTTTTAAAGAAATCCTGATCTGTTGCTTCTGCACGCTGATAAAGTGTATTCATTTTATCTTCATCGTACCATACAGCTGCAGCAGATTTAATAAGGCCATCAACAACTTTAAATGTATTACTGAGAAAGCCGGTATCAAGCTCTTGCCTGTTACCCTGCATATCAATAAATACTCCACGACCATCAGCTATCTGTTCTTCAGAAAGTTTCTTTTCTCCCTGAATAGTATAGCCCAGCTTAGGCTGAGGAGTTATAAAGCTGAAGTCTAAGTTACCATTAATATACTGATCAGGCCGTTCCTGATCTAATCCGGCATCATACTTCCATAAAGGTGCTACACGGCCATTGAATTTATTTCTTGACCACTGATCGTAGCTCTGGTAAGCAGCATTATATATTCCGTCAAAATCTCCTTCAGGAATAAGACCGCCTTCGACATACTTTTTTTTGGATTCGTCGTAAGGCAAAAATTGCATATCTATTCCTAATCCCGGGTTAGATCGCAATTCATTTTCTAAAGTCTTATTTATTTCTTGTGTTGATAATCCTCCATAAAAAAATGGTAAGTAATCATACTTTTTAACATCAGGTTGGTTGTCTGGCATTATTCAATCTCCCCTATGCTTTTTATATGTTCAATTTGGCTTTGCCGTTGTTGCTGTCCTTGCTCATAACGACCCGAGCTTATCTGTGATTGTCCTTTTGCAAATGAAAGGTTAGAGAAGAATTGTGCCATATTTTCGTCAAGCACTCCTCTGATAGTAATAAGATGATAATCTCCCTCAACCCAGGATCCTGATCCTTTACTCAGGGTAATTACATCATCTTCTTCTATACCTCCTTCTACTACCTTCATAGCGTTCTTTCCGCTAAGTTTTATATCTCTGATCTGTTTCTTTACCTCTTTCCAATCATCTGAAGATACAGCGATCTGCATCTCTACTGTCTTTACAGGTATTCCGCCTTCGGCCAATATCTGTTCTGCAGCACGATTGGTAGTATTATATGCTTTAGCAATACCAGGTACATCAAAAAGATCATAAACCATCTCCCTTTGTTCATTCTCATAAGTTACTGGTGCCGGTTCATCTTTAAAATTAGTGGTAACACCAATAAGATATGCTTTCTTATTTTCGAATACAGACATAGGATTAGGAACATCATTATAACTGTAAAAGAATTTAGAAGGCATCGAGGAGGCTTTATAACCGTTGCCTCTCAACAGGCTTGTAAGCAGAGCATCATTAACATTATCTGCCTGGTGCGGTGCTGCTATCTTAGCCTGAGTACCATAAGTGCTTGGGCCCACAATAGTAGTTCCTGCACCCCTGCGATATACTTCTGAAGGTGTATCACTTTGCAGTTTGCCTGTGTGTGCCTGCCAGAAAATACTTTCTGCTTTAGGATCTGCTATATCTCCGGGCCTGATAAGTCCTGTCTTAGATTCAAATCCATACTTTTCTGCAAGGTCTGTTTCTCCTCTTACCCTGGCCTGTAACCATATAGCCCTGTTTTGTCTATCGGTTAATCCTGGAACCATATGATGAGTATCCTTAAACGCCCACCATTCCTGCATCATATCTCTGCGTTCATCTCTATTGAGAACATCTTCCATGGTAGTGGCTACAGCATCCAGTTGTCTTTTATTAGTTGTAACGGTAGTGGTAGTCCTGGGAATAAAACTATACATATCATCTCCGGAAATCAACAACTTATCATTCTGATCAAACAAACTGCTCTGTGTAGTATATTTATCCCACGATCCTGCAGCTCTTGAGGTCAAGGTGTTTATCTTCTCCTGAAACTGTCCGGCCTTCTCAGTATCTCCCCACACATACGTTTGTGCTGTTCCAACATTAGGATCTATCTGAAGTCCGAACCTACCACGTTCTAACCATTCCAGTACAGTGTAATATTCTCCCGTAAACTCTCCGGTAAGATCATACTTAGGTCTGCGTTGGCCGGTCTTTGGGTCGATAGCATAATCATACAAAGCCTGGTTAGTAAGAGCTTCATTATATGCTTTTTCGTATTTCTCCTTTTCCGCACCTGCTATACCTACGTTAACCTGGTACATATCTTCAAGATCATAGATAGCATTTCTTCTGGAAAAATATCCATCAGTGCCCTTTTTGCGTTCACCCTCAATAAAAGCCTCAAAGTCGCCATTATATTCCTGATCAAGCAGATTTACAGCATCTCTCCTAAGAGCCCTCTCTGCACCAGCAATAGAACGTCTTTGCCTTAACAATCCTAAATGCTGTTCAGGAAGAGCATCAATATCATCTTCTTTAGATGTTCCGGAAGATCTTGCCCGAGTAGCACTTAATAATTTATTAAATATATCTGGGGGAGGTATAGCGATAGGAATCTCCGATCTGTACGGAGTAAGAAATAAAGCCTGACCACCTCTTTTTGATTTTACTAATGGCATAGTATTAGATTTTATCCAAGAAACTGCATGTTTCTCTCTCTGGTTAATAAATCAGCTACCCACTTATCATACTCCGCCTCTGTCATTCTGTTAATAAATTGCCTGGCGGTATCTCCCAACGAAGCTACTGCCTCAGATATAATCTGGCCTGACATCATATTCTCCTGTATCTGCATTTGCATATTTTTAAAGTCAACATCCATACGGATTGAATCGCTCAGGTTAAGAGCCTCTGTCTCTGCAGCAATATTTTTGTTGATAACATCATAATCAGTTATTGCGGCCTGTGCAGCTACATCACTGCGAGCCGCCACTTCATCTGCTGTAAGACCAACAATAAGATCACCTCTGCCGCTTTCTGATAACAGTTGCCTGGCTCCGCTGTATGTTCTCTTGATCTCCTCTGTGGTTGCAGTTTTTACAGCCTGAGCAGGACTTAACAGCCGGGGAGCTCTTACAATAGGTGCTTCCAGTTTATCAGAAGGGATCCGATTAAGTTCTCTTTGAGCAATACCCATATTGTAAAAAGCAGAGGCAGCATCTACCAAGCCTCCGGTGCGTACAGCTTTATCTACCATATTTCTGTACTGCTCAAGGGCTGAAAGGCTCTGAGATTTCTCCGGTTGATATAAAGATTCATATTTACTCTTTGCGATACCCTCTCTTTTTAATTGTTCCAGATTACCTGCACTTATAGATGTTGGAGGAGGTATAGCCTCCAGGTCGGTATTCAGATCTGGAATAGGTGTGCGTGTAGCAGGCGGGCCAGAAGCCTGGGCAGGCTGTGTTGTACCTACAGTTTGTGGCCTGTATCCCTGAGTGTCGGTAGGTGCAAATGCTGTACTGCCCATAGTTGTCATAGCCGGTTTACTGACAAGTGTATTTACACCAGATGTTGTTGGTGTAACAAAAGCTCCACCAGCTGCACGTTTTGATGTAGGCAAAGGAACCGGTGTTTCTACCGTCTCCGCAGGAATATCTGTATTAATTCCTAAATCTCCTACGATCTTCTTACCTATACCACTCCAAAAACTCTTTGTCATATAGCTGGGTGTATTTCCAGGAGGATTATCTCCATATATTCTGTTTAAAAGTGCCATCTTAAAATGTTTTAAATGGTGGTGTTCCTAATTCTGTTGTTCTTAAAAGTCCTTGTTTGCTGTAATAATCATCATAAGACTGATTCTCTTGTGATACAGCACTCTTTACAATAGGATTTACCAGCGAAGGTGCTTGCCCTAACGTTGCACCAGGATTAACAAGATTAACCATGCTGGAGCCAAGTCCTGAAAAAGTACTTATAGCATCCATAGCTTTTCCGAATGGATTTCTCTCTTGAAACTCTGTTTCTATTCTTTCGTGCTTCATCTGTGATCCTAAACCCGGAGCATATCCAAGATAAGGGCTTTCTCTTGTAAGGTAGTTTCTCTCCTGTACTTCTACAGCATTCCTATTACCCAAGAATCCGCCAAGTAGTTTACTACCTGCGGATATTCCTGCTAACAATGGTACTAATGGTAGTGGCATTATACAAAACTTAAATTAAACTCCGTGTCTACAAACTTTACAAAAACTTCTTCTTCTCCTGAGTATGTTAAAGACATTTTCATCCAGGCCCCCCTGATACGTGAATCAGCTTCAAACTCATTTGCTTTAGGACTGGTCTGCTTGCCTATTGGTATCCTCCATTTATGATCAAGGTACTCTGCATTTAACCAAAACTTATTAGGATCTATAAACGGGTTCCTTGTTTCAAGCTGGTAAAGCGTCTGCAGCACCAGCTCACTGAAAGAGGTAGCATTGGTAAGGATCTTAATATCTCCATAGTACTTAACCAGGTCAGCCGTATTCTCTCCTTCATTAAGGCCATTGACTACAACTGAGAAAATAGCATCCTGTCTTTCTCCGAAGAATACCAAAGGATCTCCTTCATTGAACAGGTGTATATCTCCTGATAACTTCTGGCATCCTAACAGCTCATTATTTATGTTAAAGAACATACCCGGCTCCTGCAAAGGTACTGTTCCTAAGAAGAAGTCCAGCCTCTCAGAAAACAGCAAGGTCTGATTAATGTTACCCAGTTCCGGATCTACACTATCATCATAGATAGCAAAATTAAAATACATTTCCTTAAACCGAGGATCAAAACCGGTTAGCACTCCACTTGACCTTATCGGGTTATCGCCAAGCTGGTTCGTGATATCACTCTGGTTGTCGTCTGCAAGGTTCTCCAGCCATGTACTAACCAGTTTATCTTCTGTAAGATTATCCACCGTAAAATACCTACTTCCCAAATTTGATTTAACCTCATTAATCCTCCAGATGATCCTCATGTTCCAGTCCACACCATAAACGCCTCTGTAACCATGCTGAATACTCCACTGGTGCTGACTGCCGTACTCTGCCAATACCTGTACCTGTGATGTAAGAATACTTCCGGTACCGATAATTATTTCTCCTTCGCTTGTGGGAGCCTGTACTTGTCTTTCGCTACTAAAATGTCTGTTGATAGCTCTGTGTTGTATGGTAACAATACGATTATTAATTTCTCCGATACCTACCATCTCTCCTTTAGAAAGATCATAATCCTGATAAGCATCTATATCCATAATGGCATATCCATCGATATAACTGTATGGCGTATGTACTGATGAATACCTTATCCTGGTTGGTTTCTTGCTCGGATAAAATGGCAGATGTGCATTAAATCCGGTGTAAAACTTCTCAGATGTGGTAACATTGTACCCAGGGTTTATATAAAAAGCCTCTTGAAGATAATCATCACCCTCCTGCAATGCTCCCCACTGCAGTACATCTCCGCTTGATAATCCTCTGTTAAGAGACTTAGGATAATATGTATATGTTCCGGAGTTCTCTGAAGTCTCCCACGGAACGTCATTTCTCATTGCTGTATTAATAGTGTTCTCAGATACAAATCCCATAACCAGGCCATGCTTGTATTCAGGTGTCTTTGTATCATCCCAGATAGTAGGTATCAAATTCCAGCGTAACTGTCTGAAGAAAGTTCTCTGCAGAAAACCGTCTCCACGGTAGACAAGCACATTAGAGGGTACGCTGTCTATTTCGATAAGGTCAGATATTTTATAATAATTGGCATTCTCAGGAGAAAAGCCGGCAAGGGAGGCATCCCAGTAACTTGTAGGATCTGCATAACGATTAATGTTTACCATTGTATTATTGCCCAGATCAGCTGTAGGATCATCCAGCTCTATTCCGATATACCTGCAGGTCTTAATACTCCTGTTACATATATCTTCCCAGTTTAAAGTAGAAACATTTAATCTCCGCATCCAGGCAAAAGCCATTTCCTGATGATTATTATAGTAGTCCTCAAACTTAGAGCAAAACTGTGCAACCGTTCCGTAAGAAGATCCCACTACATTGTAGAACTTAGCTTTATAGCTATTGGCCGTAAGAGCTTCTACATTAACAGTAGGATCAAGTCCTATACCAAGATCGAAGAGAAAAGTTTCAGGTGAGATATCAGATATGCTATGCTCATAACCAGATGGGGAGGTAACGGTATATAACTTGCGTATGTAAACAGTTTCGTTATCAGATACTATATTGCTTATCTCAAATAAATGGCTCGGACTATAGATACCATATTTAGGCTTACCCTGGCTGAGAAAGTCAGTATTGGTTAAGCTATCCTGAGTAGGTATGTAATCTGCCCTGCCTATACTCGGACTTCCACTGTCATGCTCTCCGGAAATATTATCATCAGTAGGCATCCACCCTCTATAAAAGGGAAAGTATTTTGAATTACCTTCATTGGCAAGCTCTCCGGTAACAGCATCAGAATTACCGAAAAACATATCATCATTATTATACGGAGACTTCCACCTGAGCCAGCCTTGTGTGCCCGGGCCGCCTGCATGCTGGTAAGGAGTTACTCCGTTAAAAGCCTTTAGCATAAATCCCTGGTACAGCATATTGGGTATACGATCTCCACGTACAAGGTAAAAACCTTTTATGTGGCTATACTTATCCGGATTAGCTGCTATCTCAGCCTGTATAGCTACAAGGTTTAGCTTAACGCCAAATACCTGGCCCATGTTATTTTCATTCTGACCGTAAGCACCACCGTTATAGAAAGGAAAACGATAGATACCTTTTGTGTTTACTCCTGTAGTAGCAGCAGCACTGTTATATTCATCGAGGCCCTGGATAGGATAAGCCTCCGTCTCAAGACCGCTTTCAAGCAAATAAACAAGAGCAAAAGGATATATCTCACCCCTGAAATAAGTTGTAAATTCTAAGGTGTTCTGAAAGTCTTTATGCTGTCCAAGTATATCGGGCCCACCAAAGCTCTGAAAGTTCCAGTAATCGTCTCTCATGGCGTCTGTGATATCTTTTCTCCAGTAGGTTACTTGTGCCAGCTGTGCTAAATCTGCCAGTTCATTTTTATTCAGCTGTTCTTCTCTCCAGTGTATGCCCCAGTAACGGTTGTCGGATTGCATATGTGCCTTACAGATAGTTTCTGCAGGAGGTGTTTTTATATAGTCTGCCAGGCTGAGGTCTATTTTATCTTCAGTGCCATAGATAGTAACATCTTTTGTAGCACCATCAATAACATAGTACTTATCGATCAGGTAGTAATCATTAAGGGTAAGGTGTGAAAACTCTCCGGAATAACGGATAACACCTATCTCAAAATATGAATAAGCCTGGTCAAGATTATCAATGGTCAGGGCTATCTTTTTATTCAAAAATGTAGTGCCATTGTCAATAGCACCTTCTATGTCTACCATATTGTTACCATCGAATACCTGTACCGGGCCAGACTCCGCAATAAAAGGTGTCTTATCAAAAGATAGGGTAGAGTACCTGATAAATAAATAGTAGTTGCCTGGTTTAAGCCTTCCGCCACTGGTAATAGAATTTACCGTAATACCAGGTATGCTGTCTGTAAGTTTAATCAGCCGTGTCTGCCTGTCTATCTGTCCGATATTATAATACCTTCCCCATGGTGCAAGAACAGGCGTTAATCCATATTTCATTACACCATCTTGATCGAAACCAGAATTAATAACCTTAACAGGATTGGTATCATCAGTAATATACAGGTTAACACTTCCGTCATAATCCTCACGGGCAAACATATCGATCTGCTTGTGATCATCCCAGGCCTCTCCAAAATTAAGCTCTGAAGTAGAGAGTTTCAAAAAGGCAAGCATACCGTCGTACATATTACCCAATGGTTTGTATGTCCTTGAGAATCCGGTCAAACTGGTATCAAAGCTTATGGTACCCGTACCGGCAACCGTTATCTGATTAGGACTCGGATATGATCCTACCTCTGAGAGACCGGTAGAAGGATTGTAAGAAGCTATATAAAGGATGCCATTATGCTCACAGCCACCCATGGATATAAAACCTTCCGACAAAGAGAAAGCGTGTTCTGTACCATCTATGGTACTAAGCACAAGACCCTGGCCGTCTTTATTAATTATCCTGTAACCCTGAGTAGGGAAATCCCACGATCCGGTAGGCCGTCTGCAATAGTCCAGATCAGCTACAAGCCCTTTTGAAAAGTCATTTACCTGTCTCACTATTCAAACTCTTTTTGTTTTAATGCAAGATTGCCTATATGTGTTATCATACTATGCCTGATAATAACTCCTTTATTAACATCTTCTCTGGTCATATGCCTGAATACCATTCTGCGTGCCATGTTCAATTTGTTTCTAAACTCCTCTTTCATCTCTACAGCAGAACGTGTAGAAACCTTATCATTGAGTATATCTTCATAATAAACCTTCAGGATACAATATGCCTCACAAGCCTGCTCATGGCCCCTGATAATCATAGGCACTCCCTGATCATTAATAGGTGTGCCGTAATAGTTTATATATACATAATCCTTGTTGTACCAGTTTC
>Ga0180431_10000973_pt1 | contig 40217 bp, 33 predicted proteins | sample SS_ome_11_FD_132459 | JGI IMG/M metagenome (GOLD analysis project Ga0180431, IMG submission 132459) | Hypersaline lake sediment archaeal communities from the Salton Sea, California, USA - SS_1_MS_1 metaG | ecosystem: Environmental > Aquatic > Non-marine Saline and Alkaline > Hypersaline >... | reverse complement strand
GCCCGCCATCCTTTTTCTCTTGTTTTTTCTTCAATGCTGTGCGCTGCAAGGCTCACGGATCTGGCAATGGTACAGAACGCCAAACATTCATCCGGAGTGAAACCCATATCGACAAGCGTAGCAGAGATGGCACCGGATACGTTCATGTAAAGCTTTCTGCCCCAGTATTTCTCTGTAACATTCTCCAGTTCAACCACAAACCTGACATGGTCTCCGGCCACCTGTAGCTTTTCGGCCAGCTCAATGATTCTTGGAGAACGTAAATCTCGAATATGCTGCGGGTGGTGCCATCCGGGGATGACGTTTCGCTCGCCAAACGCTTTTACGAATGCGGTGTCCTTGTCTTTGCTTCGTATGCCGTCGCACAAATAGCCAGCCGCTTGATTGCACGTCCAACCCTTTTCCTTCATCAGCTTTATCGCTGTTATCCAGGTTTGAGCTGCTTCGTGTGCATCGACATGAACGTACCCGATACTTAGAATGCCCCCAGCCAATGCGGGCATGATATAGCCGGCACCGGACATGACCATTCTGGCGGACATAGAGGAGGGAGACATGGCATGCTCGGCAAAACACACGAGTAGAGCATCGATCATTTTTGCTACATTTTGATTTGGTAGTTCTCCCTTCCAGATCAAATGAAGCGCTTCGGCAAAAGAGATATTTCCCGTTAGTTCGTTTACATCGTAGCCTCTTACCACGATGCTATCGCGCGTTTTATAACTGATTGCCGAACGCCAGTGAAACGGTTCTTTTTTTGTACTTTCAGGCATTGTTTGCTCCTTCTGCTTATTTTTTGCTACAAGATTTCAAGGCACAATCGCCGGTCTTATGCTCTCCCCGCTTTCCAGCAACTTCATCGCTTCCGATAGTCCGTCAACGCTCAAGGGGATCGTAGGACCAACAAGTTTTTTGAAAGGGTATCTGTCTTTGACGGCATGGATGAACGCCAGTGCCCGTCCCAGGTGTTTGGCGTCGTAGTTGTGCATTCCGACAATCTTCAAGCACTTGGTGATGATGTCGTGGCTGTCGATTTGAAATAGACTGTCCGGATATATCGCCCCAAGCAATAAATAACGTCCGCCGATTCGAAGCATCTTCACTCCCGGCGGGATTGCCTCAGAATCGCCTGTGACCTCGACAACCAGATCCGCGCCGAGACCTGCTGTACAATCCACTACCTTGTGAATCGCTTTCTTTACACCCAATTTCGATATATTGATGGCTATATCCGCACCGAAATCTTCCGCCATTTGCAGCCGATTGTCTTTTGTATCAATCACGATAACGTGTTTGGGATTCCGTTCTCTCGCCATCGCTATAGCATACAGACCAAGCATGCCAACACCCTGTATTACGACATTGTCACCGGCCTCGATTTCTGCCACGTCAAAGCCGCCGGTGACCGTGGCCGCCGCACAAGGTAACGGCGCTGCCTCCTCGTCCCGTAAGTCTTCAGGTACCTTGAAGAAACAGGTACCGGGTCTGAGGTACACGTACTCGGCGAATCCCCCGGTAAAATACGGCGGGAGGTCGCTTCTAACGTGTCCGTATTTGAATAATTTCGTACATTTCTGGGGAAGACCTTTCATTCTGCAAAACACACAGGTTCCACAAGTAGACATGATTGTCCAGATGATGCGGTCCCCCACAGACACGGCCCTTCCCCATGTGTCTGTATCCACAGATTCACCCAACGCAGCTACCGTGCCTACGGTTTCATGGCCAAGAATTGAAGGGACCGGAAACGGTCTTCTCCCCCTCCAGGTATGCATATCGGAGCCACAGACAGTAGCCATTCTTGTTCGTACTAGAACGGCTCCCGGTTCTAGGTAGCTGGGGAGAGGAAATTCTCGAAACTCAAACGGTTTGTTCGCTGCCGTGAAAAGTATCGCTTTACCTCGCTCTGACAACATATCATCTGCTCCATTAGTCTTTCTGCCCGGTCAATGTCGAGAGCGTGCGGACCGCGGTCTTGGAGCTGAGGAAACGCTCGTACAACCGGCGGTAAGTGTCTATCTCCGAATCGCGCACTTCTTGGATGCGTAGTACCTTCCTGGAGCGCTTCGCGCCTTCGGACAGGCTGGGGAATATTCCGCAGGCGGTTCCCGCCAGAACGGCAGAACCGACGGCGGGCTCGGCGCCGGAGAGAATGGTCAGATCTGCTCCAGCGAGATACGCGACTACCGATCCCAAAAGCTCGCTTCGTACACCGGCGCCTACTGCGTAGTGGGTTCGCTCGTGACGGTTCGCCTCGGTAAGATCCATCGCTCTGTCGAGTAGTTCATAGGCTTCGGCGAAAGAGCATGAGGTTCCCTCCAGGACGGCCCGTGCCAGATCGCTACGGCTGTGTCTTGGTGCGAATCCGAAGAACCCCCCTCGAAAGTCCGGATCGAAGTTAGGCGGACCCTGAATTGGGGGTTGAAACAGCACGCCGTTTGCACCCGGCGGTGAGGAACTGGCAACCTCGACAAGTTCGGCCGCCGTACCAAGTCCGAGCATTTCAGCTGCCCACGCAAGAGAGCTGCCGAATCCATGAGTGCTTGATTCCCAGAGCCATGCACCCGGCACTGCATGACAGTACAGAGGACAGTATTGGTCGGCGTCAGTTGGGGTGGTTTTGGTAAGGGCTGAGACAGACCCCCCGCTTCCGAACCGGAGCAGGCGATCGGTCGATGCAATGTTTCCAGCAGCCACGTTTTCGGCGAGCACGTCCCCACATCCTGCGATCACCGGGATACCCGGAGGCAGGCCATACCGACGGGCCGCTTTGTTACTGACCCCGGCCACGATTGCCTCCGACTCCATCACCGGGGGAAGGCGGTCCATGTCTATTCCCCAGATATCGGCCAGCTCCGAGGACCAGCGTCGCTCCTTCGAATCAAAGGTAAGTGATCCTGAAGCGTCGCTGCAGTCGGTGGCCGGTTCGGCGGTAAGAGAGAACCTAAGGAAATCTTTTGCCCACATCGCATGGGTGGATTTATTGTATACTGACGGTTCGTGATCTTTTATCCACCGCAGCCTTGGAATGGTGTAGGCGGTGTTTACCGGAGTAAGCGCTGTACGACGAATGCGGGCTTTCTGCTCCTCGGAAAGCGCCTGGACTTGCTCGGCACAGCGTTGGTCGTGCCAGAGAATGCAGGGACGAGTCGGCGTGCCCTCCGCGTCGGTAACAACCAGGCTGATCATCTGCCCGGTGAGTCCGACACCCTTAATTTTCTGCAGGATGCCTCGGTTCTCGGAATCCACAAGGTGCAGGCATTTTGCCAACGCGCTAGCCCAATCATCCGGCGCCTGTTCGGCCCAACCGGGTTTCGGGAACCGTGTGGGATAGGCGGCGGAAGCCTCGACGGCTATCGTGCCGTCGGCCGCAACAAGTACGATTTTCAGACTGGATGTCCCTACATCGACACCCAACAGAAACGTGTCGCGTTCCATCATTGTCTATCGATCCACCGTGACAGGTATCGGATTCGATCGGTATGGCACCGCTTGGACAGAGTCCTTCGTGATGTTGTGTTTCCAGCCATTCGTTCGTTTTGCTTGTTCGTAGAATAGAACCCCGGCCACTTGGCCGCGCATAGAACGCATCATTCGATTCATGATTTTCCCTTGGATTTCCCGTGTTGCCGTCCTGGTTCTGCATCCGGCTGCAAGAGATCGAGTACGGACTTCGCAGGGAAATCCTTGGTAATGCGCCGGAACTCCTCTGTTGCCGTAGGCGATTCAATCACGACAACATCGGCCTTCAGGTAGTCTGCAAACTGACCTATCTCCCGAGCCCAATTTTCCGCGACCTCCGGAAAGCGTTCATTGTACAGCGGGTCGTCGAAACTGGCAAAGTATTTCGGCTCCGCAGTGTAGGCATCATTTGGTCCGTTTGCGAACTCGTATCCCCGGTCCCGGCAAAAACTTGAAAATGCCGTCCCCTCTTTCAACAACGCCTCAGAAATCGCCGGTACCACGATTGCCCGCCCGGTCGCTTGGGAATCACCGGACCCGGAACAGAGGTCGGCTGTCTGCCAGAGTGTTTTAGGCGGCGGATCGGAGAATCCGAATATCTGAGCAAAGTGATACAAATCGCAGCTGGTCGGCACGATGAATCCGGGATATTGCTTCAGGACTTCCTGTATCTTGGCGAGGCTGTCGGCAAGATCGGTCCAATGCCCGTAGCGATAGAGGGAGATCAGGTCCGGAGTCCACAAAATAGCGCCGATTCCTGTTCCCAACGCCGGGGAGCCTTCTGCCACCTGTTTTGCGGCGGTATCGCGCAGCAAGTGGGAGGCCACAAGGAGTGACTTGCCTTTACCGATTTTCTCTTTTTCCACGGAGAGGCTGTCACTCCGGCCGCTAGAATTTTTCAGACCCGAACTCGAGTTGGCATTCAAGGATCGTGTCCTGCGAAACCAGGCTATCGCATCCGGAATGCTTGTATCATCCAATGCCTTGAATTGACAGAGACGGCACATCGAGCATGAGTCGAGGCGCTGTTCGATGAGTGCACGGTTGCGCTCATCAGCCGAATCGAAGCGCGCCATCAGACCGGCGTAGCCTCTTGGGCTCTCCGACTCGAAAAATCTGGCACGAGTAGCCGGGCAGATATAGTTGCTCATCGGCATATTGCGCCACTCGGAAACGGTTTTATGATACAATTCTTCAGGATAATAGTTCACTTTCACACCTCCAGTCCGAACATACCCGGACTGAGTATGTTCTTGGGATCGAGTGCCGTTTTTACCTTGCGCACCAGCTCAAATCGCTCCGGCTCGAGATCGCGGTAAAAACGACCGAGTTTAAAACCCGTACCATGATGCTCGTTGATGGTACCGTTGTGACGGTGCATGACCTCAACGGCTGTGCGCCATATTTCGATGAAAAGGCTGTACCCCTCATATGGATCCTCCGGAGGACACCGGACTATGAAGTTGGGGTAGATCGACATTCCCCATTCATACCAGTGAGAAAAATGCGCAACAAACTCCAGCTCGTGCTCTGCAAATTTCGTTTCGAGCGTATGCTTAAGGTCTCTATACAGCCCTGGGGCCTCTCGGTAGCGCGCCAGCGTATAGGTTACCGCGTACATGTAGGAGGATGACTCGAGTGTGTGTGGCGGATAGTAGAAATCGTAGCGATGGTTCCACCATTTCGAGCCAAGCTCCTCGCCAATCGAGGTGCCACCGGCGGATCGACACATCTCACTTGCGATCTTCACTTCCAGGTCGACAAACTCCGCCGTTCCATCGAAACCGAGCACCAGCAACCCTTCAAAAGTGCCGACGTCGCCCAGCACCGGCTGCACCATCTTGCGGGAGTCTGCTTCGTCGTATACCCGCATCACCGCCGGCTTCAACCCGCTGGTCATGATCTTCCGTCCGGCCGTAAAGGCGTCGTCCAGAGATTTGAATGCGAATGCGGGAAAGGCTCGTTTCTCCGGCAACTGAAACATTTGTAGCGTGATTTCGGTAAACACACCGAAGATGCCCTCTGCCCCGACGAAAAGACGGCTCAACTGCGGGCCTGCGGAGGATCTTGGAACCGGACAGGTCCGTAGCACCGAACCGTCTGGCAGCGCCACTTCGGCAGACAGGAGGAGGTCTTCAATCTTCCCGTACTTGCTGGACAGGACACCGGAGCCGCGAGTGCTCAGGAATCCGCCTACGGTGGAGCAGTACATGGAAGCCGGCAAATGATTTGTGGTGAAACCCTGAGCATTCAGGATTTGTTCGAGATCAGACATCATAATCCCGGCTTGAACGGTGACAACCTGGGAAGTCGTGTCGAGATCGATCACCCGGTTCATTCGCCGCATGTCCAGGACAATGCCTCGATCCAAGGCGAATGAACCGGCTGTGTCAGACGCGGAACCTCCCCGAGGAATAATCGGTATGCGATACAGCTGCGCGATACGCAGGAGAGCAGATACTTCCTTTGCGATCGCCGGCTGGACTACGAATTCCGACTTGGGAAGCGGCAGGTTGTTTTTCTCAAGCATACGAGTCGCCCACCAGGTATCAACGATGAGCGGATGAATGTCTACGTCTGCATCTCGTACCCATTCACTACCCAAAATATCCTCGAGTTCCTTTTTCAGCTGAAAGTGGAGTAGCGTATTCAAGATTTCTCCTCACAAAGTGTCTTAGCGTTCAAATGGTTGCACTCTTGTATGTTTATATAAATGTTTAAACATTTTACCAGCATTTTAAGTATTTGTCAACCGCTGAAAACAATTTTCAACCGATTTTCAAGATACTGGGGATGACAATCGAAATCGTGAATATTCAGCGCAGATGGTGCGACTTGTTTGATTATGCCATGGACCGCTGTGTGGAGGCCCGTCGGGTATACTTGCTCAGTTGTGTACTGTCATCATTTTTTCGTTACTGCCGGTGTCTCTGGACGAATATGTCCTGGCGCGTGCCGTGAAGCGCCACGCTGTGCACGAGGGGAACGGCGAGGTCGCTGTACAACAGCTGCGTGACTCGAAGAACCGGGGTTCCCGACGGGAGTTGGAGCTGATGCGCATTGTCTTCATTTAGACAGTATGCCTCTATGCGCGCTTCGGCCCTAACCATTCTGAGGCCGAACTCCCGCTCGAAGATATCGAGAAATGAAATAGCCGTCTCCTCGCCTTGACCGCAATGTGGTGCAATGTACTTGTGGAAATCGAGGTAACTGGTGTGCATGCATTCCACGAGCATCGGTATCGATCCAGCCAATTTTATACGATCGACACGCAGAATGCTGTCCCCAATTTTCAGTCCGAGGGATTTCGCCATATCGAAGGTGTGTTCAGTAACCGCCTCCAATTTACAGGCAACAATCCGATCCCGGGGAACGTCGCCCATCATGCGTACGTCCTCGGAGAAACTGCGCAACACCGAGAAGTTCAGATGAAAGCGTCGGTCGTTTACGAAGGTTCCCTTTCCCGGGGTACGTACGATTATTCCTACCCGTTCCAGTTCGCCGAGCGCTCGTCGTGCTGTGCTCCGCGTTACACCGTATTGGCGGGATATTTCCTTTTCACCCGGCAAGAACTGCCCGGGCTTGAGCTGACCGGAGCTGATCTCCCGATACAGTTTGTTCCTGATTATTTCGTAGATCGCTGACACGTGACACCTCCAAGGTGCTTTATCCTACAGTATGTGGCTGCTCGCTGCTACGGGTGATACGATCGGCTGCGAGCACCACACACGTACTAGTTCGGCGCGATGACGACCTTAAGGCTGTCGGGCTGCATCGATTTTTTCATGGCGGCTTCGGTTTGTTCGAGGCTATATCGATGCGATATGAGCCCTTTGAAATCATAGTGATCCTGAAATCGCGTGAACATCCGAAGTACTTTAGAGTATTCCGTATACGGATGATTGGCGACGCCGACGATCCGGATGTTTTTTGTGCAGACATGCTGAGAAACGTTGATTTCGGTTGAACCTGTATCGACAAAATTTCCGAGCTCTATCAGGGTTCCCGCACGTCGAATGTGGTCTAATCCTTCGGCAAATGCCGTAGGTTCATTGGCACAGTCTACCACCAGATCCACACCCAGCCCGTGTGTTCGTTCGCGCGTTACTTCCACACGTTGCGCCACTTGTGTTTCGTCTATGTTCAACACGTAGTCCGCACCGAAGTGCCTGGCGGCCTGCAGCCGAAAGCTCGACCTGTCGGTAGCGATAATCGTGTCCGCACCCATTATGCGGAGGCGAATGATACTCAAGAGCCCTAATGGCCCCGCTCCTGTCACAAGCACATTGGGTGAGGAGCCAAATCCGAGATTTGCCAGCGAATACAGCTCCTTCGCCGTGTCGATACCCAGAGTCACATTGAATAGTTCCGCCAAGACCGCGATCTCAGGCGCCAGCGAGTCGGGAACTTTGTACACAAACACGTCGGGCCGCAGGTACATGTATTCGGCGAATCCGCCCAAGAGATGGGGCGCGTTTGCACTGCTAAAGGCATTGCCATAGCCCAGGACGTTATCGCACCAGGGATAACCGAAGGTATTCTTGCAGTACCAACACTTTCCGCACACCACGTCGGGACACATGGTGATTCGATCCCCAACCTTCATAAGGTTTCCATTATAGTCTGGGTACTCTTTCTCCCCGGAACAAATCTCTTCAATAATTCCAACGTTCTCATGTCCTTGGATAATCGGAAAAGGAGTTTCGGACTCTGGATCGCTGCCCGGATACTGCTTTGTGTGGCCGATAAACGTATGTTTGTCGGTACCACATATACCGGCCAGTTCCATCTTTATGATTAATCCTTCCCGTTCCTTAGGGTAAGGATAATCCGTAATGACGATCTGCCCCGGTGCCTCAAGAACGGCCGCCCGTACTTTTCTCATGAAACATCTCCTTTGTAAATACAGTTATATGTTTAAACATTTTATAATCTACTGGCAGGATGTCAAGCGCCAGGCGACAGAACGTGAGAAGAATCTCATTGGCGGTGTATTTGGTGCCAAAAAACTTAGATTCGAGTATTGACAAAAACGGAACAGTAAACTATAGTCTGCATTAACGTTCATTATGAACGTTAATGTATAAACAAATATAATTTTGGAATGAATATGAATGTCGCCGGCAAAAGCCAATAGTAGCTGTTATGGAAGGTGAATCAGTACACTGGTTGGAGGTGCTGCGATGAAATAGAAAACCTGGGGCCCAACGTCCAGTTGGGAATAATATGAAGGCTGCTGGTGGAAGGAGGAAGCGTAGGCATAAGTTTTTGAAGAACGATTTGATTTGAATTAGAAGATACAGAGTGTATCATGGTTATTACTATAGGAGGAGATGTATAGATGAAGAGAATAGTACAGATATTTATAGTGTGTAGCTTGGTTATCGTTGCAGCTGTCAGTTTTGGGAGCGGTCAAAGCGGAGCGGGTGAAGGTAAAACCGAGGAGCAAGTCACTCTGAACATACCCACACAAGCTGGCTGGAGATGTGTGGATCCGATATGGAATCGAGCTGATCTGTTCACGGAACAAACGGGTATTGCCTGGAAAGTGCATGGTTTTCCGGGAGTCGATCTACCCGCCAAACAGCTGTCTGAGCTTACTGCGGAAACGCATGCTTTTGATATAACGATGATACCGCAGATCTATCTCAGCTTGTTCGAATCGTATATGATGCCGCTGAACGAGTATATTGAGCGAGATTACGGCAGTGTGGAGAAGTTCAAGGAGCTGTTCTACGGTGCCACAATTGAAACCTGCACTTTCGATGGGGATGTCAAATACGTACCCTTTCATCTCAACGCCAAATACCTCGTATATCGTAAAGACTTGTTTGAGGATCCCAAAGAAAAAGAAGCCTTTCGTTCTAGTTTCGGCTACGAGCTGAAGCCCCCGGAGACGGACGAACAACTAATCGATATCGCCAAGTTTTTCACAAGACCTGAAGACGATCTCTGGGGAATGGTTATCATGGGAACGTCCGGACGCTGGGCAATTGTTGGGAGTCTATATGGAACGGGTCTAGACCTCGTCGATTTGGATAATCGATCAACGCCTTTCAGCAGTGGACAATCAAAGCAGAAGGCTGTTGAAGCGGTGAAATTGTGGGATGATCTGTTGCACGAAAACAAAGTCATGCCGCCTGGAACCGCCGCCATGACGGCCACCGAAGCATACGAAATGTACATTGGTGGTCATGCGGCCATGTCGTTCGGTTGGTATGGAGATTACTGGGATCGTTTAACTTCATCCGAAATTATTAATGATATTGGCGAAAGTGGGAGCTTTGTACTTCCTACAAAAAATTCCTCTAAGGGTACCTTCCTGTCGATATGGACGAATGGGATTCCGAAGGACTCACCCAATCCAGAGGAAGCATGGGAGTTTATCAAATTCAGCATTTCTGAAGATATCCAGCAAGCGATGTCACATGAGTCCGGCCAGGCTTCGCCCACAGTCAAGGCGAATGAATACGCCATCTCGCAAGGCTGGGTAGCAGGAGCTCTCATGAGAGAAGCTGAGAGGGGGAAGGTGCCGATTAGGCATAAAAACGCTCTCGATATTTTCAACATGTATATCAACACCACGAGTCTTTACCTTGCAGGTGAGAAGACACCCGAAGAGTTTGTCGACTTACTGACAAGTGAAACAGAGACTATATTGAGATAGTACAACGGGAATGATATGTACAGAGGAGATGTTGGCAGCGAACGATTTCTCTATCTCAGCTGCCGGCACTCCTTCTGTTGTTTTTTCATTTACACATTGCAACGATAGTGGGACACTAACAAGAGCATCAGTTTTGGAACGAACATCATGGTAACAGGAAAAAAACCTATCTACACAATTATGCTTATACCTCTTGTTATCGTGGTCTCGATAATCTTTGTATATCCGCTTTTTCGAGTCATATATCTGAGTTTTTTCGATTACCATCCGGTTTTCGGCCAGGAGTTTGTTGGTCTACAGACATACCGGGAACTGATGGTGGACAACCTGTTTCTTGCCACCATACTGCGTACATTAATTTACGTAATCGTAGTGGTTCTGAGCAATTTGATCATAGGCATGGTGTATTCCATGCTAACGTACCGATTGCGCAAAGGTGTAAAGCTGTTGCGGTTGATTCTCATTGTGCCCATACTGCTGATGCCTCCGGTGACAGCCAGCACGTGGATGCTGCTGTACAATGAGCAGTTTGGGTTGATTAACCACATACTTGGGGCGATTGGTTTCCCGGCGGTCATGTGGCTGTCATCGAGCAGAACAGCATTTCCAGCAGTTATGGTTACTGATATATGGGGATGGATTCCTTTTGTTTATCTGATCCTGCTTGCGGGAATGCAGAGCTTGCCAACCGAACCATTCGAGGCCGCCGAAATCGATGGGGCCTCATCTACACAGAAGTTTATTTATCTCATGCTGCCGATGATGAAACCGGTAATCGCCACCGCGACCATCATCAAATGTCTCGATACCTACAAGACCTTTTCATTTGTTTGGATCATGACAAAAGGGGGCCCGGGGTATAGCAGCAACGTATTGGGTACTCTTGTTTTCCAGAAAGCATTTTCCAGTTTCCAATACGGGCTTGGATCGACCATGGCGATCGTCATGATTCTCATGGGTTTTCTCTTGGTTTGTTTGGTAGGATTAATCTTTCGAGAGCGAAACAGATGTTAGTCAAAACTTTATTGAAGAGATTGTTTGTTTTGTTGGTAGTGACGATAGCGGTCCTTTGGACCCTGTTGCCCTTGATCGATCTTGCCGTGATGTCGTTCGCCGGGCTTGGTGCTCTTCCAACAAGTTTACGGTTGCCAAAGCGCCTAACACTGGACAATTGGAGGAATGTCCTGTTCGGTGACAGGATGATTTGGCCCTTTATGCTCAATTCTCTGATTGTAGGATGTTATACGAGTGCAATCACATTGATCGTCGCGATGCCAGCTGCATATTCTTTCTCAAGGCACCAATCGATATTCCACAGATCCGTATTTCGGTCCATGCTGATTTTGCGTATGATACCGCAAGTTGCCCTATCAATACCGATCTTTTTTTTGTTAAAAACCTATAGGTTGCTGGATACTCGAATCGGTCTTAGTTTTGCGCACCTGATCATATCGATCCCATTGGCTGTTTGGCTCATGAAGGGCTACTACGATCTGCTGAGTACGGAGATAGAAGAAGCCGCGATTATTGACGGTGCCAGTTGGTTTCAAGTGCTATGGAGAATCAGCATCCCGCTGTCCGCACCAGGTGTGGCTGTTACTTTTATGTTTTGTTTCTTATTCAGTTATACTGAATATTTGTACGCCCTAATAATCACCCGCCAATCGACATTTACTCTGCCGATCATGTTCGGCACATTTATGACAACTCATGAGACTCACTGGAGGCTTATAGCGTGCTCATCCCTGATCAGTGTGATCCCGATGATTATTCTGTTTAGTCTGCTCCAGAAGAATCTGGTAAGAGGATTTACCGTTGGTGCTTTCAAATAAGGGGCTTGTATAGTCCAGTTATCTATCGTTCGCCAATCGTTCTGGTCCACTTTTTCTCAATTCCCAGCTGATTCGCCACATCGTAGATTACTTGCAATGCCTTTATCTCATCCTCAATATTCGGTACGGGAATACGATGCTCCAGTATGCAATTGAAAAACTCCCTGAGGTTATCCACGTATCCATCAATTACCGGTGTTTGGCTCTTGGTGATCGGGAACCAGTTTGTAGACCATTCATTAGACTCATCCTGTATGTAGTGGATCACTTTCCGGACATTGTCTACGATTACTGCTTCCTGGTTTGATCCTACAATTTCCACCCTCTCGCAGAACCTGCCCCAACCGGCTTCGCTTCCCCAATTCAAGGTTGCCACAGCGCCATTCTCGAAAGTCAGCAGCAACGCAATGCTGCCTCGGTTTGGTGATAGTCGACACGTCCGTGCGATTACCTCTTTTACATCTCCGGCGAAGGCTCTCACAATGTCAATGTTGTGAATCTGCCATTCCATCATACAAGTGAATAGATTTGCATAGAGATGCCCATGCATTTTGGATTCGATCATGGATATTTCACCGAACGAGGGGTTCTCAGTAATTTCCAATGCTTTCCGGTATGCTGTGGATCGTCTTTTCTGGTGGTCGACCATGACAAAATGGCCTGTTGTTCCCGCCAATCTCATGATCTCTTCCGAATCTTCAATGGTAACGGACGTCGGTTTTTCTACAAAGACATCTAGACCGGCTCTCAAGGCGTCCTTCACGACCGGTGGATGGTCTGCTGCGTTGATACAAACCACTACGCCGTCGAGTTCTTCAGATTCAAACATCTTTCGGTGGTCTGTATACGTAGATGACACTCCATATATCGAAGCGGTGTATTGCGCCTTCTCCTCGACCAGGTCGCAAATCGCAACCCGCTTGATATCGAATTCATCAAGATAAGTCAAGGATGGATAAAGGAGGTTGTTCGCGTGAGTTCCGGCACCTACGAATCCGATACGAATCTGTTTTCGTTCATCATCCATAGTTACAATATTCTTATCCTTTCTACACTAAAGCGCTGAGCACAAAGCAATATCCGTTGTAAGTTCCAAATGGGATTTGAACATTCAATTTTCAATTTTGAAAATACATCAAACTCAACATGACGATTCTCTGACAATCAATTTTGGTGTGACGGTTTTCGTGCACTGGGATGCCACGTTTTTACTTTTTATCATTTTTATTATAGTTTCAGCGCTGCTATACCCCAGCGTATATTTTGGTACTCTCACTGTAGTGAGTGAGGGGATGCTGAATTGAGCATTGTCTACATCGTCGTGTCCGACAATAGCAATATCATCCGGCACCTTAATGCCAAGATCATTGCATGCTCTAAGTACTCCAAAGGCGAGTTGATCGGTACAAACGAATATGGAGTCAAAGGTTAAGTTTTCTTTGACCCATTCCGTTAAAGTCAAATAGGCTGATTTTGCAGATGGGGAACAGCATCTATCGTGCCGACTTTCCAGATCTAAACCCAGTCGCGCAAGTGTTTCCTTGTAACCCAAGCGCCGGTCGTAATTGCTCGAAATGGGTAAATCGAGACCCAAATACGCAGGTCGTTTCCTTCCTGTTTGGGCAAAATGTTCGGCAACGAGCGAACCGCTCTTGTATGAATCAATGGCAATGTAACTTTGTGCTTTCGCGCTTTTACGTGTAATTGCAATGTAGCATGTCTTCAGCGCATCGTAGTCCAGATTATTTTGTAGATCACAAGCAGGAACGATTAAAATACCCGCAACCCGATATGCGGCGAAATTCTGCAGTATCTGTTGTTCCTGGTTGATACTTTCATTATTACCCCATGTGATAGCCTGGAAGCCGTGTTTCCCTAACGCATCGTTGATTCCTTGAAGTATTCGGGCATAGAACGGATTGTCCATGTATGTTACGATCACGCCGATCGTTCTAGATGTTTGTGATCTCAAGTTGGCAGCCATCGCATGAGGAACGTAGCCAAGTTCGTCTGCAATCTGTTTTATTTTCTTCCGTGTTTCTTTGCTGATGTCTCGTTTCCCTTTTAGGGCTCGACTGACCGTATTTACTGAGAATCCGGCTTGCTCGGCGATCTCTTTCAATCTAACGTATGCCAATTTCTACCCCAAAAACAGGTTTATATTAACGTTAATAGTGAACGTTAATGTACGCAGGGTACATTGATGCAAGATATTTGTCAACGGCCCAGGATAGAAAAGTATCCGGCATTAGTCTGTAGAAGGAGCTTTATCGTTTTGCTGATCGGATCAAATGTCGGAACGATAGCTGCTGTTTGAATAAGAAGTTTGGATCATTACTGTTGAAGGGAAAGCAGGCAATAACGCTCTGTCGAAAAGCGTGTGAGTCTATGAATAGGGTTTCCGACCAGGGAAAAAGTCATGCTTGGTGTCAGAAACGTGAAAAGCTGTGGCCTGTGCCCGCACGTACTGCATTATTGCGCTGCTATGTTGAGAAAAGCATAGTTTAGTTTCAGATTTCTATAGTCTTTATGACGAACTCAAAACCCTTGTATTAGAAGTCTCAGGAGAGATCATTTCCCCTTGCGTGGCAGAGAAAAAGTCGATACCCAGTGGAAGTTGTTCTGCCTGGTGCAGAATATAGGGAAGATCGCAAGATATGCAGCGGCATAGAAAAGAAAAAAGTGATGATTAAGAGACACAATAGAGTAAAATCAATGGTCTGGAAAGATGAGTCCTATAAAGAGTCTTTTCCTACTATCTCGTTCGGTCGCTCTTGAAGCCCCTGCGTCCGGACTGGGCCAGGACTGTAGAAATCACCAGCGCCCTTGCGCAATTCCCTCATGATAGGTACTGCAATCCAACGGCAGCGGATCCAGTTGGGGAACTGCGAATCATGCCGTCATAGTGGAACCGCTTCCGGCGGTGGCAAACGGCGCAGGTTCCCACGCTGAAAGATGGTCAGCCGAAGCTGACGGTGATCACCTCCTGCTCCACGCCTATGCCTTTTCCGGCGATCTCCGTTGCGAGGGGGCGAAGCGCCTCGTGGGTGACCTCCGAAAGCCTGCGCAACGAGGCCTGCGAAAGCGGTCGGCCGTGGGGCAGGTACTTTAGGTACGTCTTGATGTCCATCATAAACGGTTGCATCGGCCGGCCGGCTGCGCGCTCGAGCTCCTGAAGAATAAGGAGCCCTTCTGGGTCAAGGTCCCCAAAATGCATCAGCGACGTGTCGGCTCGAGCCAGCAGGCTCACCATTCCTGTAACGGCCTGGTTCGGATGGCCTGCGGTGTACACAACCGCGCTCGGCTCGTGCTTCTGCGAGCCTCTCTGCCGGGAACGTCGTGCGGCCGCCGCCGCGGTATAGAAACTCTCCTTGTTTTCCACGCCAAGGACCCAGGCTGTCGACCAAGACCTCGGATCCAACTCCACGCCACTCAGACAAAGCACCGTCTCCAGCGGCAGGCTGAGGACCTCTCCGTCGCACCGCCACCTCCGACCAGCAACAAAGAGCGAGCCGAAGAGCGCGACTGAGACCTCGGGGAAGGATCGGCGCAATCCTATGGCCTCCGATAGCGGCTCTCTTCCTATCTCTGCGCACAGCCGGTCGGCTCCGCGCAGCAGATGCTCCAGGCGCTTGCTGTTGTTGAAGAGACGGACACTAAGCGCCCGTAGTGCCGCGTCCGCGCACTGCTCGGGCGTGAGCAGGAGCAGCCTCCCGATGTCCCGAAGCTCGTCGGGCTTCTCCACCCCCACGGCGCTGTCCTCTTCGAGCCGTGCCGCCAGGGTCGAGGCGATTGTGGACAGCGGCCCGTCGGACCAGGGCCGCCGTTTCAGAACGTCGAGCAGTTCCTCCCGGCGTTCCCGCGGGCTCTTTTCACCGAGAAGCGCGTAGAGCAACGCGGGATCCTCCAGGTAGAGAGCTTCCACCTCCTCACCGACGCGGAACCGGCCCCAGCGGACCGAGAGAACGCCGAGCTTTTCGAGCTCCTCGACGGCGTCCAGGAATCGCTCCTTGCCCTCCAGGTCTCTGCTTATCGCGGGAAGACGGTTGTCCCACTTCGCCAGCCGCAGTTTCCGCCCGCCGCGCTTCTGGGCAGAGGAGGGGTAGCGCTCCAGGAAGGAGCACAGAATGCGCCGTGCCGCCTCGCTCAGGCCGGGCTTCCGGGGCCCACTCACGAAGCCTCGTCCTCCACCTGCTCGTACCTGCGGATAAACACCTGGTAGTTGCGTCGGATGACCAAGTTGGTGACGTCCATGTGCGGAGCCACGGACTCGATCTTTTCCGTGGGCACGGCGGTGATCACCTGCATCTCCAGCCGCCGGAAGAAGTCCAGCATCCGTCCGATACGGGCGTCATCCATCTTGTTGAATGCCTCGTCGAAGAGCACCAGACGAATGGCTGCCGGATTATCGCGGTAGAACCGGTGGAAGCTGGCCGCGATGGCCACGTAGTAGGGGGTCTGCGTCTCGCCGCCGGATTTCTCCCGCAGCACCTTGGAGAGGAAGGACTCGAGCGGCGCCCCGGTCTTCTCGTCAACCCGCTCTCCGTCCCGGATCTTGATGTCGTAGACGAAGTACTGGCGGTAGTCGCAAATCTCCCGGACCTCCGGTGAGTCAAGCTCGTGGTCCAGGATCCGGTCGAAGACCGCCTGCACGGTGCGTCTTTCCTCGTCGCTCTTGAGTGCCGCGAACAGTGTGCCTTCCACCTGGCGTACCTCCGCCGCGGTGGCGATGGCGTGCATCAGATCCCGCTTGTCCTTCCGTCTATGGATGGTGAAACGGTAGGAATCTTTGCCGAAGCTGATGCGGTCCAGGATGGCGTTGATCTCCTTGAAACTCTCCTCCGCCTCGATGAGGTATTCGTTCAGGCGTGCCACGAAATGTTCCTGGAACTGCCGTTCGGCCTCGTGCCGGGCACGCTGGATGCGCTCGCGGTACTCGGGAAGCTCGGTCCGTCGGTAGCGGTCCAGGAGCTCCAGGTAGGCGTCCGATTTATCCTGGTCGATCTCCATGAGGGCGTTGTACTGGTGGTTGTAGTACTGCTTGGCCTCGATCAGGGCGTGACGCGCCCGCTCCTCGCGGGTGCGCAACCCGCGGTAGGCGGACTCGTAGCGGCCGAGCATCCCGTCGTAATCCGGAGGTCCCTTCCGGTCCCGCGTGCGGTCCCGGTAGTAAGCCTCGAATTCCTGCCGCCGTTCGGGGCGATCGGCCAGATAAGCCTCCACCTCCTCTTCGTGGACGCTCAAGGCCCGCTTGTGCTCGCCCTGCTTCTGCCGCAGGGACTCCAGGGTGCTCTTTAGCCCGCCCAGTTGCTCGGTCTTCTTTTCCAGGTCAGTGGAGAGGCCGTCAAGCAAGCCCTCAAGGGCCTCGAGCTGTATCCTGATGCTGTCGAAGCCCGTGGTATCGATCTCCGCGATCCTTTGCTCTATCTCATGGAACTCGGCCTCGATCTGCTCCAGGCGCAGCGCGGCGTCCGCCACCTGCTCCAGCTCGATCAGAATCCGCTCGGCCCGGCGCAGAGATTCCAGCCTCGCACGGTTGCCCGATAGCTCTTGTTCCCGCTCCTGCAGCTGCTGCTTCAGCGCCGCGATTTCCTCCTGCAGCTGGGTCCTTCGTCTCTCCGCGGCCCTGCGTCCCAGATACCAGCGCCTCCGGATCTCCGGGCTTCGGCGACGGACGATCTTGCGATCATAGAGCAGCATGGAATCGGTAAGGGCGCGGTCCTCCTCTATCAGCTGAGGCAGGTCGGTCAGGAGCACATCTCCCAGCAGGTGCGCCACCAGACGGCGGGCCGCCGGTCCTGTGGCCTCCACCACCTCGGCCAGAGTGCCTGCACGAACTTCCTCGCCCCGGATGTCCGCCAGATTGGGCAACGGCACTTCCGCCACGTCGGCCGGCATGGAGTTGTAGATTTCCAGGGCCCGGGAGTAGGCGTCGGGGGGGACGAGAACGGCGAACCTATCCGCGGCCAGCCAGCTTTCGACGGCTTCCTGGCGTCTCTCATCCACCACCTCCACCAGCTCGGCCAGAAGTTCGCCTTGGATGCCGGCGTCAGAGAGCGCCTTCCGCAGTTGTTCCACGGCCGGAGGATAACGGAGCAGTCCCCTCTCCAGCTCGCTGAGCTCGACCTCCGCGGTGTGAAGGGATTCCCGGCTCTCTTTGACGGCCAGTTCTCCACGCGCCTCGGCAAGGCCGGTCTCAGCCGTTTCGCGGGAGACGGTTTCGGCTTCCTCTCGTCCGTCGCCAGGATCCCGGCCCAGCAGACGCCCGAAGTCCTCTCGGAGCTGGCTTGCACGCTCAGAGCGGTTCTGCTCCTGGTCCCGCCGGGCCGCCAGGTCCTGCCGGTCCCGCTGCAGCCGCTGGTAGGCCAGATGCTCTTCGTTCCGTGCCAGCGAATCCCGCAGCTCGTCACGCTGTCCTTCCAACCGCCGGCGCTTCTCCCGGTCCATCTCAATGGTCCTAGAAAGTTCTTTCAATTCTGCCTCGAGCCGGCCCACTTCGCTCTCGACATTTCGGAGAGCGAGTCGCTCCCGCTCGGCCTGAAGACGGAGTCGAAGGTACTCCTGGCGCTCGATGGAGATTATGATCTGCACCAGGGCGTCCTTCTTCTCGGCGACCTCTTCAAGAAGCGCGATCCTCTCCTCCATCGCCACCGCCTCCCGCTCGGCGGCGCGGTAGTTGAGCAGGTTTTCCTTCATGGCGCCCACGTCAACGGTACGCTCGTCCAGGATGTAGTCGCAGACGAAGTCGTGGACGGAGGTAAAAGGTGTGAAGCTGACCGAGCGGACCAGCGCCTCCAGATAGGGATTGAAGTTCGTACCACGTCTGTGTACTCCCAGCCTGTGGGTAAGCTGGTTGTTGTACTCGCCCTTGGTGGCGCACACCCGGGCGCCGAGGCTTTTAACGGTCTCGCGAAAGGAGGACGGCTGGGCGAACAGCTGCTCGCGGTAGACCGGGATGTCCTCGATCCGCACGTCGTCCGCGATCCAGGCGTGCTCCCTGCAGTCTCCCTCCCGGAAAGACTCCACCAAGATGCCGGCGCAGAACCCGCGCCCGTCGTCTCGAAACTCCAGTATGACATGGGAGAGACAATCCTCCCGGAGGTAATCCAGGGCGTCCGCCCCTACCTTGGCCCGCGTGTAGCTCTCCAGCGTGCGGGCGGTGCGACGATCCGAGGCGGCGGCGTTGAAGCGGATCCTCTGAATCTGGGCTACCAGTGCGTACTGGACGGCGTCTATTATGGTGCTCTTGCCGCTGCCGTTGTCCCCGGCCAGCAGAGTGCTTCTGCCGATCTCGATGGTCTCATCCGCGAAGTAGTGCCAGTTCACCAGGCGGACCCGAGTCATGCGCATCATGGCTCTTCGTCCACCTCTTCGGCGCCGCTCTGGTAGGCGGCGATGCGCTTGGCGGTCTCTTCCAACGCGATCCCGTCCACCGCAAATGGGATGCTCGGATAGAGGATCACCGTGGACTCGGGGTCCTCCTCCGCGCCCACCACGCGGATCAGGCGCAGTGCCTGGAAGCGACGCAGCAGGTTGACGAACGGCGTCTTGCGGAAGGAGATCTCCGCGAGCATCCTCAGTCGATCCTGGATTTCCTGCTGGCGGACGGTACGCTCGCCATGGATGACCAACTCGGCCGCCTTCTCCTCGTAGAGCAGCCTGAGGACGAGCAGCAGGATGCTCTCGTCCTTTTTGAGCTGTAGCCGCGCCCCCGGAGGGCCCACGAAGGAGACAACGCCGAGGTGTTCGTCCTTCTTCAAACCCCAGCCGGCCAGGGCGAGATAGGATTCCATGAGGTCGAAGTTCGCCACGGTGAACCGGTAGCAGCGTGCGTGGGAGTCCAGGGAGCGGATCAGGAAGCTCTCCGTGAGAAGCAGGTTTAGCGAAGTCCGGAAGAGCTCCCTGTCGGACTCAGTGAGCTTGCCGTAGACCAGAAGACGGTCAACCACGGGGATACCTTTTCACAAAGCGATGGTCTACGATGCGGAATCGGTCCACCTGGCAGACGTTCTCGAACCACTCCACGCTGTAGGGAAAGCTCTCCGGCCGGCCCTCGGCGTACGCTCCGGCGTAGAGCAGCTTGATGTAGCTGTCCATATCCTGCAGCAGCGCGGCCGCACGTGCTCCGTCCCCCGGGAGCGGGGCTGCCTGCTCCAGAAAGGCCGCCACCTTCCGGGGACTCAGCTGACCGCGGGCGCGAAGAACGATTTCCCGCTCGGCCGCCTCCACGTCCAGTGAGTCGGCAGGCTGTCGCCGTAACCCCTCGACGCCTACCTGACGCGAGCGCCGCGTGTAGAGCGAGTCGGTCTCCAGGAAGCGAAGCCGCTGGATAGAGTTGGCGAAGGTTTCAGGAGCCGCCTCCTCCGGGTAGTAGTCCTCGCTCCAAGCGCGCACGATTGCGGTGATCCATCCCGCGGCGTTCTGATCCGAGTGGATTCGTGAGCGTATGCGTTCAGTTGAGATTCGGGAGTAGCGGCGGTTGCGATCGTCGATCCGTTCCAGGAGGGGATCGATAGCCTGGAGGTCGTTGCGGATTTCGATCAGCATCCGGCACAGCTCCCCGCGGGCGGCTTCCGTGGAGCTCCTGTTGATCACCGACAGGTGCTCGGCGGTCCGCCCCAGCCAGTCCTCGTCCGCGAGAAGCGCCGCGATCTGGCGGTTTATTCGCGGCCTGTAGCGGGAAAGGTTGTCCGAGGTCTTCAGCCGCGTGTAGGCGCGGTCGACCACCTCATGCATGTAGAGATCGTAGTGCGCATGCAGAAGCTCGGGTATCGTGGCCTCCTCCGAGAAGAGCCGCTGCAGGTGCGCCCGTATGTTCTGATCCAGCAGCTTGAGAGATTCCATGAGCAGACGAGTGTGCATGTGCGCGTTCGGCACCGCGTGCTGGCCGCTCTCCTGCACGGCATCGCTTTCCAGCGATGAGTATATGGCTACCACGTGGCTCTCGTACTCTACCCCGATCCCGTTGCTTACTTGGTGGAGCGCCTCTAGGAACGGCCGCGCGGTGTCCCGGAGGTTGATCACTCGGGTAAAGTCCAGCATCTCCTCTTCCTCGATCCACCCGTAGGCGGCGAGACGCCGGATAAAGCTGTTTGCCGCGGCGCGCGGGTCCTCGGGAGCGGTCTGTTCACCGGCGCCGCCGAGCTTAGCCTCTGTCCGGGCGTCCTCAACCTCGCTGAGGAGTTCTTCCCCTGGTGCCAGGGATTCCAGGTAGTCCGTGAAGGTATCCACCACCAGAGCCCGAGCCACACTAGAGTGATACTCGTGGAATAGCTCGTAGAAGCGCAGCAGGAGCGCCGCGTAGTGGCGCCGGTTAGGCGAGGCCAGGGGCGCAAAGAAGTTTTCGGGAAGATGATCGAAGAGGGCGCTCATGTTTCGAAAAATCAGTCTACCTTAGGTGAGCGGGGTATTGCAAGCTGGTGATGCGAGGCGTTGGTCTGTGTCCGGCTCAGTCGCAGGGTCGTGATACAGGTCGCTATAAGCCGAGATATAATCTACACTAGGGGCGGCATACCATGGCGTTCCATCTGACCGCCCAGAAACTCGCCTGCTACTTTGCAGGATAGGATCAAGGTTCGAAAGGGTCAGACCGTGCGCGGCAGCTGACCTAATCGTTGTACGTTTCAAGCCCACATGCGCGTTTCACGCCGAAACTATTATGGCAACTGAATGAGTGAAGAATATGACGAGTGTCCAATTAGTCTCCGGGAGAATCCACCGGGATGGACCGCTATTGGCTCGGCTCTTCGGGATATGCTTGTCGATAGCAGCTGCATCGTGTGGAACTCACACGGAGCACCTGGGCGATATCGACTTTTGCCTATGTAGAATCGAATCAGTACATTCAGCTGGTCTGATTTCACTCAATTTGCCCCAAGATGGGACAACCGTGTACGCGGAGAGAGAGGGTACAGTTTTAGGGGCTGCCGACGTGAAGGCGATCCACATCTGTTCTGATCCGATAACCCAATTACCAAGTGTAGAAATCGTGTTCACGGCAGCAGGTGGAACAAAACTGAATGCCAAAACGTCACAGGAAGTTGGAAACATGATCGGTGTTGTCGTCAAGGAGGAATGAATTTGGGCGGCCAGAGTGGTAGAACCGATTGACCGCCAGATAGTCATGACGGGTTTTAAGACGCTTGATGAGGCGAAGGCGCTGGCGATCCAGCTGGCAGGGGGGAACGTGGCGCAGATTGCTCCCGCAGGCCAAGAAATCAAAAGTACTTTTACATACCGATCCATGATGCAGAGGAACATCGATCTTGCGTGCAGATCGATGTCGCACCAGAATTGATGTTGAGAAGTATAGAATCTAGTTGGGTTTCCTCCTTGGGCATGCAATGTTAGTCGCGGTAATTAGTCGATCCTTAAAAATCCATTTCCGGGGCAATTAACCCGGTATTTCCAGCGAATTCCCGAGATAGAAATTCGAGCAAGAAATGTTTCAGCTTACTCAGAAGCCGTTTGAAATTGTATCCAGCGGCGGCCAGCATCACATTAATGTTGTCACCCGATACACCAGACAGATAGTTGCTGCTCAATCGGTGACCTGATTTCAGATATCCAATCACCGGCTCAATGGCACTCCGTTGTTTCAACTGCTTCTTCACCTTCCGTTTTCCGTAGGCTGTCTTCTGCCTTCGTAGATCTCGAGCATTTATGACTTCTGTTTCTCCGTAGTGTTTTCTCCCTCGGTATCCCTGATCCGTGATCACCACCGTTGGTCGGGTACCTCTCAACTCCTCGATCTGTTGCAATGCAGCCGGCAAGGTGTGTCCGTCATATTGATTCGTCTCGACATTCAGCGCTCCTACGATGATCCCGCTGTTTTTGGTCCGGGCAATCGATACCTTGCTGCCAAACTCATACTTCTTGTGATCCTTGCCTTTGGCCACACAATACACATGGGATTCATGAATACTGTAGATCTTATTCTTGGTGTTTCGTTCCTGGCTGAGGATCTTTTCAAAGACTGCCAGTTTCTGTTCATAGCCCTTCAGTCGTTCTGGTGGAAGTTTTCTCTGCAGCTCCCGTAACAGTCTACCCGATATGGTTTTAAGTCGTCTCGCTGCCTTCAACGCCGTCTTCTTGGTCCTGATGTTGTTCCGCCCCCGCTGCAGATACACAAGGTGTTTAACCGTGCGGGTATAGGTTTGTCGTAAGGGAATCCCTTTGGCCTTCGCGATCTGCACACACTCTGTTGCGATTTTCCGGTGGAGTTTCACATCCGTGGGAAAGGTGATGTTCTTTTCCTGCACCGTCGTGTCGATCACCACCTGTGCCTCTTGGGCATCCTTGCCATGAAGATCAATCGAAAGCTTCAGGATCTTCTTCACTCCTTCTTCCCCGATTCGATTTCGGAAATGGACCAGGTCCGAGGGCTCACACGGCAACTCCCATTGGAACTCCGTTTCCCCGGAGAAGTACTGCATGTAGGGATTGTGCACCCACTCCGCCACCACCGTCTCATCACCCAGGTTGTACAACCGTTTCAGAAGCAACAGCGACACCATCAATCGCACCGGCTTGGCCGGGCGTCCATCAACGGCATATTTGTCTTCAAACCAGATCTCCACCTGATCCCAGGGAATCATGTCGGCAAGCTGGTATAATGGATCCTGTGGGTTGCACATCTCTTTCAGCCCCTGAATCATGAAGCTGGGTTGATCTCCTCTGGGTGATTCTCCCTTCACAAGCTCCCCTCCCGGTAGGCAATATCTGCAAGGTTTTGGGGCGTTTCCCCCATTTTCTTGGGGTTCATGTCACCCTTATTCTATCATAATTCTCTACCGGATAAAAGGTTATGAGCTTTTTAAGGATCGACTATGTAAGGAAAGGCGCAGAGGAGGCGGATTCCACAATCCATGACTTCCATGAAGCCAGGGATTAGTACATGGGGAAAGCCACCGGCGGCAGGTCGAAATTCGACGATGTGGTCGACACGCTCGGGAACGGAGCCGACAAGGTGCTCGATAAGATCGGGGAAGTATTCAAGGATCTGTTCGGATAGTTGCGATCGTACATATTTGGGCAACCAGCTTTTCTATTCTTCTTCAGCCGCAGGCAATTTTTCAATGAGAGATTCTTCGGCTATAAATGCATTCATATATCGAGCATTACAGCTCACTGAACTATTTGCTCCAGAAGCGCAGGCAGTTGGACACGGGGTTGCAGGAACTCAGGACGCCGGCGTCCCATGCGGGGATCACAATCCAGGATGGCCTGCTTCATGGGTGAAGGTATTCCCTCCTCGCCTTGATACGCACCGACCAAACCACCAACGATACAAGCATTGGTATCGGTATCGCCACCGCCCATTAAAGTCTCGAATATGGCATCGAGATACGAAGACTGGTTCTTCGGGTGGCGAAAAGCGTGTGTGAAACCGTATTTGACGAATCCAATGCTCGGGGAGTGCCCCACATCCTGATTGCGGTCTGCCGAAGTCAGCGTAGGATACGGCCCCGGAGGGATGAGCCCGCAGCGGCAATACGACCCAACCGGACCTGATCCGAGGAACTGGATCGCTGCCCATGGATCAGATCTACGACATCGTTGCTCCGGCGCGGCGTGCTACCTCCTGTAAGTCGACCGGACTGTTATCTTCACTGTATCTTGCGTTCGAACTTAACAGTGAAATATGCATTGTAGTGCTTCGGTTTTAGGACGTATGACCGTTCCTCCGAATCCCGATCGTGTGTTGGATCGTTACCCAGAGAGATCACTTTGGTGAACGAACCCATTCCATCGTCACCGTCCTTGATTCCGCTGTCCGCCTCCCTGCCGCTTGTATGAACGGAAATTACGTCGCCGGGAGTCAAACTGCTGAATTTCTTGGATTTGTCGATCTGGTAGTTGTTGTTTGGCTCTCCGTTTTTTCTGTAATTGAAGGACCAAGCGGAATATCCAGTAACGTTCACGGTAAAACTGATCCGATACTCATCTTTGGCATCCGGCCAGCTATCCATGTTTTTGGTTGCCTGAAACGTCGTGAATTTAATGGTCGTGTCGTACACATACTGCTTGACAGGCAACGACCTCTGAAGGCTGTTGTTGTCATCCCGCACCTCCTCAATGCGGTTATCCGGGTCCACATATACAGTGAATGTGTAGGTTCCTGCCTGAGGGGCGGTGAAGGAGCTGGAGATCACATCTATGAAGTTTGTGCTTCCCGTCGCTGCGATCAAGCTCTCCGGGACCGTGAAGTTGATTGCATTCACGCGGGGAGGATTAACTAGAATGCGGATCCGGAGCGGCGCCTTGATCTCCTCCGGGTGGGTGAAGCCAAGACGCACCGTCAGGGTCACGCGCTCTCCCTCCACGGCCGGCACACCGCCGGTCCACGCAAGGCCGATCGGTGATATATCCGGCCTGGGCGCCGGAGGCGGGGGATTCACCAGGCTGATGAACTGAGAACTCTCCACTTTGTCTTCTCCGTCGTACACACCGAGTCCGAAATCTCCCTCAGGAAGGTCGAAGGACTCCAAGAAGAAACTCTCCGTTCTGGTCAGAATCTCCTGCGATTGGATCGAACCGAATATCCCCTCGTACTTCTCGTATATTTTGTTTTTCAGCGGTGCAATTTGCTCCTTGATCCTAACCATCTTCGGCAGGCTTATCCGCGTGGCTTCCGATAAACGCTCTACCACAACCGCTTCAGCTGTGGCTATTGGGGTTGGCTGAAGGATGAGGAGCGTAGGCGGAACTGGGGTCACCGTCGCCGGCTCGGCGAGTATTCGATCCGGATACATGAACTTGCTGATCTCCGTTGCAACCTTCGTGTACCGGGCTCGCAACTGCGACGATGCGTCCGGCGGGATCACCTCCTGCTCGTAGTTTTCGTACGGCGGAACGACCCAGCCCAATTCGGTGTCGAAATTCCCGAGAATGATCCGGTTTCTGGTGGCCACTACCACGGCGTTGGGCGGGAAAGTGAGCTTCTTCTCAGGACCCTGGAACAGATGGACTTGAGTGTTTTGGATCTTGTTCAGGTTGTTTCCATACACGATGATTCGCTCGTTTTTACCAAATACGAAATTCTCAGGAATGATTCCGGTGATCTTGGGCTCGAAACCCACGCCTTCGTATTTCTCGCCAAAATTGAAGCCGGCGATCATGTAACCGCGTACGGGGGTCACCAGAATTACCAAGAGGAAGAAAAGTATATACACGCCGATGAGCGAGTACGCGATGATGATTCCGGCTCCCCGCTTTCCGCCCCGCCCTTTGATGAGGAGCAAAACAAAAACGATGATACCGATAGCAAGTAATACGATAGAGGCGATTATAATGATGGAGTTGGTCGTCTTGTCTACCAGGACGAATGTGTTGCCGAAAGTGATTACGATGACGTTCTCTAATTGACCGCCGATCAGGTTGACCTGAAGCTGGAGTTGATAAGAGAGGCTCTCCAGCAGTGAAGGCACGCTTTCGTCGAGGTGTTCCATTATCTCGGACAACAGCGCGGAGATGTTGGCAAAGATATTGTCAATTGTGCCGTTTGCCGAGTCAAACAGAAATCCACCGCCGTTTTCCAACGCCGCTGCGAGTTCAGACATGAGGTTTTCAACGCGGCCGTCGATCAGGTCCGCAACCTCTCTTTCCAGTTCACCCGATTCCACCATGGAATCGACAGACCGCAGGAGTTGATCCGCATCATCGATCAGCTTCTCCGCGCTGTCCGTAACATCCTTTATGCCGCATCCGGTCAATACGATCGCAATCAGGATCATAAGATACAGGAACAGTCTTGGTTTTTTCATACTTTCCTCCCCAGTACACCAGTTTGCCGTCGTGAAACGGAAACCAGCGATATCGGTTTACAACCCATGGAAATAGTTGGTATGGATCTTCGGATTATCGAATTGACACCGCCTGTGAGGTGAAAATCACACCCCAGAAGAAGCGGCCGTCGAAGTTCGGCTCATCGGCGTATACCAATGAAGGACCGAAGGAAAAAGAAAGCAGCCCGTCGACAAAACCGAGAGTCAAACCTCCTCCGCCGAAGAATCCCGTTTTTCCATGTATCTCTCCCCCGGTGATGTAGACAGTGACTCCGATGTCTATCAGATTTATGCTTCCTTCGGAGGTCACCCTTTCGATCACGGGATAGAAAATCCGAACCAATCCTCCTATGTTGGCCACGTACTCTTTCTCATCCTCGTTGAAGAAAAATCCAACCCCCGCAAGGCCGATCGTATAATCGATTTTGCACTTCCACCCTTCGCAGGGTTCCGCTGGTTGAGTGAAGCCGATACAGGGAGCCAGCCAACAAAACAGTAGAACGGCGAACAGGACCTTTTTCATTGTCTTTCCTCCTTCAAATACTGCTATTTCCCATCACCGCTGGAACAACGGACAGGCATAACGGATTCCGACGCCAGTGGTGAGTGTTTTGGGCGCACGCAGATTCACTCCTCTATCTGCTGCTCATGAACTCCTCGGCATGAAATTTGATGTAAAAGCTGACGTGTACGATGGATTAGCAAAACTGGATGCAGGATATGACTATCGGTATAAATCATAGCATCGCCGATTCGTTCCATCCCTCGGGGAAATCCTGATATCGGTCTACGAAACCTCCTAGGCTGAAACATGTTAGTCTGATTCGTGTCGTGGTTCCCGCGGTGGAGGTTTGTAGTTTGTCCGGTGTCCCAGAACGATGGCCGTTAATGCTGTGACCACGAACACACCGATCATCACCCAGACAAAGGCAAAATCCATCTTGTGCTCCTTAGCTCCCTAAATAGCCTGCGACCATAGTATTGTTGGAATCTCTCACGGGATCGCCTTTCCTGCTTGGAAGAATCCCGCCCTCTAATGCGATGCATAGCGCAAGCGGTCGTAAATGCAACGACATTGAACTCGTACCAAAAAGTCACAGGATTGCGGCGAAAGCAGGGGACGGCTTCCACGCCTGGGTGAATAGTGGCAAGGGACCGTTGTCTGTGAATGCAACTTGTGAGGTCTTTGATACTATGTAGGTACACAACCTGCCGAAACAAGGTTTGCTTCCCGTGCCATTTACAGGCATCCGGGATCAGATATTTGATCTCTCCAATCTCCCGGTTCCGCCAGGTTTCAATTTCATCATCCAGAAGCTGGGCTGCCTTGCTGACCTGGGTGGAGGAGATCTCTGCTCCACCCAACTTCTCCACGACCTCGCTGAATTTGCGGGTGGATACCCCGTTGATGTACATCTCAGCGATCGCCAGCTTCAGTGCCCGTTCGCTGCGTTCGTATGGAGCAGCTCCCAGGGCTTGCGGCCGTTCCATTTGCATGGAGGCGTTGAGAATGATGGACAGGGCTCGAGCGATTCCTTCAGAATCGTGCTCAGAGAGTGCTTCCATCACTTCTTCGATCAGAGTGGACTGAGGATTGTGGGTCATCAGTCGCTCCTTGTTTTGGTTTGGTCATCAAACATGAACGCCGTCATCTACGGCCGATTCCGTATCGAACGGATCGCCGGGATGGTTGAGAAATTTTTGGGGTAGGTAGCCGCGTCGCGTTAGTGTATGATGAGGAGCGATGAATGTGGATTTATTGCTGCAAATCCAGTATCAGAGCTTTGCAGTTGCTACGGTCCCATGCTTGACGGCTCATGGCAGCCGGACTACGATTGCTTTTAAATATCACAGAGCTGCGGCAAATGAATGAGTGGGCGTTCAGACTCTTTGTAATTTCTTTTGTCGTGACAGCCCACATTGTTACTTTTCTTCAGATTCAAGAATCATCAGCTACTATGGGACTCCCTCTGCATTGGCAAAGCCAAAGCATGATACTACTTGGTATCTCGAGCTTATTTTCGATCTTGATTATTTTCATTCGCAAGCCGATTGCGCGCTGGACCCTCGCAACGCTAGTAATACTTGTGATCGCTCTTATTGGACTTCCGGCGGGCCACTACCTGGTTCAACAGTTGGCGTTGTTCTTGTCGCTCATCCTGGTGACATGTTCCTTTGTATCGGTAGGCTGTAGCATTAGTATTTCTGCAATTGCCATCTTTATTGTTATTGTATTGAAGCACCCGCTCAGCGCCTGGGGAGTTCTCGTGCCTGCTCCCGATGTAAACAGTGCAATTGTGTTTTCCTTGATAATCGTTGTGTCTACCGTTCTCTTTAACATACTCAGTTATTTCCAGAAACGTCTGCTGTCTATCAGGCAATTCCGTGAAAGCGTTGAGGATGTTTCGCAGCGGTTGATCCAGGCAAACCTCAGGCTTCAGGAATATGCGGCTCTATCCGGGGAAACCGCCATTACCTCCGAGCGTAAGCGCTTGGCCCGTGACTTGCACGATACAACCGCTTATACGCTCAGCAATCTGGTCATGATGATGGAAGCCGGCATCGTTCTGGCCAAGGATGGAAACTCGAAGTTGAACCGTATGCTCATCCAGGCCAGAAACTTTGCGCTGGATGGGCTCATGGAAGCCCGTCAATTCGTGGAAGCCCTGCGCCGATCTCAACTTACCAGGGTCAATGGTCTGCGTGCTGTGTTTCAGCTTGTCAAGACGTTTGAAAAGGCGACAAAAATCGAAACTACTCTCCATTTAGGGGATGCCCCATGGAGTTTTGGAGATGCGGAGAATATAATCATATATAGACTGGTGCAGGAGGGAATGACAAATGCCCTTCGCCACGGGAATGCGAAGAGCATTACAATATCTTTGAACAAGGAAAAGGGCGGGTTGCGCGTCAATATCCAAGATGACGGTGTAGGTTTTGTCGAACTGAAAGAGGGATACGGAATAACAGGAATGCGCGAGCGAATCGAGCAGTTGGGCGGTAGCCTCCAAGTGATGGGGAAGCCTCAAGCGGGAACACTCGTTTCTGCCTGGCTTCCGATAGTTGGAAATCATGCGAACTGACAAAATTCGGGTGCTGCTCGTAGACGATCAGGTTCTCTTCGTTGAGAGCCTGCAAATGGTGCTGGAGGGCCACACTGACGATATCGAGGTGGTGGGGATCGTCTATGACGGCGCACAGGTGATGGATGCGGTTCGTCAGAAAAAACCGGATATCGTCTTAATGGACATTCGCATGCCAAACGTCGATGGCGTGGTGGCAACCAGCGCTGTTCGGCGGGAGTTTCCAGATACCCATATCATGATCCTGACATCGTACGACAAAAGTGAATATGTATGCCGAACCCTGCAACTGGGCGCGGTGGGTTACATTTTGAAAGATGTCCATCCTTCCTATCTGATAAACGCCATTCATTCGGTCTACCAGGGGGGTGTTCTAATATCCCAACAGATTGCCAAAAAACTGGTGACGAATGCCTCCGGGGAACTTGGCGATGAAAAGCAATCTTTCAGTACCTCCCTGCATGAATCACTTCTCAGTGAGTTGAGCGTAAGAGAAATTGAGGTGCTCTATCATATCTCCAAAGGGTACAGTAATCGCGAAATTGCCACCAAGCTGTTTATTGCAGAACAGACGGTAAAAAACCACGTAAGCATGATCTATGCGAAACTGGGCTTTCGCGACCGGATGCAGGCTTTGTTATTTGCCAAAGAAGTTGGCCTGAACGATCAGGCATAGGAATCCCTTCCATCATCCAGTACCACGGTACTATCATGATGATAGTACGGAATTGTTACCGTGGTAGGTTGAAATGCTTATCAACTGACTCATAATAGGGTCAGGTCGACGGTACGCTATATTTAGGAGGTTCTACAGATGGCATCGAAGAAGTCTTTTCTAGACAACTGCATTGAGTATCTACAGCGGATCGAAAAAGAACAAGCCGAAAACTTCAAGAAGGGCGGAAAGGAAATGGGTGATTGCATCATTGCTGATCATCTGGTCCACGTGGTTGGCACCGGTGGTCACACCCATCTCCCGGCCTACGATATGTTCTATAGGGCCGGAGGATTAGCGGCGGTGAATTTCGTTCCTTCAATTGGTTCACTGTATGGAGCTGCTCAGGCCACGCATGGTATGCGTATTGAACGAACACCGGGTTATATGACCCAAGTAATCGACTATTATCGGGTACAGAAAGGTGATGTGGCTATTGTGTGGAACAACATTGGTGTCAATGCTGCAACCATCGATGCCGCATTGGCGTGTAAAGAACGCGGCGCCTATACGATCGGCGTAGCCGGTTCACCCTGGATGGATCAGATTCCCAAGGATCATTTTACCCGGCATCCCAGCCGTGCAGATTTGCGCGACATAGTCGATCTGTTCATCGATGACTACAATCCGGTCGGAGACAGTATCATGGAGATTGATGGATTCGATCGTCCTTTCGGTCCAATTTCGGGGGTGACCGACATGTATATTGCACGACGACTGGATATCGAAGCGATCGAATATATGGTCGATCAAGGCTTCGACCCTCCTGTCTATATGAGTGCAAATCGTGTCGGAGGTGATGAAGCCAATGCTAAGTTGATCGAACAGTACTGGAATCGAATCAAGCTCCTGTAGAGACTCACTGCGAAAACCAGCCACACGGTGTGTGGCAAAAAAAAACAAGGAGGAAAGCATGAAAAAAATGCTAACCTTGGTTCTGGCGCTCCTGCTATCTCTGGTCGTCGCAGCCGAATTCGTTTCGGCTGGCGGTCAATCGGGGACGAAAGAGGAGCCGAAACCTGCTGAAAAGAAGGTAGAGATTACTTTCTGGCACCATGAAGCTCCCGCCCATCGGGTAGCCGCATTCCAAGACGTTATTGATTCATTTCAGCGGGAATACCCCAATATCTCCCTTACCCAGGAGGTGGTAATGTGGGGTGATGCGTGGGTAAAATCGCTGTCCGCCCTGGAGGCGAACACTCTGCCCGCATTTCAGTTCTCGATACCGGACTTGACCCTCACGATGTACAAGGCCGGAGCTCTGGCACCTGTCAGCGATTTGGTGAAGGAGATAGACGGCGAGTACACAATCTTCCCCAATCAGAAAAATATGTACTTCTACGACAATGAGTATTGGGGGCTGCCGGTCATCACGATGGTAATGCTGATGACCTACCGCCCAAGCTATCTGGAGGAATTCCTGGGCGTGAAAAAGCCTCCCGAGACTTGGGAAGAAACTCTTGAATACGCCCGAAAGATAACCGCGGGCTCTGAGGAAGAGGTATACGGCATCGGGATTGGCGGTGCAAAAAATCTGATGACCGATGAACAGGCCTATATCTTTATTGCCAGCGCCGGTGCTCGTTTCTTTGACGAAAAGGGTAACATTTCCTTTGACAGTCCGCAAACCAAGAAAGCTTTATCGATGTATAACGAGCTGATAAAATTTGCTCCTCCCGGAGCCGAAGCCTGGTCGTGGGGAGAGATCGAGCTGAACATAGCTGCGGGTACAATTGCTATGTCTCCATACTTCCCATCGGTGCAGAAACGCTTCCACGAAGAGTTTGACAGCGACGATTATGCAGCCGCCCATGTACCCTATTTCAAAGGTCGTAAGCAGCGGGGAACGATAACGTATCCGAACGAGATCCATCTGTACAAGCAAACTGTGAAGGATGCCAGCAAGTATGAGGCTGTCAAAGAGGTCGTACGCTACATGATGCGGCCGGAAATCAATGCAGTACTCACATCCGGTCAGGAGCCAGGCGGATTTTTCCCAACGACCGCTGCGGCCGCCCAAGCGCCGGAGTACTGGGACGATCCGATCGTGAAACGGTTCAAAGGCATCCATGATGTAGCTTTGGAGGCACTCGATCAGTATGCGACCCTTTATGGATTCGAGTACGGAAAATGGGTCAACATCGGAATTGGGGATATCACAGGTGCGGATGTTCTGGCTGACACGGTAAACAAGATCGTGACCGGTCAGATGTCGTTGGACGACGCCGTTGCCTGGGGTGCCACGGAGATGGGAAAATATTCCACACCCGTCGGCAAGTAGGAAAGGTAATTCGTCTCCGTAAGAAACCTGGCGGGTAACTCCCGCCAGGTTTCTAGTATTCTGCTATTTGTATCTATTAATATAGAGGGGATCATGAGTGTCTCAGGCGTGAAGTATCGCAAACAACTGCTTCTGCTCCTCCCGATTATTATTCTTCTTCTCTCCATCTTTGCCTATCCTATTGCCAGGGCATTTTTCTTGAGTTTCTACAAAGTGTCTTTCGGCACTGCGCAGTCGGAGTTTGTCGGTCTAGATAATTTCGCCACGATGTTTTCGGACCCAGTATTCTGGCAGGGTTTGGGAAAAAGCTTTTATTGGACAGTGGGCAATCTGGCGATACAACTCACTGTCCCGATAGCACTGGCTCTGCTGCTAAACAGGCGAATAAGAGGTGTCAATTTCGCCCGAGCCGCAATTATGCTCCCCTGGGTGGCGCCGACCGTAACCATAGCGGTCTGCATGCGTTGGATGTTGTTGCCCCGCATCGGCATCATTTCCGAGATTCTCTCAGGCCTGGGTTTCGGAAAAATCCATCTGCTGGGGGGCTTAGGCTCTGCAATGCCGACGCTCATTTTGCTCAATTCATGGAAATTCCTGCCCTTCGGAACACTCATGATCCTTGCCTCCCTGCAGACTATACCAAACAGCATCTACGAAGCCGCCCGTGTGGATGGAGCGAACGCTCTGCAGCGCTTCAAATACATTACCTTTCCGTTTATCACTGCGATGATCTGGTTTGTCGGTTTCCTCGCTTTCTCTTGGAACTTCAATACCTTCGACCTGATATGGCTCACGACTCAAGGAGGTCCGGGTTCGGCCACACAAACCCTGCCCATTCTTATCTATCGCACCGCTTTCAAGACTTTCAGACTCGGGGAGGCGTCGGCCATTTCTATTACGATCGCTATCATTCTGATCATCATCGGCATCTTGTACTTCAGGTCCATTAGGCCGAAAGAGGAGTAATAATCGTGACCGGCCGTCAGCTTATCAACCTTGCGATCAACAGGCAATTTACTCCCAAGCTGCCAATTGACTTGGGGGGCTCGATCACAGGCATTACCCGGGGCGCTTGTGGAAAACTATGTGACTATCTCGGCAAGCCTGAGAGCCTGCAGGTTATCTGCAAACCTCTTCAATTGGTCGAACCCCCCGAGTCGGTGCTACAGGCCTTACAAATCGATACGCGCTATCTCAGGCCCAATTTCCCGATCGAAAATGACTTGGATGACATGTATACCGACGCCTGGGGTGTTACTCGGCAGCTCAGCTCAAATGCTTACTATTACGACATCGTGGACTTTCCTCTAAAAGAAGGAACAAAACGAGAGCTCGATCGTTTTCCTTGGCCCGAGCCGGCTGGCAAAGCTCTGTTCACGGGGCTGCGCCAGCGTGCGGAGCCACTGTCCAAATCGAATTTCGCCGTAATTGCCGATCCGTTGGTGCCGGCGATTTTCGAACCAGCCTGGTACATGCGGGGTATGGAAAACCTGTTGATTGATTTGCTAGACAACCGCGAATACGTAGCCCAACTGTTCGAAACACTACTCGAGTATCAGATCCAATTCTTCGATGCCTTTCTTTCCGAGGTAGGTTCTTATATCCAAGTGGCCATGTTTGGTGATGATTTGGGAACGCAGAACGCTCCGATGATCTCTCCTCAGCTGTACCGGGAGGTGCTCAAGCCGTTTCATTCTCGCCTGTTCGCATTCGTGAAGACCCGAACCGATGCCAAGATATTCTTGCACTCCTGCGGGTCAATCGAACCGTTCATCGAAGATCTGCTGGACGCCGGAATCGATATCTTGCATCCACTACAGCCTCGAGCTCTCAATATGGATCATACCCTTCTCAAAAAAAAATACGGCGATCGTCTCTGTTTCTGGGGCGGCGTGGATCTACAGGAATCCTTAATTGGACCCGTAGAGGGGATCACGTCGGAAGTAGAGCTTCGCGCCCGAACATTGGGCAAAAACGGTGGCTACGTAGTTGCCCCTGCCCACAACATCCAACCCGACACGCCACCGGAGAATATTGTGGAGCTGTATCGCTGCGCCAAGGCTTACTCTCCTACTGGAGGCATCGGTTGAGCATTAGCAAGAGTTGGAATCGAGTAATTTCCGCTATCGTTGTGGTTATCGTGCTGGCACTGATCCTGTGGCCTTTTTTCTATATATTTGTCTCTTCCTTCAAGCCTCTAAAAGAAATTATGTCGAGGGTCAGTTTTTTCCCGAAGGATCCGACAATCCGTAACTATTCCACATTGCTGTTTGCACGCACGCCAATAAGAGATTTTATTCGGATTCTCAGTAATACATTGTTGGTGTCAACAATTACCGCTGCATTCTCGATAGTCATTTCGTCTCTATCCGGATACAGTATAGCCCGAAGCAGAAAATTGAAAAGTGGTCTAGTTTCCCGTCTGCTCTTGTTTATCTACGTGTTTCCTACGATCATCATTCTTGTGCCCATTTACAAGTTGTTCACCCTCATCGGTCTTTGGGATAGTTATGTAGGTCTGATTGTTGTCTATGTTGCTTTGGTTTCTCCTTTTTGTACCTGGCTCCTGGTGTCCTTTTTCGATAGCATACCCAGGGAACTGGAGGAATCAAGCCAAATCGACGGTGCGGGGAGTTTCACGACCTTCATGCGTATTGTTCTGCCCCTCACTCTTCCCGGAATCGTCACGGTGGGCGCGTATTCCTTTATCACCGCTTGGGGCGAGTATATGTTCGCATTGGTTGTAATAAGCTCGAATCAGAAAAAAACGGCCGCGTTGGGACTGGCCACATTTACCGCCGAGCAATACATAGAATGGGGTCCGCTGCTGGCCGGATCGATTCTGATCATCGTGCCTGTGTTCCTGCTGTTTCTGCCTGTTGCGAAGATCTTCATAAAAGGATTTATGACAGGTGCAGTCAAGGAGTAAGGGTGATGCCGATATTGCGTGGCACCATCCATTTCGTAGCTACGTTTTAAAACGAAAAAGGAGCTTGATATGAACAGAACTCTGGCTGTTATGATTTTGTGCGTCCTTGTTGCAATACCCGCCACCGTCCCACTGTTTGCGGACGTTGTCACCGAGGTCAGTACTGACATCTATATTCTGCCTGTTGCAGAACTGGCGAGCACAAAGACCAATCCGGATGTGATCACACTCAGAAATGGGTTGATCGAAGTCGAGCTTGTACCGAATCGCGGTAGAGTGTTGCTCGGACTTAAATCGCTCAAGCATGAGGTGAACTTCCTCCACCGTAATCTCGTTCCGGATCCGATGGTCCTGGCAAGTGGTCTTTACGGAGTCGAGTTCGGCGGTTATTACCTGTCCCTTCCCTGGAATGCCCGCGACCGCCAACCTTTTGATTTGCATTTCGAAATCATCAAACCGGGTCCTGATTTGGCGGAGGTATACCTGTCGGGAAAAGACATGTTTGTGCGCACCCTGACGGAGTGTTGGATTCGGCTGAAGGATGACAGCAACGTTGTGGAAATCATGGTGGAGATAACGAACACCTCGAAGCGCTCGGCAAAGGAGTTCGATTTCAGAGACTTCTCTTTATTCACAGTGGACACCCCTGGTAGGGATCGGAACATGCTTATTTTGCCCGTCGACAAAACCGCAGTCATTCGCAGCGAGAACGGCTGGTTGGGTGAACCGGGCACAGAGATAGACTGGTCGCCCGCACTGCATACCTGGGGTAGAATACGTGACTATTATGAAACCAAGGCGGTGAATGAGCTTCCTCATCCGTGTGTAGGAGTGTACTATCCTGAACTGAAGGCAGCATGTGTCAAGTTCTGGGAAGCGCAAGATCTTTTTACGGGAGTTGAGGCATGGGCCTGGGGAAACAGCTACGACCGAGTCAAGGGCAGCGGCCCCTATTTCGGGATCTCCACGACTACTTCTAAAATCAAGCTCGAGCCCCAGCAAAAGATAGGCTTCCGTGTGTTCTTTGCGGTACTTGATGGGCTGGGTTCTGAGCCCACGGCAGGAGATCTGTACGACAGAGCAAAAGAACTGGTAAAGTAAAAAAACGGATCACCCCTGATGCCGTAAATGCATTCGAAGAGCTCAAAGATTACATTTTCACTCTGCCGATAATCGATGCCCACGAGCACCTGCCTTCAACCGAAGAGGTGAGTTTTCTAGGCTCTGCGCCCGACCGACTTGGACCTGGAACGGATGGATCAGCGACGGCAAAAGATCTGGAGAGGCTGCCCTGGATCTTCACATACACGCTGTGGAGCGCGGAGAACTTTCAGGGTGTGTAACTCCAGAATCCGCCGTCCAGGCCGTGAGGCTGTGTCTTGAGGAAATTAGATCCGCCGAGGAAAAAAGAGAGATTACTATCGACGATTAAGCACCCAAAGAACCGAAATGGGTGGAATCGTAGCTCACCGATCCAGTACGAGGGGGACCCATGAGAAACATTAGTAAAATAGCGCCCAAGTGGTGGGACTACACGACTCTGGATGAACAAATTCTGGCCGATGCCGCCGGATTGTTCTGACGGGAAACAATAAGTATCAGGTAGTTGTTGATGCGCAAGCATTTGGCGAAAGGCATGAAGCGAAGAATCTTGAGAAAGTAGTGGACTCCATTGAGGAGACCTTCGGCGATATTGAAGGGAAGGGAAGGATATACCGCGAGGTTGTGCTCACTGCAGACAGCGGATTTCACAGCGAGCAAGCTGTGAGAACACTCTTGGATCGTGGAATTGATGCGTATGTAGCGGACCATCGATTCCGGCAGCGGGATCCAAGATTTACAGGCCAACAGGAATACAAAAAGAAAACCACTGACCGAAAAGGCACTGCGAAAGCAAGGGAATATTTCACCGCTGCTGATTTTCAATTCGATTCAAGCGGCACGTTGATTTGTCCTGCCGGAAAACCGATGAAATCCCGATGTCCGAATTGGCGGGACAAGAGAACGGGATATCCAGGCAGAACCTATATGGGTTTTGAAAAGTACTGGAGTGTTTGCGGGTTGCGAAAGAAGTGCCTGAGGTGTCCCACTTCTAAAGTGCGACAAGTGACAAAGATCGATGCGGGAATCAGACACAAGCAGAAAAGCGCAGTCCAGCAAATGGTGGAACGATTCGACACCTTGCGAGGCCGCTTTTTCTATAGCAGAAGAATGGGAACGGTGGAGCCGGTGTTTGCGAACATCAGGCACACGTTGGGGATGGACCATTTTAATTTGCGAGGCACAGAGAAGGTAGATGCACAGTGGAAGTTATTCTGCCTGGTGCACAATATAGGAAAGATCGCGACGTATGCAGCGACATAGGAAAGAGTAAAATAGAAAAAAGTGATGATTAAAAAATACAATACGGTAAAACCAACAGTCTGGAAAGATGAATCCTCTAAATAGGGTTTTTCTACAGGCTCGTTAGCTGGATACATATAGCCTGAGATAAATACCGGGTGTATACTATATGTAGGAGAGTATCATGAAATACAAAATTGCGTTGCAGCAAACAGAAGAAGGATTTAGTGTTTCTGTACCGGGATTGCCGGGCTGTTGGTCTCAAGGTGCAACGGAAGAAGAAGCGCTTCAAAATATACGTGATGCTATAAACGAATACCTAGAAACACGCAAAGAAATGATGCGTGATACTGTTGTACGCGAAGTGGAAGTGGCTGATTAGCCTGCGCCAAAAATCGCTGGAGTAAACCACCTTGATGCTGTTCGCGCACTTGAAAAAGCAGGTTTTCGTATTGCGCGGCAAGGAAAATATATCGTGATGACCGATGGAACTCGAATAGTGACTATTCCACGTCAAAATCTCGTTAACGCATTTACAATGGGTGGTATTGTGCAGGATGCGGGATTATCTGTAGATAAGTTCCGCAAGCTACTATAGCAAAATTGATAGCTACCATGTCGGTGCAGTAGGCAGCTTCTCGACCTATCAGCCTGAGAGGCTGCTACTGACCTCATCGTTAGCCGGACTGAAGTATTGTTTTCAAGCAAGGAAGCGAAGATTGTTATTGAACTTCTTTTCTTCATTTCAAACATGAGAGGCATCAATGACTAATGCAAATACCGATATCAGCCTTGCACGTGAACTAGATGCTCAAGATGAGCTAGCTTCTTTCCGTGACGAGTTTGTGATTGACGACCCCAACCTGATTTACTTGGATGGTAATTCACTCGGTCGTCTCCCCAAACGAACAGTAAATTTCATGCGAAATGCGATTGAACAAGAATGGGGAAATCGACTAATCCGGGCTTGGAATGATGGTTGGATTAACACCCCCACTGATTTAGGAGCAAAAATAGCCAAGTTGGTCGGGGCGCGCGCCGATGAGATTGTAGTCACCGAAGCAACCTCTATCAATCTCTTCAAGTTAGCTGTAGCTGCCCTGCAGGCACGCCCGAACCGAGCCGGAATTATTAGTGATGTCCTTAATTTCCCTTCTGATTTGTACATCCTCCAGGGCATTATTAACCTATTGGGGAAGAAACATTATCTGAAGCTTATTCCCTCTGCGGATGGTATCACCATTGACCCTGATGCGGTTGATGCTGCCATAGACAACAATACGGCTTTGGTTAGCTTGACCCACGTAGCATTCAAAAGTGCCTATATGTACAATATCGCTCGTGTGACTGAAAAGGCCCACGAAGTCGGGGCATTAATGCTTTGGGATTTGAGCCACTCTGTAGGGGCAGTTCCGGTTGATTTGAATGGTTGTAATGTAGATTTGGCCGTGGGCTGCACTTACAAATATCTTAACGGCGGCCCTGGATCCCCTGCTTTCCTCTATATACGTCGGGATTTACAAGCGCAACTGAGCCAGCCGATGTGGGGTTGGTTTGCCGCAGAAAATCCCTTTGCCTTTGAACTCGATTTCACCCCTGCATCTGACATCTCCCGTTATCGGGTAGGAACTCCCCCTATGATTTCAATGAGGGCATTGGAACCAGCTGTTGATATTCTCTTAGAAGCTACTGTGGAACGACTCAGGGCTAAGAGTATCAAACAAACCGAGTATCTGATTTTTTTGGCTGACCAATGGCTAACTCCACTTGGATTCACCCTAGGTACACCACGCCAAGCTGAAATACGAGGCTCACACGTTTCTCTCCGCCACCCGGAAAGTTACCGCATCAGTCGTGCATTGATTGAATCCCCTCCCCCAGCCGTTCAAGTAATACCTGATTTTCGAGAGCCAGACAATATTCGATTGGGCATCACACCGCTCTATACAACCTTTACTGAAATTCATCAGGCGCTCAATCGGATGCGGACTATAGTTGAAGAAAAAATCTATGAGCAATATTCTATCGAGCGATTGTCCGTAACCTAGTTTGGCCTACCTGTAATTGTGCCTGTCGGAAGGGATCTTCCGTAAATGCCCGAATAATCTAATGGCCTACT
>Ga0180431_10000972_pt1 | contig 40229 bp, 32 predicted proteins | sample SS_ome_11_FD_132459 | JGI IMG/M metagenome (GOLD analysis project Ga0180431, IMG submission 132459) | Hypersaline lake sediment archaeal communities from the Salton Sea, California, USA - SS_1_MS_1 metaG | ecosystem: Environmental > Aquatic > Non-marine Saline and Alkaline > Hypersaline >... | reverse complement strand
GGTTGGTCTATCGAAATCGATTGTATATACAAGCTGCCTCATCACCTAGGACTATGTCGTTTCATGGGATGTTTTACACGCCGAGTCATGATGGGAAACGGCCCACTAAGGATTGGAATGTAACGAGATCATATCCGATATAAGATTTAAACAGGATGTCTGATTCGGATTAATAATAATACCAGATCGAGCTGTAGTCCTCTGGGTTTTCGCCTCTTCTTTTCATCTCGTCCAAATAATCGCTGATGGATACGTCTGTATCGATAAACGTGTCTGCCAACTGCAGGTTCTTCTCCCATGGATGGAATTCGTAAATCCTCCGACCGTCCGGACGGATGGAGAGAATCGTGTGATGCTGCAGGGCCCGGAGGTAATTTTTGCCCAGACCGGGCACGTTGTAAACCGGCTCATCGGTCCTGCTCAAACCGGGAAGCAGGCGTGCTTCTTCCTTGACCTCTTGCCGAAGGCGCGCCATGGGAACGCGATAGCTCTTGGTCTCCTGCTTTCCCTTGGTGTTGAATGTATAGTAGGGTTCCACGCCGATCATATGTAACAACCTGCGCAGGGCGGCCAGCTCGAATCGCCTGCTATTCTCGATGGTAAATACGGTCTGGTTGTAGACCGAGATGCCCCTTCGCTGAAACTGCTGCACGGCCTCCATAGCCTCGGGTGTGATTTCGTATGTGTGTTCAAAGTGTGTCACCATGGCTATGGTCCGTTTGCCGGGAATCCTATGCTTGGCAATGACGTCCATTAAATTGTCGGTGATTCGTTGGGGCAGGACCACCGGGATTCTGGAGCCAATGCGAATCCTTAGGATATGATCGATGGTGGCGAGCCTTGAGAGGATAGCATCCAGGCGACTGTCGCTCATCACCAGGGGATCGCCTCCGGTCACGAGCACTTCGGTGATGGCCTTATGCTTTTTGATCCATCGGAATGCCGCCTCGAGTTGCTCCTGGGACGCCATGGCCTTGGGTGCCATTACGTCACTGATCTCCCAGTTGCGCTGACAGTAGACGCATATTTGGCTGCAACTGTTGTACGGCTTGAGGATGACGATGCAAGGATACCGGCGTGTGATGAGATCGATGGGTGATGTCTCGTTCTCCAGCATGAAATCAAAGGAATGGGTATCGCCATCCTTCTGAGCCAGCATGGCTTCCACATAATCCATGGGCGGGATGACCTGGGCCCGAACGGCATGATCCCTTTTCCGGTGGGATTCTTTATCCATCAAAGAGACATAATACGGTGTGATGCCGAAGGGCAATCCTCCTTTTTTAGCCCGGTCGATGGCTTCTTTCTCTTCGGGTTTTAAATGGATCAAGGCTTCGAGCTGGGTTGAATCACGAATGACATGACGAAGATGCCAATGATAATCTTTCCAATCCTCTTCCGAGGCATGGTAATGGTCGAGAATACGCTTTCGGTTCTTGATCCGGATTTCCTTGATATTCTCTTCCAGTCCCGTAGGATACCGGTTTATACTCTGTATGCACATATCCGCCATCTTGTCCAACTGCTGGGAGCGGAGAATCGATGCCTCCCTTCCACTTTTCTTGGCGAATTCGGGGTATCGCTCCTGATCGTAAATACCGCTACGTCCATGCAAACCGTTGAACAGACGAATCATTTCTTCGAAGAATCCGTCATTCAAATCTTCGGGTAGATCGTCGTATTTTTCGTGGGCAAGATTCCATAACAGCTTAAGCAGGCTATATTTCACCAATCGCTCGCTTCTTACGGACAGGATTTTTCGTATCGTTAGCAGGCACTGGTTTTGCAGGGCGTACTCCAGGGGTTCCTGGCGCTGGCTCTCCTGACTGAGTTTTCGAAATTTTTCAGTGATATAGCCCAGAATAGCTTGCCTGGCACTGATGAGATCATGGGCTTCTCTCAGCATTCCGTAAATCGTGGGATGGCTGGCAAACAGTCGAGCGATATTTTTTTTCTTATACAATCGAACCCTCCCTTATCGACAGACTGAGGAGACGGAGAATGTAGAACTATTTCCTATCGTAAACGACTTTTCCTCCCAGTATCGTCATGTCAACGTTCGTGTTTAGGATCTCCTTTGGGGGGATCTCAAATACGTTTTTATCCAGCACGACGAGATCGGCCAGCATTCCCGGTCGGATGGCCCCCTTCACGTGTTCCTGGAATTCGGCGTAGGCCGAACCCAGGGTGTAGCACTCGACAGCCTGTTCTAGGGTCATCTTTTCCTCGGGGAACCATCCGCCCTGGGGCCCCCCCTCGGGGAATTCCCGGGTGACGGCTGCGTAGATACCCAGCATGGGGTTTATCGGCTCTACGGTCCAGTCGGTACCAAAGGCGATTTTAACACCCGCTTTGGCAAAGGCATTGAAAAGATAGGCGTATTTTACTCGGTCGCCGATGCGCTTCTCGGCCCAACGCATGTCGTCGATGCAGTGGGACGGTTGGATGGAAGCGATGATTCCCAGGTCGGCAAAACGCTGCATATCCTCGGGAAGAACCACCTGGGCATGCTCGATCCGGTGCCGGGCATCCCGGCTGCCGTTCTCCTTGAAGGCTCTCTCGAAGGCATTCAGAGCCCACGTGTTCGCCCTGTCGCCGATGGCGTGGGCCGCGATCTGTAGGCCGGCCTTGTCCACGGCAGTTACCAGGTCATACAACGTTTTTTCGGGATAGATGGGAAGACCGGACGTCGACGGATCGTCTGTATAGGGATCATAGAAAAGAGCCGTGCCGGCACCCATGGACCCGTCGATGAACATTTTGATGGTGCCCAGCCGGAGCATGCCGTTGCCGAAGGGAGGCAGGATGCCTATTTTTTCCACTTCCTGATAGTCGTCGACGGTGATCCAGGCGTTGATCCGGAGTGTCAGTTTTCTCTGACCCTGGAGTTCCTGATAGACCCGAAAGGTTTCTTGTGCCGTGTTGTCCTGTATGCTCGTCACGCCGTACTGGTTGGCGTGGGCCATGGCCGTTTTTACGGCCTGAGTCAATCGTTCCTTCGACGGAGTGGGAATGACTCTGTCGACGAGCTCCTGGGCCGTGTCCTTCAGAATCCCCGTCGGCTCACCGGTTTTGGGATCTTTCTCGATCTCGCCGCCCTGGGGATCGGGTGTTTCTTTGGTGATGCCAGCCAGCTTCAGTGCCAGGCTGTTGGCCAGGGCCACATGACCGTCCAGCCTGTTGACAAAGATCGGATTCTCCGGGCTTGCCCCATCGATTAGCGTTTTCGTAGGATATGTTTTGGAAGGCCAGGCTTCATGATCCCAGTTACCCCCCAGGATCCACTCCCCCTTTTCCAGTTTGCTTGTAAAATCTGCGATTCTGTCTGCAAATTCTTCTTTGTCTTTGGCGTCTCTTAGGTTGATTCCCATGAGATAAAATCCGCCGTCAGCGAAGTGCACGTGGGCATCGTTGAAGCCCGGCAGGGCGAAACGGCCCTTCAGATCGATGACGTCCGTGTTCTCTCCCTGAAGCCGGCTTATATTGTCCGTATTTCCGACAGCGACAATTTTTCCGTCCGTGATGGCACAGGCCTCGATCCATGGCCGCGATTTATCGACGGTGTATATTTTTCCGTGGAGCAGTATCAGGTCTGCCATTCCCTTCTCCTCGTTCATTTTCATGCAAAGGATGATTACAAAGCCAAATAAAAAGACCAGAATTATTTTAACGACTCTCATCATGATTCCCTCGCGATTTTTCCGACAACAATTTTTTCAACGCATCCAGTTTCTCCAACGCTTCCAGGGGCGTCATGCTGTTGATGTCGATCTTTTTCAGCGCATCGCACAGCCTTTGTTCTTGTTTTGCGAACATGTTCAGTTGGGGCTCTGCCACCATCAGAGGTGCGTGCTGACCCAGGGCGAGCTTGGGCAGTTCGTTGGGTGTCAGCTCGTTGGCCTCCAGGTTGTGCAGGACCTCTTTCGCCCGTTCGATGACTTCCCGGGGCAGTCCGGCCAGACGGGCTACCTGAATCCCGTAGGAATGATCGCATCCGCCGGGGATGATCTTGCGCAAGAAGACGATATGATCTCCCCACTCCTTCACGGCCACGTTGTAGTTCTTTACACGGGGCAGGACCAGGGCCAGTTCCGTGAGCTCGTGGTAATGGGTGGCAAACAGGGTCTTGGCCCGCACGCGCCTTTCGTCGTGAAGATACTCGGCTACGGCCCAGGCAATGGACAGGCCGTCGAACGTGGATGTGCCCCGGCCGATCTCATCCAGCAGAATAAGACTCTTGGGCGTGGCGTTGTTCAGGATGTTGGCCGTCTCGTTCATTTCCACGAGAAACGTCGATTCTCCCCCGGCTACGTTGTCCTGGGCCCCGACGCGGGTGAAGATGCGGTCTACGATGCCGATCTGCGCTGATGTAGCCGGCACGAAGCTTCCGATTTGAGCCAGAAGAACGATGAGACCTACTTGCCGGATGTAGGTCGATTTTCCGGCCATGTTCGGTCCTGTGATGATCAGGATTTGGTTCGTCTCGTTGTCCAGGTTCACTCCGTTGGGTATGAACGGCTCGCCCGGCGGCAGCATCTGCTCAACCACCGGATGTCGTCCTTCTTCGATGAGAATGCCATCCCCTTCATTCACCACCGGTTTGCAATACCGGAACGTATCGGCCGCCGCTGCCAGAGAGAGGAGGCAGTCCAGCTGACCGATGGCACGTCCGTCCTCCTGAATCGGCTCGGAAAATCCAGCCACGGTGTTTCGGAGTTCTTCGAACAGCGCTTGTTCCAGGGTGTTCATCTTTTCCTCGGCTTTCAGGATTTTTTCTTCCATATCCTTCAGCTCCGGAGTGATGAACCGCTCGGCATTCACCAGTGTCTGTTTTCGGATGTAATTATCGGGTATCTTAGCCAGATGGGGCTTGGTTACCTCGATGTAATACCCGAAGACTCTATTGTATCCAACTTTCAGGGAAGGTATCTTCGTGCGATCCCTTTCTGTCTGTTGGAGCTTGGCAATCCAGTCCTTACCCGAGAAGGCCATCTCGCGGAGTTCGTCCAGTTCCGGGCTATACCCTTTCCGCATGATATCGCCCTCTGTGATGCAGGCGGGCGGGTCTTCCACCAGAGCCCTGGCGATCTGATCCGTGACCTCGGTACAGGGCTTTAAGCGCTTCCTCACATCGACGAGCATGTCCGAGGTGACGCCGGCCAGGTCCTTTTTAATCTCCGGCACCAGAGCCAGCGTTCGGCTCAGGGCCATCATGTCCCTCGGAGTCGCACGCCGGGTAACCACCTTGGAGATCAACCTCTCCAGATCTCCTATATTCTTAAGGAGTCCGTTCATCTGGATAAGGATGTCCCGCTCGTTCAGAAGCTCCTCAACTCCGTCCAGCCGGCGGCGGATGGGCTCCGGTCGGTTCAGGGGTCTGGCCAGCCAGGATGCGAGCATTCTTCCGCCCATGGCCGTTTGCGTCCGGTCCAGGATGGAGAGAAGCGTGCCTTCCCGGTCTCCGGCCATCATCGACGTGGTGATTTCCAGATTCCTGCGTGTTGCCCCGTCCAGGTTCATATAATCGCTGTTGTCGTAATGCGTCAGCCGGCGGATGTGGGAAAGTTCGGTCTTCTGGGTTTCCTGCAGGTAGTTCAGTACGGCCCCGGCGGCCGAGAGACCTGTATCGAGGTTCTGGCATCCGAATCCTTTGAGGGACGCGGTGCCGAAATGGTTGGTTAAAATTTCAAGGCCGTAATCCCGGCCGAAGATCCAGGCGTTCCGTTTTGTGATGACCGGCCTCATGGTGTTGGCTGGGAGGCGCTCCTCGATGTCTTTTGCCTGATCCTCGGACACGAGGATTTCAGAGGGTGCGATGGATTGGATTTCTTCCCAGAGCTGGTGTGGGTCCAGCTCGGTCACGATGAATTCCCCCGTGGATATATCGGCCGAGGCCAGGCCGCAACGGTCGGTGTGGGTATAGACAGCCGAGAGGAAGTTCTTCCTTTTGGTCTCCAGGAGGTTCTCCGTCGTTACCGTACCCGGGGTGACCACCTGAATGACGTCCCTTTTTACGATTCCCTTGGCCAATTTGGGATCTTCCACCTGCTCGCAGATGGCCACACGGTGTCCCGCCTTGATCATCTTGCCCAGGTACCCCTCCAGGGCATGATGTGGAAAGCCGGCCAGGGGCACATCGCCCGCTTTGCCGTGTCCCCGGGATGTCAGGGTGATCCCCAGTACCCTGGCACCGATACGGGCGTCCTCGTTGAACATCTCGTAGAAATCGCCCATTCGGAAGAATACCACGGCGTCCCGGTACTGCTTTTTGACGGCATTGTACTGGCTCATCAGGGGTGTTTCCGTCCGGGTTGTCTTGTTCTTTACGGCCATGTGTTGCGCTGTCCTCAATGACGGGTGCAGGGGGGGCCTCGTTTGTAAAATACCACGAATTCGGCAAAAAATCAAATTTTTTCATCACGATTTTTTTAGCAGGCATACAATTTTTCCAGACATGAAGCGTTCACTATGATGTAATCGGAACGATCGATTATTGTCGAACAGAACCAAGATGTATGGGCCATAAAACAATCGGACTGAATAAAGGAAGTTATGAAAAATGGTACAAAGGAAAGGAGATGGCCATGAAAAATGCAATGAAGGCTATGTTGGTGTTAGCCCTTTTCGTGTTCGCCTTTACCCAATGCGATAAGACCCCCTCCGAACCCGAGGCGGAACAGAGTGTGGCGCAGGAAGACGTACTGGCGGTCTATGCCGAGGCCGAAGTCATCGGCGTTGAGATCGACGCCATAGAAGATTCTGCATTCACCGACTCAACGGAGTTTTTAGAGCGCCGCGCTCGGAGGGCCCTGCGGCGGTTGACGTTCATGCTCAATCAGGTAGGCCCTGTGGTCATGTGGTACGGTGACGAGGAGGCAAAGGCGCTCATCCAGCTTGCCCGGGAAGCACAAAACGATGCCGTGGAAGCTATCGAGGCCGGTGATTATGAAGGGGCGTTTGAGTACATCCAGGAGAGCGCTTTTTATGCCATGGAGGCTTTGAAGCTGGTCCGGGAAGACATTGAGGAGCAGAAGGAGGAAATCATCCGAAGGCTCCAGGAAGGCATCGAAAATACGCAAGGGCTACTGGATGATGTGTGGGCGGCACTGGAGGGGGAGGAGAACGAAAGGGCAGAAAGATTGTATAACAGGGCTACCTCGCATCTCGATCTGGCCCAGGAAGCCCTGGAGATAGAGCGATTGAGGCGGGCCGGCTATCATTTGAGGATGGCCAACAGGCTGGCACACATGGCACTTCACGTTCTTGAACACAGCGAAGACCCCTTATAATCCTCGTTTACGCTCCAGCATAAGGGCAAAGGATAATACCTTTGCCCTTTTTTTTACTTGAAATTAATCGTAGGGATCATTATCATTGACTGGTGTTCAGAAAATAAAGCCATGCAGAAGGAATGCACCCGCATAGCAAGCATACCCCGATGTTAATTACGTCCTTTTGCATGACCGGATAGTCCCATCGTGAGGATGCATAATCGAATCCTCTGGCTCCCGCAACGCGTATCTTCTCGATTATCCGTGTAACCGGAGGTGTGAATGACCTTCCTTCACACTCTCTCATAACGTTTCACCCGTACGCTGCCTGTCGATAATGCTCCTTTAAAAGGATGGAGAAATGAACGATCTCCATGAAGCCAGTTGATGATGAGGATGTTCAGGGTGTACTTTGGGATTTGTCATCATTACGAATCAGTAAGTGTACGAACAATTTTTGGTTTTTTTATAATTTCGTTGTCCTAGTTGGAATTCCTGAATCAGGAGGAGGGTTACTCATGAAGTCTATCGTTCGATTCTTTCAGTGGACCTTCGTAGTGGCTGTTTTGATGACAATCGTCATGTGCGGATCGTCCAACCTGCTAATGGAGTACGAATTCAACAACCGGACGGCTGCTGCCATGATGGCCTTGCCACCGCCACCGGAGGTCTTCACCGACAGTTGGTTTATGATCGATAATGACAATTTGGCAGAAGCGGCCATTAAAATCGGAACGACCATCGCCAAGGAAGTCGAGGTTCAGAAAACCCGTGATAAATTGAGTCTCGCCATGGAGGATGTCGATGTCCCAGAGCGAATTCGGGAGCGTACGCTGGAACGATGTGGAAAATACCTGCGTTATCGGCCCGTAGACGATACGGATGACGCTGATTTTCTGTTCGACATACAAATAGAGCACTACGGCATCGACGCCAAGTCGTGGAGCGCCAGTGTGCACTTCAAGATCGACGTGAACGTCTATCTCATCGATAACAAGCAGGGCATCGAGGTCTGGAAAAAGCATGTGAAGGAACAAATGCCTGTTTCACGGTCGATCTTCGGCCTGCCCGATGAAGCGGGGGACATCATCACGGCCATATCTCTGTCGGAGCTCTCGGTGGATGAGATGGTGGTAGGCTTCGATCAACTGGCAGGGTATACGGCCGATCAGATAGCACGGAACCTGCAGAGGGATTTTTCCAAGGCAAGGTCCAAGCGAGAATGATCAACACGGTTCAATGGAGTATACATCGGTAAAGATCCGAAATAAGATACACACTCGAACCGTCACCATCCCATCGCCCGGAGACGGTTCGCATTCGCATTGTCAACGAGGAAAAAACCTGCATCAACAGAGTGATCCGAGAACAATCTGATCATAAACGTAGAGGAGGGAGTCATGAGAAATCGTCGATATGTTATCGCAATTTGGGCAGCGGTTGTACTGCTCCTGCTCATCGCGGCGTGTGCGGCGGGAAGCGAAAGGTTCGAAGCCAAACCGGCGGGTTTCTGGGCCGGGCTGTGGCACGGTCTGATCTGCTGGATCACGTTCATCATTGGCCTGTTCACGGATTCCGTCCGTATGTACGAAATCAACAACACGGGTAACTGGTACGACTTTGGGTTTATCCTGGGCGCCCTGATAGCTCTGAGCAGCGGCTGGGGATCCTCCTGCAAGAAAAAACGGAAGAAGCGTGCTGAAGAAAAGGAATGGGAAGAGATTGCCGAGAAAGTTGAGGAGAAGATCCGTAAGGGTATCAAGAATTGGGTGGACGAGAAAGAAGACAAGGACATGGACTGGAACGAGATAGGGAAGAAGATCGAGGAGAAGATCAAGCGTGAGTTGAAGAAATGGGCGGAGGAGTAAGGTCGTCCATTATTTTGAAGCTGTCTGTATTCCATCTGAAGTAATCATTAAAGGGATTATAACGATTATAAGGGAATCTTCTCAGCAGAAGGTTCCCTTGTCTGTAATCACGCGACGACACTATCGGTTATCAAACAAGACACAGGTACATGGAACTGCGCAAGTTAAGACTCTATCACCTCAAAAAGCAGCGTTTGCTCCAGAAAGCGGAAATGGAAGTGTATGCCGATGTGTTCAGGGATCACATCGCACTTCATTCCACCGATTACTTAACCCCGTACCTTTCGTTGTGGGCACGGATCGAAAATTTCGATCCGGTCGTTCTGTTCGACGATTTGAACCGGCACAGGAATGCATTCCGGCTCCGGGCCTTTCGTGGAACGGTCTTTGTCGTCCACAAAGATATCCTTAACGACGTCGTCTTGGGCTTGAGGATTTTTCTCGCTCCGATGATGGCCGAGGCTCAGAGAATGGCGACCAAAGCCGGGATCGACTTAGACTCCTTGGAACAGAGGGTGCACGAGTTGCTTTCCGGCAACCGCTGGCTGACCGTCCGTCAGATAAAAAAAGAACTGGAGGATGATGTCGGAGGCGAGCCGTTTATCCTCCTTCAGAGACATCTGGAATTCAAGAATGTGGTGGCCAGGACGAGTCAAAGGTACCTGACGGATAAGATCATTCGATACGGGCTGATGGAAGAATGGATGCCGGACATCGATCTGGACGGACTGGATCCTAAGAAAGCGGCAGACTCAGTGGCGCTCAAATACATCCAGACCTTTGGCCCTGTGTGCCTGGACGATCTGTCATGGTGGCTTCCGTTGAATAAAACGAAGGCGAAAAAGCTGCTGGAACGATTGGAGCATCGGTTGTCGATCTTCGCGTTCAACGGAAGAGAGTACATCTTCGATAAAGAAGACCATAAGGTATTTGAAGCATGGGATCCACCCGGGGATGGGATTCACATCGTGAATTATCTTCCGTACGAGGATCATTTTCCCAAGGCGTATAATATCCGGAACTGGTACGTGTCGGATGACACCACGCCCAAGGTGTTCCACGTGGCCCGACTGGATTGGGGACAGATACGTCCGTACATCTGGCTGGACGGGAAAATCGTCGGCCGCTGGGAACTGGAATGGACGAGCAGGGCCAGATCGTCGATGCGGGTTGACATCATCGACCTGAACGAAGAGGTCTCCCTGTCCCCACAAATCCAGCAGGAAATCGAAACGAAGAAGGACGCATTGGAGACGTTTGTGAACATAAAGTTGATTCCCCTGATGAAATGATATCCCCGGTCCCTGACACGGTCATATTGGACATTCTCACAATTTTACTTGAAATTGTCTCCTCAAATATGTAAGTTCTTCGTGAGCTTCTATCTATCGTACGATTCGTAAGATGCCTTTTTAGAGGAGGTCCCTAATGGAGAAAAAAACAAGTAAGGTCACGGCCTTTGCCTTGGTTGTTTTTTTATTCATCAACCCCTCATGGAATACAAACGTTTGTGGCTCGAATCCGCAGAATGATTTGACTCGGAGCCGACTGGCCTACCTTACCAGCTATGAAGAGAATGAATGGCTTCTGGCACCGGACCCACCGTTCTCAGTACGATCGATGACGGGCAATCCCGTAACCGGGGTTGTGGTTTTCGGCGGCATCGAGAATAAGCAGGGTGCGTTCCTTAAAGACATTACCGGCGGCCAGTGGGAAATCATCGCCGACGTGCCGTTCGGCGTGAATCGAAGCGCTGGCAACAATGAGTTCGGTCCCGTTTTGTTTGGCGGAGACGACAACCGCCAGGTAGCCTACATGAGGAGATATACGGACAACGCCTGGAACACCATATCTCAGGCACCGTTTGTCATCGCGGACATTGCCGGGGACAACGAGTTCGGTCTCATCATCGTTGGAGGGGAGAATAAACGCAAAGTCGCCTACATGCGGCGCTATTCGGAGAACAAATGGTACGTCGTGACCGATGCCCCATTTGCGGTGGAAGTCGTTTCTGGTGATAATGAAAAAGGAATCATCGTAGCCGGTGGCATGGATCGCAGGAAAGTGGCCTACATGAGAAGCTACGAAGATAACAACTGGCAGGTCGTGAGCGATGCTCCCTTTCCCATCATCGACGTGGCCGGGACGAATCATTCCGGGCCCGTTGTCGTCGGTGGGGAGGGCGACCGGCAGGTAGCCTACATGGACAACTACCAGGAGAACAAGTGGAGGGTGGGAGCTCCTGCGAGCTTTCCCGCTTTTGAAATCAGCGGTACCAACGATCAGGGAATCGTGGTCAGCGGCGGCGGGCAGAGCCGGATCAAGACCATCGTGAAAAAAGTGTATAAGACGGCTGTCGTGGAATTTAACGAGAGGGGAGATCTGGGCATTCCCGATGCCGGAGCCATCGTCGCGGAGTGGATCACGACGTCCCTGAATAAAACCGATGCCTTTGAAGTGTACGAGCGGCTCTCGTTGAGCAGTCTGATGGAAGAGCACAAGCTGGGCGCCACGGGCATGATGGACGAGGAGACGATGGCACAAATCGGACGGGTCCGTGGTGTGCAGGCCATCGTCACGGGCAGTGTCATTAAGTTCGGGGACATCATCTCCGTGACGGCAAAAGTGGTCGATGTGGAAACGGCAAAGATCATCGATTCTGCAGACATCAAGGTGAACAACATCAACGCCATATCGTCTGAAATCGACAAGCTGGCATGGGAGCTGGCAAAACATTGATGGGTCGTTTACATCACCAAACGCTGGAATGAAACACGACGTAAATCGCCATTTATAGAAGAAACAAGCCTTTGCGTCTTCATCGAAGCGTGAAGGCTTTTCGTTTGGGAGAGAAAGCCGTCTTTCTTTTCAGCCGACAAGAAAGAGGGGGGTCACGAAATCGCTTTCTTGAAACGCAACAAATTCCTTTTGGAATATCCCGTCCATAAGGGTCATCCTCGTCCCCGCTTATATCCTCCTTTTATCTTGCATGGGAAAGACCTTTTTCTCCGATGCTAAAGATTTTTCGGATGCCTGTTAAGCATCACAAATAGGCACTTTTTGGAAATGGTGCGACTCGTTTTATCGTCGATTTTATACCAATGAAATCGAATCGGACGCTATCGGCCTAGCTCTTGTTGAAACCTTTGGAAATGAACAAACGTCTCTTGAACAAGAGAGGATGTGATGGAAAAGATCGATTTAAAAAAGAAATGGAAGCATCTGTACGCACCCTCTTCCAAGAAGGTGGACGTCGTGGATGTCCCGGACTTTCCGTTTGTGATGGTAGACGGGAGGATCGAACCGGGCATGGAACCCGCCACATCTGCGGCATTCCAGGATGCCCTGGGCGCCTTGTACGGTGTGTCGTACACGCTTAAGTTCATGTCCAAGCTTCGTGAGGACGATCCTGTCGACTTTACCGTGATGGCCCTGGAAGGCCTGTGGTGGACCGATCCCAGAGAGTTTGATATGACTAAAAAAGACGAGTGGAAATGGACGGCCATGATGATGCAGCCCGAGCATATCACGGAGGCGATGTTCAAGAAGGCCGTCCAAGAGGTCGGCAAGAAAAAGGACAATCCGGCGCTGACGAAAATCCGGTTTCAACGTTTTCATGAGGGTCTCTGCATGCAGATCATGCACATCGGCCCCTACGCAGACGAGCCCGAAACCATCGCAAAGATGCATGCCTTTGCCCAGGAGCACGGCTACCGACTCCGGGGCAAGCATCACGAGATCTACCTGGGCGATCCGCGGCGGAGCAAGCCGGAGCGACTGAAGACCGTCCTGAGACAGCCGGTGGAAGCTCCATGAATATAAAGTCCGAGCAAGATAATCAATAAAATCTCATCGCAGGGCGTTGAAAAATCTAGTTCAACGAATCCATTTAAAATCCCTAAGAGGTCACGATTTTGTTCGATGAAAGTAGGGAAAAGCACATCTGGACGAGTCTAAACTATAGGATGATGAAATGAAGGTCAACAGGATTTTAACATTTTTCTTTGTCTTAATCGTCACACCCTATATATTGGGACGATGTCCTCGGGTACTTGCGAAACAGGACACATCCATCGAAGGCGAGGTCGATACTTACGTAAAGCCCTACATCGACATGGGGTGCTTCAGCGGATGTATCCTGGTGGTCCGGGAAGGCAACATCCTGCTGAAGAAGGGCTATGGTATGGCCAACGTTGAACTCGGTGTGGCCAACGGGCCGGAGACCGTGTTTCACATCGCCTCGGTGTCGAAACCGTTTACGGCTGCGGCCATCCTGATCCTGCAAGAACGCGGTCTCTTGAGTGTGAACGATCCCCTGACTGTTTATATCCCCGACTATCCGGGCGGCGACAAGATTACTCTGCACCACCTGATGACCCATACATCGGGCATACCCAACGTGAATGACTTCCCAGACTACGACGCGAAATCGAAGTTCTCGCACACCACGAGCGACCTGGTGGCATTGTTCAAGGACAAGCCCACGATGTTTGAGCCGGGAGAGCGTTACAGCTACAGCAATTCGAATTACAACCTGCTGGCGTACATCATCGAGCATGTATCCGGGATGAGCTACGGCGAATTCCTCCAAAAGAATGTATTCGGTCCCTTAAACATGGAGAGTACGGCGCATCATGGCCATGCCGGCACGCTCATCATGAACCGGGCTTCGGGGTACGTGCCCGTAGGGATCGAGGGTTTTAAGAACGCGCCCTTCATCGACTGGTCCATCAAGACGGGTAACGGCTCGTTGTATTCCACGGTCGACGACCTGTACGCCTTCGACCGAGCTCTGTATACCCAAAAGCTCCTGAAGAAGTCCAGCCTTGAGCAGGCGCTCACAGAGCATATCGAGGGTGTTGGATACGGATGGTTCATCGGCAAGCGCCACGGCCGGAACGTGATCCGCATCAACGGCCGGTCTCCCGGTTTTGGGTCGGCGTTCCAGCGCTACGTGGACGACGATGTCTGTATCGTCGTGTTGAGCAACAACTACGCTGCGACGGCCAGTGCCATCGCCGATGGTGCTGCTGCCATCGTTTTTGGCGAGCTTTACGAAATTCCGAATATCATCGAACCTGTATCGTTGAGCCCGCAGCAGATGGAAAGATTTACGGGCTGGTATCAATTCGGCGATACGTTCTATGTCCCCAACGCGAGATATCGTATGGAAAGCAGGGGAGATTATCTGTTGATGCGACTGGGAGATTGGAGTACATCCCTGGTTCCCCAGTCGGATGCAACGTTCTTTATTAGAGAGTTCTGGGCCACGGTCTCTTTTGTCAAGAACGCCGGAGGAGACGTGTCCCATCTGCTCTGGGGAGATTTTAAGGCTCTGAAAGTCGATGATGAAGACTAAAGCTACCCACTTATCTCTGGACAGCTATTGTTGATCTTTCGTATACGATCCAGAAAGACGGAAAATGAAATGGAGGCAGACATGTCCATGTATAAAGTCATCTTTGATAACCTGCGGTGGGAAACACCCATGGATGGAATACGGTTCAAGGCAGTCCGACACGGCGGAAAACAGCTGCGGCTCGTAGAGTACACGAAAGCGATGCCGCCCCATTGGTGTGAGAAGGGCCACATCGGGTATGTGCTGGAAGGACAGTTCGAGATCGCCTATGAAAAGGACGTCGAGATATACGACGTGGGCGATGGCGTGTTCATCCCTTCGGGGAGCGAACACAAGCACATGGGTCGGGCGTTGACGGAGGTGGTGCGGATTATTTTCGTGGAAGAAGTCTGATGAACCCATCCCCTGACGAACAGTCTATGGTATCAACAGAATCGGACCCGTCATCTTATACAGGGAGGAACCGATGAAAGATCGCGTTTGCCTTGTGGCCGTTTTGGCCATCGTTCCGCTTGTTTTCTTCTGCCAGGAACAGGCGCACATCAAGGATACGGTACGTGTGGACTACACCATGGCCGAACAGACCGTGGAGTGGCTCCGGTTTATCAACACAGGTGCCGATGACGCCTCGGTCAAACAGTTTTTCATGGAAAAGGTGGCGCCCACGAGCGGATGCCAGGCCATTATCCATCACTGGGCACGGTTCAGGACATGGAACGAGGAAACATTCTACACATTCATCATGGAGGCGCTGGGCAGAGTGCCTACCGATCAACCCGTTACGGGCGGGGATGGATCGTTGACGGCGTTCGGTCGGAGAAAAAAACTCTGGCAATCGGCACTGGCCGACCCGGATCGTCTCGGCCAGGACATCGAAGCGCTGAAAAAAATCCGGCTGAAGGATAAGGCGCTGGAGATAGCCAAGGCCTATCTGCCCGTTGAAGCGGTGGTGAGCAACGATTTCTATATCGTGGCGTTCGGAGCTTCCACGGCTTTCTCTGTGGGCAAGGAAAACGGATACGATCTGCTTCAGCTGTCCAAAACACCCGAGGGTGATATCGATACGGAGGTTGTGATCTCGACCTTTGCCCACGAGATGCATCACTCGGGATTCTCTCATTGCATCCAAACGTATACGCCCGGCCTGGAAGATGATGAACATGTGTTTCTCGTCGGTATTCTGGCCGCCGAGGGCATGCCCACTTACTTCATCAACAAACCCTTTGACCATCTGGATGTGCTGAGGTCGAGCCCAGAGCCGCTTTACCAGGCCCTGGCCAGAGACTGGGAGAACCATCTGGCTTCCATGCGCGCACTTTACAGAAAGGCTCAGGACGATATTCTGTCGAACCTCCGGGGAGACATCGGTCAGCATGAAATCATGGATTCGTGGATGGGAGGCGTGCAGGGTCCGGCCTATGCATTGGGCTCGAACATGTTTTCCGTCATCGAGGCAAGCCTGGGCGTGGATTCGGCAAAATCGGTTCTGAAGAACGTACTCCGGTTCCCGTCCGTCTACAACCGCGCGGCGAAGATAGGAAACGAACAGGGGGGATCGTATTTTGTGTTTGATGACGATTTTATTAAAAAGGTGTCCGCTTATCATGGTACGGAATAAGAAGATAAGGCCCGAAAATAGTGCCGTCTCCGAATCCGTCGTGTCTGCGGAAGACAGGCAAATCGATCTCGTCGTGTTCGACATAACGGGAACCACCGTTCAAGACCGGGGTGAGGTGGTTCAAGCCTTCATGGCTGCTCTGGATGCCCACGGGGTTGAAGCGACAGAGGACGAACTGTATGCCTGTCGCGGCCTTTCCAAGCGGGACGCCATCGAGTTGTTACTGGGGAAAGAGCATCCAGGGGATGTCTCCCGAATCCAAAGGCGAGGCAACCGAATATATAAAACGTTCTGCAAACAACTGAAGCGCCAGTTCATCGAAGAGGGCGTTGCACCTGTCTCCAACACCAAGCTGGTCTTTGAATGGCTTCACCGCCGGGGAATAAAGACCGCCACCACCACGGGTTTTAATCGTGAAATCACACACCTGATCCTGAAACAGCTCGGCTGGCACAAGGACCTGTTGGATGCCTCGATCTGTGCCGACGATGTATTGCGAGGGCGGCCGGCTCCGTACATGATCTTTCGTGCGATGGAGAGGACGGGGGTTACGGATGTCGATCGTGTCATCAAAATCGGCGATACATCTGCGGATATCGAAGCAGGCCGAAACGCCGGCGTCTTCATTTCCATGGGCGTGCTTTCGGGAGCCCATACCGAGGCACGTCTCAAGATGGCCGATCCCGATTACCTGATCGGGAGCGTGGCAGACCTGCCGGTGCTGCTCCAAAAGGAAGCGTACATCCCGGAGACATCCTAACATCGGAGAGGAATGGACTATGGAACGTGTAGACGGCATCGGAGGTGTTTTTATCTATGCCGACGACCCTGAACAACTGTCAGACTGGTACGAACAAAACCTGGGCATTCCGTTGGAAAAGAATCCCGACGGTTCGTATTACCATGTTTTTGTGTACCGAAAACGTCGGCATGTCGGGAATATGGCAAGCACGACGTGGGCCATTTTTCCGGCAGAGCACAAGCCGCTTCCGAAAGAAAAGAAGGCCATGGTGAACTACAGGGTGAACGATATTCAGAAGATGATTAACCAGCTTCAGGCCCATGGCATTCAGATCGACAGGTTTGAGTCCTACGATTACGGGCATTTTGCCTGGTTGAACGACCCGGAGGGCAATCCCATCGAACTTTTTGAGGACAAGTTCGATTATTCGGCATACGAGGAATAGGGAGGATACGATGTTCATCGTGCATGTTTTTGTTCACGTGAAACCGGATCGTGTGGAGGATTTCAAGCAGGCCACGCTTGAGAATGCTCGTAACAACCTAAAAGAGACGGGCGTGGCCCGGTTCGATGTGGTCCAGGAGATGGATGATCCCACACGGTTTATCCTCGTGGAGGCCTATCGAACGCCCGACGACCCGGCGAAGCACAAGGAAACCGATCATTACAAAAAATGGCGGGATACCGTGGCCGGGATGATGGCCGAGCCGCGGTCGAGCATCAAGCTTGCCAACGTATTCCCCGGCGATGGGGGGTGGGGCTGAGAATGCGGTTCGAGTTTGCCACGGCTTCTCGGATCGTCTTTGGTCCGGGTACGGTTCAGGAGGTACCTTCGTCAGCCCGAGGAATGGGGAAACGAGTCATGCTGGTGACCGGAAAGAGCCGGCAACGTCCGGCGCCCCTGCTGAAAGCACTCAAAAAAATCGGAATAAAAACAACTGTATTCCAGGTGCCCTGCGAGCCCACCGTGTCGTTGGTCTGCCAGGGTGCAGAACGGGCCCGTCAGGATGACTGCGACCTGGTGGTCGGCATGGGCGGAGGAAGCGTCGTCGATGGGGCCAAGGCTATGGCGGCATTGGTGACCAACGATGGCGACATCTTCGATTACCTGGAGGTCATCGGACGCGGCAGGCCGTTGGATAAGGATCCCATCCCCTGTATCGCCATACCCACCACGGCGGGCACCGGCGCCGAGGTGACCAAGAATGCCGTGCTGGCATCCCCGGAACATGGCGTGAAGGTCAGTCTGCGCAACCCCCGGATGCTTCCCGACCTGGCCGTCGTCGACCCGGATCTGACCCATACCATGCCGCCGGCATTGACGGCCAGCTCCGGCCTGGATGCCCTGACCCAAGTGCTGGAATCCTTCGTTTCTGTCAAATCCAACCCGCTGACAGATTCGCTGTGCCGAGAGGGCCTGAAGCGTGCCTCCCGCAGCCTGAGACAGGCGTATCATCATGGCGAGGATCGGACAGCTCGGGAGGATATGGCCATGGTCAGTCTTTTGAGCGGCCTGGCCCTGGCCAATGCCAAGCTGGGAGCCGTGCATGGGTTCGCCGGTCCCATGGGAGGCATGTTCTTGGCTCCTCACGGTGTAATATGCGCCCGCCTACTGCCTTTTGTGATGGAGGCCAACGTCCGGACTTTGGAAGCGCGCGGTTCGGCCGACCTGTTGATGCGTTACGTTGAGGTCGCCCGGATTCTGACGGAGAAGCCCGATGCCAAGGCGGAAGACGGCATCGCCTGGGTACATGCACTTTGCTCGGATTTTCAAATACCCGCCCTTTCGGACTTAGGCGTATCCGAGGATCAATTCATGGAAATCGTATCCCGGGCCAAGAAGGCCAGCAGCATGAAGGGTAATCCCATCGTACTCACGGATGAGGAAATGACGCGCATCTTGGAGCGGGCCGTTTAGGGAATTCATCTACCCTGGGACACCCATCCAACAGGGTGTTGCCGGGTCATCGGATCGTCCGACTGCATCGTTTTGAAGGAAATATCCCCTCTTCGATAGAAGGGAACGTGTACGCAAGATATCATTGGAGACTGCTTTATGCTTGATATAAACAGGAACAAGGCATGTATCATCGGATGTGCGATTCTTGCGCTTTTCATTGTCATTCATGTTAGCCATTGCTCAAGGCAGGAATCCGAAACAGCCTTACATATGATCGTGGTTCGGCATGCAGAGGCTTACACGAACCTGGACGGCACCCGGGACATGCCCCAGCAGGAGCGGGATTCCCTGACCCCCAGGGGCATCGAGCAGGCCGAAGCCGCCGGAAGGGCATTGAAGAAACGCCTTGTCGCTAGATGGATCAGCTCTCCGGCAGGGAGGGCAAAGCAGACGTGCGAGATTATCACGGCTGAAAACAGGGTACCGGGCGAGTTGGTAACGGACAGCGCATTTGTCTCGACCCGGGATGGCGTGCTTTCCGACGGATCGCCTGTCCCCTGGGCATGGCGGGAAGCCCAGTGGAAGGCCGGGAAGGATCCCCGTCCGATAGGTGGTGAATCGCTGTCCGATGTCGTGGAGAGGGTTCGCGGAAAGATTGAATCCCTGAAACGGGAATACACAGGCCAGACGGTGGTCATCGTCACACACAGCGATGTCTGTGCTGCTATGGTAGGGCATGCGATGGGAACTCCGATCACGCAACGTGTGTCTCTGCATAAGGTCGGGTTGGCCGAGATTGTGGAGATTCGTGTTCGTGGTGATGGTTTGTGGGAAATGATGGAAAGCTCGAATCCGTCGGTGTCTTCCTATCATTGAATGGCCATAGGACGAGAGAGCGCATATCTCCGTCCGATGTTCACATACAGCATCCGTCCAGTCTCCCTATAATCCGACTCATAGAGAAGGACATTCCAAGTCATCCGTCATCTCTGTTAACTTGACTTTTACGGTTCGGGTCTGTACATTTCAGTGAATCGAATATCCTAAGAGTTGCCCATGAACGCAATCGATATCATCATCGTACTCATCCTTGCCTTTTTCTGTGTCAAGGGCTTCTTCCGCGGTTTCATCATGGAAGCATTCACCCTGGTGGGGCTTTTTCTTGCCTACATCATTGCCCTGCGAGAGATGAGTGTGTTGGCCGTTGTTTTCGGAAAGGCTGTCGATGTTCCTCCCTGGGCGGCTACGGCACTGAGTTTTTTCGTAATTTTTGTCGTCGTCGTGTTTTTCTGCCGGTTGATAGCCGGGGCTCTGAGAAAACTCCTGCAATGGACGCTTCTGGGCTGGCTGGACCGGGGTGGTGGCGTGGTATCCGGCCTGTTCAAGGGCGCCCTGGTGGCGAGCCTACTGGCTTTGCTGGTCTCCTTGATCCCAGTCAACGAAGCGATGGAAGAAGCACAGAAACAGTCGTTCCTTTTTCAACCGGTCCGTTCTGTGGCTCCTGCGGTCTTCAACTTTGTCAAGCGCACCATCCCGCAGACAAAAAGTTTCTACGAAGAAGTACGAGAGACGATCGACAAGACCACCGATGCCGTCCAAGAGCGTGGTTTGTCCAAACAGCTCGAAGAATTCCAGGAGGAAATCGAGAAGCGGGTCAAGAAGGATGATTGACGCCGCGGCCCAGACGCTGGAGCTGGATTCCATCCTGACACAGGTGTCGGGATTGACCGTCTCCTCTCTGGGCAGGGAACATATCGAAGGCCTGGTTTCGTTTACTGATGCCGACGATTTGAAGGAGGAACTGGATCGTGTGACGGAGATGAAAGACCTGCTGGAATTCGACGATCCTTTTCCTCTCCAGGGATTCGAGGACGTGCGGACTGCACTGAAGCGTGCCGAGATCGTCGGTGCGTTCCTGGACCCCAAGGACTTCCTGAATCTGCATGCCATCCTGTTGATGTCCAGGCTGATAAAAAAGTACTTTACAGAACGATCCGAGAAGTATGCCGCCCTCCAAAAAATCGTCAAAAACATCTCCCCCCAACCGGAATTGGAAAAAGAAATCGATCGTGTCGTCGATTCTCACGGTGAAGTAAAGGATAAGGCATCCGAAACTCTGCACCGGATTCGTCGTGAACGAAACCGATTGGAATCTCGCGTACGCAGCCGTCTGGAGTCCATCCTCCAATCGATGCTCTCCAAGGGATATGCACAGGAAGACACCCTGGCATTCCGGGATGGCCGGCTGGTTGTCCCCATCAAGGAAGCCCATCGAGCCAGGCTGAAAGGGATGGTCTTGGATCAATCGGCCAGCGGAGCCACGCTGTACGTGGAACCCCTGGATGTCCTGGACACGAACAACGACATCCGCCGCCTGAGAGTGCAGGAACGGCAGGAAATCGAGAAGATTTTGATCCGGTTGACGGATCGCATCAGGGAGCAAATCGCGGAGATCAAAGAGAATCTGATGATTGCGGGCCGGCTGGACGCCCTGATGGCAAGAGCTCGGTTCTCGCAGCAAATCGGGGGTCATCCGGCCGAGATCGCTCAGGACGAGACCCTCGAGTTGAAACAGGCCCGGCATCCGCTGCTGATGATGCGCGAGAGTGGTGAGGAGGTGGTGCCCCTGTCGTTGTCTTTGGGCGGCGAGGTGAAGACGCTGGTCATTACCGGGCCCAATGCCGGGGGGAAGACCGTGGCCCTGAAAACGGTGGGGCTTCTGGCGTTGATGCATCAGCACGGTTTCCACGTGCCTGCATCTCTCGGGACGTCGATTCCCATGTTCACGGGCGTGTATGCCGATATTGGAGACAGGCAGTCCATCCAGCAGGATCTTTCCACGTTCTCTTCGCACATGAACAATATCAAAACGATCCTGGACCGCGTGGATGCACACAGTCTGGTCCTGCTGGACGAGATCGGTTCGGCCACCGATCCTGCCGAAGGGTCGGCATTGGCCGAAGTCATTCTTCAGACTCTGACTCAGGAGGGATGCCTGACTCTGGCAACGACGCATATGGGATCGCTCAAGGTCTTCGCCCACGAGGAGCCAGGCGTGGGAAACGGGTCCATGGCCTTCGACCAGAAAACCCTGAGGCCGACGTACCGGTTCCAGGCGGGACTTCCGGGATCGTCGTATGCGTTCGAGATCGCCGAACGGCTGGGACTCTCGCTGGATATGGTGAAAGCGGCCAAGCAGCTTGCAGGAGAAGAACGGGGAAAACTGGATCGCTTGATCTTCCACATGGAGGAGGAGCTCCAGCGTACGCATCGTTTGCTGGAGGAAGCGGAAATCAAGGAAAGCCGGCTATCGGGTCTGGTGAAGCTTTATCAGGATCGGCTCGACGAACTCCAGGAATCGGGCGAGGAAAGAAAACAAGAGATCCTGCAGGAAGCCGAGGATGTACTACAGGAAGCCAACGTGACGATGGAGCAGCTCGTCCGTGAAATAAGACAACAGCAGGCCAGCCGCGAGGCTATTCGGGCAGCCAAGGAAAGGATTCAAACTCAGAAGAAGCGTATACAAAAGCTCTCCAAAAAGAAAAAAGTTACTCGTACGGCCTCGCTCAAGCGCGGCGATTGGGTCGTTTGGGAGGGGCATCGTGGCAGGGGCGAAATCGTCTCAGAGCCGGATAGCTCGGGAAGGCTCCTGGTTCAGTGGGACGGCTTTAAACTCCGGGTACCGGCCAGTGCCTTGAGTTTGACAGACGGCCCGAAAGCGAAGCGCCGTTCCACGGGTTTTACGTCCTACTCATCGAGTACGGATGTGAGCAACGAAATCGACCTCCGGGGAATGACGGCTATGGAGGCTTTGGAAGCCGTTGAACGGTATTTGTCCGATGCGGTACTGGCCGGATTCAACCAAGTAGGCATCATTCACGGCAAGGGGACGGGCGTGTTGCGGCGTGAAGTGGGCAAGTATTTGAAGGGTCATCCGCGGGTCAAGAGTCAGCGGCTGGGGAACTGGAACGAGGGCGACACCGGCGTTACCATCGTGGAACTCAAATGAAGATACCGGACGACAAAATCGACGAAATCCGTGAAGCCACGGACATCGTAGAAATTGTTTCTCAGTATGTCACGTTGAAAAAGCGAGGAAAATCCTTCCTGGGTCTCTGCCCGTTCCATACCGAGAAAACCCCATCCTTCAGCGTCGATCCCGTGAGAGGTTTTTTCCACTGCTTCGGTTGCGGGGCCGGAGGCAACGTGTTTACGTTTGTCATGCAAATGGAACGGGTCAGCTTCCCCGAGGCCGTGCGTTCTCTGGCAGAAAAGGCGGGAATCCCCCTGCCGAAGTTTCAGCGGGACGATGTCTCAGTGAAGGAGACGGAAACCCTGTACCGTGCCAATCAATTTGCCGCCTCGTATTTTCAGAAATGCCTCACTCAGTCCGAGGGAGGAAAGAAGGCGCTGGCGTATATTCGAGCCCGGGATTTCAGCCCAGAGACGATGGAGACATTCCAGATCGGGTACGCCCCGGACGTCTGGGACGGACTTATGCGCAGGGCCGGTTCGGAACGTCTGCAGCCGGATATCCTGCGAAAGGCCGGGCTGGTCGTTCCCCGAAAAGACGGACAGGGATACTACGACCGGTTCCGGGGACGGATCATGTTCCCCATCATCAATCCTTCGGGTCGAATCGTCGGGTTTGGCGGTCGGGTGCTGAACGGCGATGAAAAAAGTCCAAAATACGTAAACTCCCCAGAGACTCGCATCTATCAGAAAAGCCGCATCCTGTACGGGCTTTTCCAATCCAAATCGGGCATTCGCAGAGAGGACAGGGCCATCCTCGTGGAAGGATATACGGATGTATTGCGGCTCCATCAAGAGGGATTTGATTACGGAGTGGCTACGTCGGGTACGGCCCTCACCCAGGAGCAGGCCAGGCTGCTGTCCCGGTATACCAAGAACATTGTCCTGGTATTCGATGGGGATTCGGCGGGATTCAAGGCGGCCCTGAGGGGACTGGAAGTTCTGGTTGAGGCGAGCCTGAACGTGCGTATCGCACCTCTGCCTCCGGGCACGGATCCCGACAGTCTCTTGAGAGAGCAGAAACCATCGGATATGGAAGAACGGCTGGAATCGGCCCAGACGTTCATCGATTTTCAAATCAGCCGATTCCGTGAGTCGGGGAAGCTCTCGACACCGGGCGACAGGGCCGCGGCGGCCCGGACGATCCTACAGACGGTCGGAAGGATACGCGATCCTCTGGAGCGAAATCTGACGGTTAAAGATTTAGCCGAAAAATTGGGCATCGATGAATCCCTCCTCAGCCGGCAGTTGCGCCAGACACGTCGCAGCGGAAAGCCACCAGAGCAAGCTGGCCCATCCCGGCAATCCGTTTCTTCCGCCAGGGAGTCGGCCGAAGAGACTCTCCTAAAACTTCTGATGGAAGACGGACCGCGCTGGGCAGCACGCATTTTCCAATTCGTAAAACCCGAGCAGTTCCGTAAAAAAGAAGCACGCGATTTCCTGGCACACCTGTACCAGGACTTTCTCCACGGGGACATGCCGGATTCCAGAACCGTCATCCATCGGTTCAATGAAAATCCCCGTATGGCGCGGTATGTCACCGGGCTTTTGTCCGAAGCGGTTGGCGACGGAGTGGATCGTGATCAACTGGCTTTCGACTGTGTGTTGAGCCTGAGGAGAGAGGATGTCCAAGAGCAAATCCGGCAAGCGCAGGAGCGAATCAAGCAAGCCGGCGCAAAGGGTGAGGACGATTCGGAGTACATGCGGAGCTATCTGGCTCTGAAGGGCGAGATGGCGCGCATCGAAAAGGAGATGGTGAAGATCTGGAGTGGCGACAGATCTGTGGAATAAATCGTGCTGTACGAGGATAGCATGTTTCCGGCAAAACATGTGTTTTAATCGGATTCGGGCACTTTTCTTTTTCCGAAGTGACAGCCTTCCCAGATTCTGAAATATTCAAAAATCAAAGATTTGTATCATCATACTTCAGGCAAGCATCACCTCTTGCCCGGCGTCTTCGTTTTCCGTTTCGGCCCCACTGGGGTATGAGCACCTGTCCCCGAAATCGTTCCGGTTGACAGTTTCCCGACTTTGAATGCCGACATCCAACACCTCAATCCGTACCGACGTAAGATTTTTTTGGAAAAAATCGATTGTTCTAGAACGCGAACATTCCCACGACTCGCACCCGGATTTTTATGAATCCTGCTGCTTGTTTAATCCGATTTGGGATTTTTCTTTCTGCGGTGCATAAAAAAATCTTGAAATTTGAGGAAAAAATTGTTATACTGACGAGGGCCCATAGCTCAGTTGGTCAGAGCGGCGGACTCATAATCCGTTGGTCGGAGGTTCGAGTCCTCCTGGGCCCACGAGGGACATGAAGGAGGATATATTAGAGGTTGATAAATTGATCTGTTTTTCGGAAAGTTCATTGTCTTCATCAATGGATTCTCTGAAACAAAGGGAATGAACAGGATGAATGTTGCACCTCCAGGGGTGCATTTTTTTATGCGGGGAGAAGGAGTTTAAAAGATAGGAGGGATGATTGCAACAGGTTCTGAACCAATTGACCACACTTCAAGATCTTGACTCCCAGCTTGCCCAACTGGAGAGTTTACGAGGAGATCTCCCCCATCAGGTGAATCGCCTAAAGCAGGAACTTGAGGAGACAGAAAAGACGAAGCAGAACTACGAAGATAAATTGCATGCGTACCAGAAAGAACGAAGCATCGCAGAGATGGAAATCAAGGCTCTGGGGGGGAAGAAGCAAAAATATCAGACGCAACTTTTTGAGGTGAAGACAAACCGGGAATACGATGCCGTGACGCAAGAGATCGAATCCGTAAATGTGAATATCGAAAAGAAAGAGAGCCGGATTCTGGAGCTAATGGATTTGGAAGAAGAAACATCGAAGGCCATCGAGGAGTATAAGGAAGAAGTCCAAAAACTCCAAAAACAACTGGACAACATCAGCCAAGAGCTGGAAAAACAGATGGCCAAGACGGAGAAAGACGAAGCCATCCTCAAACACGAGCGGGAGAAAGTGGTGCATAAATTAAACGCCCGGTATTTCACGGCCTATGAACGGATTCGTAAAGCGAAGAACGGGCTCGCCGTCGTTCCAGTGGTGCGGGGTGCATGTGGGGGGTGTTTCAAGTCACTGCCTCCCCAGAAGATATTAGAAATTCGTCAAATGGATCGTATTTATCTCTGTGAAGTGTGTGGGCGTATACTCATTTGGGATGAAAAAAGGCATGAGGTTTCGGAGTGAACGTGGTGGCCTTTATCGATGGGTCCTCATTGGGAAACCCGGGTGAGGCGGGATGCGGTGTTGTGCTTAAAGATGAAGAGGGGAGCGTACTGCAGATGCTCGGAGAGTACATCGGCAGAGCCACGAACAACGTGGCCGAATACCGGGGTCTTTTAGCTTGTCTCCGACTCGCCAGTGAGATGGGTGTCCGATCTTTGACCGTCTTTTCCGACAGTGAGCTCATGGTCAATCAGATGAAGGGAACCTATCGTGTGAAACAGCCCCATTTAAAAGAGCTTCACTCGCAAGTGCTGGAAGCCATCAGAATCGATTCTCTTCGTTTTAAGATACATCACATACCGAGAGAGAAGAATCGCGAGGCCGACGAATTGGCCCGAAGGGCTATTCGATTACATTCGGTTATCAGAGAATGAGTTCGTTTCCCTGAGGGTAGAATGGGTGATCGCTCCGTTCCATTGATTTGGAGCGGGGAGGAAAGTCCGAACTCCACAGGGTAGGGTGCTCCGATTATCGGAGGCATCTCTGTCCCGATCCCGGAGTGTAGGGACGGGATGGGATGACGGAAAGTGCCACAGAAAACAAACCACCTCGAAGTATTGGGGTAAGGGTGAAAAGGTGAGGTAAGAGCTCACCGGTCTGGCGGTGACGCCAGATGCGCGGTAAACCCCGCCCGGAGCAAGGCCAAATAGGTGGGAAGGTGATCCCCGATATTTCGGGGAGAACACGAGGTGACCCGCTTCGTCTGACCCACGGGTAGGCCGCATTAGATAAATGATCACCGTCCTGTTCTCGATAGCTCGGGAAGGGATACAGAATTCGGCTTATAGTTCTGCCCCCGGGGATGTACTTCATACGGGAAAGAGTGTTGTATTGAAATGGGTAGTCACAGAACCGCCTGATCAGGAGACGTTGAAAGAACTCGTCGACGTTTTAGGCGTTCCCAAAGTAATTGCCAAGATTCTCTACAATCGCGGCATCACATCCCTGGAAGATGCCAAGCTCTTCTTCAAGTCGGATTGGAATGATTTGTACGATCCCTTCCTAATGAAAGATATGGGTAAGGCTGCCGACCGCGTCATTCAAGCACTCCAGCAAAAAGAGCGTATCTTCATCTACGGTGACTACGACGTCGACGGTATCACGGGTGTGAGTCTGTTGATCCTTTTTCTGAAAGAACAGGGCGGAGATGTCGTATTCTATATTCCGAATCGGCTGCAAGAAGGATACGGTCTTTCGACGGCCGGCATTGAACAAGCTTTCAATGTGGGTGCCAAGCTGTTGATTTCGGTGGATTGTGGAATCACGGGTATCGATGAGGTGGCCATGGCTCGGCAGCGAGGCATCGACGTCATTGTCAGTGACCATCATGAACCGAGCAGTACCCTCCCGGACTCGATTGCCATTCTCGATCCGAAACGGGAGGATTGTCCGTATCCCTTTAAGGAACTCGCGGGCGTGGGAGTGGCGTTCAAACTGGTACAGGCCGTATCGCAGAAGCTGAGTCTCGACGAAAAAGCCTACAGACAGTACATCGATCTCGTGGCTCTGGGAAGTGCCGCGGATATCGTGCCCATGATCGATGAGAATCGTCTGCTTGTGAAGAAGGGTTTGGAGAGCATCAATCGCTATGAGCGTCTCGGAATCAGGGCCCTGGTAAATTCCTCGGGATTATCCAGAAAGAAAATCGGGACAGGTCAAATCGTTTTTATACTAGCGCCCCGGATCAATGCTGTCGGCCGATTGGGCAATGCCGAGAGAGCCGTCCGGTTGATGATCAACGATTCCGAGCAACAGGCACGCAACATCGCCAATATACTGGAATCGGAGAACAGGAATCGCAAGAGTATCGATGAGGAGACCTTCCAGGATGCCTTGGAATTGATCGGATCCGTGTATGATGAGGAGACCGATCATGCGGTCGTTTTATCGAAAGAGGGGTGGCATTCGGGTGTCATCGGAATCGTTGCGTCGCGTATCGCCGAACATGTCTACCGGCCCACCATCATGATTGCCGTGGAGAATGGAATCGGGAAGGGGTCGGCCAGGAGTATATCCAATTTTGATATTTATTCGGCCCTGCAAACATGTGAGCGGTACCTGCTGGCCTTCGGCGGACACCGATACGCTGCCGGACTCACCATCGAGCTGGACAAGATCGATCCGTTCAGAGAAGCGTTCAAAAGGGCCGCGTCCGAGATGGTGACCGAGGACGATTTGATACAACGACTCAGGGTGGATGCGGAGATTGCGCTGTCGGAGATAACACCCAAGCTGATTCGTATCCTTAACCAGTTTGCCCCTTTTGGTCCGCGAAATATGCGTCCTGTTTTCCTGTCGAGAAACCTGCAAGTCGTGGGTACTCCAAGGGTTGTGGGCAAGAATCATTTGAAATTCCGAGTCAGGCAAAAGGGTGGGGAGGTTTTCGACGCCATCGGATTCGATCTGGGGAAACTCCATTACTGTCTCACGCCGGGCGAGGAGAACCTCGATATGGTGTATGTTGTGGAAGAGAACTACTGGAACGGTCAAGTAAAAATCCAGTTACGGGTTAAAGATTTAAGGTGAATCCACCGGAACGATCCCTGATGGACAAGATCGGATTCTGAATAAAGGGAAGGGAGAAGCCATGGCCTTTGACGAGTCGTGCAAGATTTGGAAAAATGGAAAATTCATCGACTGGAAGGATGCAACGATTCATCTCGCTTCTCATGTGGTGCATTATGGGAGCAGTGTTTTCGAGGGCACACGCTGTTATAAGACGAATAAGGGCTCGGCCATTTTTCGGCTGGCCGATCATAATAAAAGGCTCCTCAACTCCGCAAAAATTTATCGCATGACGATCCCGCATACGCCAGATGAGCTCAACGAAGCGTGCAAGGAACTTTTACGGATCAACGGATTCGAGGAGGCCTACCTGAGACCCGTCGTATACCGGGGCTACCATTCGTTGGGAGTCGACCCGACGAGATGTCCTGTAGAGGTGGCCATTCTCTCCTGGAAATGGGGTACATACCTGGGGCCCGAGGCTCTGGAGAAGGGCGTGGACGTACGGGTGTCCTCCTGGAACCGGCTGGCCTTGAACACGATGCCATCAATGTCTAAAAGCGGTGCCAATTACATGAATTCCCAACTCATCAAGATGGAGGCCTTGCAGGACGGGTATGTGGAGGGAATTGCCTTGAACTGGAACGGAAGTTTGTCGGAAGGCAGCGGTGAGAATCTGTTCATCGTATCGAAGGGTACGATATACACGCCACAACTTTCGGATTCCATTCTTCCGGGCATTACCCGAGATTCAGTCATCCAGATCGCCAATGATCTAGGGTATGAGGTCGTCGAACGGGCGCTTCCCCGTGAGATGCTGTACATTGCCGATGAAGTCTTTTTCACGGGTACGGCTGCGGAGATCTCGCCCATACGCTCCGTGGATCGTATTGATGTGGGCGAGGGCAGGCGAGGCCCCATCACGAAAGCACTGCAAGATCGGTTTTTTGGTATCCTTTCGGGAGGGATAGAAGACACTCACGGATGGCTGGATTATCTGTGATCTGATGGGATGCGTTCTTTGAGAGTATCGTTCTCCTTCGAATGAAAGAAATGGGGCCTATGAAAAAACGGAGAAGAGCTCGTGAACTGGCACTCAAGGGGATGTACAGCCTCGAAATATCGGGGAATTCCTTGGAGTTGGTCTTGGAGCAGATCTTCCAAGGACGCACGGAAGACGAGGACATCTCGTCCTTCACGGCAGCCCTCCTCAGGAAGACCGTCGAGCATAAGGCATCCCTGGATAAGGATGTCGCCTCGGTGGTCGAGAACTGGGAATTCGGACGCATCGCTCTGGTAGATCGGCTGATTCTCCGATTGGCACTGTGCGAGCTTTTCTTTTTCGAGGAAATTCCCCCTAAGGTGACGATCAACGAGGCGATCGATCTAGCCAAAGAATACAGTACAGCCCAGAGCGGTCGTTTCGTGAACGGTATTCTGGATTCTCTCTATCGTCGACTAAAATCCGAGAACAAAATCAAGAAACGGGGTAGGGGATTGATGGAGTGAGGAATACGAGTAGACCGGTTGCTGTGCCATCGATTACGGTTGATATTGGGTATTCTTGGGCATCCGTATCTATGTATAGATAATCCGGTATCACGGGGTGGGTTTTAGAATAATGTAAACGGGGGTGTTTGATGACAGAGATCAAGATTGAGCGGGATCCCAGTGAGGCGCGGCTGAGGGAACTGGGTGTTACGGGCTGGCCGATTTGGGAGAAGGAAGCATCGGTTTTTCCGTGGACGTATGATACTGAGGAGACGTGCTACTTTCTGAAGGGAGAGGTGGTCGTCACCCCAGAAGGCGGAGAGCCGGTGGAAATGGGAACGGGTGACTTGGTGACCTTTCCGGCGGGCATGTCCTGCACCTGGACAATCCGGAAAGAAGTAAAAAAGCACTACCGTTTGGGATGAGGGGACTGCCAGAAAAATCCACCGTCTCCTTTGTTGTGACCCATGTATGTTTTACGTCGACCTTGTTCGACGTGGTTCGTATGGCACGGAAGACAGGGACGATGAAGGGTGGCCATGCGCATATGCGCAGCTCATTTTTACAAGACAGTCCTAAAAGATACTGTCTCAGCCAGTATAAACCATAATAAGGAAACCAAAGAAAGGAGGCCAGGCTCCGCATGCACATCCTCCAATGAGAATGAACGGCACCTGTCTCATGCAAGTGGAGGATGAATCGCATCTATGTAGAGGCACGGAATTTGACGTGCAGAGCACCTCTGGCTGAATGTCGATCACTCGCATCGAGGATAAATATAGAAAATAACGTTTACGTATTGTCTGCTATTCATAACGCAAAATCAAAACGTTAGAGAAGTTTATAGAAAGGCGTCTTCTGAGAAATATTATGAATGGTCGAATGTTTGCAGCCCGGAACTTCACACAGACTCTCTCGTTAAAAACACGTGAAAGATGACAGTCGTATGAACAAAAACATTCCATTTTAAAAAGTCACTGGTAATTTGGAGTTATACATGTTAGGCAATGTTCTGGAGAAAGTTTTTGGTAGTAAGCATGAGAAAGATATCAAACGGCTGACTCCTGTCGTGGAAGACATCAATCGGATTTTCGAAACACTGAAGGATCTGACTGACGATGAGCTTACATCAAAGACCGATGATTTCAAAGTAAGAATTCAGGAACATATCGGAGAAACTCGCCAAAAAATAAAGGACTTACGGGAAAAACTCAAATCGCCCGAGCACGACGAGAATATAGACTATCTGGAGCTTCGGCAGACGATAGAGAATTTGGAAAAGGAAGAGCACAAGAAGACCGAAGAGGTGCTCTGGGACATCCTGCCCGAAGCCTTTGCCGTGGTCAAGGAGACCTGCCGTCGCCTGCTGGGTAAATCGTGGAAGGTGGTGGAGCACGATGTGGTCTGGGACATGGTCCCCTTCGATGTTCAGTTGATGGGCGGCATCGTTCTCCACGAAGGCAAGATTGCCGAGATGGCCACGGGCGAGGGCAAGACCCTGGTGGCCACGATGCCCCTTTATCTCAACGCCCTGGTGGGTAATGGCGCCCACCTGATTACGGTGAACGATTACCTGGCCCGCCGCGACTGCGAATGGATGGGAGAGATTTTCAAGTTCCTGGGACTCAGTGTGGCCTACATCACCAATGAGATGGATCCCCGGACACGGCAGCCGGCGTACAATGCCGATATCACCTACGGGACCAACAACGAGTTCGGGTTTGATTATCTCCGGGATAACATGGCCATCTCACCGGAAGGACTGGTCCAGCGAGGCCATCATTATGCCATCATCGATGAGGTGGATTCTGTCCTCATCGATGAGGCCCGGACACCGCTCATCATCTCCGGACCTGTGGGCGAATCCAAGAATCGATTTGCGGAGATGAAGCCGCGCGTGGAACAGCTGGTCCGCAGCCAGACAGTACTGATCAACCGGCTGGTGGCCGATGGCGAGCGTCTTCTGAAAGAAGACGGCAAGGAGTACGAGGCTGGCATTAAACTGCTTCAGGCCCAGCGTGGATCGCCCAAGAACAAGCGTCTCCTTAAACTCTTGCACGAGCCCGGCGTTCAGAAGCTCATCCGACGCGTGGAATCGGATTACATGCGGGACAAGAAGCTTCATGAGCTGGACGAGGATTTGTATTTTTCCATCGAGGAGAAAGCACACACCATCGATCTGACAGAGAAGGGCCGTGAGGCCCTGTCCCCGAATAATCCCGATATGTTCATCCTGCCGGACCTGGCCACAAAACTTTCCGAGATCGAGGGAAACGAGAGTCTGGCCGCCTCCACGCAGGAGCGGATGAAGGAAGAGCTCCAGAGCGATTACGCCGAGAAGAGCGAACGCCTGCACAACATCAGTCAGCTCCTCAGGGCCTACTCACTGTTCGAGAAAGACGTCGAGTACGTGGTGACAGAAGACGGCAAAGTCATGATCGTGGACGAATTTACCGGAAGGCTGATGCCGGGCCGTCGCTACTCCGACGGACTTCACCAGGCCCTGGAGGCCAAGGAAAATGTGACCATTGAGCGGGAGACGCAAACCCTGGCCACCATCACGCTCCAGAACTTTTTCCGCCTCTATTCCAAGTTGGCCGGGATGACCGGAACGGCCGAGACCGAGGCCAGCGAGTTTTGGGAAATTTACAAGCTCGATGTGATCGTTATTCCCACCAACGAGCCTGTCCGTCGGGCCGATAACGACGATGTGGTCTACCGTACCCGCAGGGAGAAATACAACGCCATCATCGATGAGATCGCCGGATGCCATGAAGCCGGACTGCCGGTACTGGTGGGTACGATTTCGGTGGAGGTGTCGGAAACCCTGTCCCGCATGCTGAGACGAAGGGGCATTCGACAATCGGTCCTCAACGCCAAACACCACCAACACGAGGCTGAAATTGTGGCCCGGGCCGGCGAGCCGGGCATGGTTACCATTGCCACGAATATGGCCGGCCGGGGCACGGACATCAAGCTGGGTGCCGGTGTCATCCGTTTTCCCGATGAGAGCATCGCCGAGATGGCCGAGGAAGCCGTATCATTGTCAAATCGAGGCCGGAAAGTCCTGATTCATGAGACACCCACGGCGGAGATCGACCGATTCAACGACGCTATTCGAGAAGAGGGCGGTTCCACGCGAATACTCTCCTCCGAGAAGGAGAAGTGGGATATTCTGACGGGAGACGGAGGGCCGGAAGGTGGCGAAATCGTCATCGTCCCGAAAAAAATCGGGGGACCGACGGACACCCGATTCGACCACGACAAGATCGTCCATATCAAGGCCCGGGACTTTGCCGAGGGCGGACTCCACATACTGGGTACGGAACGCCACGAGGCCCGACGTATCGATCGTCAGCTGCGGGGACGATCCGGAAGACAGGGTGATCCGGGTTCTTCCCGGTTTTACCTGTCCTTAGAGGATGATCTGATGCGTCTGTTCGGTTCCGATCGGATTGCCGGTGTGATGGACCGCATGGGTGTGGAGGAGGGTGAGGTGATCACCCATCCGATGATCACGAAATCCATCGAACGCGCCCAGAAACGCGTGGAGATGCGCAATTTTGAGATCCGGAAGCACCTGCTGGAATACGACGATGTGATGAACAAGCAGAGGGAGGTTGTCTACACACGACGCAGGCGTGCCCTGGAGGGAGAGAACCTCCAGGAGGACATCCTGGAGATGATCGAGGATTTTGTAGCCGATACGGTTGACAGATACGCCGAACAGGGCGAGTATGGCGAAGGATTCGATTGGGACGGACTCGGAGAGGATCTGCTCCGGACGATGCTCTTGCCTCTATCCTTATCGGAAGAAGAACAGGCGACCGTCAAAGCCGATGAACTCACCCAACAGTTGACAGAAGCGGCCAAAACGGCCTACGAGCGAAAACGACAGGTACTGGGTGAGGAGCTGATGGCCCAGTTGGAGCGTTTTGCCACCCTAAAGACCATCGACGAGCGCTGGAAGGAACATCTCTACGAGATGGACCAGCTCAAAGAGGGCATCGGCCTGCGGGCGTACGGGCAGAAAGATCCTCTGATCGAGTACAAACAGGAGGGATTCCGGACGTTTGCCGAAATGCTGGGACACACCAACGAGGAGATACTGGAGATTGTGTTCAAAGCCCATGTTCAAGCAGAAGCGCCTGATACGTGGCGAGCCCGACGAAGAGAACCCGTGGAAATGGCTACGGTGCACGAAGAGGCCGTTGGTATGGGATTTGCGGGACAGACTGAAGAGACGGCGGAAGCCGGTCCCCCTCGGACAGGGAAGCGTCAGCCCATCAAGGTCGATAAAAAGGTAGGAAGGAACGAACCCTGTCCTTGTGGAAGCGGAAAGAAATTCAAGCACTGTCACGGAAGGCAGGCGTAATGCGTCAGTAGTGGAGATCGTTGTATGCCGAAATCACTCGTCATCGTTGAATCCGATGCAAAGTCGAAAACCATCAACCGTTTCTTAGGCAAAAATTATATCGTCAAGGCCTCCGTGGGTCATGTGAAGAATCTTCCCAAAAACCGACTGGGCGTGGATGTGGACAACGGGTTTGAGCCCGAGTACATCACCATCCGAGGAAGGGGAAAAGTCCTGAAAGAACTCAAGCAGCTCTCGAGCTCTTCGGACTCGGTGTTCATCGCCACAGACCCCGATCGCGAGGGCGAAGCCATTGCCTACCACCTTGCCAATGAAATTCGAAGTGCCAACGATAATATTCACCGAGTACTTTTCCACGAGATTACGGAGAAGGCAATCCAGGAAGCCATTCAGCATCCCCTTCCCATCGATCAGGAAAAAGTGGAAGCGCAGAAAGCCCGGAGGGTGATGGATCGACTCGTGGGTTATCAGGTCAGCCCTTTTCTATGGAAGACGGTTTTCCGGGGATTATCCGCTGGGCGGGTTCAATCGGTGGCTCTTCGGCTTGTGTGCGAGCGAGAGGATGAGATTGCCGGATTCGTGTCCGAAGAATACTGGAGCCTGGAGGCCGAACTGCGGACGAAAGATCAGGAGGTTTTTAATTCCCATCTGATAAGGATCAGCGGCAAAGATTTCCTGATTCCGGACGAGACAACTGCAGAACAACATGTTGCTGCTTTGGAAGCACTGGAATTCATCGTTTCGGATGTGAATACAAAGGAGGTGGAAAGACACCCTTATCCCCCATATACGACGAGTACGATGCAGCAGGACGGGGCCCGACGTTTGGGTATGACCACGAAGCAGATCATGGCCGTGGCTCAGCAACTCTACGAAGGCGTGGACTTGCCCGAGGGAAGGGTGGGGCTCATCACGTACATGCGTACCGATTCCACACGCATTGCAGGCTCCGCCGTAGAGGACGTACGGCAGTACATAGCCGATAATTTTGGTCTGGAATACGTACCCCCCAAGCCGCGTTTTTATAAGAATAAAAAATCTGCCCAGGACGCCCACGAGGCCATCCGACCCACATCCATGCGCCGGCCGCCCAAGACGGTTGCTTCCTATCTCACTCCAAATCAGAGAAAGCTCTATGAGCTTATCTGGAACCGTTTTGTGGCATGCCAGATGCGCTCGTCCCGGTTGCTGCAAACGATCATTGACGTGACGGCAGGCGATTATCTGTTTCGTACAACGGGCTCGGTGATCCAATTTCGGGGATTCATGCAAGCCTATCCGTTGGCCAAAGAAAAAGAAGAGGATGTCAAGATCCCCCGGCACATTCAGAAAGAAGACCCTCTGGATTTGATGGCTCTCCATCCCCAGCAGCATTTCACCAAACCGCCGCCCCGGTACAACGAGAGCAGCCTGGTAAAAGAACTCGACAACAAAGGTATCGGGAGACCGTCGACGTATGCCCTGATCATCTCGACCCTGATGGACCGAAAATACGTGGAAAAGGACGGACGCAGTCTACAGGCCACCGAACTGGGCATGGCTGTCAACCGTATCCTCATCAAACAGTTTCCGGATATTTTTAACGTGGGATTTACAGCCCGCATGGAAGAAGAGCTGGATCAGATCGTGTCGGGAGAAAAAGACAGACCCCAGGTGCTCAACGATTTCTACGGCCCTTTTAGCGAGGCCATAGAACACGCCATGGAGAAGAAGGAGGAAATCAAGGAGTCCCTGTTGGAAGAAACGGACGAGCGATGTCCAAAATGCGGGCGAGAGCTGGTCGTGAAATGGGGAAGGAACGGTCGTTTCATCGCTTGTACAGGATACCCGGAATGTCGGTATACCAAACCGTTGGAAGAGGAATCCGTAGAGACGGATCATGTGTGCGATGATTGCGGAGCCCGCATGGTGGTAAAGGTGGGCCGGTTTGGCCGATTCCTGGCCTGTTCCAACTATCCCGACTGCAAGTTCACCAAGCCGTTGTCCACGGGTGTACCATGTCCCCAAGAAGGGTGTGGTGGGCAGATTGTAGAGCGTAAAAGCCGTCGGGGAAGGACATTCTTTGGATGTTCCAACTACCCGAAATGTCGATTTGCGACCTGGTATCGTCCTGTCCCCAAGGAATGTCCCCAATGCCGTCATCCCTATATGGAAGAAAAGAGCAGTAAAGCCAAAGGACATTATCTCCAGTGCCCTCAGTGCAAAGCCATCATGAAGAATGAAAAGAAGGAGGTGAGCGGATAGGCGCACGCATGAGAGAAGCATTAACGGCATTCGTTGAATACTTGACCTCGCAAAGGCAGTATTCTCCACATACCGTTCGAGCCTATCAGACCGATCTGGAACAGTTTATTGAATTCCTCGTTGAAAAAATGAGAAGACCGGAACCGCTATCGTTGGAAAACGTAACGAAAGAAGACGTACGGCTATTCCTGGCAGCGCGTATACGCCATGGAATGAGTAAACGGAGTGTGGCCAGAAAGATGGCCTCACTCAGATCGTTTTTTGGGTACTTGTCGAGTAATGGCGTCATCACATCGGATCCCACGCTTACACTGTATTCGCCAAAACAGGACAAGCATCTTCCCGAATTCCTACGAGAAGAAGAAATGATAGATGCCCTGAATGCCATTGAGACCCGTTCGGTCACGGGCATTCGGGATCGAGCCATACTCGAATTTTTTTACGGAACGGGCATCCGGCTTTCGGAACTCGTGACTGTGAACGTAAGCCATATCGATTTCACATCGGGTACGGTACGGATTTTCGGGAAAGGACGAAAGGAGCGTGTGCTTCCCATGGGCAGGCACATCTGCGAAATACTCAGACAGTATTTGACCAGGCGGGTTGAGTTTCATCCAAAAGCAGGCGAACAGGCTATGTTCCTGAATCGCTCTGGGAAACGCATATCTCCAAGGGGCGTTCAGCTTATCGTTAAGAAACGGCTGCAACAAGTGTCCGAAAAAAAGAAGTTGAGCCCGCACATGCTTCGGCATTCGTTTGCCACACATCTGTTGGACCGTGGTGCCGATTTAAACGCCGTTAAGGAGCTTCTGGGACATGCGAGTCTTTCCACAACTCAAATGTACACACATTTGACCCTGGATCGCCTGAAGAAGGTTTATCGTCGGGCGCATCCCAGGGCCGGATGCACATAAAGGTTGTCTCTGCTATTGTGATAGACCAACGAAAAAAGGAGTGACCCATGCGGATTAACATCACATCTCGTCGTTTTAAGTTGTCGGATGATTTAAAGGAGTACACGGAAAAAACCGTACGTCGTTTGAAGAAATATTACGAGCCCATTATCGATGTAGACATCGTTCTGGGCTGGGAAAAGAAAGACAGAATGGCAGAAATTAATATTTCAGTATACGGAACCATACTATCGGCCCACGAGCGTTCCGAGGATATGAGGAAATCCATCGACCGGGCCGTGGATAAACTGGAAAGGCAGCTCAAAAAGTACAAGGACAGGCGGAGAGGATTTGGGCATGAGAAAATGCCCAGTGAGCAATTAATCGCAGAGGGCAATGAGTCATAACATAACGAGGAACTTTAAGCTTTGAGTCCTGAGGTGAACATTAGCTCCATTTCTGTAAAAACGCTGTTTTCGGACAACAGGAAGAGTCTGAAGCTCAAGCTTGTCTCAGGAAAGAAAGGCCTTCAGAAAAAAATTACCGACAAAGATCTTCATCGCCCCGGTCTTGCACTGGCAGGATTTGTAGACAAATTTAGCTATCGCCGTGTTCAGATCTGCGGTAATACAGAGATTGCCTACCTGAATAAACTGAAACCCACTGCGCGCCAGCGAGCCATCGAGCAAGTCATGAATTTTGACATCCCTTGCTTCATCATCACGGATTGCAATGAGGCCCCTCCCGAATTCGTCCAATCCTCGGAAAAACATGCTATCGGTTTATTCCAGACGCCGTTTGCAACGACGAAGGTCACACAGCTTTTAGGTGATTATTTAGACGGCAAGTTTGCTCCAAAAACAGTCGTACACGGTTCTCTGGTGGACGTCTATGGGATCGGGGTTTTAATCACGGGGTGTAGTGGCATCGGTAAGAGTGAAGTCGCCCTGGACCTGGTGGCCCGGGGTCATCGACTCATTGTTGACGACGCGGTCACGATCATTCGCCGTACCGGAGGCATTCTTATGGGACTGGGGCATGAAAATCTGAAATACCACATGGAAATACGCGGGTTGGGTGTCATCGATATTCAGGCCTTGTTTGGCATTCGGGGTATCCGAAGGCAGAAGCGGGTAGAGGTTCAATTGGAGCTGGTGGAATGGGAAGAATCCGAAAAATACGAACGCCTGGGATTGGAGGAGATAACCACCGAGATTTTAGGAGAAAAAATTCCTCTTGTCCGGCTGCCCATTTATCCTGGGAAGAGTATCGCGGTCATTGCCGAGACGATTGCCATGAATCAGCTCTTGAAGATTTACGGATTTCCGTCTGCCAAGAAGTTCGAGAAGCATCTGGGTCACAAAATGAAGCAAAAGAACCTTGGACTGGAAGAGTATCTGGGCCGAGATTTCGAGTGAGGAGATGGGGGCCATCGTCGTGTTTTCGATATCAATTCGAATTCATGCCCACTGGCATACGTATGGTGTACAGGTGAAGTCATATATCCTTGATGGGCATTCAAGCGTACGAAAACGCACAGAGGATGTGTGTCGTTCATTATACATCATGAATATCTGGTTTTAAAGTTCATATGACGTGCTGATATACTGCAGCGATCCTGCCAAAGCGCCAGTCCAGAGTTGCCTGAATCCGACGTGACACCGGTGAATGGTCGCCATGAACCCAAGCAATAGTTATTATGTGTAATCCGTCATCAGTTATTCTGTGGAGAAGAGAAAAAAATGACCGAGGAACGCAAAGCCGAGGTAATCGTGGGGTTGGTGGTCACGTGCGCGCTTTTAATCCTCATTTTAAGCATTGTCTGGAGTAAAGGAAAGGCCTTTACTTTTCGGCGCGTCATTTATTCCGTTCGTTTTGAGGACGTTGGAGGATTGGAAGACGGCGATCCGGTTCTTGTCCGCGGCGTAAAGCAGGGAGAGGTCGAGCGCATCGAATTGGGTTCAGGATATGCCGAGGTGAGGCTATGGGTCCGGGGCGACGCACCCCTGTATACCGATTTGAAAGTGGCCGTGGAAATGGAGGAGCTGATGGGCGGAAAGCAGATCGTTATCGACCCAGGTACCAGTGGATTGCCCGCAGACCCGGATAAGATATACATCGGTGAAGGGCGGGGTGACGCCATGGCTCTCATCCGTCGTGCAGGCCACATTGTGGCCAGGACGGATACGGTTCTTCAACACCTGCGCACGTTCATGGATTCGGATCGATTCTCCAGGGTTCTTCAAAACATGGAAGAAACCACCGGTCAGGCCAAGGCGATTCTGGCCGAAAACCGTCAGGACTTCCGTACAGCCGTGGAGAGGCTGGAAGCCATGACGCGGGCTCTCCACGATGATTCGACGGCTTTCCGTTTCGGAAATGTCGTGAACCGGTTGGACAGCACCGTTATGCTGGTCAAGAAAGTTGCCCTGCGGATGGAAAGCCAGGAGGGCACTGTGGGGAAGCTTCTGGGCGACCGCCAGCTGTACGATCGGCTCCTCAAGACAACGGCAAGCTTGGATTCACTCATTACAGACATCAAGGCGAATCCCAAGAAGTACGTTCATGTGTCGGTGTTCTAAGTTTCCGCGACCGTAACGTATCCCTAGAAAGAGATAAGCCCGAGCAGATGTGACCGCTCAGGCTTCATCGTTATCAAAAATTTCGATCGTCACGTTCTC
>Ga0180431_10000971_pt1 | contig 40231 bp, 33 predicted proteins | sample SS_ome_11_FD_132459 | JGI IMG/M metagenome (GOLD analysis project Ga0180431, IMG submission 132459) | Hypersaline lake sediment archaeal communities from the Salton Sea, California, USA - SS_1_MS_1 metaG | ecosystem: Environmental > Aquatic > Non-marine Saline and Alkaline > Hypersaline >... | reverse complement strand
TGAAGATGAAGTACTTAAGCGCAACCGCACCCCGGTGCTCGCCCTCGCCCCAGATGGCGATCAGCGCGCATGAGGCCACCAACATCAGCTCCCAGAAGATGTAGAACAGGAACATGGCGTCGGCCAGGGTGGTGCCGGACATACCGATGGCGAATAGCATCAGCAGGCCGTAGAAGATAGGCGTTCGGCTGTCGGGGTGATGGTAGCCCCAGGTATAGACGATGGCCAGCAATGTCACGGCTGCCTCCGTGACCAGGAAGGGGAACGTGAGCCAGTCCATACGCAGCGACAGGCGGATGTTCGCATCCGGGATCCACCGGACATCCAGCACAGGCACGTCACCGCGCTGGAGCGCCGGCAGCAGGGCGAAGGTCCCGGCCAGCGAGAGCGCCGCTGCCAGGCCTGCGATCCATCCTGCCACGCGCACGCCACGCTCCCGCAGCAGGAAAAGCAGCAGGACCGCCGCCAATGGAGCGCCCAGAATGGTCATCAGCCATATTGTCTCCGCGTTCATGTTTTCCTCCTCAATCTATGGACCTACCACCCATACACCGCCAGCGCAAATACGGCCAGGAGCAAGGTGATGGGGATCCACAGCAGGTTGCGCCGCAGTCGCCCGGCGTGCCAGCGCTGGAGAATACGGCTTAGCGTCGTAATGGAGCGCACGGCGCGGCGCAGGATGCCTTCCAGGCCTTCCTGTTCCACAATGCGGTGGGCGGCGTGCGCCCCGTTCATCACAGCCTGTGCGGAGCGGTTGGTGATGCTTTCTAGCCCCCTGTGTTCCACGGTCCAGGCAGCGCGTGCCCCCTGCACCACCGTGCGGGTGACCAGGCTGACGATCTGTTCGGCAATGCCTACCTCGACCACGGCGTGCAACGCCTGTGCTGCTCGGGCCAGTCCTTCTTCCAGATCATACACGTCCTCGGCCGGCTCTACCCTGCCCAAAAGCCCTTGTTCCGACCGTCTTTGTAGCCGCCACGCCGCCAGACTCAGCACAAACACCGCCAACAGCGCCGGCGCAGTCGCCACATATCGCAGCCAGGCTGGGAGCGTGGGGAGGGGCGGCGATGTCATATGACCGGCGGCAATCAGATGGCGAAACAGAGGTCTGAACGCCAGACCGCAGGCCAGAACGCCGCCACCCAGCGATCCCACCACGATCCATTGTGTCGGCGGATGGCGGACATCCGAGTGCACCGCTGTTTCGCTTTCCGCGTCGGGTGGGGGACGGGAAAGCAGCCAGGCTGTCCGCGCCGTCCAGACGGCGGTCAGCGCGACGGCAACTTCAGCCATGAACAGTGTGTCCAATGGAGTGCCTGCTTCCCGTGCCCACCAGGTGGTCAGCAGATTGAACGCCGCCAGCGCGAGCCCGCCCAGGGCGAAGAGGCCTGCCGCGAGCCCGCGTGGGCCGGCCGAATTGGCGTTCCGGGATGCGTCGGATGCCAGGAAGAGCAGGAGACGCAGGGGGGTCAGCGCCAGCAACCCCACCCAGATGGCTGGCTTGTTCCCGGTGGCGGCGGTGAAGAGCGCCAATCCGCCCTGCGCAGCTCCGACGTAGACTAACGCGGTGCGCACGTCTGCCTGTGTGAGCGCGATGAGCGTCGCCAACGCGGCGGCACCGGCGCCTAGCCAGAGCGCCGCTATCCGCAGCGGGCCGGCCAGCGCCAGCAGCGGCGTGACGCGATAGAGCAGGTAAGCGCCCAGGTTGGGCACGACGACGGCGTAGAGCCAGGCCTGTGAGGTCAGCGAAAGCCGTCGCCCCGTCCGAGCCCACAGGTGAAAGGGCCAGCCGCCCAACTTGACCCACACTGCCAGCACGAAGCCGGTCACCATCCAGCCCAGCCCGATAGTGTCCAGCTCGCCGCCCGTCCCTCCCATAGAACTCAAGACAGACTCCAGTGCCGGATCAATGGTGAGGGTACCGCTTGCGTCTCCCAAAATGAGGATGGCGGCGAGTAGACCTGCGTCGCCTATCCGCAGCAGGAGGTAGGTGTTCCAGGCAAGGCGGATACTTGCCGGGTCGCGTACTTCGACCAATGGTGCCAGGGCAACGCACAACGCCACGACCTCCAACGCGACGTAGCGCGCCAAGAAGTGGTCGGCGAGGAAAGCTATGTTGGCAGAGGCCAACGCCATGAGCGTCATTGCTCCAGAAAGGGGCCGAAACTCCACGCCGCGCGACGCGGTGCCGAGGAAGGCGAGAAACCCGGCCCCGGTGGTCACCAGCACGGCATAGACGCTTGAAGCTCCGGTAGTCAGTCCCATGGGGCCGGAACCGGGTAGCCACTCGACCGTGACAGATGAAGCGGGCTGTTCCAGTCCGACAGAATGCAGATGAAAGACATCCGGGAGCAGCAAGGCCAGCACGAACAACGCTGTCAGGCCGATTGCTGCCAGCGTCACGCGGTGCGCAGTCGACCGGTGGATACGTCGTGACGTTAGGGCCACCAATGCACTCGCCAGAAGTGGTAATCCAATAGTGGTCGCGGCCAGTGGACTCATCAAGTCATCCACGCAATCGAGTCAGGCGATCAACGTCTCCCGAGGGGTAGCGGCGGAAGACGTTGACGATCAAAGCCAACCCAATGGCGATCACGACTGTCTCCACGATGAGCGCTGAAATGACCATTGTCTCGGCAAAGCGTACGTCGCCATGCAGATGCCCGGCGTGTATCAGGCCCAGCGTGACACCCTGGAGCATAATTTTGAGGCCAATCACCTGTTTGATCACGTTGCGTTGCGTGAGCAGACAGAGCAACCCGATCAGGATTAGCAGCACAGTCAGCGAGGTGTTGAGTATGTCCAACCAGGCCAGTTCAGCGCTCATATATCTTCCTCTTTGCCCTGGGGCAACAGTGCGGCGATGCCCAGTGCACCGGCGAATATCAGCCCCACCTGTGCTACCAGGTCAAGTCCGCGGCTCTCCCAGAACCACTGGCGGAACAAGCCTTCGGTGCTGGTCCCACGGATGGGGTCGGATCGCTGTGCTGCGGGGGCACCGCCGGGCATGCTCAGGAACTGCCGGCCAATCAACAGGCCGGCGATCAGCAGCACGATTACAGCGGTGATCCAGGCAGTGCGTTCAGATTTCACGTGGGCCTCCCCGCACTGATTCGGTCAGACTGACGGCGATAATGAACAGCACGCTGATCAATCCGGCCCCCACGCTTAGCTCAAAACCACCTGCGTAGGGTGCCTTGAGCAGGAAGAACAGAGTGGCCAGCGCCGCGCTACCCACTCCCAACGCGACGGCCGCCCGCAGCAGGTTCCTGGAAAGCACCGCCGTAACAGCCCCGACGAGAATAACTAGCGCCAACACAATGTAAACGGAGACTGTCATTGAGATTCCCATTGAGATTTCCTTTCGGAACAGAACGTCATTCTGACTTCGAGGCGTGACTGTTTTGCTCCTGAAATGGCTTGCCAAACCCAGGTTGCCTGATGAGCCATTCAACAAAGCGGCGCGCTGCGGCCCGGTAGAGGAACAGACCTGCCAGCAAACCAGCGACCATCAAGCTCACGTACAAGTAGTCCACGATTGTCTTCATACCACTTCCTTTCTCACGACGTGCGACCTGGGTGACCCGCTCTTGGCCGACCTGCCGAGCAGATAGGCGATGGCAATACCGGGTATCAGGGCCAGCATACTGGCAAGAGAGGACGCGGAAACTTCTAACCCCGCAGGCCAAAGGCCGACGAGCGAACCACAGATCAACCCCAGTATGACGTAGAGGGTCACGGCTGGCTGTCGCTCGAGGGCCAGAGCAATCAGTCTGGAGCAAACGAGGAGTCCTATCCCGGCCCCCGCTGCCACCGAGATGAGCACCCCCCAGTGGATGGGAGGTTGGGTCAGAGAAGCGAGAGCCTGCATAATCGGCTCATATGTGTCCGTCAGCAGAAAGACGTACGCACCGCTTACCCCCGGCGTGACCATCGTGCCTCCGGCTAGAAAGCCGACCGCGGCGAAGAGAAGGAATCCCAGGAGTGACGACGTGCCAGCAGCGATGTGTGCACTAATACCAAGCCGCTCTTCAATTCCCAGGAAGATCACCAGTCCCAACCCCACGACAAATGCCGCCAACCGAAGTATGGAGGGTTTCATTTCGTGATGCATTCTGAGCACAGCCGGAATGGACCCGAGAACAAGTCCGATGAAGAAGAACTGTATCGGCGCTGCATACCGTTCTATCAAGAGAGTGATCAAACTGGCGAAAACCAGGACCCCACCGACAGCTCCGATCGCCAAAGGCAACAAGAACAATAGGTAATCTTTCCTCTTGCTCTTATTGGTCAGGATATTTCCAATCGCCTCCACCAGTTCGTCGTAGATGCCAAGCAATACCATAAGGGTGCCTGCACTGATGCCTGGAATCACGTTGGACACTCCGATGGCCATGCCTTTCAGAAGTGTGTTGATGAACTTCACTATGCCCTCCCCGATTGTATTGTGTGTCGAGCGTGTTGAGATAGCTTAAGCCGGTCACAGTGGTCGATCGTGATGTGCGATGGTTATGTGTCTGGCGTGGGCGTGAAGGTCGGCGGCAGGAATGGATCGAGTTGGGTGACAGGGATCACGGTCAGCGCCAGTGCCACCGGCCGCTGTAGGCGCAGTGCCACGCGCGCCTGCAAATCCACCGTCTCCTGGTACAACACTGGGCGCGTGGCGCGCACGTGTATTTCCAGGTGCACTGTCTCATCATCGTCGGCTGTGATTTGCCAGTCAGCCAATTCCGACTGCCCCATCGTGGCTACTTCTTCGGTAAGCGCCGTCTGTACAGCACGCTGGAAGGCGGCCTCACGCAACGAGTTGATCGTCAGTATACCCAGCGCCGTCGAAACAGCTATCAGCAACACCACTGTACCCAACACTCCGCTGCGAAACACTCGTCTATGCTCCTGCTTGCCCGGCTCAGGTCGAAAGCCCAACCACAGAAAGACCAGCCCGCCAGCCGCGCTGATAGCGACCAGGTTGGTGAGGAACAGCACCAACGCTGCACTAGCGATGTGATTGTCGCGCAGCGCCAGGCCGAGGCCGACCGTCGTCAGTGGTGGCATCAGCGCAGCCGCGATCGCCACGCCCGGCAGCGCGGTTGACACATCCTTGCGGCACAGCGCATAGGCGCCGGCCGCACCGGAAACCAGCGCCACCCCCAAGTCGAGCAAGGTGGGGTGCGCGCGGTTCAGCATCTGGACTGCAGGGGCGGTGGCTGGCATAGCTAGACCCATCAGCAGACCCACCGCTATCGCCAGCAGCGCGCCGCGCAGTACAGCATCGATCGCCAGCCGCAGCAGGCGCAGATCACCCTGCACTACGCCCAGGCCTAGCCCCAGGACGGCCAGCATCAGCGGGGCAACGAGCATAGCACCGATGATCACGGCCGGACTATTGAGCAGCAAGCCCATCGCAGCGATGGCCGCTGCCAGACCGCTCATGACGTAGAAATCCGCGTGGGGTCGCACCCCGCGCTGCAAGATCCGGTACACATCGGCCTGCTCGGTGACGGTGAGGGTAGGCAACGCGTGAAACAGCATCCACCCGGCGCGGCGCAGGAGCGTGCCTGCCCGGGTCGCGCGGCGCTTGACGACGATCGCCGGTATCGGAGCGCCGGCAGCTACAGCCTGCGGCACGTTTCCAAAAAGCACCCGGTCGAGGAAGCTCTCGCCGGTAGCACCAACCAACACTATGTCGTAACCACCGGTGCCGGCTTCGGTCAGAATGCCCTCAACGACATCATGGGCCCTCACCACCTTGGGCTGCACGCGCTCCCCGTCCGCCCATGGCGTCAGCGCTGTGTTCAGCCGCTCGTGCCCCAGCGCAACCTTGGCCTCACCGATGGCGTCGCGCACGACGTACAGCGCCGTAACCTGGACGCCGGGCGAAAGCTGCAGCGCCAGTTCTAGTGCCAGCGAGGCGTTGGCGCCACCAGCCACAGGCACCAGCACCCGCCGTACGTGGCCCAAAACGTCGGGATGCTCCCGACCCGAAGCGTCTCGGGAGCTGTCATGGGCGCGCACCACCGCCACGTCGCAGGGGGCATAGCGGATTACCGGATCGAGCGTGCTGCCCAGCAGGTAACGCCCCCGGCTGGGTAAGCCCCGCCACCCCAGCAAGAGCAAGTCGGGCATTCTTGCACGTGCCGTAGCCAAGATCGTTGCTCCAGCATCGCGCCCAGGGTGGACGAGTACGTGCGGATAAACGACATCCGTTGGCGACACATCTTCGCACGGCTCCATTGCACTCGCCGTAGACGGCTCGGGCACGACCAGCCAATCTGGCTTCGCCCCGTCAGGTGTGATACACAGCAACGTCACTGCGCCATTGTGCGCCCTGGCCAGCGCGCAACCCACTGCCAGCAGCGGGCGGAGTTGTTCCCGGTCACCCACGGTGACCAGGACATGGTACGTTGGTCCGGCTTGTGGTTGCGACATTCTGCTTCCACGCCTCCGACAGAAGCAAGCGCGTGAACGGACTTACGGTAAGAGATAGACCCAGAAGACCTTCAGCGTAAAAGCGGCCAGGATCAGAAGACCCTCTAGCATGTGATCGTAAACACTCATCAGGACATCGCTATCCTGATAGTCACGGCATCTCCAGAAACCCCAGGCCACAAGCCCCAGCACGACCAGTACTGGAACGCTTACGAGTAGCGGTACAGCACCTATAGATAGCATAGCCAGGCGCTCCAATGCTATTGTCTCGGGCATCTGACTCCAGTGGTTCTTTGCTGCGCGAGACCTGACGCCGGTCAACGCCCAGGTCACTGAACTGTGCTCAGGCCAGAAGAGCACTGTGCGACCTGTTGAACATAGGATAGCATGACTTGCCTCGTTTCGTCCTTGCGGGAATCTTAAGACGACCTTAAGGCAACTTTAAGGAGAAGGGGGCGCGGTCAGAACCGCCCTTTGCAGGGAAAAGGGGTACGGGCAGAAAGTCAGTTTTTGCAGTGGTTGGAGAGAGAAACCAGGTTTTTCGGAAAAAACCTGGTTTCTGCGGCGGCTCCGATGGTGTGTGTTATGCAGGTTGATCGGGTGTGAAGGGAAGCCAGATTGTGAAACGACTGCCCTGGCCGGGCGAACTGCTCATCTTCAATCGTCCTCCGTGCGCCATCACCAGATCGCGGGCGATGCTTAACCCCAGTCCCATTCCTTGGGCAAAGCGGCGGCCTGATTGGCCCCGATAGAAAGGCGTAAAGATATGCGGCTGCTCGTTCGGCGAGATGCCGGGCCCTGTGTCGCCAATCCTGATCCAAACCTCGCTATCCTTGATGCCAGCTTCAACGGAGACGGTCCCTCCTGATGGGGTGAATTTGACGGCGTTGCCGACCAGATTGCCCAGCGCTTGGGACATCCGGTTCGGATCTATTTCCAGTACAGGTAAATCATCAGGGAGGGCCATTTGCCAGTTCAGCCCCTTGGCGTTGGCTGCCTCTCGCCAGGAGCCCAATACGACGGGCAGCCAATCGGTCAGCACCACAGGTTGATGCTCAAGATCCAACGTGCCTGACACCCGATCATGAAGCCGGGAGAGGTCGTCCAACAGCCGCCTAAGCAAGCCGATTTCCTCCACCATACCCGAAAAAAGCTCCTGGCGTAGTGCTTCGTCTTGATCCGCTCCACCCTGCAATGCCTGCGTCGCTGCGAGCAACGCTCCCAAAGGACGCCCTAATTCATGCACCAGGTTGGTCAGTAACTGACGGCGGTTCTCTTCCAAAGCTTGTAGACGTTCTTCCATCGTGTTGACGGCGTGTAGCAGCCGACGGATCTCGTCAGGGCCCTGTTCGACCAGGGGTTCATGTTGTTGTCCACTGCTCAGCTTTTGGACGGCCTGGGTCACCTGGCGGATGGCGCCTCCCAGGTTAATGGCCAATACCCAGGCCAGCCCCGTTCCCAGCAGCAATCCCACAACCAGCACGCTAAGAATGAGGTGCCTTACGGTGAGGATCTGCTCAAGGGTATTGGCCTCTTGATTCGTCAAGCGAACGGCGCCAACGACTTGGTGATTGTGCCCCCATACCGGCACCCATACATCCACTACATCCGCCGGGGTGTACCAGCTATGTTCGGTGTATACTTCGACTTCACCGGCGCGCACTCTGTCGAGACGTCGAGTTTCCCCCAGGACTCCTCCCAGACGTTCAGCATCGGCGGGTTCCGTGGAGGCCATCAGGTGCCCTTCCGAATCCACTAACATCGCTGTCGCAACCAGGTTTGGTGCCAGGGGATCCAGAAAAGCCTGAGCTTGCCCTGGGTCATTCCAGATCTGCGGATTGTCACTTGCCAGTGTGGCCACGAGCATAGCTTCACCGGCGAGTTCGCCAGCGATGTTAGTCAGCAGTATGCGTGTTTCCAGCACGTAGTCGAGGACAACCCCGATGAGCAAAACGACGATGAGCAGGGGAAGGATATGGCTCAGAATGAGCCGAGCACGGAGGGTGCGCATATCAACTCTCCTGAGGCTCTAGCTTGTATCCTACAGCGCGCACGGTGATGATACGGCGGGGCTGATTGGGGGTCTCCTCGATTTTCTCGCGCAGCCAACGGATGTGGACATACACGACCTGAGGTTGGCCCACATACTCAGCTCCCCACACGCGGGCCAGAAGGTCGTCTACGGAGATGACATGCCCGGCGTCCAGAGCCAGGGTATGCAACAACGCAAACTCCCGCGGGGAAAGGTCCACCAACCGACCACCTACGGTTACTGTATGGGCAGCCGGATCAATCACCAAATCGCCTGCCGTTAGCGTTTTCTGCCTGTCCTGGAAACGCGCGGGGGGGTGTTGGGACCGTCTCAAGGCGGCCTTGATCCGGGCCAAGAGGACGCTGGTGTCGAACGGCTTGGTGATGTAGTCGTCGGCACCCAGCTCTAGCCCCAGGGCTTCGTCCAGATTGCGCCGGCGCGCGGTGACAAAGATAACAGGCGCACCGACGAGAGCCTGGAAGTGATGCAGTGCCTCCAGGCCATCCATACCGGGCAGCCCAATATCCAGCAGAACCAGATCAGGCAGGTCACGGCGAGATAAGGCCAACGCATCCTCCGCATTGGCACAGGACGTCACACGGTACCCCGCCTGCTCCAGGCTAAAGGCAACACTACGCCTGGAAAGCGCGTCGTCCTCTACGAGCAAGACGTGTTTGGACATATTGGCGTATTCTAGCACGACTCGCTCACCCGGTCCAATCACATTGTTGGTTGTGAGGATTCCGGGCGGTGGGATGGGGGGGACTACCTCGGATGGGAGAAATTGGGACAAATGACCCCTAGGTGATATACTTGCGCCGTTACCGCCAAGTTGATATCTATTGGGAGGTCAAACGTGAAATCTCAGGAGAGCGGTGATCGCCTGACTACAAAGACGACGCTGCATACCATCCAGGTCGAGCTACAGACCGGGTACGCTCTGTCGCCCGTCGAGGCCCAAGTTCTCGCCCGGCGCGTTCAGCAATTGGTGGACTCGCAGAGTGGCTTCTCCCGTCAACCGGGCCAGATCACTTACCAGGCCATCGCCATAGACGAACCGCCCGGCAAACCACTGAAGGAATGCCGCAAAGTTCCAGTGCATCTGACCATCATCGCCGATGGAGACGGCCAGGTGTGGGCCACCAAAGGGCCGGAGGCCCTGCGTCGCTTGCGTGCTCACCGTATAATCTACGAGGCGCCGATGCAAGGTGGTGCGCTGAGCCAGGAAGACGTGGCCTGCATCTTGGGCGTGAGCCGGAAGACCGTTCAACGTATTTTCGCTTACTATCGTCGAAGAGACCAGCCACTCCCTTCGCGCGGTGAGGTCCGGGATATAGGGCGGGGTGTGTCGCACAAGATTCCCGTCATCCGCAAGTACGTCCAAGACCTAAGTTTCTCGCGCATCTCTCGTGAATTGGGCAACCATGGCATCTCTAGTATGGCGCGTTATCTAAACCACTTCGCGCTGGTTATGATTCTAGAAGACCGCAGGCTCACCCCGGCGCAGATGCAAAGCGTCGTCGGTATTTCTGAGAACTTGATCGAGGAATATCGAGCTCTCTACGCCGAGTTGAACGTTCCTGAGCACGCCCGCACCCTGGAACGGCTTAAGCGAACGATAATCTGTACGTCGGCGGAGACAGAAGTGGCTTCAGATCAGCCAGGCGTTCCTCTGACGGCTGGCAAAAAGGGGGAGCTGCAATGAACGAACGTACCCGGCGTCAGAGGAACTTTTCCCCCCTGCGTGAAAAAACCTTGGCCAGCATCTTGCGGCAACTATTCGTCACTGAGTTTGGCTATGAAAGCAAAGTTGTCTTTGCCGAAGCGATGATCAAGCGGATACTAGAGGTCGTTGACATCTTCACGAAACCGGCCTCGTTGCTTGAGCCGGGGCAAATGCTCTGGATGGCAGTAGCCAATGACGGACGCAAGCATGCCTACAAGATGATGAAAGAGATCCCGCAGGTACCAGTCGTCCTGGATCTCGTGACAGACGAGGACATACGAGCCCTGGCCGACGGCGAGGACTTTATCGCCGTCCGCCGGCGACGCCACACTAGGCTCCTGGATCAGGCCAAGGAGCAGCGTGGCGCGTTAGCCTACACTGACTTGAACGTGATTACGCTGTCCACTGAGTCTCAAGTCATCAACGACGTGGCGCGCATCCAGCAGACCGAAGGTCGTCTCCTACCCCACCGAGGCACGGTACACGACGTAGGGCCTACCCTAAGCCACAAGGTCGAGGTGGCTCGCCTGCTGGAAGCTGGCCATATCGAGCCCGATATCTGCAAGAAGCTATCTCCTACCCACAGCCTGCGCTCGGTGGAGAGGTACGCCTAGACTTACAAGAACGTGACGAAACTCCTGGAGCGCGGGTTGGCGCTTGAAGAAGTGTCCGGTATACTGTCCATCAGCAAGCGGCTGCTGGGGGCTTACATTGAGATTGTCAAAGAACATCACCCAGAGATCGTAGCTGGGAATCCCCACTTGCACGGGCAGATGGATACTCCAGATCATGCCTAATGGGTCATCTGTCCCAAATCAAAATACACGATGGGGAGAGGGTGGGTAGAGAGGTGAGCGCCGGTCTAGCGGTGGGTAGGGAGTGCCTCGGATGGGGGGGGATTACCTCGGATGGGAGAAATACACGATGGGGAGCAGGTGGGTAGACGGGCGAGCGCGGGTCTGGCGGTGGGGAGGGAGTACCTCAGATGGGGGGGGACTACCTCGGATGGGAGAAATACACGACAGGGAGAGGTTGGGTAGTGCGACTTGGAGCTATGTCCTAGAGTTCGGAAGTCTGGGGCCAGCTAACGTGACATTGTCAAGGTAGGTCCGCTCACCACAAACCGATATTCGCCTGCCTCTACCTCGTGAACCGAGCCACTGGCGGGTTGCCCATCGAGCGTGATTTGGCTCTCTTTTTTCGACGGTAAATACAGGGTCGCGCTTGTGTTGGGTGGGACGACGACTGTCCACTCGAACGTATCGTTGGCGAGCGTCCACTGCGAGACCAGCTCGCCGTAGGGCGTGTTGAGTTTGCCGGTAGCATGGGTCAACCCGCCGCCGGGCTGGGGGCGCAGAATGATGTGTTTGTAGCCCGGCCGGGCCGGATCGAGCTCGATGCCTGCCACCACGCTGTAGAGCCAGGCCCCGATCGAGCCATAGGCGTAGTGATTGAACGAGTTCATGACAGGGTCCTGAAAACCGTTTTCCTCAGTCCAGCCGTCCCAGCGTTCCCAGATGGTGGTCGCCCCCTGGGTCACCGAATAGAGCCAGGAAGGCCAGCTTTTCTGAAACAGGAGCTCATAGGCGATGTCGAGGCGCCCGTTGTGGCCAAGGACGTGCGGCAGATAAGGCGCGCCGACAAAGCCGGTGGAGAGATGCATATCGCGCCGCTGGATGTCGGCCACCAGCTCGGCGGCGGCGAGTGGCCGCAGTTCCTCCGGCAGCAGGTCGAAGCGCAGGGCCAGGACATAGGCCGTTTGGGTTGGCATAAAAAGGTCGGTGTTGAAAACTTGTGAGGTGATTGGCCCGTAGTCAACCGCCTTCAAGTTGCCGCGAGAAATCGCATCGGCCCGGTCCATCATCTGCCGGATCTCGGATGGGGGCGCGTCGGCGTCCGGCAGTTGGCTGCCTATCAAATAACGAGATGCAAAGGCTTGTCTTACCCCGGCCGAGAGGCGGCGATAGCGATCTGCATCCTCGCCCTTTCCCAAAACGGCGGCGATTTGGGCCATCAGGCTGGCGTCGTAGGCTAAAAAGGCCGTGCCGATCAGGTCGCGCGGGGTGGCGGCATTGATCGAGAGCCAGTCGCCATAGCCGGGCCAGCCCTCGTATTCGGGCGCGCAGCGGATGTAGCCGGGGCTGGCATCCAGGATGAACCGCATGAACCTGGTCATCGTGGCATAGTTGTCTTCCAGGATGCGCCGGTCGCCGTAACAGAGGTAGACGGTCCACGGGACGATGACCACCGCGTCGGCCCAGGCCGGGCCGCCGTCATCTGAAAAGGATGTGTCAACCTTGGGCACGACGGGCGGCACGCTGCCCTGTTCGCTCTGCGCATCGGCCACATCCTGCACCCAGCGGGTCAAGAAGCCGGCCACATCGAAGTTGAAGGCGGCGGTGCGGACAAATACCTGGATGTCTCCGGTCCAACCCAGCCGCTCGTCGCGCTGAGGGCAGTCGGTGGGAATGTCCACAAAGTTGCCCTTTTGTCCCCAGACGATGTTGTGCTGCAACTGGTTGAGCAGCGGTTCCGAACACTCGAAATGGCCGGTCGGCCTCATCTCGGAGTGGAGCACCACGCCGATGAGCGTATCGCGGGTTACCGGGCCGGGATAATCTACCAGTTCAACATACCGAAAACCGTGGAAGGTGAACTTCGGCTCCCATACTTCTTCGCCGTTGCCTTTGAAGGTGTAATAATCAGCGACCCGCGCCGTGCGGAGGTTGGCGGTGTAGAGCGTCCCATCAGGATTGAGGGCCTCGGCAAAACGGAGGGTGACGGTTGTGCCGGCCGGGGCGCTGCCTTTGAAGCGCACGCGGCCCACCATGTTTTGGCCCAGGTCAAAGATGTAACGTTTGGTGGCATCGCGACTCCTGTCCACCGGGGCGCTGATCGGCTTCAACCGGTTGATGCGGCGCACGGTTGGCCCATTGGTGGCAACCAGGGCCATCCCGGGATCGTCAAAGCGTTCGACGTCCAACCAGCGTTTGTCATCGAAGCCGGGCGCATCCCAGCCGGGCAGCTCCAGGCGAGCGTCGTACGCTTCGCCCATGATCAGGTCATTTTCCAGGAGCGGGCCGAACTGGTATTTCCAGGAGCGGTCCGTGGCGATGGTGATCACGTGGTCATCAACCATTGTGATCTCCAGTTGGGCCAGCAGGCGGGGCCGGTCGAAGTACTGCTGCCGGTGATGCCAGCCAATGTGTCCCACGGCCCAGCCGTCGCCGAGGATAGCCCCGATGACGTTTTCGCCCTGGCGTAACAAGCTGGCGACGTCATACACCTGGTACTGCGTCCGTTTTCGATAGTCTGTCCAGCCGGGAGTGAAGACGTCCTCGCCCACTGGCCGGCCGTTGAGAGAACACTCGTACAGGCCCAGCGCGGTCACATACAAGCGCGCTGTTTCTATCTCACCGTCGAGTTGAAAGGATTGGCGCAAGAAGGGCGCCGGGATGGTAGTGCGCGGACCGCCAACCAGTGCTGCGCCAATCCACTCACCTTTCCAATCGCTGCGTTCCAACAGTCCTATCTCGAACCAGGCCGGATCGCTGTGGCTGGCCTGGCCGGTTTCATCCCAAATGGTCACTTGCCAGTAGACTCGTTGGCGTGAACTCGGTTCCTCACCGGCATAAGGGATATGAATGGATTGATCTGTCTGGACTTTGCCGCTGTCCCACAGATCGGCCTGACCTTCGCGCAGCCGCTGCGGATCGCTGGCGGCCAGGATACGATAGGCGGTCTGCCTTGCCCCTCGCCGGTCGCTTTGCATCTGCCAACCGAGCCGAGGCGCGATGACGTCGATGCCCAGAGGGTTGGGGCGATATTCACAGACTAGATTCGTGATCAAGGTCATTGTGCTTTGCTTTGCGATTACCCTTACGCGCCCTCATTCTGGATCTCGAATTCATAACTGCCCGAACCAACCTGAAAGCTCACGTACCCTTCCTCTCGATGCGCAGCGTGGATGCCGGGAATACCCGTCACAAAGGATTCACCGTCCCAAATAGTCTGTCGACCCTCGGTAACGGACACAGATGCCCATCCCAGCGTGGGTAAGCTTACCTCGGCCTGGCTGTTGGCCGGGACGGTTATTTCTAGCTTAAAACTAGTTGAGTTTCGCTGCCACTTCGAGGAAGTCAGGCCACGCGGCGTCTCCAGAGAAGCCTCTACATAGCTCAAATCACCCACAGGATAGGGCCTTATGTGGATATGTTCCCAGCCCGGCCGGTCCGGGTCGGGCTGCAGGCCGGCCAGGTAGCTGTAAAACCAGGCCCCGATACTGCCCAGCATGGGATGATCGTGCGAGTTCATGGCCTTGCCCGTCATCTCTTCCCACCGTTCCCAGATGGTGGTCGCGCCCCGCTCGATCATGTAACCCCAACCGGGATAGGTGGTTTGGGTCAGCATGGTGTAAGCCACATCCCCCCTGCCGAGTTGGGTCAATGCCTCGAACATGTATTTCGTACACTGATTGCCTGTGTTCAAATGCCCCTCATGTTTCTCCGTAATATCATCGACGATATTTTCGAGCAGGGCGTCCTGTTTATCGCCCGGCACGAGGCTCAGAAAGAGAGGCAAAGCATTGCAGCCCTGGCTGCCGGTGGCGTACTGCGCCTCGGCGGTATCGAAAAAGCGTTGGTTGAACGCCGCTTTGATCAACTCGGCCTGCCCGGCGTAGAGTTGGGCATCCTGGGTTTCGCCCAAGGTTTCGGCAATACAAACCAGGGTTATGCAGTTGTAATAGAAATAAGCGGTAGAGATCAGGATTCCCGGCGTAATCGACGGATAAGCGCCAACCCAGGCATAAGAGCCTCTATCCTCCGGAGCTACTTCTTCTGTGCCGGCCGGGTAGCAATCCGTGATGGGCGTGCACCAGTCTCCAAAGCGGGTATACGTCACAATATGGTCGTCTGCTTGTGTGCCCAGAAAATCAACCCACTGCTTGAGGCCCTCATAGTGCTGCTCCAGAATGCGCTTATCTCCGTAATAGAGATACATAAACCAGGTCAGAAAGGTGTAACAATCTACCGGATCTCCCGGCAGAGACCCCCAGCGATAGGGGGCCGTATCGGGGACAGCGCCCGTTTCTTTGTCCTGGGCATCCCGGATATCTCTGAGCCATTTGGTGTACAGCCTGACCATATCGAAATTGTAGATGGCCTCTTCGGCCCGCACCGTCATATCGTTTAGCCAGGCCATGCGCTCGTCGCGCTGTGGGCAATCGGTGGGCAAGCCGTGCAGATTATTAGCTTCTGTCCACACAATGTTCCGTTGAATCTGGTTGACCAATTCGTTGGAACAGGTGAAAGCGCCGATTTTTTCCACCGATGACCTGACCACCCGTCCCTGGATGTCCTCAAATTTTGGCGTTCCCGGAAAACCGGTGACCTGGACATAGCGAAACCCAAAGTAGGTAAACCGCGGTTCGTAAACTTCTTGCCCTTCGCCCTTCAGAATATAGGTGTTGGTCGCCTTGACTGTCCGCAGGTTCTCCTGGTTCACCGTGCCGTCGGGATAGAGCGTTTCGGCGAATTTGAGCGTTACAGCCGTATCCCTCGGCCCTTGTACGGTCAACCTGGCCCAACCGGCAATGTTCTGGCCCAGGTCGTAGACGTACACCCCCGGCTTGGGGTTGGTCAGGGCTATGGGCTGAAGGGTCTCAACCACCTTGATCGGCTCGAGCATCTGCGCTTTCAGCTCGCCCCCTGGCTCCTCAACGCACTGGGCAAGGTTCCACTCGAACGGGTCTGCCTGGAAATCGGGGCTATCCCAGCCCGGCTGTTCAAGCCTGGCATCGTAGGTTTCACCATCGTAAATCGAGTTGTTCCGGACAGGGCTGCGGGCGACCATCCATTGCAATTCCCAGCCCTTATGACCAAACGCCTCGCTCGTGCCATCCGCATATTCGACATTCAACTGGAATAGGAGCCGGGGCTTCCCAAACCAGCCGTTGCCTAGCATAACGCCTACGGCGTTTTCGCCCTTTTTCAGCAACGAGGTCACATCATACGTCACGTACAGGACCGTTTTAGAGTATTCCGTCCAGGCGGGGTCGAGGACGTGGTCGCCCACCTTTTGACCATTGATCCGCAGCTCATAGTAGCCCAGCCCGGAGATGTAGACTCTGGCCCGTTTTATCTCTTTAGGCAGGTCGTAGTTGCGGCGGAACAAGAACCCGCCGCCCAGCATACCTCCATCGCACCCATACCAGCCACTTTTCCAGTCATCGGATTCTAGGAGGCCCATTTCAAACGTCGCCGGTTGGCTGTAGGGGCTGACCCGGCCCTGATTATCCCACACCCGGACTTTCCAATAGTACGTTTGGCCACTCTCCAGGGGCGCGCCCGCATAAACGACATTGACCGATTGCGCCGACGGCACTTGCCCGCTGTTCCACATCTCACCTCTGTCTGCACTCAGATTGGGCAAGTCGCGGGATACCAGTATCTGATAAGCCGTTTGGGTTTGATCTCTCTCCCCATGTTCCATCGCCCACGAGAGCCTGGGAGAGAGAACGTCAATAGCTATGGGGTTTCTTGCGTATTCGCACAGCAAGTTTTCAGCGTTTGGACCACTGTCCATATTCAGTTCCCTCGTTCGGGTATCATTTCACAATCCGGGGTACGGAGTGTCGGCCTTTTCATCTTCCATGATCAGAATCCAATCATTGCCCCGGCCCGAGGTCGGCGGTACATAGGTTTGAAAGGATGCGTTGACGGTCGTATGAACATAATAGGTACAGCCATAGCGCGGATCGTACCAGGATTCCTTGACTCGCCTGGCCTTGAACCCGCGCTTGTCGATGGTGAATGGCTCGCCTCTGGGTGAGTAGATGAAGGCAAACGTTCCATTTCTCGACCGCGTCGCCCTAATCTTTGCCCCGCCGCTGGTTGGTCCGTCCAGGATCATATCCTGGGCGGGTATCAACTCCTGGAACGGATACGATTCGAACAGACGCCGCACATATCCCATCTGAAATGCGCCTGCATGATCCAGCGATTCATACCAGGGAATATTGGCCCAGAACTTGGGCCCCTGTTCGGGTGTCCACATTTGCCAGACGCAGTTATGACCATAGGTATGGCCGCACGCACCCGCCATGAGTGCCCAATACGCAGCCTGGCGCGCGTCATAATCGTCGAAACGGTCGTAGCGCGAGATCTCCTTGTAATAGAAGCCGACGGGCATGGTTTCGTAGTGCGGCTCGCCATCCACGGATGGCTTGGGCGGCTCAAGGGCGTAGTCGTGGTCAATGAACAATCCGTTGTCGTGGTCGTGCGCTCCGTGCGACGACTGGCACATGTTGAAATCCAGCCATTCCGCCTGATGGAGAGACTCGGCCGAACGCCCCGGCCCGCGCGGGTGAAAGGTAATCAGGTGCGCACCCCCATCGCCTTCTTTCAGCCCCAGCGCCATCGCCTCTATGATGGCATGTTCTTCTTCGCTTTCGATGAATTGATCGCCGCCCAAAATCCAGATGATGGCGTTGTCCCGATAACGTTCACCGATAAATCGGCCATAGACGCGGGCATTCTCGACGGTGAAGATGGCGCTGTCATCTCCGCCAACCAGTTTCCAGCATGATCCCCAGGTTGGCAAGAGACCAATGAACAGCCCCAACTCCTCCGCATATTGCACGATTTGATCTACATGGCGAAAGTAATCTGCATTGGGTCTGGAGGGATCGCGGTCGATCAACGGGAGGTCGCCGTACGCGTTGGGAATATCTGTCCCGCCTAGTTCGGCCAGAGCAACGGCCTGGATGACCGTAAATCCCTTCGCGGCGCGATTGCTCAGATAATACTGCGCTTCCTCGCGGTTCAGGCGATGAAACAACTCCCAGGCCGTATCGCCCAGGTAAAAAAACGGCGTGCCGTCATCATATTCCAGATGGCGGTGATCGGCTGCTACCCGCAGCTTGCCCAGCTTGTTCTTGAATTTGGTCAATTGCATTTTCTGACTCCCTGAGTTTAGATACTGTCTATTCATCTTGTCAATCTACTCTTGTCAGATTTCCAACCGCCTGCCGCCACGCTTCAATGATTCGATCGTAAAGGGGGAAGTCCCCACTTTTTTCGAGCTTGCCATTCTCCTCCAGCCACTTGACGGTCCGGCGCGCACCCTCGACCCAGGGAATCGTCACCCGAAAGCCCAGGTCTTCCCTGGCTGCCGTGTTGTCAAAGAGATTGTTGTAGTGAAAGTTCACCTCGGTCAAGTAGGCCTCCTGAGGGGCGATACGCACCAGGACGTCCGTAGGAATATGGACGAATTCCGGCGCTTTGGCGCCAATGGCTTCCGCCAGCCCCTGGTGATATCCCTCCCAGGTCATCCATTCTTCGCCGGCCACATGATACCCGCGCCCCTTGGCCTTCTCATTGCCGATAGCCCCGACAAAGGCCACGGACACATCATCCCGGTGACAGGTTGGCCAGAAGGACGTACCGTTGCCATGTACGATGATGGGTTGCCCCTTTTTCAAGCGATCCACGTGGTAATTGCCTTGGCCCAGAGCATGGAGGAGGTTATTGCCGCCTTCGCCATAGGTGTGCCCCGGACGGATGCTGGTCACGACCAGATCGCCGCGCTCGTGGGCGGCAAAGAGCAATTCTTCGCAGCGTGCTTTATTGTAGGCGTAAGGGAACTTCTCCGAGGGCAAGCGCTCGGCTGATTCTGTGATGGGATAGGCGGCAGCGGGTTTGGTATAAACGTCCACCGTGCTGCAAAAGATGTATTGCCCTGTGCGGCCCTTGAATGCACGAACGGCGCTTTCTGCCTCTTCGGGCAGATAGCAGACCATGTCGATCACACAATCGAAGGTGCCTGCTTCCTGCATCTGGTTTTCAAAACTCGAAAACTCTTTGCGGTCGCCGGTGATTGTGGTGTAATTACCCTCGACCAGTGAGCGCCTCAGGCCTCGATTGTAGAGAACAACATCGTCGCCACGCTCTATGAGCAGGCGGGTAATGCCCGTGCTGATGATGCCGGTGCCACCGATAATGAGTATGCGCATGGCTTTTCTTTCCCCTTGGATTCGTTTTTCATGGAAGCATCCAGTCGGCCCGACGTTTGAATTCCTTTTGAACTTCGGCTCGCCACTGGTAGACTGCTTCTGGGCCCATCGGATCGTCGAACCAATGATTCCTCTCAGGATCAGGACGGACAAACTTGCCGCCCCAGCCGCCTTCGTCGGGTTTCTCAGGATCGTTCACGCCACGTACGGCGCTGACCAGATGCAGGTACGAAGGTGTGTCTCCCTCCCATACCCCCGGAGCTTCGTGATTCCATCCGCTCCGTGGGTAAGCTGCACCCAAAGGCCCGTGTCCCTGGCGCAGGTTTTCGTTGGCCCATTCCAGGTCAGAAAGTGTTGGATCGGAGCCAGGCGAATTCCAGAACATGCCCTTGTAATTATCCTCCGAGAGGATGATGAACAAACGGGGGAAGGTGTCGAGAAGCCAGTCAGATGTATTATCCTGTCTGCAAATTAGGTAGATTCTCAGTTTGCCAAGGAACCGGGTGAACGCTTCGGGTTCTCGGGTATGTCGCACTTTCCAGATGGCCTGGGCCACCTCGCACGACCCACCCCAGACACAAACCCAAACCGGTCGGGGATCGGGCTTATCCACAACACGGATGATTGCCTCCGATGCTTCTGTATCTTTCCCCTCACCCAGAAGCGTGTCTAGCGGCTTTCCCTTGACTCCGAAGTAAGGCGTACCCCAAGCGCCATCAATCCCCTGCCAGGTTACCGAACGTAGGGTGTCCGCAGTAGGATACCTGGGATCATGCTTGATCAGGTTTGGCTGCACTTGTTCATATACATCCAGCACATCCAGAATGTTCCGTTTTCGCGCTATATTGGCCAGGGTGCCCGCTGAAGCGACGAGTGCTTCGATTTCTAAATCATTTGCATAGAGGAGAAGACGGATCAATGATTGGACGTCATCTGGGTCGGAGTACTTTTCGGGCGGGTCGCCTTGTTTGAATGTTGATCCGGGAATCACGTCGATAGGCGGAAAATCCGTAAGGATGACTACGCGCGGCGCTAAGGTTAAGCCTTCGGTACCACCGCTTCCTTCATACATAGAATTCAACTTGCTCTGCTACCCATCCCCTGGGGCCAGGTATGTGTTCGCTCATAGTTACCTCACTTCGTGCCGTTTCGGGTCTACTCATCCCAATGAAAGAAAGCGGGCAGAAACTCTAACTCGAACACGTTCTGTTCCGCGCTTCTGCCCGCAAGGCGAATAATCACAACGGTTTAGAGTGACCCACGCCGGATGAACTGCGCGAGCTTCGCGAAAAGGTCTTCGTGGATGAATCGCGTATTCACGTTCTCATAGACCCGAATGGGACGGTATTGTCCGCTGTGAATGTAGTGCATCTGCGGGTCGAATGTCGGCGCAGGACGCCACGACCATCGACCGCACTCGGGGTCCATGATAATGCCGATGCAGGGGGAATCGCCCAGAGAGCGGTACTCCATCTCAGGACGTGTCTTCGCGTTGAACTCCAAGAGCTGTTCGACCAGGTACTTGCCGATCTCGCCCTGGGGGTACACTTTTTCGATCAACTCGGCGTAGGTGACACCCATCGTCCGGTACGTGCTTCTGGGCACCTGCCACACCTCCAGATTCGACTTCATCACCACATTCGCGGCGTGAATGTCGTTGGAGAGGTTGTATTCCCGGCCGCCGTTCGGCCAAGCCCCCCCGCCGATCCAGACCACGCGAACGTTCCGGTCCTCAATCTTGGGTTCGAGCAGAAGGGCGGACGCCATGTCGGTGAGCGGCCCGTAGAAGGCGACGTGAAGCGGCCGATCGTCATCCTTCATTGCCTCCTCGATGATCAGGCGGGCACCGGGCGAATCGGCGGGCGTCGATTCGTCCGGGATGGCGTGCGCCGCGCCGTCTTCGACCCGTACCTCTCCTTCCAGGCCCATCAGGCGCAGGAGCAGCATGGTCTCGTCGTGGCTATCTTGCATGCTTGTGGCGGACTTGCCTGTGCCAAAATGGGCCGGAATGATGCCGTGAAGCTCGAATGACGGCGTCAGTACCGCCTGGACAATCGCATATTGATCGTCTGCTTCGTTCTTGGCGTCTGTGTTGACAATAACGCGCTGCTTGGCCTCGGGCGGATAGGCCACATCGAAAACTGTAAAATCACTCATTGGGCATACTCCTATCGTTTGATCTTGTGTAATTAAAGAGGAATTCCATCCGCCATTGTGGCCCGCCATATGTATCGGGCGTGCGGATTTCAAAATCCGGGAACACGTAGCCGCGCCGGTCAATTTCTGATGGGACCTGATCATGGATGCCCAGTTCGACCAGGATTTGCCCGATGGGTTCATCTTTGCCGAAACCTTCCAGCATCAACTGCCCTAAATCCCATTGATAGCCATCTTTTTCGATCGTGGCGGTCACCCCGCCCGGACGGTGATACTGTTCGAACACGGTGACTTCCACCCCAGCTTTGGCGAGTGCCGCGCCTGCCGTCAGCCCCGCGATTCCTGAACCGATGATGATTGCCTTCATTGTCTGCTTCCTCCGGTACCTGGCGCTTTTTTGGTCTGACTGAGATCATCCCCTATCCACTCGGGTGATCTCTTGGATCAGGGTTTCTTCCTCCTGACTGTACGGCGTGCCATCCGGGCGCAGGATATCGTGAGACCACAACGGCGGTCCCCTGCCGTCGAGATAATAGTCTTCCCAGGAATAGATCGTTTGGGTTTTGCCTGCCACCAGACCCCAATCGATGTCTGTCCCGGAGCGGCCTGCGCGGACTTATTCCTTCACGCATTTACCCAGACTGTCATCTGCGACGGTCCGCGGTTACCCCAGAGACAGTAGGGGATGAAAACCAATGGGTTCGAGTCCAGAGATTTTGCTGTGATCACGCTTGTGCCGCCAAGTAGATCGGGATCGAAATGTTCTGCCAGAGAGGCCGGATCGATCTGGATGTTGAAAATATCCACCTCGTGGTTATCTACGCTCTCCAGGCAGTAGACCAGTGGGCCAGCGGTGATGGCTACTTTGCCCTTGTGTCCCTTGACCTTTGGGTGGGCGCGTCGCAGTTGGATGTCCATGTTGAAATCGATCTCAACCACATCGCCAGTCGCCCAAATCCGCTGGATCTTCCAGAAGCGACTGCTCCGCGGATCATAGCCTGAGGCGGTCTGCTCTCTATCTCCCGGATCTGCGGTGGGGAAATCCTGCCTCTCGTTGTTTATTCGCAACGAGGTGTCTTTTGCCCAGGAGGGAATGCGCACGTGCAGGCTGAATTCCCGGGTTTCGCGTGGCGTGACCTCGATCCGGACATTTCCTTGCCAGGGGAGCCCGGTTTCAATCTTGAGGCTCACAGCGCCGCACGCCTCAAGCACCGTCTCGCTGTTCACGTATTGGTGTACCCAGACATTTCTCTCGTCACTTGTGTACAGATACTTTCCGAGGTCGGCCCACGTGCGCGAGATGTTGGATGGGCAGCAGGGGATCTCGTACCACACCTGGCGGGTTACGCCGCCTCTACAGGTTAGTGGGTTGTTGTAAAGGTAGGTGGTACCTTCGGCTCCCATGCCAACTCCGGCAGCATTGTATAGCTGCCATTCAAACAGGTCGCTGTACTGGGCCTTGCCGGTCAGTTGGACCATCTCCCAGTTCCAGAACATACTCCCCAGGGCGGCACAGGTCTCGGCATAGGCGACTTCGGGATCGAGTTCGTAATCTTTACCAAAGCCCTCCAGGGCGGGCAGTGAGCCAATCCCGCCCGTGACATACATCCTCCGGGAAACCATATGATCCCAGGTGCGCTCGAGAGTAGCAAGAAAAGACGAGTCACCACTCTCCCGAGCTAGCATTGCGATTGCCGTTTCCAGGTAGGCAAACCGGACCGAGTGCCCGACGGGTACGGTCTGGGACCGGACCGGGGCATGCTGCTGGAGGTATTTGCCGGTCAGGGCGTTGAGCATATAGCGCAGAGCAATGTTCCGGGGCTTTTTAGCCTCATTCCCGGCAGGGACCTGGAATGGAGCGAATTCCGGATGGACGGCCATATATGCTTGCCGCTGCTCCCTGACCCTCTTCTTTCTCTGTTCCGCGCTGGAATTCTGCTGGAAGATAGAGAGACTGAATCCTCGTTGGCGGCCGCGCTGTTCAATGAACTGCCTGGCCATATCCAGATAGTCGGCCTGCCCGGTTAGCTGGTACAGCCGCAATAAGGCGATCTCGATCTCCTGATGTCCGGGGGTGTGCTCCGGCCCTTTACCTTTGAAATCCGCCACGATCCGGTCTGCTGCCCGCCGGGCGATCCCGAGCAGGTCGCTGCGCCTAGTAGCCTCATAGTGCGAGATGCCGACCTCGATCAAATGGCCGTGGCAGTACAGCTCATGCTCGACTTGCAGGTTGGTCCAGCGTGAATCAGGGAAATGGATCTGGTTGTAGGTGTAGATATAGCCATCGGGTCTCTGGGCACGGCCGATCAGCGCGATGAAATCATCCATCAATGCAGCCAAACGTGGGCTTGGGTGAGTGGCGTAAACTCGCGCAGCCGCGTCCAGCCATTTGAAAGCATCCGAATCAGCAAAGAACCAGCCTTCGCGAAATCCCTCCGTTTCGCCGGCAGCGATGCGGAAATTCTCAATGCTGCCTGAAGCTTCAAGCTGTTCCCACTGATGGAATATCGCTGCCTCGGCATTGACAGCCAGGCGGCCATACCAATACCCTGGAAGGATCTTTGCCCGACTCATGCGCTTTTCTCCCGGTGGGTGAAGCCGAGCGGGATCAATGAGAGCGACGCAAAGTATTTCGACATCCTGCTTCCCTCCACTCTGATGTGAGGGGATTATACCAGAATGCGAGGTTATTGTTGAACGACCGCCTAGATACTGTCTACTCATCTAGAGACGCGAAACGCGCGCTTCTTTGATTGCTTTGATTGGATTATTCAACCGGCACATAACGGGAGAGACTATCCTCCGTGCCGATCCACACCGCGCCATCCGGGCTCACGGCGACGGCCTGAACGTCATTGTCCGCCAACCCGTCCTTCTCGGTGAAGGTGGTCCAGTTCTCCCCATCGAAGCGGGAGACGCCGCCGCCATAGGTTCCGAACCAAAGCGCGCCCTCGGGACTCACCGTGATGGCGTAGACGATATTCGACGCCAGGCCCTCTGCGGTGGTGTAGGTGGTCCAGGTTTCTCCATCGAAGCGGGAGACGCCGCCCCCCAGAGTGCCAAACCACAACGCCTCGTCCAGGCCGACAGCCGCAGACCGAACATTGTCGTTCGCCAGGCCATCTCTGGTGGTGTAGGTGGTCCAGCTTTCTCCATCGAAGCGCGAGACGCCGCCGCCTTCAGTACCGAACCACACCGCTCCGTCCGGGGCTTCCACGACGGCGTAGACGTTATCATTTGCCAGGCCGTCTTCGGTGGTGTAGATGGTCCAGTCCTGCCCATCGAAGCGCGCGACGCCGCGCTTGGTCGCGAGCCACACCGTGTCATCCGAGCCTACGGCGATGGAACGGATTTCGTTGTGGGGAAGGCCTTCTTCCTTCTTGTAAGTGGTCCAGTTTTCCCCATCGAAGCGCGCGACGCCGGCGCCAAAGGTCCCAAACCACATCACGCCGTCCGGCGCGGCGGCGATGGACAAGACCATGCGGTAGGGGAGGCCGTCGTCCATGGTGTAGCGGGTCAGATTCTCCCCACTTTGTCCTGGGCCTGTCGAAGGATCGAAACGCGAAACGCCGGCGGTGTTGTCTTCGTCCCGCAGGCCGACCCACAACGCGCCGTCCGGCCCCACAACGAGAGCAGCAACTATATTGCCTCCCAGGCCGTTGTCCGCGTTGTAGGCTGTCCAGCCGCCAGAGGAAGGCGTGGGTGCTAGAGTTGGCGCAGGAGTCGGGGTGGAAGATGGGGCGCATGCCAGTGCAAACACCGGCAATGCCAGCAGCATTGTGACCCAAACGCATACTTGCTTGAAATGCATTTGCTCGACTCCTTTCTTGAACTGTTTCGCAGCGCAGACGCTGGACTAATCCCTCACCCCTATCGCCAGCACATCGGAGTTGAAACGGTGCATCTTGATGGTTGATGAATCCTTGCTAACCTCGATGTCCGGTTTGGCCATGTCTCTATCCGTAAGATTCACAAGCGTCCAATCGTAGTCACTCAAATCTAGCCCCACCTCAACCTCAACAGCACACGGAATATAGATTAGCACTTTGTCCAGGTCGGCCGAGGTGGACATCCTTATCTCATCTGTCTTATTCGAGATACCGGAATGGGGCTCGATGTCAAACAGGTTGTAAGTCTCAAATATCCACTTGGCAAACGACGCATCCCAGGCGCCCCTGAATCTAAGCGCGGTTTTCCAGGGATAGGGTTGGCCAAAATACTCTGCTCCCTCCCATGGTCTCTCCCCCGGCAGCCAATGCTCCCACCACGGCCCATTCGTGGTGTGCCAGGGCCATATGCCAAAGGCTCCGTAGCCAACGCCGGCCTTGGCCCCCGACAAGAGACTGGACCAAATCGCTTTCCTCACATCGAAGGCGCTAAACCTGGCCTGTTCGATCTCGCCCCAATCCAGCAAACCATGCAACCCCTCGAAGCATGGCTCGCCGTTGACGATGGGTCTCTTGACCGGCAGATGATAGAAATCTTGAGCAAATTGATAGGCGAAGTGCTGCAAATGCCTCTTGTGGCCTGACTGGTAGGTGTAGAAATCGATTCTTGATTGCACGATCTCGTCCGGCAAGTAGGAAGAATCACCCCAGATGTGCATGGTGGTCAAAGCATCAGGACAGATTGACTTGATCGTGTCGAGGGCTATCAAATAGGCCTGGCTTGTTTCTTCAGATTCAAAGTTGGTATCTCCGCTGACCAGATAGATAGGCTCAAATTCAGCGAAGGCCTTGGCCACATACTCGGCGTACCGCTGAACCGCGTCTAGCGGCATAATATGATCAGGCTTGTACTGCCTAGACATCCACGTGTCTTTGACCTTATCCGACCAAAGCACTGCCAAGGCAGGAATGAACCCCTTTTGGACGGCTATTGCCAGTATCTTCCTGGCTCTTTCGAAGTATTCCTCGTCCATGGTATAGTAATCGGGATTCCCCTGGGCATCAAACCGGAAGGCAGCCGGGCAATTGCCAAAAATGCTCCGGTTCTGCATCCAGATTTGCAGCACGTTGAACCCCTGCGTTTTCCTGTATTCCAGATATTCCTCCCATTCCGCAAAAGAGATCTTGGCGAGGGCCGGCCAGACGGCATCGGCCAGGTAGAAAAATCTCTTGCCCTCACGCTCGAAGCAATCGCTGGTTTTGGAAACGGTTAGATTGGCCATAGTATGTTTCGTACTATCGTCGCAGTGACACGACCGATAGTACATATTCTCCTTTCTCTCATTGTGACGTCGCGATTTGTTGTCGATGAGGCAGAGCCTCTGAATACGGTGGATTGGGGCCGCTCCACCCACCGCTCATGCCGCTGAAAGCTGTTAGCCCTTGACGGCCCCGGCCATTACCCCACTGACGAACCACCGCCGGAAGACCACATAGACGATCACTAGCGGTAGGACAGAGACAAATACCCCAGTGTAAACCACCTGGAAGTTGGTGGTGTACTGCCCCGTGTACTGCTGGATAAATGGCAGCAAGGTGGTGTTGGCCACATCCAGATAGATGTAAGGCTGGAGGAATTGATTCCAAATGGTGGGGAGCATGGTGACCGTCACGGCCGCGACGGGAACCTTCAGGAGCGGTAGCAGGATGTGGCGGAGATACTGCCAGCGGCTGGCTCCGTCGATCATAGCCGACTCTTCCAGGTCCGGGGGGATGGTGGCTATGGTGGAGGTATAGATCATCGTGGTCAGCGCTCCACCCTGGATGTTCAGCAGGACAACCGACAGAATCTGGGCCGCATAGCGCGTGGGCCCGGCCACGTCCGAGTGAGGTAAGAGTCTCACCAACCGCTGCACAATCATGAATTGAGGCAGGATGATGAGCATGGGCGGGATGACCATCTGTAGAAGGTAAAGACCATAGATGAACATTTGATCCTTGCGCCGCAACCCCGCCAGGCCGTACCCGGTGAGAATGGAAAGAGCATTTAGACCCACCAGGCTGGCGATGGTGATCAACAATGTTCTAAACACAGGCCCCCAGAGTTCTCCTCGTGAAAAAAGCGTTATCCAACCGCTATACGTCGAAAACCCGGCAAAGTACCTCTGCATCTTTTCCATGGGAATGCTGTACTCTTGGGAAATCTGCTCCAGCGTGGTGCGGGCCGGGATATAGTCGGTGACCGGTATGCCCAGATCCTCCTTAAACTCCCCGATATCCAGATTGTAATAGACGGCCAGATTTCCTAACTGCGCGTCCATACTGATCTCTTCCGCCGGCGGAATCCAGAGATGCAAATCCGTGGATTCCTTGGTGGCGATGAAGGTTCTCACAAAGAGCACGTAAAAAGGGAAGAGCGTGATCACAGTATAGAGAAGCAGAAAGAGGGCCACAGCCAAATCGAGGAACCTCTTCTGTTGCGAGACAGTGAGACGCAATCGCCCTTTCCCCGGGCGAAACGTTGATTCCATCATGGTTTCTCCGTCCTAATATTGCAGGCGCTTCTGTAGACGTTGCAGCAGAACACCCAGAATGACCAGAGGGATGCCCACCTCCATGGCCAACGTCATCCCCAAGGCCAGGCGTCCTTGCGAAAAACCGTATCTAAAGAAGAGGATAGAGAGAAAGAGTGCCTGTTGGTTCCCATACATGGCCCCCATCGCTACCAGCTCGTCAAAAATGCCAAAAGAGCCGATGAGGCAGAAGATGGTGGCGATGATGAAGGAGGGCACCATCTGCGGGAAATAGACCTTGATGAGCCTCTGCCAGTAGGAAGCGCCATCCATGATGGATGCTTCAATAGTCTCCGTAGGAATACTCACGAGGCCGGATAAGAAAATCGCCAGGTTAAATCCCGCATATCTCCAACCGACGAGAATGGGCAGGAGGACAGTGGTGCCTGTGGGCAGCTTGAGGTCAATGGGATTTTGAATCCAACCCAGTTCCAACAGAAGCAGGTTCACGGTGCCCGTCGATCGGGAAAAAAGCATGGTTGCTATAAAACCTGTGGCCAGCCCGGAAAGCATCATGGGTAGATAGATGATGGTGAAAAACCCACCCCGGAATCCTACCTGGTACATCAAGAGCGCCAGCGTCAATCCGAAGACGTAGACCATCACATAGTTCAGAACAGTGAATCTAACCGTCCTTTCCAGGGCAGGCCAGAAATCCTTGGCAGTGGTACTTCCCTCTACCAAGATCTGCTTAAAGTTAGCCAGCCCCACGTAATCCACGGTATTGTCGAAGAAAGTGAGCCTGTCGGTAAATAGGATGGGCACGGCCACGAAGAAGGGGATGATGGTGAAGACAAGATACAATATGAGTTGAGGTGACAGAAAAACATAGTCTCCCAATATGCGGCGCCACTTTCGCCTGCTCGGGTGTCTTCTTGTCCCCATCATGATGGTCCCCCCATAAATCTCTGATGATACCAAGCCGGATGGAGGCTGCCCGGAAGAGACACCTCTCCCGGGCAACCCACTTCAGCAGCCGACCGACACCTGGCTGCTCCGTTCACTTGCCCTAGATCATAGTTCGTAGCTTGCTTCGTAGTTGTCTTGCGCCCAATCCAAAACGTCCTGAACCGACATCTCTCCCGTCATCAGGCCCTGCATTGCGTTGGCCAGGCCAGTACCATCGCCATCATAGTCCCAGACCCCGGGCGATCCGCCAATGCGGTGAGCTTCGGCCGCGATCTCTCCCCATCGGCTCGCATCCACGTACTGTGCATCCTCCCACAAGCCACCGGGGGTGCCGATATCCTTCGCCACGCCCAGCCACTGAGGCCCCGTGATTTCGAGAGGCTCATCCAGCTCGTACAGGACATCGCGTCCGGCCACCTCGGCATACATCTTGACGGCAGGCGGGCTGAACATCCAGTAGAAGGCGGTCTTGATCTGCTCCCATTCGGGCAGCTCCTGCACGCCCTCCAGCAAACAGAAGCCATTGCGGGCGGTGACATCCAGCCGGCTCATGTACTGCATCCACGTCGCCTGTCCTTCTGCCGGCGGAGTGGCCGGGAAGCCTGACTGGTCCGCATCGGGATCAGCAGCCAGCAACTTGTCCCACACCCACGGGCCATGGAGCATCATGACCGACTTGTTGGCGATGAAGCTGGCCTCCATGTCACTTTCCCATTCCCGGGTCCAGCAGTTCTCGGGCAGCCATCCCTTCTCATAAGCCTCTTTGAGGAACTCAAAGGTGTACCGGAACGGCGAGTCTGCGTCATTGAACTTGGCTTCGCCCAACCAGCATTTGCGCTGATCCTCCACCTGACCGTCCGCGAAAGCCAGCGGAAGCGTAGACAGATAGTTGTAGCCCCAGACCCAGCCGTGCCAGCCCATGTCCCAGAAGTGGTCCACCTCGGGATTGTCCTTGACCCATGCCGTTCCCGCTTCGAGGAATGCCTTCAGGTCGTCCCAGGTCTTGACGTCATTACGGGGATCCAGGCCGGCCTCTTCCATCAGGTCCGAGCGATATTGCCAGGTGAAGAGGAATCCGGCGAAGACCTCCAGAGAGCGAGGGCCGGGCAGCTCGTATACATCGGTGAACGCATTCTTCACGTCATACGTCCAGCGATCCCACCACGGGAAGTCAGTTTTACCCAGGTCCATAAAGGTTTCATGGTTGTCCGCCGTAACTCCCGCGTCTGCGATAACCCAGGGTTGAACGATGGCCGGCATCTCTCCACCGGCGACCTTCGCCCGGAATGCGGCCACCGTATCCTCGTTCACCGCGAACAGCTTGACTTTGATACCTGGGTTCTCCGCTTCGAAAACGTCCCAGATCTGCCGCTCGGCATCAATGTACTCGGGCTGGCTGGCGATAACCTCCAGAGTCACCTCCTCTGCCGGAGGCGGCTCGGTTGGCGCCGCTTCTGGCTCCGATGCCGGGGGCGCTTCTGTTGGGGGACGACAACCCGCCAAAGCCGCGCCCGCAGCGGTCAGAGCGCTGATGCGCAAGAACTCCCGTCGGCTTAACTCTTTGCCGTTCATTTTCTACCTCCTTGACTTTCTGCACATGTCTTGTAGACTTATGCACTGTGTGGGGTTTTGCTCCACACAGGCTGTGGGTGCAGGTCTTCCTTCTATCCAGGCAAGGGCAGGAGTGATGATCTGTACCCATCTTTCCTTTGTCCGATTCTTCTGCCTCCATCACCTCCTTTCCCTGCTGTCCATCCAGTTCGAGAACATTGCTTTGAGTGACACAACGCCATTCCCCTGGCGTATTCAGCATAAAGCGAATGCGACAAACACCGTCATCATCGGGATAGAGACAGTGGACACAATGGGCAATCAATTTTGCTGTGACACTCGCGCATACGCTAAAGCGCGGCGGCTTCTGGTTGTTCCAGCCAAGGGTGTGAGTTTGCGCGTCCCCTAGGGGCGAAGATGATGCTATGAGAGCTCTATCGGGGGCATGATCGAGAATGCAGCCGGCAATAGGACAGCGATTGAAGCATGTACAACCCTCAAACTGGAATTCTTTGTTTTATTATCCGAATTGCCATACGCGGTTTGCCAGGCAGCTCAATCTCATGGCTTGGATCCACAGCAGTCGGAACACTGTAACTGTAGCTTGGAGGGCCGCTGAGCAGATTAACCTTTGCTGGTGAAATCGTCATCTCCCAGGGATCAATCAGGTCGATCTGATAATTGCCTTCCGGCAACCAGATTGGCAGGAATCTGGGTTGATAGTTTTCCAGGTAAACGAGTTGGTAATCGCCGATCCGGCCACCTGAAAACCTCTGGCAAAGATAGTCACCAAACATCGTCCCATCTTGAAACAAATGCCCTGACAAACCGCGCTGTGGTGATAGCCCACCCTCCGGTGCAGCCTCAATGATCTCACGCAGAAAACTGATTCGTTTCCAGCTTTCACCATGCAAAACGCCGCCCTTTGACCACCAAAGGATGTCTTCTGGGTGCACGTAAGTCTCGCCATGTCCCGCATACCCACCGTTGACGACCATGATCCAGAATCGGTGCACTTCCTCTTGTGCGCTGATCCCGCCCCAGGGATAGGTAATATCTCCCTCATATTCCAACTCATCGTTAACAATGGGCTTGCCGAAGGTCTCGCGCCATTCTACAACTTGCTTTATATTGAAGTGCTGGATACAGACATGGGTCACACCAGGTTTGGTGTGATCGTACATGTCTTCAGGATATCCATTATGGATCGAACGCAGGTGTTTATAGGGATCTTCCTGCTGCAAAATCTCGAAGAAGCGGTCCCAGCGTTCCATAGGTTTATCCATGAAATCATATTCATTGGCCAGTGACCACCAGACATGACGGAAAGCAGACAGGCGCGCAATCAGATACCGCAAATACCTGAAATCGCTTTCCTCGTCCATTGTTGCATATCCCCAGCGGTCATAGGGGTGCCAGACAATGATATCGGCTTCGATACCCAACTCCGCCAACTGGGCTAACCTTTGCTCAAAGTGGCGGAAGAACGTCGGATTAAAGCGGGTGAAATCGTTCTCGCCAGCTTCATTACGTTCAAAAGGATAGTAAACCGGCTCATTCTTGTTGAATGGGTAATCTTTCGGAAAAACGCACATGCGTATCTTGTTGAAGGGTGCACCTTTGAGGGTTTCCAGCGTTTGTTCCTCCAGGGAATCACCCTGATGTGTCCAGGCGTAGCAAGTTGTGCCGAAAGGATAGTAGGGTGTACCATCCGCGTAAGCAAAGTGATGTGTATTATGGACGGAAACTGGTCCGTGGACCCCCTCAAGCGCCTCGACACAGGTAAACTCGCCTTGCTGACCATCCAGTTCAGGCACGTTGCTGCGCGTTACGTAATTCCATACCCCGGGAACATCCGGCATAAAGCGGACCAGGTAAACCCCGTTACCGTCATAAAAACCACGTACCTCCACCTCGCGGTCTTGGTGGGCAAATTGTGCATAGATCGTCACATCAATAAAGGGATTGCCGCTTGCAGGGCCTTCTAGAACAAGTTCGAAAATCCCCCAGCGTTCGATATCATTTGTCTTGGGATTCAATGTTTCTAGCTCCTGGTTCGTATAATATGCTTAGAGTTTAGGAGAGAGCCAGGATAAATGGCAGTAGACATCTCTCCCATCAGGCATTCTTTTTGCAGGCGGTCTTTCGAGCATACACCTATCTGAACTATGAGGACAGCGATTATAGAATCGACAGCCTTCAAACTGGAATTCTTTGGCCTCGATGTCTGACAAAGCGATTTTCTTCTTCTCCCACTTTCGGCCAATGTCAGCGATGGAGTCGAGTAGCAATTGCGTGTAGGGGTGTCGGGGGTCAGCCAGAATTGTCCTGGCATCACCAAATTCAACGATGCAGCCCCGATACATCACCCCAATATAATCACTGATGTAATAGGCGGTAGCCAGGTCGTGGGTAATGTACAGGAAACTCCTCTGAAACTCTTCTTTTAACGACAGGAAGAGATTGATGACGTTCATTCGCATAGAAGCGTCAATCATACTGACCGGTTCATCGGCCACAATGATCTTGGGATCAGGTATCAAGGCGCGAGCAACGGAAACCCTTTGCAACTCACCGCCGGAGAACTGATTCGGGTACTTGCCACGAACGTCTCGATATTCAAGCCCCACCAATCTCAACGCTTCCGACACAGCATCAACGGCCTCTGTTTTGCTCAGATTGGCGACACGAACAGCCGTTCCAAGAAGGTAGGTGTCTACCGTGCGGTGACTGCTAAACGCCTCAAACGGGTTTTGAAAGATTGGCTGTACTGTGCTGAAGAATTCACGGTTCGACGGTTCTTCGCCTTTTCCTACAATCAGCCGATCATAAACGAGGGCGCTACCAGACGTCGGTTTGACCAGGCGAAGAAGCACCTTGGCCAGGGTGGTTTTTCCACTACCCGACTCGCCCACGATACTAATAATCACCGGTTCGTCGCTCTCAATTGTCAGATTAACATCGTCCAGCGCATTAATTCTGACTCTGTTGAATAAACTGCCTAGTCTATATACTTTGTTCAGATGACTGGTTTTCAGGATGGTATTCATGGTGTTTCGCTATCCCATCTATTGATGTGTATTTCCAGCGTAATGGCAAGCTGCAAAGTGTCCCGGCTTGTGCTCGATCAACTCGGGTTCCTGTGCCAGGCACAGTTCAGTCGCCAGGGGACAGCGTGGCGCAAAGCGGCAGCCGCGCAGTTCCTCCCACAGGCTGGGGGGCCTACCGGCGATCCCTTTGCGCATCCGGTCGTCGCCAATCGTGGGAAGGGATTCGATCAGCATCTTTGTATAGGGATGCAGCGGAGCCTGGAACGCTTCTTCTGAATCGCCAAACTCGACCGCCTTTGCCGCATACATGATGAGCATCTTGTGGGCGGTCTGGTAGTGCACCCCCATATCGTGAGAAACAATGATGATCGTATTGTTCATATGCGCTTGAATGTCCATCAACAGCAGCAGAATGCCCTTTTGGACGACCACATCCAGCGCGGTCGTGGGTTCATCCGCCAGAATGATGTCGGGCTTGAAGAAGGTCGCCATTGCCACCATGATTCGCTGTCTCATACCACCCGATAGCTGGTGTGGGTAGGCATCGATAGCCTCCGGCGGCAGGTCAAGACTCTTGACATATTCCCGGATTCCTTCAAGAACATTGGCCTTGCGTTGCTCTGCGTCCATGAAGTCGACAAACTGCTTGCGGATGCGGACGACCGGGTTTAGGGAACTCATCGAGCTTTGTGGAATATACGATATGTACTTGAACCAGTAATCCTTGATGTTGCTGGTCGTGACCCGTCTTCCGTTCTTGGTTTCGACTGTGTATTCCACGTCGTCGACTCCGTATTCCACACTACCCTGTCGAAGCGCAAGGGGATAAACCAGATCGCCATAGATGACTTTCAGCAAGGTCGATTTGCCGCAGCCGGATTCTCCCGCCACGCCAACGATTTTCCCACCTGGGATGGTAAGATCGACGCCGTCAACCGCGTCGACTTGCCCGCGAACAGTCGTATAGGTAGCGACTACATTGTTCAGCCGTATCATACGTCGTGGCCCCTCCTGGTTGCATACATCTGATTGTAGCCCGTCGATGTCAGGAATATCCCCAGAAACAGAATGATCGTCGCCACAACAGGAGCCACGACCCACATGTACTGGCCAATAAACAGGGCATTAAAGCTCAATGCCCAGAAGATGATTGAGCCGAGCGTGGGAATCTCAACTTTCGACAAGCCGATAACCGCCAGTGCTGCTTCTGTAGTGGTCACCCAGAGGATGGCGTCGATATAAGCAACGACCAGGAGGGGATATACATAGGGAAACACTTCTTTGAAAACGATTTCCAGCGTCGAAGCACCTGAGAATTTCGCCATGCTGATGAATTCCCGTTCTCGAAGGGAGAGCGCCATGGCTCGAACCGTCCGGGCACTCCAGGGCCAGCCAAAGAACACAAGGATAGCGCCTACCGTAAAGAAGGATGTATTTCCTCGCACGAGTGTGCTCAATACGATCAGGATCGGGAACGCGGGTATGGCGATAAATGTATCCATCAGAGCCGTAAGAACCCTATCAAGCCAGCCGCCAACATATCCTGCAAGCAGCCCCGTTATACCAGCCGTCAGGGTCGTGACACAACTCACCGAGACCCCAAGCAAAAGCGAATTACGGATAGCGATAACCAGGAACCAGAAAATACTCTGGCCCAGGCTGTTGGTCCCCAGCGGATGCTCAAGGCTGGGAGGCAAATTCTTGGGATATGACCCTTGCCTGCTGGGGTCGATCTCCATAAGGAACGGTAGGATAAGACTTCCTAAGGTGAAGATGGCGAGGATAACGAGACCAATCTTTAAGCGGATGTTCATTTTCATGACATTCACCTGAGGCGAATTCTTGGATCAAACAGCGGATATAGCAAATCAATCGCTAGCGCAGCCGTGGCCACGGCAACGATAGTGATGGTGATCGTGCCATAAAGCAAGTTGTAATCGCAGGTACCAGAGGCAGTGCGCATGAGCAAGCCCAAGCCCGGGTAGGAGAAGAGAATTTCAATGAGCACGGTACCACTGAAAATCGCACCGAGAGACAGCGAAAGCCGGGTAATTTGAGGCAGGATCGAGTTTCTGGCCACGTATCCAGTCATGATCTTCAGTGGCTGCGTCCCTTTCAGCCTGGCATAGGTCACATAGGCTTCTTCCTTATTCGCGAAGGAAACCGCTTTCATACTAAGGATGTTCCAGCCAAGTCGGGTCAGAGTATTGGCCAGCGCGGGCAGAAACGACATGTAGAGAATGACACGGATCTTTCTAAACGTCAATGGCCCCGGACGAATGGTCGTCGATAGGGGAAAGATGGGCCATACGTAAGCAAAAAGCATGATGAGAACGAGTGCCACAATGTAAGCAGGTATCGGATACAGGATGACCCCGAGAACCTCCAGCGCTGTTGCGACAGGGTGATCATGAAAGAAGCCAGCCAGTAAGCCAACCAGATTGCCGATAGCCCAGGAGATGACGACCGATATCCCCATTAATCCCACCGTCCATGGAAGTGCGTTGAGTATGAGTTCATTTACAGGCGTGGGAAAATTCGCGAGTGAAGGTCCAAAATCGAAATGCAGTACGACGTTCTCGAGGTAACCCACATATTGAGAAAAGAGACTGCCCTCAAGGCCATAAATCTGTTGCAGTGTCGCGCGAATTGCCTCCACCTCCTCAGGCGACATGGACTGTCCGGCCTGTGCCTCGAGTTGGACAATGTAGTTCTCAATTGGATCGCTGGGCAAAAGCCTGGGCAAGAAAAAGGTGATGGTCAGGCCAATGAACAGCACCACAAGATACGACCCAATCCTGCTAGTGAGATATTGTAACAATCTCATATCCGTCTCCGGTTTCAAGTAGTGGTTATTCTTAGACAAATCAGGGAGCAGACCTGTTTGGTCTGCTCCCTTGTGATGTGATGCCTACTTATTCCCTGTTGGTTCAACGTTGGCGACCATCTCCTTGGCCGAACTCCACCAGGAATATGGTACTGCGTAGTAGTTGTCTGCCTTGGGGAAGCCCGTCCAGTAGTATTCGTTGGTGGGGATGGTGGTCGGAATGTCCATCATGTTGATGTAAGACATATCATTGATGAACTCCTTCAAGATCAGGCGTCCGTTTTCATAGAACTCCTCTGAAGTGGTTTCCATTGACAGGGATTCTTCAACCAAGCCGTATACGGTGGGGGTATCCCACTGATACCGGTTGCCGGCATTCCGTTCCGAGGAATCACCCGGTTTGATATGGCCGGGTTGAATCTCCCGCCAGGCGCCCAGCCAGTCTGGCGTGAAGATGCAGTTCATCCACTGGTACTGAACGTCACGCAGGTTATTCTGCCGTTGAGCCGTAGAATTCTCAGCGCTTTCGACCTGCTGGACGTTCACCTGGATACCCGCTGCGCGCCAACTGTCGGCCACCGCGAAGCCGGTCCGCTGCATGACCTTGTTCCAGTCACCGGGAATCATCAACTGCACAACCCACTCTTCGCCACTGGGCAACAGCCAGTTGCCGTCGGCATTCTTGGTAAAGCCGACCGACTCCAGCAGCTTAGCAGCTTCTTCGACATCGTACTTCCACCAGCCAACGCCGAAGTCGGTGGTGTCCGCGGGGAGTTCCGCCGGGTCCACGCCGGATTCCTCGAGCATAGCGGCCAAATCTGCCCCAAAGTTAGCGTCAAACGGTTTGTAACCGTCGTCCAGGGTGAATTCCTCCAGGAACGGGACCAGAGGTTCGACGTAGATGGGCCGCAGAATCTGGGTATCGGCTATCGGCAACGGGTTGACGATCATTTCACCGTTTACGGCGTTCATGCCGATTGTCTTCAGGTCCATCGACAGGGCCATCGCCCAGCGAACTTCCTCCAGGTCATAGGGGGACTTCTGCAGGTTGATCAACATGCCATAGACACAGGCATCATCCATGTTGTGGTACGGCAAAGTGGGCGCGAAGGTTGTGACGTGCTCGTTGAGATCCTGAACGGCTTTGATCGTGTCGGGGCTCATGAAGGTGTCGACGTCATAGGCATTCTGGACGAAGGACAGGGAGCGTACTTCCTCCGGACCATAGTCCTTGTAGAGCACGTATTTTGGCATATAGCCGTCTTGATCCAAGTCACCCCACGCCGAACGTTCCCAGTCTTCACGCAGCTCCCACAAATGCCAGAACCCGTTGGGGTCGAATTCCTTGACCACGTATGGCCCCAGGGTAACCGGATAGGTGTTCTTGTACTCGCAATGGTCAGGCTCCAGCGGCTCAAAAACGTGCTTGGGCAGCGGCACAAAGATCGATCCCCATGTGCGAACACCTATATTCTGTGGGAGGTCATAAGCCGGGTTATTCGTCTCGATTTCGAAGGTGTAGTCGTCGATTTTCTTCCAACTGTCTTCTTTGAAGTAAGTGATAACTGACCCTATGCGTGTAGCTCGGTCTTGACATTCGAAATTGGTCTTGAACGTATAGATCACGTCATCGGCCGTGAACTCGACACCGTCACTCCAGTAGATGCCCTCTTTGAGCTTGATTCTGAACTTGGTGTGTTCCTCGTTGAGCACTTCAGGCATCTCGGCAGCCAGTTCCCCGTAGGACTCGCCGGTTCCGGTATCCGTCTCGTAGAGCCAACCCCAAGCAAGCTCTCTGAACCCGCGCCAGCGCGCATAAGCCTGCATTGGATTGTGATTATCTGGGTCTGGAGTTTGCCGGTCGAACGTCTGGAATATCAGTGTCTCGTGTCGTGGCGTACCGACATCTGTCATCACGACTTCTTCTGCCATAGCCGCTTCAGCCCCGGCTTTGGCCGCTTCCGCCTCGGCCTCAGCCGCTTCGGCTGCAGCTTTGGCTTCCTCAGCAGCAGTCTGGGCGGCCGCGATTTCTTCATCGCTGGCATCGGCCGCAGCTTCGGCTTCTTCCAGGGCGGCCAAAGCTTCTTCCAGTTCAGCTTGGGCTGCTTCAGCTTCGGCCTGAGCCGCATCAAGCGCAGCGGTATCGACTGCAGGACCGCCACAAGCAGCAGAGATTAGCACTAAACCGATCAACAACACCAGCAGAAATGGTTTTTGCCTTTTCACTGTTCTTCTCCTTACGCATATGTGTGAGTATCGCAACTTGCCAAGTTCTTTGCAACAGGATCAGGTCATGGTCACCTCCATTTCTACGTCAGCCATAGTTCCATCTACCACTATGGATTGCATTCAAGTATACGTTTTCCTTCTCCTTCTTGAACCAGAAGTTCTTTGAGACGACACCTCATGTTCACAGTCATCCGATCTTGTATGGTTGTGGGTGCAGTTGGATGACCTCGGTCTCGGATTGCAGTAGGATTGGGCTCACGCCGGCTTGCTGAGTCTCTCCATCTCCGCGCCGGTCAGGAGAAAAGCTCCCACCCCCTTGTGATCGTTGGCCTTCACGGGTTCACCGATATAGTATTCATACGAGCCATCGCGCTGTTGCTCTCCGCCCAAACCTGCGACAGCGCAGATCCTCGTCAGGTTCACCTGCCCGTGTTCATCTACCTCAATCAGGTGCTCAATGATGCCAGCGTATCCTCTTTGGGCCGCCTCCAAGTACGTGGGGTCGAGGTAGCCCTTTCTGATCCCTTTTGCCATGGCATAGACGAACATGCAAGAGGCCGAGGCTTCGGTATAGTTCCCCTCGCAACTGCCTCGATCCAGTACCTGATACCACAGACCTGTGTCTGTGTCCTGAACGAGCACCAACGCATGGATCATTCTTTCAAAGATGGTCACGATCCTGTTTCTGGCCTGGTGTGATGGTGGCAGGAAATCCAAGACGTCCACAATCGCCATGGCGTACCAGCCCATGGCTCTCCCCCAGAAATGCGGTGAACAACCTGTCTGGGGATTGGCCCATTTTTGCATTTTGCTCTCGTCCCAAGCGTGATAGTACAAACCGGTCTTGTGATCGCGGGTATGCCGTGCGATCAGCAGGATTTGATGAGCCGCATCGTCAAATCCGCCGGGTTCATCAAAACGATCGGCGTACTGGGCGTAGAACGGGGAGGCCATATAGATGCCGTCAAGCCACATCTGGTAAGGATAGATCTTCTTGTGCCAAAAGCCTCCCTCACTCGTTCGGGGTTGTGACTTGAGTTGTGTCATCAGCAGGTGGAGGGCTTGCCGGTATCGCTCGTCGCCCGTCTCCTGATACAAACGGAAACAGAGTTTGCCGGTATTGATTTGGTCGAGGTTGTAGTCCTGCAAGTGGTACGTGCGAATGTTGCCGTCTGGCTCCACGAACTGCGCAATGTTGCGCCGGATGTACTCCAGGTACTCTTCGTTGCCCGTGTCAAGCCAGACTTGCTCAATCCCTTTGAGTACCACTCCTGACTCATAGCTCCAGCCGTCGGCCAAGATGGGGCGCCTCTTCATGCAAGAGTCTGCCATGCGAACTGACCATGAATCAACGCCCGGCTCCTGCTCTTTCTGATCGCTCAACTGGCCAGAATCAGTCGTTCCCTCTACGGAAACGGACATTGTGACACTCATCTGTGTTGTTTCTCTCCAGTTTGGATATGGCCTCACTGCTGGCCACAAATGGGTATCGAGCCGACCGGCTACTGACGCAAGTCTAGTATATCGTATTGGGGGTGGACTGGGGAACACAAAGGGTGGACAAAAAGCAGAGACATTCAGGGATTGGGCCGTTCTCTGAACTCGCTCGGGGAAAGACTGGTCAGCTTGTGGAAAACACGGCTAAAGTATTTCGGGTCTTTGAATCCGACCTGGCCGGCAATACGCTTGACGCTACCGCCGGTGCGGCGGAGCAGTTCTTTCGCCTGACGGACGCGAAAGCGGTTCAGGTAATCCCATGGGGAGAGACCCAGTTCCCGCTTGAACAGGTGGCTGAGATAGTTTTCGCTCACACCAATCGCCTCAGCGATCTCCCACCGCGCCAGAGGG
>Ga0180431_10000969_pt1 | contig 40271 bp, 23 predicted proteins | sample SS_ome_11_FD_132459 | JGI IMG/M metagenome (GOLD analysis project Ga0180431, IMG submission 132459) | Hypersaline lake sediment archaeal communities from the Salton Sea, California, USA - SS_1_MS_1 metaG | ecosystem: Environmental > Aquatic > Non-marine Saline and Alkaline > Hypersaline >... | reverse complement strand
CCTTGGAGGGCGAGCCTCCCGGCGAGCCCATAACGCGGCCAGGCTCGGGAGGACCCTCGCCCTCCAACATGCAAGAGCGACGCAAGCAACCTTGGAGGGCGAGCCTCCCGGCGAGCCCACAACGCGGCCAGGCTCGGGAGGACCCTCGCCCTCCAACATGCCGAAGCGACTGTCACCCCGACAGGTGGTCCGTGAGGATCCTGATCCCGATGGCGAGCAGCACCGCGCCTCCCGCCGCTTCCGCCCCGCGGCCGAACCAGGCGCCCAGCGTCCGCCCGAACAGAAGCCCCGCCGCCGTCAGGACCGCCGACACCCCCCCGATGGCGGCGGCAGGAAGGAGGATCCCCGCCTCCAGCATGGCCAGGCTCAGGCCCACGGCGAAGGCGTCGATCGTCGTGGCCACGCAGATCGCGAGGAGCGAAAGCCCCCGCGTCGGATCCTTCCGCGTCCGGTCCTCCTTCCCGAAAAAGGCGTCGAAGATCATCTTGCCGCCGAGGACGGCGAGAAGACCAAACGCCACCCAGTGATCGAAGGAGGAGACGGCCCGGCGGACGCTCGAGCCGGCCAGCCAGCCGAGAACGGGCATGATCGCGTGGAAGAGGCCGATGTGGAAGCTCAGGCGGAAGACGGAACGCCCCTCCAGCCTCTCGAGGCCCACCCCCACAGCCACGGACACCGCGAACGCGTCCAGGGCCAGCGCCAGGGCCAGGGCGACGAGAAACAGCGGGCTCACGGGACGGTCACCGTGAGGATCCCCCGGCCCTCCGTGCCCACCCACAGCTCCGACGTGTCGTTCGGGTTCAACGCGAGCGCCCGCCCCACCAGGATGCGGCGCTCGCCTTCCGTCGTGAACGCCGTGCTGTCGTCATGCACCGGGTTCCACGCCGACGCCTGGTCCGCCGTGCGGTAGAGGCCGACGTTGGTGGCGACGTACACGTACGGCGTCGCGCCGCCGTGCGCGACCATCTCGTACACGATCACGTTCGCCCCCCCCTCGATATGGAGGTTCGCGGCCGAGAACGTGTCGCCCGCGTCCTGGCTCTTGAACACCCCGCCGCCCGCCGTCCCCGCGTAGACCACCGTCGCGTCCACCGGGTCCACGAGCACCGCGTTCGTCGTCGAATAACTCGTCGTCCCCCGCGTGAAACTCGGGGATGTCGTCGCCGCCGTCCACGTCGCGCCCCCGTCCGCGCTCGCATACACCCCGGAATCCGTCGCGGCGTACACCACCGTCGTCGATCCCGGCTCGACGGCGAAGTCCCGCACCGACGCGCCCGCCGGAAGGCCCGTCACCGCCGACCAGGTCGTCCCGCCGTCCGTGGAGCGCCACGCGCCCGTCGGACCCCGGGCCGCGTAGTCGCCCGACCCCTCGTCTACCGCCGCCACGTTGGCGTCCAGCGTGATCTGCGTGGCGCTGTCCACGGTCAGGACCGTGTACCACGTGCCGGCGGCGTCGAGCCGGATCTCCCAGCCGGCCGCGATCGGCGAGCTGGTCCAGCTGGTGGAGGTTCCCGTGACGACGGCCGAGCCGCCCGTGAAGTCGGCAGTGCCCGTCGTGTAGGCGTACGCGTCGCAGCCGGCGAGCAGCGTGTCGGAACCCGTCGTGTCGACGATCTCGATCGCCAGCGCGTCGTCCGGCGCGGACGCCGTCCATTCCTGCGTCCAGTTGTTGCCCCCGTCCGTGCTGTACCACACCCCGGACCCTTCCACGGCGGCGTACAGGTCCTGGGCGACGTCGGGATGGGAAGCGAGGGCCGCGATGTTGCCCACGGTGGGGGAGGTGCCCGCCGGCGGCGACCACGTCGTCCCTGCGTCCCCCGTCACGCGGATGCCCATCGAGGAGCCGCCGGCGATGGCGTACCCTCCGCCCGCGTAGTACCGGTTCGCGTCGTTGAGGTCCGCCTCGACCGCGCGCACCACCGCCGCCTCGAGGCCCGTGTTCTCGGCCGCGAAGTTCTCCGCGGTCGTGGCGTCGTTGCTCAGAAAGAATCCCCCGGAATAGCCTCCGGCGTAGACGTCGTCCGAGTCGTTCTCGTCCACGAGGAGGCTCACGATGCGGGAGTCGGACGGATCCGTGCCCGCGGGCAGGGTCCACGACGCCCCGGAATCCGTGGTCACCTGCAGGCCTGCCGGCGTCCCCGCGAAGACCCGCGTCGCGTCGTTCGGGTCCACCGCGAGACAGAGCACTTCCTCATCGGCCAGGGGCGAGCTCGTCCCCGTCGCGCTCCAGTTCGCGCCCTGGTCCGTGGACACGAACACCCCCGTCGACTTCGTGCCTGCGTACAGCGTGTGCGTGGGCGTCGCGTCGTAGTAGTAGGTCAGCGCCGTGATGTCGAGATCGGTGAGCCCGGAGGACGCCTGGGTCCAGGTCGTTCCCCCGTCGGTCGTCCGGTACACGCCTCCGCCCCGCGTCGCGGCGTAGATGTCGTCCTCGTCCGCCGGATTGACCGCCAGCGCCGAGACGCCGAGGTTCTCCAGCCCCTGGTTGTCCGTGGGATCGACGGGAACCACGACGGTCCAGCTGTCGCCCCCGTCGTCCGTCCGGTAGATGCCGTAGCTCGTGCCCGCCAGGAAGGCCGTGGGCGTGGTGTTCGGGAGGGGGATGAGGGCCCTGACGTCCAGGGAGTCCAGACCCGTGTTGGCGGCTTCCCAGCTCGTTCCTCCGTTCGTGGTGCGATAGACGCCCCCGGCGTAGTATCGTCCCGTGGCGACCATCACGCTGTTGGCGTTCGTGGGATCGACGGCGATGGCCGTGACCGTCAGGTTCCGGTCGAACCCGTCGCTCTCGAGGGTCCAGCTGGTCGTGGCGCCCCCGCCGGGCCACTCGAAGAGGCCTCCGCGGTGGGTTCCCGCCCAGAGGGAACCGCCGGCCTGGCCCGTGCCCCCGAGGGCCGTCACGCGCCCGGCCTCGGGCCCCGCCTGGGCGATCGTGGTCAGGACGATGGTCGGCTCCGGCGGGTAGACGGTCTCCGTCTCGGCCTCCTCGGTGGCCTGCGAGACGGCATAGATCGCCCCGGCCGTTGAACCCAGGCCCGCCAGGCCGCATCCGGCGGCCAGGAGCATGAAAGGGGCAAGCGCCAAGACCCAGAATGCCTTGCTGTCCAGCATCGGCTCTTCCTCCGAACACCTGATCTACCTGATGCCGGCTTCGCCGGCAGACTGATCAGCCTGATCTATCTTTCGGTCGTGGCTCGCCAGGAGGCTCGCCCTCCAACAACGTTCCGTGGAGGGCGAGGGTCCTCCCGAGCCGTCCTTTTCCCTTATTCCCCGCCTTCGTCCTTCTTTTCCGGCGCCGAGAAGGCGGTTCGATCGCCCGCGATCCGGCCCATCAGCGGTTCCTGGTCGGCGCCCATCGCTTTCGCCCGGGAGGGCACCTCGTTCCTCAGGTACGCGCGGATCTCCGTCAGCGAAACCTTGCCGTCGCCGGTGCGGTCCGCGGCGCCGCGCGCGCCCTCCAGAAGGGCCCGGGTCAGGATGCCGCCCCGCGGGTCCTTCCCCTGGAGCGCGGGATCACCGGGGCGTCCGGCGAAGATCGCCGACCAGCCCTCGCCCTGCATCACGTATTGCATGTAGGTCCCGTCCAGATCCCTGGGCTTCTGCTCGCCGAGCACCCCCAGGCCGCGCGCGGGTTCGCCGGGGGCGAAGGACGCGTCGAAGATCATCAGGACGTTGTCCGCGCCCAGGCCGTCGACGAGTTCGCCGACCGTGTACAGCGTGAGGGCCGTCTCTTCCGGGCGATCCGGTTTCGCGTCGTAGGGGAGGAGGAAACGCGCGAAGAGGTTCTCCATGCGCGCCGTGGTCTCCTCGATGGTCCCGACGGTCTGCTGGAGAAGCGTCAAGGCGCCCGCCAGCTTCTTCCGGCCTTCCTTGAGCCCCAAGGCCCGGAAGCGTTCCGAGGCTTCCTCCAGCCTCTCCAGCGCTTCGGCCGTCCGCTCCATGGCAACCCCCGTGACCCGTGCCGGCTCCGGCACGGCCGCGGCGGTATCTTCCTTGAGGTTCGACGCGGTATCCAGGTCCCCCCGGACGGTCTCGATCAGCGCGTCCAAATCCCCGGCCGCCCGGGCCAGGGCCCCGGAGGGCTCGAGATCCCCGATCCTGGCGAGGAGGTCGTCCACCGCCTTGCTCCGGGCGTCCAGGTCCTCGCGCAGCTGCGTCACGACCGGAAGGTCCGGCAGGCCGGAAACCTTCTCGAGGATCGCCTTGACGTCCGTCGCGGCGGACGTCAGCCGTTCCAGGGCGAAGGGGACGTCGTACTCCTTCAGGGCGGCCTCGGTGCCGGCGCAGGCCTCGGCCGCGGGTCCGAAGATCCCCGCGATCTCCGCGAGTCCCGTGGAAGCCGCGAGGCGGGCCTCGTCGTCTTCGATGCTGGACTTCGCAAAGGCCTCCAGGGCGAGCACGCTCGCGGCGGCGTCCTCCTCGAGGGAGGCGACCGAGGTCTTCACGGCTTGCGCCTCGGGACCGGGCTCGACGGTGAGCGTGGCTTCGACCTTCGCGGCCAGGGTCCCTTCGACGGACTGGAGCGCCATCATGGGCTCGGAGAGGGCTTCCTCCGCCGCGGCCAGGGGTTTCATGGACTCGAGGAGGGCCTCGAGGGACGCATGGGCTTCCTTGGCGAGCCCCGCGCCCTGGTCCGGCTTCTCCGCGATCAGGGCCTCGCGGCCCTTCTTCATCTTTTCGATCACCGCCTCGAGGTCCTGCTCGAACGTCTGGACGATGTCGACGGCCTTTTCCTTTTCGGCTTCGGTGAAGGCCTCGCGCGCCGCCGCAAGGCCCTCGGCGGCTTCCAGGGCCATGCGCACGGCGGGTGTGAGCGCCATCTGGAGCTGGTCGTGGGCCGCGAGCTGCGGGAGATTCGCGAGCGCGGCCGCGGCGGCGTCGAGATCCTCCCCGAGATCGTCGAGTCCCTTCAGGAGCGTTCCCACGGCCTGGAAGTTCACCACCGAAGCGTCCAGCGCCTCCGCGATCTCCGCGAAACGGTCCGCGGCCTTCCCGGCCTTGTCCGCGCCCTTCTCCATCTCCCCGCCCTGGATCGCTTCCCAGGCCTGGGCGACGTCGGTCTGCATGACCGTCTGCACGTCCTTGGACGCCTTGGACAGGGCCGTGCGCAGGGCCTCGTGCTCCCCTTCCGGCAGGGCGCGAAGAATGTCCACAAGCTGCATGTCGGACGTCTGCGCCTGCTCGATCAGCTTCGCCTGTTCCGCACCCAGCGCCGCGGCCGCGTCCGCGTCCACCGCCTCGCCTTCGGCCGGCACGAGCTCCTCCGCCTTCCCGGAGACGGTCCGTTGCGCGCCCGCGAGATCGCGAAGTCCGCTCGCGGCCCCGGTGATCCGGCTCACGGGCGGCAGGATCGACGCCAGGCGCTGGCGGCAGGCGTCGAGGGCCGCCCGCGCCTCGGGGATCGACTCGAGCGCCTGCAGCCATGCCTCCCCGGCAAGGGCCGTGCGGATCCCCTCGAATCGCTCCTTCGCCTCTTCGAGGCGGCTCTTGGCCTCGCCGTACGCCTCGACCCGTTCGGGGTCGCGTCCCGCCTGCACCTCCTCGGCGAGCCCGGACGCCCGCCGGGCCATCCCGATCAGGGCTTTCCCTTCCACGCCCGCCTCCTCGGCCAGCTGCACGATCTCCTTCGGCGGATCGATCTTGCCCGCGTCGTCCAGGATCTTCGAGGCTCTTTCGGCGTCGCCCTCCAGGTGCTTCTTCAGCGCCGCGATGTCCTCCTTCCTCGTGAATTCCACCTTCTTCAGCGCCCCGCATCCCGCGAAATAGAACACGAAGAGATCCCCCGGCAGCACCCGGTTCGCCAGCAGCCGATCGAAGGCGCCTTCGATCCCTTCCCGCGTGGCCTGCCCGTCGAGAAGCAGTTTCACGCGGTTGGCGGAGAAGCCCGCGCCCGCGGGGTCGGTGAGGAAGGCCGCGAACTCGTTGGCGTCCTCCGACGCCCCGTCCACCTGGAACCGCGAGGAACCCGTCTCGAGAGCCTCCGCGACCGCGGACGCCCGCCGATCGACCTCGCGCAGGTTCGCGGCCGTCTCCTTGATCCAGTCCACGTGGGAGCGCTTGCCCTCCACGGAAGACGACAGCGTGGACGTCAGGGTTTCGAGCCGCTCGAGCAGGACTTCCTGCTCGCGCAAAGCGCCCAGCGCGTCCCCGTCCCGGAACATGACGGCCGCTTCCACGCCCCGCTCCAGCATCTTGCCGAAATCCCCGACCGCGCTCTTCACCGTCTCGAAGACCCGGGGCTCTTCCGTCCTGGCCTGCGGGAACGTCGAGGGGATGGCCTGGAGCCGCACCAGCGTTCTCGCGCCCTGTTCCAGGATCGCGTCCTGGGCCGCGGCGTGGGGCTTCAGCAACGCCTGCACCGCCTCGGCGACGGTCTGCGTCTGGCGGATCAGCTCCTCCTGGTTCGCGATCACGGCGCCGAGGGCGAAGCCGGGCTTCTTCACCGCCTCCACGTCCTCGCCCAGCGCCTCCAGCGCCTTCTTGACCCCCTTGAACGCTTCCAGAACGCTCTTCTGCTTCTCGAGGGCGACGGGGGCTTCCACCAGCTCCAGCGCCTGGGCGGCTTCCTCCGCCTCGGCGGAAGCCAGGCGGAGCGCCTCGGCCTGGGCCTGCATCTTCGAGGCCGCTTCCTCCCCGGCCGCGCCCGCTTCCTCGTCGATCGTGCCGGCGAGCTTGTTGATCTCGCTCGCCACGTTCCGCTGCATCGCCGGCAGGTCCCCCAGGTCCTCCTGGCTCGGGGCCCCGGCCTTCGCCGTCTCCGTCGCGTCCCTCTGCGCTTCCGTCAGGGCCCTGAGATCCTCGATCACGGCGAGGACGTCGCCGATGAGCGTGGGGAGATCCTTGACCAGCGGGGTGAGCGTGCCGGCGCACACGCCGGCCTTCCCGGCCGCCTGGCGGAGCCTCGCGGCGGCCTCCGCCGTCCGGCGCCCGTCCAGCAATCCCGCGGCGTCGCGCAAAAGCCCGGTCGTCTCCTCCGCCTCCCCGGACGCGGGGGCGGCGGCCTGGGCCACGCCCCCCTTCTCCTCGTCACGCGCTTCCGCCTTCCGGGCTTCCTCCTCGAGCCCCGTCACGAGGTTCCGGACCTCCTCGCCGACCTCGCGGCACGCCGTGGCGGCTTCCTTCAGCGCCTCGGGAACCTCCAGGGCTTTCACGGCTTCCACCGCCTTTTCGGCTTCCGTGACCAGGTATTTCAGCTTGCCCACGAGAGGGGCCGTTTCCACGACCTCCGCCTCGAGCGCCTGCACGACGTTCAGCGTTTCCACGGCCAGGAGATGGAGGGTCTCCAGGTCCTTGACCACGGTGGGGATCTCGAACGCGTCCAGGGCCGTGCCGGCGCTCTTCGCGGCCTCCACGGCCTTTTCCATCACGGGGACGTTCTCGGAAAGGGGCGTCCCCTTCTCGCCGATCTTGCCGGCCGTCTCCTCGAGGCTGGCCGGAATCGGTTCCGCCGAGGCCTTCAGGATCCCGATGGTCTCGGCCAGGTCCGCGGCGTCGCCGGCGATCGCAAAGCCTTCCAGGTCCTTCCGGATCTTCCCGAGCCGTTCCTCCAGGGAGGCAACGGAAGCCAGGACCGCGTCGACGCCCGGCGGGGGCGGGTCGGCCCGGCCGAGAAGCGTCGAGCCTTCCGCGAGGGAATCCAGCGCGGTCCCGAGGCTGCGCGAGGCGGCGGGCAGGTCCTTCTCGAGGAAATCGGAGGCGGTCATCTCCAGCAGGTTGGCGGTCTTGCGGAGTTCCTCCGTCCCCTCGGAGGCGCCCATGGCGCCCTTTTCGGCCATCTGCGCTTCCAGGGCGTCGGCCACGCGCCTCAAATCGCGCGCGGCTTGCGAGGCGATCTTGATGAGCGCGTCCACTTCCTCGCGGCCCGAGGCCGCGCCGGGTGTGAACGCGTCGGACGCATACGTTCCGACACCGGCGACCACGGCGAACCCGGCCGGGGGCGCGGCGTTCCGCCGGGTCTCGAATGCCTCGGTCTCCGTGTAGTCCTTGAACTCGACGGCCAGGTCCTCGATGAGGCCCGCACGGATGTCGTTGAGATGGGCGGGCAGGACCAGGCGGTAGGCGCTCTGCAGGTCGTCCCGATCGACGGCGCGCGTGACGATGCCCAGGAAATGGTAGCCGTCGTCCACGTCGTTCAGGTTCAGGGCCTTCGCGGACTCGACGGTCTTCTCGAAGAGGGTCTCCCCGGACCGCACGTCGATCAGCGAGACATCCATGGTGATCCGGGATTCCCACGACTCGTCGGGGACGTAGTTGGAGGCGAACCAGGCGAAGGACCAGATGAGGAAGTTGTAGTACCAGTTGGCGTTGAAGCCGAGGAAGGCGATGTCGTTCCGCCTGGGCTGCATCAGAAGGAGGAAGTCCGCGTCGGCCCGTGCCGCCGCGGCGAGGAAGTCCTCGCGGGGCGCGGCGGCCGGAAGCCCCGACAGGGATTCGGCGGCGTGGAACATGGAGAAGCCCTTCAGGTTCTCCACGAAGACGTCGACGAAGGCCTCGCTGTCGGGATCGACGGACATCTGCTGGTCCGCGTCGGATTCGAGGCGCTCGGCCTCGGCCGCCAGGAGATCCTGTGCGGAGGCGGCGGAGGTCTTCGCCTCATCGATCAGCCGCACGGTCTCCTCGACGCCGTAGCCGAGGAGGCTGTCGGCGGAGGCGCCGAGGTCGTCCCGGACGATTTCCAGGGCGGAGCGGGCCTGCCGGAGGGCGGCGAGGCTTTCCTCGTCCCAGCCGCTCTCGCCGACGAGGCGGGAGGCGATCCGGAGGACGAGTCCGTCGGCGGAGGCGGAGGCGCCGCGGAGGGTCTCGGCGAGGCCGGCGAGGGCGCCGGCGCCTTCCTCCTCGGGAACGAGTGCTTTCGCGCGTTCGAGTTCCGTGGCGACCTCGGCCAGGGCGGAAGCGGCGTCGAGTCGTTTTCCCGCCTGGAGGGCTTCGAGGGCGGACGCGGCCTTCTCGGCGCCGGCGTCGAGGGCGGAGGCGGTCTTTTCGGAGAGGTTGGAAGCGGGCGCGTGGAGGGCGGACACGTCGTCGACGAGGCCTGTGATCCGGTCGGCGAGGGGGTCCTTCATCTCGGCGAGTTCGCCGAGGGCGGTCGTCGCTTCGGCGAGGACGTCCAGGACGGCCTGGACCTTTTCCTTGACGGCGTCCCAGTCTTCCTGGTCGACGGCCATGGCGGCCTCGGGGAGGCGGTTGAAGGCGTCCTGGGCCTTGGCGGCGGTGTCGCCGAGGTCCTCGTTGAGGGGGGAGAGGTTTCCGAGGAAGCCCTGGTAGTCGGCGGCGGCCTCGGGGACCTTCCGCATGAGTTCGTCGCGGGCGTCTTCGGTGGGGCTGGAGGCGGTGTCGAGGATGTCTCCGAGTTTCTCCGAGGCGCGTTCGGCCTCGGCGAGGGCGGACTTGGCGGCGGCGCTCTTGAAGCCGGGTCCCTTGCCTTCGCCGGCGGAATCCTGGAGGGAGGTAGCGGTTTGTTTGGTCTTGTCGATCTCGGCGCGCAGGGTATCGGGGCTCATGATGCGCTGTTCGAGGGCCGCGGAGACGCCGGCGGAGGCGGTGGAGACCTCGGTGAGGAGGTTTCCGGCCCTCTCCTCCAGGGCCTTCATCTCGTCGGGGGGGATGCGCAGGAAGGCGTCTGCGTCGACGCGCAGCGCCACGGCGGTCTTGTAGCGGATGGGTTCGGTGTGGCGTTTCTTGAGTTCGCGGACCTTGTCGGTCTCGAGGACGTCGGTCCAGGGGCTGGTGACGGAGCAGCCGGCGAACAGGGCCAGCGCCAGGACTGCAGCGACCGGTCTTCTCATCATTGCCGGAATCCTCCCTGCTGGATGGAAAGCCTCATCGCCGGTGCGCGCGGGCGCCCGGCGCGTGTCATGAAACGATGAAGAGCCCGGAGGGAAGCGGAACCTCTCCGCCGGGCTCAATACTCCTTTCCGATGGTCCTCCCTTTCCTTGTCGCTCTCCCTTTCCGCTGTCCGGAGGGATGTTGCAAAGAAGGTCCCAGCCTATCCCGGGGCCCTGCCGGGGTCAATCTTCCTCTATAAACAGGCGGTGTCCCGAGGGGCCGGAGGCCCCAGGACCTATTCCTCCATGAAACCCGGAGATCAAGGATAAATGAACTCGATCCTCATCCAGTGCAGCACCGGTGTAGCGGAGCTGTTGCCGGTAGTGAGTTTGACGCGTACCTGGATCGTGGGGTTGGTGTAGTAGTCCAGGCTGCTCAGATCGATCTGGGCCGTGGTCGGCCCGCCCACCGTTCCCGTGGTCTGGTTCGCAAGGAGAACGCCTCCCGAACCGTCCAGGATGTCGTAGGCGATCTGCGTGTTGGCGGGAATGGTCTCGTTCACCTCGAGATGGAAGTAGCCCGTGGGGGCCGTGTAGGCCAGGTAGTTCGCGCCCGTGGCGCTTGCGGAGGCGTTGGACATGAGCGTGATCTGCGTGTCCGAGTCGACGGACGAGACAACGTAGGTGCCGGCCCCGAGAACGATGCGCCATCCCTGCCGGATGCCGGAGGTGGTCCAGCTGGTGCCGGAGCCCGTCACGGTGGGTGAACCACTGTTATAGGTGACCGTTCCGGTGCTGTATTCGGACCGGCGGAGCGGTTTGAGGTTCCCCCCGCCGTCCGTGGTCAGGGAGAGTCCCGCGTCGGTGCCCACGGCCCAGATGTTGCCTGCGGCGCCCGCGCCGCTCCAGTAGGCGCAGCTCAGGATGTTGTTGCTGGCCAGGCCGTTGGTGTTGTCATAGGCGGTGAACGTGACGTTGGCTTGTGCAAGGTTTCCGTTCGTGGTCACGTCCACGCCCTGGCCGGGAGCCACGGCCATCCAGTGCGAAGGACTGGCGGTCGAGTCGCAGATGGAGAAGTAGCGGCAATCTTCGTCCAGCCGGCCGTCCGGGATCCATTGATCGAAGGTGACGTTGGAAGCAGTCGGGTCGTCGCCGTTGGTGGTGCGGCAGATGGATCCGTTGAATCCACTACCGACGAGCCCGGGATAGGCGCCCATGAACCATGTGTCCGAGTTCCCTGTCTGCGTGCCGTAGAAATATCCCGTCGTGCACTTGTAGGAGCTCTGGTTCGTCGTGGGCGTGTCGTCATACCAGCGGTCCCAGGTGGACCCGTCATCCATGGTCCTGTAGATCCCGCCTCCGCTTCCTCCGCCGCCGGCGCAGGCGGTGATCAAGAAGGTGTACGTGCCGGCCGTGTCGAGATCGTCGAAGTCGGCGCAGAACTGGTCGTTGTCCACGCTGTCGCCGCCCACGGACACGCTGTTGTCGAAGGTCATGATGTACTGGCCGTTCTTGATGTAGACGGTGCCCGCGTCCGTGCAGATGAGGTAGGTGAGGTTGTTGGGCGCCGTGCCGGCGCCGTCGTGGAAGGCGACCCAGTTCACGTTGTTGGACGGAAGGTTGGGCCCCACGGACCAGGGGACGGCGTTGATGTTGATGGGCGTCCAGCTGTTGCTGTTGTCCGGCTTCAAGGCCGCGCCGCCTCCAAGGATGCCGACGAGCATCGTGGGGTTGGCGGCTGTGGGACTCTGTTCGTGGACGGCCACGCAGGTGACCCGGTTCCAGGGGAGAGAGCCGGCCGCGGGACGGTTCTCCCGGATGGGCGTGAAGGTCTGTCCGCCGTCCGTGGTGAAGGCAATGCCGTAGTCGGTGGAGACGATGAAGTGCGTGTTGCCTCCGCCGTTGTTCCAGCAGATCCCCCGGATGTTCTTGTCCGGCAGGGACGGTGTTCCGACGGGGGCGGGGAGGAGCAGCCCATCGGCGTCCTGGACGGTGAGGCCGGCGGCGGGAGCGTAGGTCAAGCCTGCACGGAGGACCACGCCTCCTGTGTCGCTCTCGTTTTGGGCCGGGGAGGCCCAGAGCATGCGGTCGCCGGCCCCGGCCCCGTCGTAGTAGGCGCAGGCGGAGATCACGAATCGTTTTGTGCGGTCGGGCGAGCTCACGGGAGTGACGCGGGTCAGGTTGCCGGCCGTGGCCCACGCGTCCGTGGTGTACTGGACGCCACTGTCGGTGGCGAACATGAAGTAGTTTCCGCTTCCGTCCGCTTTGCCGTAGGCGCAATCGGCTACGTTGTTGCTGACGAGGGCAGGCGTGCTTCCCGTCGTATACTGGGTCCAGGTGGGAGTCCCCTCGAGACCCGTGGCCCTGGCGCCTCCGGCTGTGGTCCCCACGACCGCACGGAGGTCCGTAGGAGGCCCCGGGGTGGTTGATGTCGGCGATCCCTGGTCGAAAGCCACGGAGTTGACCGTGTCGCCGGGAAGGACGCCTCCTCCTGCATAGACTGTATAGGAGGGGGTCGTAGGATGGTATTGCCCAACAATGACGCCGTTTCCGTTCGTTCCGATGATGACCCATTCCATGGACGCGGTGCCGCGGAAGAGATCGATGTCGCGGAAATCATCTTCTGTAATTCCATTGTTGCCTCCGCCGGCTGCGTACCAGTTGCCGTTGTCATTGAAATAGACGCGTCCGCCGTTTGGCCCCCCTCCCAATCGAACGGTGCAACAGGCGTAATGGGTTCCGTCAAAGAAGGCGACGCCCCGGATGTCCGTGCTGTTGCTGCCGCCTTGAGGAAAGGCTGGGAAGTTTCCCGTTTCGTCGGTGAAGGTCGATCCGCCGTCGTTCGAGTAGGCGAGTCCCTGGTCGGTTCCGAGCAGGATGTAATACGTGGGCCCGGCAGCCTCGTAGAGGGCCACGTTCTGGATGTTGTCGCTGGGGATGTTCAGATTGTTGGCCATGTTGCACCACCTCCAGCTCGTGCCGTCATAGAAGGCGGCGCCGTTGCGCGTCCCGACGAGGTAGACGTTGCTGCTCGCGTTGGAAAACGCCACGTCGGTGACGTCGGCCGTGGGCAGCACGGCGGGCGGCTGGGCGAGATGGTTTGAAAGGCCCGGATCGCCTGCGAAGGGGACGAAGGTGGTTCCTCCGTCTGTCGTGAGTTCCATTGCGCCCGTGACCACATTGGCGTTCTTTCGCCCGCACGCGATGAGGAAGGAGTTGGCGTTTCCGATGGTCGTGTGCCAGTCGACGGAACGGCAGAGATCCTCGGAAATGGTGTCGTACCCGCCCGTGGAGGCGGTGGCGATCGTGTCGTACGTCCCCCCCGTGTCGGTCGTGATGCTCACGCCCTGGGGGGTGGACACCATCCAGCTCGTCGCGTCGTAGAACGCGGCGTCGGTGGAGACGTTCACGGGAAGGGTGATGGCCGTCCAGGGCGTCGTCGCGTCATGGATGTACGCCCCCTCGGCCGCATCCGTGCTGCCGAGGATGTACGTGCTTCCCGTTGCGTCGGCCTGGCAGTAACGGGCGACGAAGACCTCCGCTTCGTTCCCCCACGCCCCGGGTCTTGTCACGGAAAAGGTGCCTCCTCCATCCGTCGTAATGGCTCCGCACCCCCTGCCGGCGCCCGTCGGGCCGTGGATGGCAAGAATGAACGTAGAGCCGTCGGTGTCGAGGAAGTCGGCGCTCGTGTGCCGGTTGGAATCCTCAAATCCCGTGCCGTTCATGTTGTTCTGTTGATACCACTGCCAGTTCGATGCCCAGGGCGTCCCGTCGATGTGGGTCGTTCCGCCGTCGCCGTTCCCCCCTCCGGGATCCGCCGTTGCAATGAGCATGTGGTTCGGATTGTTGGCGATGCCGTCGCAGTAGTCCACGTCGTAGACGTAGTTCACGCGGAGCTCGGGCGTTGTCGAATTGTTCAAAACCGTGAAACTGACCCCCCCGTCGGTGGTGATGGCCACGCCCCTGTTCGTCCCGATCATGAAGTGGCTCCCGGAAGCCGTGGCATGGTTCCAAAAGGCCGCGCAGGTGATGTGGTCGCTCGGGAAATTCGAGCGTGTCAGGCGGTTGAAGCTCGTCCAGCTCTCTCCCACCGTCCCGACCTGCGTTCCGAGGAACGCGCCGCTCGCCGCGGTTCCGACGAGAACGGTCTGGTCCGTCGGCGTCGACCCGCCCTTGAAGTAGGTCACGCACGTGACGATGTCCCCACAGGAGAAGTGGCCGCCCGGGCCCCGGGGCAGCTGGACGTCCCCGAGGCTCCCCCATATATCGGCGCCGTTGTTCGCCTGCTGCGCGAAGTCGGACACGCTCGTGAGTTCCCAGAACCGCCGGTTCCCCCCGAAAGAGAAGGTGTGGCCGTTGATGTCGGAAAGCGGGATCGTTGGGTTTTCCACCACGACCGTCTGAACGCCGGTGAGGCTGTTCGGCGTGTCGCAGGTGAACGAGTCGGGGATGTTGCGCGTGTAGTTCTGGCAGGGCTGTCCTCCGATCGAGGCCGTCACGCCGGCCTCGAACGAGCCGTCCGGGCAGCTGATGGTGATGGTCGTCGCCTGGTTCGCCGGACCGGATGAAGGCACCGGCGCGCTGGGGTTCGGCCGATAGTGCACACCCACCCCGTTGCCCGATGCCTGCGTGTCCGCATTCGTCACCACCACCGGGTTGTTATGCAGGCCCGGCATGGTGTTGGCAAGGGGCAGAACGAGCTGGAACGAGCCATGCGGCCCCGGTCCGGCCGGGAAGGTCACGGAACCGGTGACGTCGATGCCGCCCAGCGTCACCGTCGAGTTGGAGTAGAAGTCCGAACCGTTCACCGTGACCGTCTGTCCGGAGACGCCCGCGTGCCATGGGGTTGTTCCATTCACGTCGGTTACGACGGGCGCGCTGAGCGCGTTGTACATGTAGCCAGGCGGGGAAGGCGTGGCGGGAAGGCTTCCGCTCTGGCTGTCGACGTTCGTCACCGTGACCTGGACAGGACCCGGAAGGGTGTGTTGCGGCGTCGTGCAGGTCAGGGTCGTGCTGTCGGTCACGGTGACGGCAGTCGCGGGCCCGACCGCCCCGGCGAAGGTCACCGTGGGCTCCGCCGTGGCCCCGTTGGACAGCCCCCAGAAGTTCGTTCCCGTGATCGTCACGGACTGCCCGCCCGCCATGGGGCCGTTGTCCGGGTTGATCGCCGTGACCGTGGGGGCGGCGCCCGTGAAGAGGAACTGCGTGTACCCCCCCGTGCCGTCTTCGACGTTGTTGTCCGGGTTCACGGCGACCAGATCCCTGGGCCCCGGGCCCCAGGAAATCGTCGTGATGTCCGGCGTGACCGCGTCCATGAGCGTGGGAAGACCCACCCCGTAGTCGTACGATCCGCACTCGATCTCGAAGGCCGTGTAGAGCCACCGCTGGCGCGCGTCGCCCGCGGCCACGTTGGTCGTGAGGGTGATCTGCGTGTCGCTGTCCACCGAAGCCACTTCGTACGTGCCCGTCATGCCGATGATCTGGATCTTCCAGCCGGGCTGGATGACGCCCGTCGTAGACCAATTCGTGCCGGTGCCAGTCACCGTGGCCGAACCAGCCGTGAAATCGGCGTCCCCGACGGTCTCCACGGCCCCCACGTAGATGCGCGTGCCGTCCAGGAAGCCCGACCCGTTCACGTTTGTGAAGGCGGTGCCGCCCGCCAGCGGCCCCTGGGCCGTGTCCACGGACGTGATGTCCGGAAGCGTCCCGCTCACGTAGATGAAGCCGTTGGCCAGCTGCCCGGGAAGGCCGCTTCCGATGTTCGTCACGTACACCGTCACCGGACCGATCTGGCCGTTGGCCGGAGGGGTGGTCACCGTGATGGACGTGGCGCTCGTCGGCGTCACCCCGTTGACCCACTCCGTTCCGAAGCCCACGTTCACCCCGTTGGTCGTGTCGAAATTGGAGCCCGTGATAGTCACGGACGTCCCGCCGGCGACGGGCCCGTAACCCGGGACCACGCTGTCCACGGTCGGGCCGGGCTGGTACTCGAGGCCGGTGTCGCCCTGGCTCGGGCCCCAGGTGTCGGACTGACCGTCCGGGTTCACCAGGGTTACGTCGTAAAAATCCACGGCCATGCCGGGAACGTCGCCCGTCACCGTGTCCGGAACGCCGGCGTACGCCATGTTCTCGAACGTCGCTTCCGCGGCAGTGTAATGCCCCGTCCCGTCGTCGCCCGAGGCGACGGCTGCTGTCAACGTGATCTGCGTGTCGCTGTCCACGGACGCGACGACGTAATAACTCGCGTTCCAGTCGAGGCGGATCACCCATCCTGCGGCGACGCCCGACGTCGCCCACGCAGTACCGGTCCCGGTCACCGTCGTGGAGCCCGCCTGGAAGGCCGCCGTTCCCGTCTTGTCGGTCTGGCCCACGTAGACGTTCGCCCCGCTCAAGTAGTGGGAACCTCCCGCCGGCCCGCTCACCGTCATGTTCATGCCCCCACCGCTCCCCGCCACCGCCGTCCCTTGCGAGGCCGTATACGTGCCGCTTCCCGCGTCCCCCGCCGCCACGTTGGCCGTCAGGGTGATCTGCGTGTCGCTGTCCACGGACTGAACGGTGTAGACGCCGGTCGTGCCGTGAAGACGGATGAACCACCCCGCGGCGACCGGCGATGTCGTCCAGTCCGTGTTCGTGCCCGTCACCGTGTCCGACCCGCTGGTGAAGACCACCGTCCCCGCCGCGTAGACGGCGCCCGGATTCACGCTCTCCACCACCGGCATTGCGTTGTAGGTGAAGGTCCCGGGAGCCGCCGAATTGTCCTGCCCGTCCGGGTTGGTCACGACCACGTCCACTGCGCCCGCGGCGGCGGCCGGCGTGTCGCAGCTGATCTCCGTGTCGCTCACCACCGTCACGTTCGTCGCCGCCGTCCCGCCGAACGTCACCGTCGCGTCCGCGTCCGCCTCACCCCCCGCCGCGATCGTACGGTGGAAACCCGTGCCCGTGATCGTCACCGCCGTTCCCCCCGCCTGCGCGCCGTTGTCCGGCGCCACGTTCGTCACCGTCGGAGCGAGGGAATACAGGAAACCCCGCGCCGTCGCCGTCGTCGCCGAGTCGTCGTACAGCGAACCCGCCTTCCCGTCCGGATTCTTCACCGTCACCGTCGCCAGTCCGTCCTGGTTCGGCGTGGGCAGCGTCGAGACCGGCGTCGTGCACGTGATCGACGTCCCGCTCACGTACGTCACGTTCGTCGCAGGCTCCCCCTCCACCAGCACGATCGCCCCCGACTTGAAGCCCGTCCCCGTCAACGTGACGTCCGTCCCGCCCCCCACCGGACCCCCGTAGGGCGAGACCCCCGTGACCACCGGCGCCCCCGGAATCGTCACCGCGTCGCGCGCGCGCGCGATCTGGCCGTCCGGGTTCACCACCTCCACGTCTATCGCCCCGGGACCCATCGTCACCGGGATCGTGAACCGCGCCGTGAGCGCGCTCGGCGAGATCACCGTCACGCTGTCCGCCGGCAGATCTTCCAGGAAGACCGCCGCGCCCGTCTCGAAATTCGCACCCGTGATCGTCAAGAGGACCGTCTCGGCCGAGGTGACCTCCGTGGGATTCACGGACGTGATCGAGGGCGACGGGCCCGTCACGTATTCCGTCTCGGTATCCTTGCTGCTGCAGCCGATCGCGAGCAGCGCGACCAGGGGTACGGCAAGAATCAAAGCGTTCCTGGACATGGTCGTTTCTCCTTCCTCGGGGGGTCGGAAATCCATCCGAAACCGATGGGCAACATGTTCTCCTTCTGAACTTCTAGATATAGATCAAAAGATCCTCCAAGGCAAGCCAATTCCGGCAGGAGTGCAAGGGGAAGTTTGTGGGCGGCCAATCCTCCGGCGAAGCCGGAGGTTCGGCGATCCGCGTCCGCGGCATCGCCGTGGTCCCGGGCCGGGTGTTCGCGTGGCCCGGAACACACGCCTCCCACAAACGGCGCCGGCTTGCGCAGGTTCCGCCACGACGCGGCCTTTCTCTCGCCAAGACGCAAAGGGGTTCTATGGTTGGGTGGATGTGTGGGTGAGTGGTTGCGTGTGGTACACGTTGCACAACCATGGTGTCGGTCTGGAGGGCGCCCCACAGCCCCGCGGATCAGGATGATCCGTTTCGCCCGTAGGGCGATCAGGGTGATCAGGGTATCCTGAAATCGGACGGCCCTTCGACTCGCCCTGAGCTTGTCGAAGGGTTCGCTCAGGACGGTGGTGAGCGGCTCGACGGAGCTCGCCGAAGTCCTGGTCCGAACCGCTGAAACCTGGAATGCGCTTGCACCGCGCCTCAATAGACGAAGTAGATCTTGATCGCGAGCAGCGCGGGCGTCACGGAGGTGTCCGTGGTCGAGAAGTTCACCCTCACCCGGATCACCGGATGGGCCCCGTGATCGATCCCGCGGATGTCCAGGCTTCCCGCCGTCGGCATCATTCCCTGGTACCCGGAAAGCGGCGCCCCGGACCCGTCGAGGATGTCGTAGGTGATGGAGGTGCCGGCGGGCTTGTTCTCGCTCACGTCGATGCGCTCGTAGGCCGTGCAGGTCTTTCGCAGAAGCGCCAGATCGTTGCCGCCGTCGGTGGTCTGCACGAGCCCTCCGGCCGTGCCCACGGCCCACACGTTCCCGTCTCCGGCCAGCCCGGAAAGGTCGCCGCCCGCGTAGGCCACGCACAGCACGTTGTTGCTGGGCAGCGCGGGCGCCGTGTACTGGACGAAGGACGCCGTGCCCGGCGCCTGGTCCCCGTTCGTCGTGACGCAGACCCCGGCCCCGGGATGGCCGGTCATCCAGTGGGTGGGGGCGCCGAGCCGGTCGTTGACGGCGACGTACCGGACGGAATCGTCCAGGAGCCCGTCCGTCCCGTCGAAGTTCGTGAAGGTGGTCCCGCCGTTCGTCGTGCGCTCCGCGCCGCCGTCTCCGGAGCCGCCGAGCAGCGTGCGGTCCAGCCCGATCAGGAATGTGCTCGCATCGTGACAGGCGACGGTGACCGCGTGGGCGTTGACGAGTTCCCCGCCGTCATACCGCTGGAACGTCCCACCGTCGTCCGTGGTGTGCCAGGCGCCGCGGGACCCGCTCTCGTTCCCCGGCGTCGTGAGGATGAAGCCGTGCGTGCCGTCCGTGTCGCCGTCGTCGAAATCGGCGCAGGTATGGCAGGCGTCCATCCCGCCGTCGTTGACGAAGGTCGTGGAAGCGCCGCCCTTCACGTAGAGCGTCCCCTGGTCGGTGCAGATGAGGTAGACCGAGGGGGAGGCGTAGCCGTCGTGGAAGGCCGTCCACAGCACGTTGTCGGAGGGCAGGGCCGGCGTCGTGGTCGTGTCGAACACGGTCCAGGAGCCTCCGGCGTCCGTGGTCAGCGCCGCGCCGCGCGGCGTACCCACGAGCAGGGTCTCCTCGTCGCCCTTGAAGAAGGCGATGCAGCGGATCCGGTTGGTGGGGAGGGCGTTCGGAAGGGGGGTGTCGGGTTCCCGGAGGGCGGTGAAGCTCCGGCCGCCGTCGGTGGTCATCGCCACGCCGTAGTCGGTGGCCACGGCGAAGGTGGTCGCGGCGGGCGAGGCCGTGTAGGCCGCTCCCGTCGCGCCGTCCCCGGCCGCCACGGAGGCCGTCAACGTGATCTGGGTGTCCGAATCCACGGACAGGACCTCGTAATTCGTGCCCACGCTGTCGGCCCGGAGGGCCCAGCCCGGGCCGATGGGGGAGGAGGTCCAGCCGGTTCCCGAGCCGTTCACGACGGCGGAGCCGGCCGTGAACGTGGCCGTGCCTGTAACGTATGCGCTTCCATCGAGATAGCACACGCCGCGGACGTTCCGGTCGGGGAGGGAGGGCACGTTCGAGGCAGCCGGCAGGAGCTGTCCGTCCACCGAAAGGACCGTCATGGAGCCGGCGCTCTCGTAGTACGTGCCGGTCTTGAGGACGACGCCCCCGGGCTGCTCTGCGGCCGGCGCCGGGCACGCCCAGAGCATCCGGTCGCCGGTCGTGTTTCCATCGAAATACGCGCAGGCCGACGTGGCAAGGCGGGGCAGGTAGTCCGGCGTGGTGGCGTCGGTCACGCGGGTGAGGGCGGATCCGTCGTTGGTGGTGTACACGATGCCGGCGGCGGTGGCGAACATGTAACTCGAGCCGGTCGCGATCCCGCCGAAGTAGGCGCAATCGAGGACGTCGTCGCTGGGGAGCGCCGGCGTGCCGGCCGTCGTGAACGATTTCCAGGCCGGGGTTGCCTGCAGGTTGCGGGCCCGGGCGCTTCCGCTCGCCGTGGCCACGACCGCCCCGAGGTCCGAGGGATTCCCGCCGGAGATGGGCGATCCCTGGTCGAAGGCGACGGCCCGGACCGTGTCGCCGGGCAGGTCGCCGGGTTGCGTGTAGTTGGCGTAGGTGCCGAGCTGGAAGCTGCCGCACACGACGCCGTTGCTGGCCGTGCCGAAGATCACCCAGTCCAGGGTGCCGGTGCCGCGATAGAGGTCGATGCCGCGAAAGTCGTCGCTGGGGATGCCGGCGGTCAGGCTGTCCACGCTCGACCAGCCGTTCAACCCGTCGTGGAAGTTGACCGCGCCGGTGCTGGCGGAGCAGCAGGCGTAGTGCGTGCCGTCGTGGAAGGCGACGCCGCGGATGTCGGCGCTTCCGGCCAGGTTGGCCGTTTCGTTCGTGAACGTCGCCCCGCCGTCGGTCGAGTAGGCGAGGCCGGCGTCGGTCCCGAGCAGGAGGGAATAGGTGGGCGGCGTCCCGGACACCTCGTAGAGAGCCACGGCCTGGATGTCGTCGCTCGGGAGGGCGGGGTTGTTGCTCTGGTTGCACCATCGAAAGGTCGTGCCGTCGTAGAAGGCCGCGCCGTCATGCGTTCCGACGAGATAGACGTCGGCGCTCGCGTTGGAGAAGGCCACGTCGGTGACGTCGGCGCTGGGCAGCACGGCGGGAGGCTGGGCGAGGGGGGTTCCACCGGGATCGCTGGCGTAGGCCGTGAACCCCGTCCCCCCGTTCGTCGTCCTCTCCAGGGCGCCGGTGACGGCGTTTCCCTCCTTGTCCCCGCAGGCGATCAGGAAGTGATCGGCCGTGCCCATGGCCTCGTGCCACGCCACGCCGCGCGTGAAGTCGTCCGAGACGTTCGCGAATGAACCCGTGGAGGCCGTGCGGATGAATTGCCAGGTGCTTCCCCCGTCCTGCGTGACGCTGACGCCGCCCTCGGTGGCGATGAGGAAACGGGTCCCGTCATACCAGGCGGCGTCCACGACGGCGAAGTCGCCCGGCCGCGTGATGGAGGTCCAGCTGGCCCCGTCGTCGACGGTGAAGGACGCCCCCTCGGCGCTCCCTCCCGTCTCGCTGCTCCCGACGATGTAGCTGTCCGAATCGCCGGAAGCGTTGTTGAACCTCACGACGCAGGGGTACTGGGTGTTTCCCCAGTTGGGTTCCCGTTTCTCGACGAAGGCGGTGGCGCCGCCGTCCTCCGTCTTGTAGACGGCGCCCTCCTGGGAGCCTCCGGCTTCCTGCTGGCAGGCGATCAGGAACGTCGGGCCCCCGGTCGTGTCCGGGTCGTAGAAGTCGGCGCTCATCGTCCGGTTCGTGTCGTTGTCGTTGCCGCCGGGGTCCGTATCGAAGTTCGAGGCGTCGAAGATCGTGACCGTCGCCCCCCCGTCCGTGGTGTAGAGGCATCCCCCGGCATTGTTGGCCTCGGTCGGATCGGCCGTGGCGATGAGCATGTGATCCGGGCTGGCGTAGCCGTCGGCGAAGTCCACGTCCCAGACGTGGTCGTGGGGCAGGGCCGGCGTCGTTCCGGCGTCCCAGACCGTGAACGTGCTCCCGCCGTCGTACGTGACGGCCACGCCGCAGTCCGTTCCGATCATGAAGGCGTTCCCCGACGATCCGGCGTGGTTGTGGAAGGCCGCGCAGGTGATGCGGTTGCTCGGGAAGCCGGGACGCGTATAGAGGTTGAAGGCGGTCCACGTCGAGCCGCCGTCGGTGGTCAGGAAGGCGCCGGCGGCCGCCGTGCCCACCAGAAAGCGCGTGGCGACCGGCGTTGCGCCCCCCCGGAAGTAGGCCGCGCAGGTCGCGACGTCGCCGCAGGAGAAGAAGGTGCCGGGGGCCAGGGGAAGACGCACCTCCCCCGGCGCATACCGTGCGTCCACCCCCCCGTCCGCCTGCTGGCCGAAGTCGCTGGCGCTCGTCAGCTCCCAGTACTGCATGGCGCCGTACGCGAACGAGAGATGGGGGGACAGGGGGTCCGGATAAGGCGCGGGATTTCCGTTCGTGACGATCACGTCCACCGTGGACCCCGCCGTGCCCGCCGGTGTGTCGCACGTGAAGGAATCCGGCACGTTCGAGCGGTCGTAATTCGTGCAGGCCTGGCTTCCGATCGTCGCCGTGACCAGCCCCGTGAAACTGCCGTCCGCACAGCTGATCGTGACCGTCTCGCCTCCCGACGGATTCCCCTTGTCCGGCACGACGGCGTCGGGATTGGGAAGGTAGGTGAACGCGCCGCTCTTCGTCGCAGAGGGACCGTCCAGGTTCACCACCTTCACGTCGTAGACGTCCGCGCCCCCCGCCGCGCTGCAGAGCGGCACGTCCGCCGACACCGTCGTCGCCGGGTAGGGACCGGTGATCGTGACGTTGGCACAAACCGTGTCGGTGGTCCCGTCGCTGACGTAGACCCGGATGCCCGCGTAGAAATCCGTCCCCGTGACGATGATCGTGTCGCCGCTCACCCCGCTGGCCGGCGTCACCGTCGTGATCGACGGGTTCGACTGGTAGGTGAACTGGCTGTGCGGCGCGGGATCCACCCCGCCGTCCGGGTTCGTCACGACCACGTCCACCGGCCCCGCCGCCGTCCCCCTGGGTCTCGCACACCAGCGTGTCCGGCGCGCCCGTAGAGTCGTAGTTCGTCGCGGCCACCCCCCCGAACGTCACCTGCGCCCCCGAAAGGAGGTCCGCCCCCGAAATCGTCACGGTCGTCCCGCCGCCCACCGGCCCCGACGACGGCGACAGGCCCGTCACCGACGGTTCGCTCAGGTTGAAGTAGCCGTCCACGCCCTGCGCGGTGAAGACGTCCGTCGCCGTCTGCCCGTCGTCCACGTTCGTTACCGTCACGTCCACGCCCCCCTGGGCGGCCGCGACCGTCGTCACGCGCAGCGTCCCGTACGGGGGGCCCGCGCCGACCGGCGTGGCCGGAAGCGGCGTTCCGCTTCCGAACATGACCGTGGCCGGGTCGAAGAAGTCCCATCCCGTGACGTCCACGGTCACGCCGCCCGAACGGCTTCCCTGCCGCGGGCTCACCCCCGTGATGGCCGGGCTGCTCTCGTAGAGGAACCCGCCGGGAAGGGAACCGGTCAGCAACGCGCTGTTCTGCACCCGGACGTCCACATGCCCGATCACGTCGCCCGAGTCCGGAATGGCGGAAAGGTCGATCTGCGAGGGCGGCACGACCGTCACGTGCGCCGCCGGCACCTGCACCGATCCGAACCACACCGTGCACGTCCCCGTGAAGGCCGTGCCCGTGATGGTCGCGGCGCCCCCCCCGGCCCGCGGCGAGACGTCCGGCGTGATGCCCGTCACCTCCGGACCCCGCTCGTAGCCCACCCCCAGATCGCTCGTGGAGGGACCCCAGGCGACCGACTGGCCGTCCGGGTTGGTCAACACGAGGTCGTAGAAATACGGCGTGGACGGCGGCGACTTGACCGGCACCCAGCAGGTGACCTCCGTGGCGTCGACCCAGGTCACGTTCGTCGCCGCGTCCCCCCCGACGGTCACCGCGGGCGGGTTCGCGGCGCTCTCCATGAAAAAATCCCCAGCGATCGTGATCTCCGTGCCGCCGGCCGTCCCCACCAGCCCGTTCGCCCCCGAGGGAGCCGTGTACCCCGTGATCACCGGGAACGCGTTGTAATGGAAGGGGGTCGCGCCCGCGCCGGACTGCATGTCGGGGTTCGTCACCGCGACGAACACGTCTCCGACCCCGTGCGCCGGCGCCTCGCACGTGATCTGCGCGTCGCTTTCCACCGTCACGTTCGTCGCCGCCGTCCCGTCGAACGTCACCCCGGCGTCCGCGTCCGCCTCGCCGCCCGACGCAATCGTCCGGTGGAATCCCGTGCCCGTGATCGTCACCGTCGTTCCCCCCGCCTGCGCGCCGTTGTCCGGCGTCACGCCCGTCACCGACGGCGGGACGGCATAGAGGAAGCCGCGGGCTCCCGCCGTGATCGCCGAGTCGTCGTACAGCGCGCCCTCCCGGCCGTCCGGATTCTTCACCGTGACCCGGGCCAGGCCGTCCTGGTTCGGCGTGCCCAGCGGCGAGGCCGGCGTCGTGCAACTGATCGAGGTCGCGCCGTTGCACGTCACGTTCGTCGCGGCCACGCCCCCCACGAGCACGACGGCCCCCGCCTTGAACCCCGTCCCCGTCACCGTGACGGCCGTCCCGCCCCCGACGGGGCCGCCGTAGGGCGAGACCCCCGCGACCGCGGGCGCGTCCGGAATCGTCACCGCACCGGGCGCGCGGGCGATTTGGCCGTCCGGATTGACCACCTCGAGGTCCAGCGTCCCCGGACCCGTCGTCGCCGGGATGGCGAACCGCGCCGTGATCAGGCCCGGCGAGACCACCGTCACGCTGTCCGCCGGCCGATCGTCCAGAAAGACCGCTGCGCCCGTTGCGAAGTTCGCCCCCGTGATCGTCAACAGGACCGTTTCGGCCGAGGCGACCTCTGCGGGATTCACGGACGCGATCGAGGGCGCCGGGCCCGTCACGTACACCGTCTCGGTGTCCGGACTGCAGGAGAGCAGGAGAAGGGGGACGAGGGACACGGTGAGCAGGGAAGCGAGCCTGGACATCGGATTCTTCCTCATCGGAGTGACGGATTTGAATCCGGGACGGAGGTGCAAACCTGGATTCCTAGCAAGAGACCATGGATCTATATAGGGGAGGGGGGACGCCGGGGCAAGGTTTTTCGGCGCCGGCGCGAATCGCTCGCTTGGACCGCCTCCGGGCAACCGCTACAATGCCCGCAGGATTCCGGTCCTTCTGGAGCCGTCCCATGCCCATCTACGAGTTCGTCTGCAAACCCTGCGACGAGGTCTTCGAGGTCCTCTTCAGGTCCGCCGGCGAGAGGAAGAAGGTCATCTGCCCCCGGTGCGGGGGAGACGACGTGTCGAAGAAGCTGTCGCTGTTCGGGACCCGGACCGCGGGCGAGGACGGTGCCTCCAGGGGGTCCGCGGGAAGCGGGGGGTGCGGGAGCTGCACCGCCTCCTCCTGCGCCGGCTGCAAGCCCTGAGAGGCTGTGAAAAAATCCAGGTTGAAGAATTCGCCCTTGCCGTGGAGATGGAATTCCCGATCGGCCGAAACGAATGAACCAGGCGAATGCTTTCACAGGCTCTGAGGACCCGCCTCATGCCCGAGACCCTTCTCGACCCGTCGTTTCTCAAGCGCCTGGAATACCTGGACTTCGTCGCGAAGAAAATCGCCGGGGGGGAATTCCGGGGGGAGCGGCGGTCCGCCTCCCGCGGCCACGCCCTCGAGTTCCGCGAACACCGGACCTACGCGCCGGGCGACGATATACGCTACATGGACTGGAACGTCTACCTGCGGCTCGACGAGCTCCAGCTCAAGGAGTTCGAGGCCGAGCAGCGGATCAACATCGCCGTGGTCGTGGACGTGAGCGATTCCATGGACTTCGGCGACCACAACAAGCTCCGCTACGCGCTGCGCATGGCGGCCGCGCTCGGCTACATCGGCCTGTCCCACTTCGAGAGCGTGAGCCTGGCGGCGCATCCGAACGGGTCGAGCCGGCGAACTCCCCCCTTCCGCGGCCGGCCCCAGAGGAAATCGCTTCTCCAGCACCTCGCCTCCTTCGGCCCCTCGGGGCGCGGCCGTCTCGCCGAGACGCTGCAGGGCCTGCCCCGTCCCCGGCGGGGAAGCCTGCTCGTGGCGCTGATCTCCGACTTCTACGACGAGGAGGGCTTCGAGAAGGGCCTCGAGTCGATCCGGGGACGGCGGGCCCGGGGCCTCATGATCCACCTGGTGGACCCGAAGGAGATGGATCCGGGGGCGAGCGGGACCGTCCGGCTCGCCGACCGCGAGACCGGGGCGGAGAGGGTGCTGGCGCTGGACGAAGAGGTGCGCCGCCGCTACCGGCGGGAGTTCGATCTGCACCTCGCGCGGGTGGAGCGCTACTGCCTCGACGCGGAGTTCGGCTTCGCCCGCGTGGAGACCTCCATCCCCTTCGACGCCTCCGTGCTCTCGATCCTGCGCCGGGGGCGGATCCTGAGATAGCCGTATCGTGTTGCTGGGGTCGTGTCGCAATTGTCAATTCTTTGCGTTCCGTTGTTTCATGAGGTGAGGATTGCCACGATGAGTCGCTGAGGTCGCCCCAAAAGAATTGACAATTGCGACACGACCCCAAACGTTACGTTGCGTTGTCTGGTGAAGTGAGGATCGCCACGTTGGCTCGGCGGGGTCGCCCGAGAAGAATGGACCCTTGCGACGCGACCTCATGGCTATTTATCATCCAACTGAAAATTAGACTTGACTGTTTTTCAGTTAAGTGAAAAATAGCGGCGTCATGATTCCCCGCCCCATCTACAACGCCATCTGGAGGGAACTCTCCGCCGAGAAAGCCATGATCTTCATGGCAGGGCCGCGCCAGGCGGGAAAGACCACCCTGGCACGATCGATCGCCGAGCGCTTCCCCAACCGCATCTACTTCAACTGGGACGTGGTCTCACACCGCAAGCGTCTCGCCGAAGATCCCTACTTCTTCGAGGATGTGGATCGAGTCGACGACACCAGGCCCCTGGTCATTTTCGACGAGATTCACAAGCACCGCGACTGGAAGAACTACCTCAAGGGCGTTTATGACGGGTTCCATGAGGAATTCCTCTTTCTGGTGGCGGGCAGCGGCCGGCTGGACACCTACCGGAAGGGCGGGGACTCGTTGGCCGGGCGGTACGCCTACTTCCGGATGTGGCCCCTGACCCTGGCTGAACTCGTCGGCCGGAACGAACCCTCCTTGAACGCCTTCTGGGACCATCCCCTTGCAGTGAAGGCGGATCCCGACGGAGAGGCGGGAAAGGCATGGCAGCGCCTGGACCGCTTCACCGGGTTTCCAGAACCTTTCGAACGCGCCAAGGTGCCGTCGTACCGGAGATGGTCGGCTGTATACGTTTCCCAGCTCATCCGGGAGGATATCCGTGACCTGACCGCCATTCGGTCCATCGACGACGTTGAAACGCTCTTCTCGCTGCTGCCCGAGAGGGTGGGCTCCCCCCTCTCCTTCCAGAGCCTGGCCCGAGACCTGAAGGTCTCTTACAACACCGTGAGAAGCTGGGTAGAGGCCCTGGAGAGGTTTTTTCTCGTCTTCACACTCACGCCCTGGACCGGAAAGGTCGCCAGGGGCGTGGGAAAAGCGCGCAAGACCTATCTCTTCGACTATGGCAGGATTCCGGACCGGGGATCGAGATTCGAGAACAGGGTCGCCCTCGATCTTTTTCGCGCCGTGAACACGTGGAACGACCTGGGTCTCGGTCGTTACGGTCTTCACTTCGTACGGACCAAGGACCAGGAAGAAGTGGATTTCCTCATCGTCGAGGATCGCAAACCCCGGCTACTGGTGGAGGCCAAGGCCGGGGAGCCCTCCGTATCCCGGGAATTGAAGAAGATCCAGACCATGCTGGATGTTCCCGCGGTGCAAATCCTCGACAGGGGTGAGACCTACAAGAAACGCAAGAATGTCGGACAGACGGTGCTCGTCGTACCCGCCCCCCTATGGTTGCCCCGCTTGCCATGAAGAATTCGACCATGCTCACTATGAACGTCGGCCCGTCCCCCCCGGCCTTCGACACGCGACTCCCGCCACGAACCGCCTTCGTGTTGTGGACCGCCTTCGCGACGGCTATGCTGCTTGCATGGACTGGCAGCTCCTCCATCCCGACGCCCTCTGGTTCCTCCTGCTGGGGCCGCTGATCATCCTCCTCCACCTCATCCGGAGGCGCCCGAAATCCCTCGCCGTCCCCTTCCTGCCCATCTGGGAAAAAGCGGAGCCCCGGCGCGCCGGCGGCTTCCGACGCCTCGGCGACGCCCTCCCCCTCCTGCTCTCCCTGATCATCCTCGCCCTGCTCACCCTCGCCCTCGCAAGACCCTACCGCCCCCCCCCCTTGCCCGAACACGTCCTGATCGTCCTCGACGACTCCGCCAGCATGGGCGCCGTGGACCGCGACGGCGTCCCGCGCATCGACAAGGCCCGGGAACGGCTGCTCCAGGCCGTCCGCGCCTCCCCCGGACACGTGCGCTTCGCCCTCGTCCGGCTCGCCGGCGGACCCCGCCTCGAGGTCCCCTTCCACGAGAAGCGAAACCGCGTCCTCGATACCCTGCGGCACGGCGAGGCGAGACCCCTTTCCGCCGACGCCGCGCAAGGGGTCCGCGCCGCCTCCGCCCTCGTCGCCCCCCGCACCGGACCCGCGATCTGGCTGGCCTCCGACACGCCCCCCGCCGGGATCCCGGACCGCGTCGCGGGAAACGTGCCGGTCCACCCCCTGCCCGTCGGCGACCGGAAAGACAACGCGAGAATCGCCGATTTCACCGGCGCCTGGGGGGGATGGTGGGACGAGGAGGCCTCCTTCTTCCTCCAGGTCGAGAACGAGGGGCCCGAACGGTTCGCCGGGACGGTGAAGGTCACCGACGGCGAGACCGCCCTGTTCGAGCGCGACCTCGATCTCGACGCCGGGGCGTCCTTCGAGGCCTCCTTCGGCGCCCGGCGGCGCGCCGAGGACCGGATGCTCACGGCGACGGTCTCGCCCGGGGGAGCGCTGGCGCTGGACGACCGGGCGTGGTGCGGCGTGCCCGGCGTGGTGAAGCGCCGCGTGTGCCTGATCAGCCGGAAGCCCTCGGCCTATCTCCGCTCCGCCCTCCAGGGGCTCGAGGAGATGGTCGACCGGGAAGGATCGGTGCAAATCGAACCCGGCGGCTTCGAGCGGGCGCTCCGGGACGCGGATCTCGCCGTGTTCGAGGGCGCGGGTCCCGGCGAGCGCTTCCCGGCGGGGGGATGCCTCGTGTTCGGCGCGCCCTCCGGGACCCTGCCGCCGCCGGGGCCCGCTTCGCAGGAGGCGAAGGCGGCCGTGAAGGACTGGGACCGCAAGCACCCGGTGACGCGGGGCTTGAGCTTCGACAGCGTGTTCTTCAGCCGGTTCCGGCCCCTGCCCCCGGCCTACCGGCCGCTGGTGACGACGGACGGGGGCGCGGTGATCGGCGCGCGGGAAGGCCCCGGCGGGCGGGCGGTGGTCGTGTCGGCCTCCCTGGCGAACACGAACCTGGGGCTGGTGTCCGCGTTTCCCATCTTCGTCCGGAACGCCGTCCGCTGGGTGGGGGGAAGCGAGCCGGGAGGGAGTTGCCCGCAGCTTCGACTGGGGTGCGGGAACGCGGTGGAAGGGTACGAGGTGAGGTGGCTCGCCGGCTTCCCGGGGGGCCCCGGCGTGGCCGAGCTGTCGCGGAAGGGGGAACGGCGGCGCCGGGAGGTGAACTTCTTCGACGAGGCGGAGTCGACGCTCTTCGCCCCGGCGGAAGAGGACGCCGGCTTCCCGATCCCGGAGGAAAAGCCTCCCGAGGCGGATCCCTGGCCGTGGCTGGTGGGCGCGGCCCTGGTCGCGCTGCTCTTGTCCTGGGCGCTCCTGCTGCGCGGGGCGCGGGCAGCTTGCCCGCCCTAGCCTTGGCGACGGCGGGTCCCGCCCGCAGCAATTCGCTGACGGCTGAAATCTGCCTGACTGAAATTTGAAGACGTGAATGCCTTGGAGGGCGAGGGTCCTCCCGAGCCAGAACGGTGCCGGCTCGCCAGGAGGCTCGCCCTCCAATTCCAACCCATACGTTTTCGTGTTGCATTCCTTTGCGTCCTCCGCGTCCTTTGCGGTTTTTCTTCGTGCCTTCGTACCTTCGTGTTGAGCGCACCGCAGACGCCCCCCTTGCCGCTATCCCCGCGCGAGGGCTATACTGGCTCGTCTTGTTGAAGGGGAAGCCCATGGCGTTTCACAGCGGTATGCTGGTCATCATGGACGGGTGGGGGCTGGGGGAGGAGAAGGAATACAACGCCGTGGCGCACGCCAGAACGCCGGTGTTCGACCGGCTTTGGCGCGAGCAGCCGCACACGACGCTGAAGGCCTCGGGGATCGACGTGGGCCTTCCGGAAGGCATGATGGGGAACTCCGAGGTGGGGCACCTCAACCTCGGCGCGGGCCGGATCGTCTGGCAGGAGGTGACGCGGATCAACCGGTCCATCCGGGAGGGCGCCTTCTTCGAGAACCACGCGTTTCTCGACGCGATGGGCAAGGTGCGGGCGGGGGGAGGTCGCCTCCATCTGATGGGTCTGGTGTCGGACGGGGGGGTGCATTCCTACGAGCTGCACTACTTCTCGCTTCTGGAGATGGCGAAAAAGCAGGGGGTGCCTTCGGACCGGGTGCTTTTCCACGTGATCACCGACGGGCGGGACACGCCGCCCATCAGCGGGATCGGGTACGTGGAGCGGCTGGAGGCGAAGATGAAGGAGACGGGGGTCGGGCGGATCGCCTCGATCCAGGGCCGGTACTACGCCATGGACCGGGACCGCCGGTGGGACCGGCTGGAGAAGGCTTACCGTGCGTTCGCTCTCGGCGAGGGCCACCACGCTTCCTCGTGGCGGGGGGAGATGGAGAACGCCTACGCGGACGGGGAGACGGACGAGTTCCTGCTTCCCATCATCATCACGGCAGACGGGGAGCCGATCGGGACCTTCCGGGACGGCGATTCGGTGATCTTCTTCAACTTCCGCGCCGACCGGGGCCGGGAGATCAGCTACGCCTTCACGGATCCCAACTTCTCCGAGTTCGAGCGGCCCCTCCAGCCGCGCGTGCACTGGGTCTGCATGACGCAGTACGACCCGAAGATCCCCGCGCCCGTGGCCTATCCCCCGCAGCGTCTGGACCGGGTCTTCGCGGAGCACCTCTCGTCGAAGGGCCTCGGCCAGTTCCACATCGCCGAGACGGAGAAGTACGCCCACGTGACGTTCTTCTTCAACGGGGGGCGGGAGGACGCTTTCGAGGGGGAGGAGCGGGTGCTGGTGCCTTCGCCCCGGGTTCCGCACTACTCCCAGAAGCCCGAGATGAGCGCGCGGGAGGTGACGCGGAAGATCCTGGCGCGCCTGGAGAAGGGGTTGCCGGACTTCCTGCTGGTCAATTACGCGAACCCGGACATGGTGGGCCACACGGGCGATTTCGACGCCGCGGTGAAGGCCGTCGAGACGGTGGACGGCGAGATGGGCCGGATCGTGGAGGCCTTCGCCTCGGCCGGCGGGAGGGTCCTCGTGACCGCCGACCACGGCAACGCGGAGGTCATGTACGACCCCGACCTGGACGAGCCCCACACGGCCCACACGACGAATCCCGTCCCCCTGATCCTGGCCGGCCCCGGCACCGCCGGCCGGACGCTGCGGGAAGGGGGGCGCCTCTGCGACGTGGTCCCCACGCTCGCCTCCCTCATGGAGATCGACCTGCCCGACGTGATGGAAGGGGAGAACCTTCTTTCATGATCCACGTGACCTTCCTGTGGCACATGCACCAGCCCATGTACCGGGACCTGGTCTCCCTCGACGGCACCCTGCCCTGGGTGCGGCTCCACGGCGTCGGCGAGTACTACGGGATGGCCCGGATCCTCGAGGAACGCCCTCCCGTCCACGCCATGGTCAACTGGGTCCCGTGCCTTCTGGACCAGCTCGAGGAGACCGCGGCCGGCACCTACGAGGACCGGGCGCTCCGCGTGGCGCGCAAGCCCGCCGACGGCCTGGAGGCCGAGGAGGTCGTCTTCATGCTCCGCTCCTTCTTCCGGGCCAACCGGGAGCGGATGATCCGGCCCCACCGGCGTTTCGCGGAGCTGCTCGACAAGCGGGGCGACGACCCCAGCCGCCTCGAGGCGAAGACCGCCGAGTTTTCCGAGCAGGACCTGCGGGACCTGCAGGTCTGGGCGAACCTGGCCTGGTTCCACGTCACCCTCCAGCAAGACGATCCCGTTATCGCCCCGCTGCTCGCCAAGGGGGGCCGCTTCACCGAGGATGACAAGGAGGCGCTCCTGAAGCGGCAGCTGGAAATCCTCGGCGAAGTGACGGGGATGTACCGCGCCCTGGCCGACGCAGGGCAGATCGAGCTGACGACCTCCCCCTACTATCACCCCATCCTCCCCCTGCTCGCGGACATGACCTCCGCGCGCATGGCCCGGCCGCAGGTCCCGCTTCCCGCCATGCGCGGTCCCTACGCGGAGGACGCCGTCGCGCAGCTGGAACGGGCCCGGGTCCGGCACGAGCGGAGCTTCGGGCGCCCGCCCGCGGGGCTGTGGCCCTCCGAGGGCGCCGTCTCCGCCGGGATCGTCCCGCTGGTCGCGGGGGCGGGCTTTTCCTGGATGGGGACCGACGAGGGGATCCTGGGGCGCTCGCTGGGCCTGGACCGCACGCGGGACTGGGCGGAGGAGCTGGTCATGCCCCACCTGCTCCACACGCCCTACCGCTTCGAGGCGGAGGGAAAGGAAATGACCCTGGTCTTCCGGGACCGCGTCCTGTCCGACCGGATGGGTTTCAAGTACCAGCACATGGGCGCGCGGGAGGCGGTGGCGGACTTCGTGGGGCGCCTGCAGAACATCCCGCCGGCCGGCACGGACAAGGACTTCCTGGTGGCCGTCATCCTGGACGGGGAGAACCCCTGGGAATCCTATCCGCGGGGGGGATACGACTTCCTGGGGCTTCTGTACAACCGCCTGACCGAGCTGAAGGGCATCCGGACGACCACCGTGTCTTCGTACCTCGAGACGCACGAGGATCTCCCGCGCCTCGAGAGGCTGCACGCGGGGTCGTGGATCGATGCGGACTTCTCCGTGTGGATCGGGAGCCGGGAGGACAACCTGGCGTGGGACGCGCTGGGCAAGGCGCGCGCCTTTCACGAGGCGAAGCGGGTGACCGGCGGGAAGAGGGCGGCGGAGGCCGCCCGGTAATCCCTCTTCGCGGCGGAGGGAAGCGACTGGTTCTGGTGGTACGGCGACCGGTTTTCGTCCGAGGAGGACGAGGATTTCGACTCCTTGTTCCGGACGCATCTCGGCAATGTCTACCGGGCGTGGGGGGAGCCTCCGCCGGGCGCGCTCCTCCAGCCCATCGCCCGGGCGCGGCGGCGCACCTTCACCCGCCCGGTCAGCTTCCTCGACATCACGCTGGACGGCGAGAAGACCCACTATTTCGAGTGGCACGGTGCGGGGACCTACGACCCGCGTCGCGACTACGCCAGCATGGGGCCCGCCAGGGAATCGGCCGTGTCCGCCGTCGCGTTCGGCTTCGATCCCGCGCACCTCTATTTGCGGATCGATCCCATTCCCTCGGCGACGGCGTTCCTCGCCTCCGGCAAGGACGTGCGGATCCATCTCAACACGGGAAGATGGATCTCCTTGCGGCGGCGGCCGGGCGCGGAGAGCCGCGGCGCGCTCGCCGTGGAAGGCGAGGAAGCGGAGCGCCATCCCCGAGACCCCGGCGCCTGGGCCGCGGGGAAAATCCTTGAAATCTCCATCCCCTTTGCCATGCTAACCCTGGAACCAGGGGCTCTTCTCCGGATCCAGATCGAGGCCGTCAGGCGCGGCCGCGTGATCGACCGTTTTCCGCGCGGGGGAGCCTTCGACGTCGTCATCCCGGGCTCCGACTTCGAGCTGGAAACGTGGTTCGTCTGACCCGATCGAGAATGCATTCATGTCCGAACTCAGAAAAGATCCCGTCACCTCGCGATGGATCATCATCGCCGCGGAACGGGCCAAGCGACCCCAGGATTTCAAGACCGAGCAGCCCGCCCCCATGAAGCCCGAGGCCTGTCCCTTCTGCGAGGGCAACGAGAAGAGGACGCCGCCCGAGATCATGGCCTACCGGAAGAAGAACTCCTACCCCAACGGCCCCGGCTGGTGGGTCCGGGTGATTCCCAACCTCTTTCCCGCCCTGAGCATCGAGGGCGACCTCGGCAAGCGCGGCGAGGGCATCTACGACATGATGCGCGGGGTGGGCGCCCACGAGATCTTCGTGGAGTCCCCCAAGCACGTGGTCTCGGTGACCGACATCCCCGAGGAGAGGATGCGCGAGGTGCTGTGGGCCTACCGGGACCGGATGGTGGACCTCAAGAAGGACCGGCGCTTCGTCTACGGCCTCATCTTCAAGAACGTCGGGCGCTCGGCCGGCGCCTCCCTCGAACACACCCATTCCCAGCTCATCGTCACCCCCACCATCCCCTACACCCCCGGCCGCGAGATGCAGGGCGCCTCCGAATTCTTCCGCTTCCGCGGGCGCTGCCTCTTCTGCGACATGATCCAGCAGGAGATCGACTCGGGCGAGCGCGTCATCCTCAACACCGCCGACTTCATCGCCATCGCCCCCTTCGCCTCCCGCTTCCCCTTCGAGACCTGGATCCTCCCCAAGGAGCACTCCTCGCACTTCGAGAACCTCCCCAAGTACGAGATCGACGGCCTCGCCTCCATCCTCCAGCGCACCCTCAAGAAGATCGAGAAGGCGCTGTGCCGGCCCGCCTACAACTACATCATCCACACCACCCCCTTCGACCTCGGCGAACTCGACCAGTACCACTGGCACATCGAGATCATGCCCCGCCTCACCCGCATCGCGGGCTTCGAGTGGGGCTCCGGCTTCTACATCAACCCCGTCCCCCCCGAAGAAGCCGCCTCCTGCCTCAGGGAAACCGACGAGTTCGCCTTCGAGGCCGCCGCCGCCAGGACTCCATAAACGCCGCGCCCGGGGCGGGCATTGGTCAGGGGTCAGGGGTCATTGGTCAGTGGTTTGTTGGGGACGGGATGTCCGATCGTACCGTAGGGAGCGGTCAAGGCGGCACGATGTTTTTGCAGCACTCCGCTTCGCTACGTGGTTCACTACGAACGGTTGCACTCTTCCTTTGATAACGGGCAACAAGCGAGATCAGGGTTGAAAGACTTGCCTTCTCCGGGAGGTTTGACTGCTCTGGTTGCGCCTTTGTGTTGAGATGCGCCGCGATCGCGGCTATGCTGCTTGATCATCCGCGATGCAAGGAGATCCCCATGATTCGAAAAGCCGCCCTCCTTCTCCCGGCCGCCCTGGTCCTCCTCGCGTCGCCGCAGGCCCTTCGCGCCGGGACGATCCGGAAGGCCGTCGACGGCGAGCTGCTCACCGTCGACGGCGTGCGCGTCCTCAAGGTCCGGGGCACCCCCTTCGAGCGGGGGCGGGCCCACGGCATCCTGCTGGGCCGCGAGATGATGGACATCGTCAACGCCTTCCTCACGGGACCGCGAGCGAAGGCCTACCGCGAGAAGCTGATGCCCGTCCTCCCCCTGGCCTTCCGCTGGCCCCCCCACATCGAGGCGGAGCTGAAGGGGCTCTTCGAGGGCGTCGAGGAAACGCTCCCCGAGGCGGACCGGCGCATTTCGGCCCTCGACCGCACGCTCCGCCTCGACGACGTCAAGGCCTTCAACACGCTCGGCGACTGGGCCGCGCTCGCCTGCTCGAGCCTTTCCGCCTGGGGCGCCTCCACCGAGGGGGGCCGCACCCTCGCCGGCCGGAACTTCGACTACGTGCTTCCCGGAGGCGCGCACAAGATGCAGATCCTCCTCGCGGAACCCGCGGCGGACGGCCGGAAGGCCTTCGTCACCGTGACCTTTCCGGGCAGCATCGGCGCCATCACGTTTTTGAACGAGGAGGGGGTCTTCGGCGCCGTCCACGACGTGCACGTCAAGCCGGAAGGCACCCCGCTGGGCAACACGCCCCGCCTCACCACCCTTCGCCTGATCGCCGAGTCCGCCTCGCCCACGAGCGCGATCGAGACGGCGCTGGCGCTGTGCCGCAAGCACCGCTCCCTCTACGGCAACAACTTCCACATCGCCGCGCCGAACCTCCCCGGCGTCGAAAGGACCGCGGCCGTGATCGAGTACGACGCGGACACGGAGACGGACGGCGGCGCGACGTTGCGGCTCCCGGCGGGGGGCGGGCTTCCCCGGATCTGGAACACCAACCACTACCGATCCCGCGCCCCGCCGAAGAAGTGCGGGCGTTTCGCCTCCATCGACGAGGCGTTCCAAAAGGCCACGGCGGAGGGCGCGGTCCTCGACGTCGCGGGCATGAAGGCCGTCATCGGGGCGGGCTCGGCGAGCATCACCATGCACGAGGTCGTCGTGGAACTGAAAGCCCGCCGGATCCACATCGCGCTGCAGCAAAGGATGTTCACCTCGGCCGCGAAGGCGACCTTCCACCTCGTGCGCTGGGAGGACCTCTTCGGCGAGGCGGAGAAGGAAGACGGGGAAGAGGCGTTCTGAGCGCGCGGCGCGGGCCGATGCCTGAATACCGGAGTTGCGGTTGTAGATTGTAGTAAACCATGAAAACTTGGAGGGCGAGGGTCCTCCCGAGCCCACCGATCTGGCTCGCCAGGAGGCTCGCCCTCCAAGTCGGCTTCAATGTAACCGGGGCGATGCGGGCAGGCTGCCCGCGCCCCGCGCGCGATGCCGGGCACGGGAAGGGCGATGTGAAAATCGTTATTGGAAAATCAGAATGGGATGCTGAAATCCGATGGCTGACATCTGCAATCTACAATCGATGATCCCTGGATCCGCCATTCATCTCGATCCCGCTCACCCCTTCGCCTTTCCCGCCTTCTTCCGGGCTTCCTTCGTCAGCCGCTTCGCCTCGGCCACCGCCCCCATGGCGTCCGGCGCCCAGCCGTGGGCGCCCGAGCGTTGCGCGAAGTCCTGCGTGACCACCGCCCCGCCCACCATGATCCGCGTCCGGCTTCCCGCTTCCTTCAACGCCTTGATCACCTCGGGCATCTGCACCATCGTCGTCGTCATCAGCGCCGACAGGCCCACCACGTCGGGGTCTTCCTTCCGCACCACCTTCAGGATCATCTCCGCGTCCACGTCCTTGCCCAGATCCATCACCTCGAACCCGTAGTTCTCCAAAAGGGTCACGACGATGTTCTTGCCGATCTCGTGGATGTCGCCCCGCACCGTGGCCATGATCACCTTGCCCTCGCCGCCGGCGCCCTCGCCTTCCAGGAGCGGCTTCAGCCGGGCGAACGCCTGCTGCACGGCTTCCGCGGACAGCACCACCTGGGGCAGGAAGAACTCCCGGCTCTTGAACCGCTCGCCCACCGCCTCCAGCCCGGGCAAGAGGCCCTTCTCGCTGACCTTCAGCGGCGCCCACGAGTCCTTCAGCGCACGCTCCACCAGCCCCAGCAGGCGCTCCGCGCTGCCCTCCAGCACCGCCTCCACGATCCGCCCGCCGAGGTCCATCGAGCGCCCGGAGCGCTTGAGGCTCGGCCGCGGCTTGGCCCTGCGCTTCTTCTCGTGGCCCTCCAGGTAGGTCTTGCCGTAGGGGTCCAGGCCGAGAAGCATGTTGGCGCACAGGAGCGCCTCGCGCAGCTGACGGCTGAAGGGGTTGACGATGGGAAGATCCAGGCCGTACGACGCGGCCATGGACAGGTAGTGGGCGTTCAGCGCGCCCCGGCCCGGCAGGCCGTGGGAGACGTTGCTCACCCCCATGACCACCCGCACCCCGAGCGCCTTCTTGATCAGCCCGACGGCCTTCAGCCCCTCCCTCGCCTGCGTGCCGTCCGTCCCCACCGAGAGGACCAGCGGGTCGATGTAGACGTCCTCGCGACGGAGGCCGCCCTTCACCGCCGCCTTCACGATGGTCCGGGCGATCGCGAGGCGCGCCTCGGCGTCCTCCGGGATCCCGTCCTCGTCCAGGGTCAGGCCCACCAGGGCGGCGCCGTAGCGCCTGGCCAGGGGAACGAGGAGATCCAGCTTCTCCTTCTCGCCCGTCGTGGAATTGACCAGCGGCTTGCCCTCCACCTCCTGCAGCCCCGCCTCCAGCGCCCGGGGATCGGAGGAGTCGAGGCAAAGCGGCGCGTCCACCGCCGCCTGCAGGGCCCGCACGGCCATGCGCATCGCCTCCGTCTCGTCGATCCCGGGCACGCCCACGTTGACGTCCACCACGGCCGCCCCCTCCCGCACCTGGGCCTGCGCCTCCTTGCGGATCAGCCCCCACTGCCCTTCCTTGACCGCCTCGGCCACCGCCTTGCGCGACGTCGGGTTGATCCGCTCCCCCAGCATCCCGATCGGCTTGCCCTCGCCGATCTCGACGACCCGCGACCGTCCGCACAGCCTCGACACGGGCGCCCGGCTCCGGGCGAAGGGCTTGCGGCCGCGCAGGGCCTTGCGGATGGCCGCGATGTGCGCGGGCCCGGTCCCGCAGCAGCCGCCGATCACGTTCACGCCGGCCTCGGCGAACTTCACCGCCCATTCCGCGAGCAGGTCCGGCGAACCCGGGAACACCGTCTTGCCGTAGCGCAGCTCCGGCAGGCCCGCGTTGGGCTCCACGGACAGGAGGAGATCGGTAGCCCTCGCCATCTCCTCCATCACCGGATGCAGCTCCTTCGGCCCCAGGCTGCAGTTCGCCCCCACCCCGTCGACGTCCAGCGCCTCCAGGGCGCACGCCGCGTTGAACGGTTTCACGCCGGTGAGCGTCGCGTCCCCCTCCGAGAAGGTCATCTGGACGAGCACGGGACCCTTGAAGTGCTTCCGGAAGGCCATGGCGGCGGCCCGGGCTTCCCGGACGTCGGCCATCGTTTCCACCAGGACCAGATCCGGCTTCTCCCGGGACGCCGTCTTCGCCTGTTCGCCGAAGATCTCCAGCGCCTGATCGAACTCGAGGTCCCCCAGCGGGTAGAGGCTTCGCCCCAGCGGCCCCACCGAAAGGCCCACCAGCGCCTTCTTGCCCGCCGCCTTGCGCGCGCTCCTCACCGCGGACCGGTTGATCGCCCCCACCTTCTTTTCCAGCCCGTACTCCGCGAGCTTCAGCCGCGTCGCCCCGAACGTGTTGGTCAGCACGATGTCCGCCCCGGAAGCGACGTAGCTCTTGTGGATGTCCACGACCGCCTCGGGGTGGGTGAGGTTCCACCGCTCCGGGACCTCCCCGGCCGGAAGGCCCCATTCCTGGAGCAGCGTCCCCATGGCCCCGTCGAGGATGAGGATCTCCTCCTCGAGCCGCTTCTTGAATTCCTTGCGTCTCATGATGAACCCATAGCATACGGATTCCGGCGCGCGACGCAAACCCCGGAGGAAGATGAGCGTTTCGCGCGGCTCCCCCTTGCGATCTCCCGCATCGGCGGCGTATCATCGTGCGTGGCCCGCAGAAGCCGGGCGGCCGATGCGAGGAGGAACCATGTCCTGGCCCGAGGAAAAGGTTCTCGTGGTGGACCGCGGGCGGCTGTTCGGAAACGAGGACGCCGAGCAGGGGTTCGGCCGCAGGAACCTCGCGGCCTACCTCGAGGCCGTCCGCCGCGACGGGACGTTCGCCCTCCGCGCCGACGTGGAGGAGGACCCCTCCCGGAAGCAGATCATCCCCTACGTGATGGTCACGCACGGGCGCCGGCTCTTCCTTCTCAAGCGGCTCGCGACCCAGTCGGAAGCACGGCTCCACAACCTGTTCTCCATCGGCGTGGGCGGCCACATCAACCCCGTGGACGACGGCCGGGGGGACACCGTGGAGGCGGGGCTGGAACGGGAGCTCTTCGAGGAGGTGACCATCGACGGCGGCTACGACCTCGAACCCGTCGGCTATCTCAACGACGATTCCAACGACGTGGGCCGCGTCCATTTCGGCCTCGTCTTCGCGGCGCGAACGCGCTCCGGGCGGGTGGACGTGGCCGAGCGCGACCGGATGGAAGGCCGCTTCGTCTCCCTCGACGAGGCGCTCGCTTCCGGGGACGGCATGGAAAGCTGGTCGAAACTGCTGATCGAGGCCGTCCGGGACGACCCCGGGCTGGCCTTCGGCGAGGAGGCGCCATGAAGGGGTTTGTGATCCTGCTCGCGGCCGCAACCCTCTCCGGCTGCATGGGCGTCCAGGCCACGCTCAACTACCCCACCCTGCACACCGAGTACTTCAAGGACGGGTTCACCGTCCAGGACGGGCCGACGACCTTCCGCTACGACGCCGTCAAGAACCGGGCCGTCCTTTGTTTCCGCCAGGACCTCACCTTCGTGGACGAGCAGAACGACGGGCGGGTGAACGCCGTGCAAATGGGAAAATCGGAATACTACCGGGGGGAGACGGGGACGGACGCGCTCTTCCGCACGGCCGACCGCCGGTTCCGCGACACCGCCGACTACATGTCGGTCGGTCATTTCATGGGTAAATGGGAGGCCATGAGCCCCGCCGAGATCATGGCGCGCTGGCGCGAGACGCGCCACAAGCCCTGACCGGTCGTCAGGCCCGAAACGGCCGGTCGGGGATTCCAGATTTCAGTCGCGAACTTGTAGGGACGGACGCTAGTCCGTCCGCACTCGCCCACAGCGACGTGATACCGCGGCTTTCGACACGAAAACGCCTAGGCACGAAGGGACTTTGGATCTGGACCCCTACTCGCGCACCACACCTAAACTTATCGGTTCGGATTGGAGGGCGAGCCTCTCCTCCTTCGCTTGCAGGTGGTTGCGAGAGCTACGGAGGACCCTACGTAGCCCTTGCAAGAGCCGATCGGCGTCGTACGGGCTGGCGAGCCACGTCGG